>Ga0207709_10000476_pt1 | contig 36827 bp, 31 predicted proteins | sample KBSM34metaG_FD_184397 | JGI IMG/M metagenome (GOLD analysis project Ga0207709, IMG submission 184397) | Miscanthus rhizosphere microbial communities from Kellogg Biological Station, Michigan, USA - KBS M3-4 metaG (SPAdes) (version 2) | ecosystem: Host-associated > Plants > Roots > Rhizosphere >...
CGCGAAGCTGCCCTTGCCGCAGGCGCGCGCGGCGGCCACGTACTCGCGCGACCAGATGGCGTTGGCCGAGGCGCGCGTGATGCGCGCGAAGGTCGGGATGTTGTAGATGCCGATGGCAATGATCGCGTTGACGATGCCGGCGCCGAACACCGCCGTCATCATGATGGCCGAGAGGATTGCGGGGAAGGCCAGCGAGAAGTCGGTGAGCCGCATGATGGCTTCCTCGACCCAGCCGCGCTTGGCGGCAGCCAGCAGGCCCAGCGCCGTACCGACCACGAGGCCGATGCCGACCGCGATCACGCCGACAAGGATCGATGCGCGTGCGCCGACCAGCAGCAGCGAGGCTACGTCGCGGCCGTAGGTGTCGGTGCCCAGCCAGTGCGCGCCCGTCGGCGGCTTCAGCTTGTTGGCCATGTCCATGTCGTAGGGCGACCACGGTGTCCAGACCAGCGAGATGCCGGCGGCGAGCAGCAGGAGCAGCGTCAGCGCGCCGCCCAGCACGAAGCTGCGGTGGTGCAATGCGCGGCGCCAGAAGCCCGGCACCTTGAGCGCCGCAGCGCTCGGAGCGGTGATGACGGAGCTCATATGTCGCTGGCCTTGATGCGCGGATCGATCACGGCATACAGCACGTCGACCACGAAGTTCACGATCACCACCATGGCCGCCAGCAGCATCACGCAGTTGCGCACCACGATCAGGTCGCGGTTGCTGATGGCCTGGAAGATGAGGCGGCCCAGGCCCGGCAGATAGAACACGTTCTCCACCACGATGGTGCCGGCCAGCAGCTCGGAGAACTGCATGCCCATGACCGTGATGACCGGGATCATGGCGTTGCGCAGCACGTGGGTCCACAGCACGGCTCGTTGCGACACACCCTTGGCACGCGCGGTGCGAACGAAGTCTTCCCGCATCACCTCCAGCACCGCCGAACGCGTGATGCGCGCGAGGATCGCGGCCTGCACCACCGCCAGCGACAGCGCAGGCAGCAGCAGCGACTTGATGCCCGCGAAGATGCCTTCGCCCCAGCCCTCGAAGCCCCCGGCGGAGAACCACTGCAGTTGCACCGAGAACACGAGGATCAGCAGGATGGCGAACCAGAAGTTCGGAATCGCGATGCCGACCTGGGCCATGCCCATGAGGCCGACGTCGCCGAGCTTGTTGTGGCGCGCGGCGGCCGTCACGCCCACCAGCAGCGCGATGACGACGGTCAGGGCCATCGCCATCATGGCCAGCGGCACGGTGAGCGCGAGGCGTTCGAGGATCAGGTCGAGCACGGGCGAGCTGTAGGCGTAGCTGTCGCCGAGGTGGCCGGTCAGCAAGCCGCCGATCCAGTGCCAGTAGCGCGTCCACGCGGGCTGGTCGAGGCCGAGCTTGGTGGCCAGGGCGGCGACGGCTTCGGGCGAGGCGTCGGGACCCATGAGCATCTGCGCGGCGTTGCCCGGGAGAATTTCCAGAACGAGGAACACGATGATGGACGCGCCGATCAGCGTGCCGATCAGCGTCAGCGTGCGCTTGAGCAGGAAGAGGCCCATGTCAGTGACTCCGCTGCGTGGTGTTGTGTTGCGGTGTGTTCGGGGTGCGTGCACAGACCATCGGGTACTCCCCTGCGCGAATGTCCCCCGGCCTGCGGCCTCCTCCTTTATTTCGCTGCGGGGAGCGCCCGATGCCCTGTGCACGATGGACGCGGCGCTCGTGCCGGCAGTTCAACCGCTCTGCTGAACGCTCACGCCGGCGGGGTGCCTTGCGCAGCGAAATAAAGGGGGAGGCCGAAGGCCGGAGGACATTCGCGGAGCAAGGTACCCCGTCGGCGTGAGCGCACCCCGAACGACGCACTCCGTACCGACCCCTGGCTTCCAGATTCGTCATGCAGAAATGCATTCGGCGATCGCGCGGCCCACGTCCACGGTGTTCGCGGTGCCGCCCATGTCGCGGGTGCGCGGACCTTCGCTCAGTACAGTCTCGATGGCCGACAGCACGGCGGCGGAAGCCTGCGCGTAGACGGGATCGTCGCCGCCGAGGTGGTCCAGCATCAGCGCGGCCGACCAGATCTGGCCGATGGGATTGGCGATGCCCTTGCCTGCGATGTCGGGCGCCGAGCCATGCACGGGCTCGAACAGCGACGGGAACTTGCGCTCCGGATTCAGGTTGGCCGAGGGCGCGATGCCGATGGTGCCGGTGCAGGCCGGGCCCAGGTCGGACAGGATGTCGCCGAAGAGGTTGGAGGCCACGACCACGTCGAACCAGTCGGGGTGCTGCACGAAGTGCGCGCAGAGGATGTCGATGTGGAACTTGTTCGTCGCCACGTCGGGGTAGCGCGTGGCGATTTCGGCCAGGCGTTCGTCCCAGTAGGGCATGGTGATCGAGATGCCGTTCGACTTGGTGGCGGCCGTCAGGCTCTTGCGCTTGCGGCGGCTGGCGAGCTTGAACGCGTAGTCGATGATGCGGTCCACGCCGGTGCGGGTGAACACGGCTTCCTGGATCGCCATTTCGCGCGGCGTGCCTTCGAACAGGCGGCCGCCCACGGAGGTGTATTCGCCTTCGGTGTTCTCGCGCACCACCAGGAAGTCGATGTCGCCGGGCTTGCGGTGCGCCAGCGGACCGGGCACGCCGGGCATCAGGCGCACGGGGCGCAGGTTGACGTACTGGTCGAAGTCGCGGCGGATCTTGATGAGCAGGCCCCACACGGCGATGTGATCGGGCACCTTGTCGGGGGCGCCCACCGCGCCGAAGTAGATGGCGTCGTGGCCCTGGATCTTGTCGGCCCAGTCGGCCGGCATCATCAGGCCGGTGCGCACATAGTGGTCGGAACCCCAGTCGAAATGGTCGTAGGAGAAGTCGATGCCGAAGCGGCGACCCACCGCGTCGAGCACGCGCAACCCTTCGGGCATGACCTCGACGCCGATGCCGTCTCCGGGAATGACGGCAATCCTGTGCTTCTTCTGCATTGACTCAACCTGTTCCAAGTTCGTTGCGTTCGGGGGCCGGCGCCTGCGACGCTGGGCTGTTGAAAAATTCTAGGAGCGAGGGGTGGGGGTGCGGTGGGGGTTGGCACCCAAACCGCCTTGACAAAATCAGAAGGCGAAGCGGCGAGATTTCATAGAGGACTTTGTCAATTCAATGTCACGGAATCGACTTCGATTTCGAAAAATTAGAAGGCTGGAGGTGCCCCGGGCGAACGCCGTGCTGCTGCACGGAGCACCGGGAAAGTCGTCGCCGGAGGGCTGACACGACCTTATGTCCCTCGTACCATGGCCCGATGCGAACACTCCAACTTCCCACCGGCGGCGAGATGCCCGTCCTCGGCCTGGGCACCTGGCGCATGGGCGAAAACGCGGGTCATCGTGCGGCGGAGGTGAAAGCCGTGCGCGAGGCCATCGCCCTCGGCTACCGGCTCATCGACACGGCCGAGATGTACGGCGAAGGCGGGGCCGAAACAGTGGTGGGCCAGGCCATTGCCGAGGCCTTGCGCGCGGGCGATGCACGGCGTGAAGAGCTCTTCGTCGTCAGCAAGGTTTATCCGCACAACGCCAGCCGGCGCGGCACGCGCGACGCCTGCGAGCGCAGCCTGAAGCGGCTTGGCCTCGACGCCATCGACCTCTACCTGCTGCACTGGCGCGGCAACCATCCGCTGCGCGAGACCGTCGCCGCGATGCAGTCGCTGGTGGCGGACGGACGCATCGGCCACTGGGGCGTGAGCAACTTCGACACCGACGACATGGAAGAGCTGATGCAGGCCGTGGGCGACGGGCCGGGCTGTGCGGCGAACCAGGTGTACCTGTCGCTCGGCGAGCGCGGCCCCGAGTTCAGCCTGCTGCCCTGGCAGCGCGAACGCGGCATGCCGCTGATGGCCTACAGCCCGATCGACCAGGGGGCGCTGGCCGAAGACGATGGGCTGAGCGAACTGGCCGGCCGGCTCGGCGTGACGGCTGCGCAGCTTGCACTGGCCGCCGTCGTCGCACGGCCCGGCGTGGCCGCGATTCCGAAGGCGGTGCGCAGCGCGCACCTGAAGGAGAACCTGGCTGCCGCCGATCTGCAACTCGATGCGGCGACCCTGGCCGAGCTGGACCGTCTGCATCCACCGCCGCGGCGCAAGACGCCGCTGGCAATGATCTGAGAAGAAGAAAGAAGGATCAGTGCGCCTCGGCCTGCTTGGCCGCGGCGATCACAGCCTGCTCGTCGTGCTTCGCGCCGTTGAGGAACAGGTTGAGAAGCACGGCCGCGATCGACGCCAGCAGAATGCCCGACTCGATCAGCGAGTGGATCGCGTGCGGCATCCATTGCTTGAAGTTGGGCGCGATCAGCGGAATCATGCCGATGCCGATGGACACCGCGACGATCATCGCGTTGTGGCGGTTGGTCTTGAAATCCACGCCCGAGAGAATGCGGATGCCCGTCGCCGCCACCATGCCGAACATCACGAGGCCCGCGCCGCCGAGCACCACGGTGGGCAACGATTCCACCAGCGCGGCCATCTTCGGCAGCAGGCCCAGCACGATCAGGATCACGCCGCCGGCCACGCACACGTAGCGGCTCTTGATGCCCGTGACGGCCACGAGGCCCACGTTCTGCGAGAAGCTGGTGTACGGGAAGGTGTTGAAGATGCCGCCGATCAGCGTGCCCAGGCCGTCGGTGCGCAGGCCGCGCGCCAGGTCCTTCTGGCTGATCTTGCGGTCGGTCATTTCACCGAGAGCGAGGAACATGCCGGTCGATTCGATCATCACCACGATCATGATCAGCGTCATCGTGAGGATCAGGATCGGGTCGAACTGCGGCATGCCGAAGTGAAAGGGCAGCACGATGTCGACCCAGGCGGCCTTGCCCACCTTCTCGTAGGTCATGAGGCCGGTGACCGAGGCCACCACCGCACCGATCACGATGCCCAGCAGCACCGAGATGTTGGCGATGAACCCCTTGGCGTACTTGACGATCAGCAGGATCGACACCAGCACCAGCGCCGCCACGCCAAAGCCAGAGAGGTCCGCGTACTTGGGGTTGGGCACCGTGGGCATGATCGCGAAGCCCTTGGGCACCGCGGGAATGGAACTGCCGGGCGAGGTGACCTCGGCCAGCCACTTCGCATACACCGGGTCGACCAGCGCGGGCGCGGTCGGGCCCACGGGGTTGCCGAAGATCCAGTTGATGCCCACGCGCATCAGGCTGATGCCGATGACCGCGATGATGGTGCCCGTGACCACCGGCGGAAAGAAGCGCAGCATGCGGCTCACCAGCGGCGCGATCAGTATCGATACGATGCCCGCGCCGATGATGGCGCCGAACAGCAGCTGCGCGCCGTTCTGGCCCGGGTTGGCGTTGGCGATGGCGACCATTGGCGCCACCGACGCGAAGGTGACGCCCATCATCACGGGCAGCTTGATGCCGAAGAACTGCGTGGCACCCAGCGCCTGGATCAGCGTGGCGATGCCGCAGCAGAACAGGTCGGCCGAGATCAGCAGGGCGACCTCGTCGGGCGAGAGCTTGAGCGCGCGCCCGACGATGAGCGGCACCGCGACCGCGCCCGCATACATCACCAGCACGTGCTGCAGGCCAAGGGCCGCGAGCTTGCCAGAAGGCAGGCGCTGGTCCACGGGATGGACTGTCGGAACAGTGGAAGAGGTCTCGGCCGTCATCGTGTATCTCCTGGCGCAGCAAGGGGAGAGAGGCGTGAACGGCGCGGTGTTCCGTGGCGTCCACCTGGTGTGTACGCCAAACTGTATACAATTTATGCGGCAATCCGGATGCAGGAAAACCCGCATCGCAGGCCCTGGGCGAAGACGATCAGTTTTCCAATTTCAGCCGCCGCATGAGCCAGTTCGCGGTGAACTCGAAGTGCTCTCGCATGTTCGACTCCGCCGTGTGGCCATCCTCCCCAAATACCAGTTGCGTCACATTGAAGCCAAGAGCCGCAAGGGACGCAGGTTCATCTCTGGAGACGAGATCTTCGCGGGCGCCGTTCACCATGAGAATGGGTTTGTGCAACTGCACCGCGGTTGGCATCTTCAATTGACGTGAGAGTTGGAATGCTTCGTAGTATTCGCACATCGCCTGACGGGGTGTCGTCTGCGGATTCATGTTGGCAAACACGGTGTAGGGCGCGACGATCCATGCAGGCGCCGTCTTGCAATGCGCTTGTCCGAAGCTCGAATCGCTGGGGCCGCCTATGTTGACGATCGCCTTGTAGAAGTCGTTCCTCAGCCCGCCAAGCGTTCCCAAGTAGCCTCCCATGCTCCAGCCGTACACGGCCACTCGGCTCGCGTCCAGGTCGCTGCGGCTCTTGATGTAGTCCGCAACCGTGTCAAGCATCGCGGAGGACTCCGGACGGAATCCCAACTGGTTCTCCCCAGTGTCCGGATTTTCCACAATGAGGGTTGCGAACCCGCGGCCCATGAAGTAGTCGCTGTGCCGGATCATCTCCGTCTTCAGGTTGTCGAGGCCGCCGAGGATGACCAGCACCGGCAGCTTCTCGTTGCTGCCGCGTCGTGCCGACGGGGCTCGGAAGTAGCCAATGAATTCTTTCTCTCCGGTCTTGAATGTGATCCGCTGGAGCGGCTTTCCCAGGACCGCGTAGGCTCGTTCGGTCGCCTGCAGATCCGCGGCGGGGACACGCTTGGGCAGCCGATTCATCCGCAGATAGAAAGCGGCCTTCTTGTATTCGGCCGATGCGGCCGCGCTGTCGCCCCGCTCTTCGGCCACGCGGGCTCGTTCCAGATGCACCTGGGCGGGCTTGCTGAAAGTCGCTTGCCAGGCCGCCTGCGACGGCCCGGCATGTTCCGGCAGCGTTCCAACGACGTCGTCGAACGTGCTTGCTTCGATGCCGGCATCCTCGAGCCACCAACAGATGTTGAATTTGAACGAAGGATGCATGCGAGCGATGCCTCCCGGGTACTCCGCCTGTCCTTTCCTGCAGAACTCGGCCATGCTGTCCGCCGCCCTGGCCGAGGGGATGCCCTGTGCCGCGGATTCGTGCGGCGCTGCCGCGACAAGAAGGACGGCTCCGAAGGCCGTCAAGAGTTTCAAGATCAATTTGTTCGTCACGGTCTTTCCTTTATTGGGTTGAGCGGCTCGGGCCCGTCGCAAGGGCGAAAAAGCGATTTGCTTGGCGCTATCGGGGCGACGCACTGGGCAGCCAGCCATTGCCGCGATACCAGGCGACCGTATCGGCAACGGTTTGCTCGATCGGGCGAAACTTCAGTTGAAGTTTCTGCTCGCTCTTCGTGTGATTGAAATGACTGCGCCCCGCCTCCTTGCGCATCAGCCGCACCGTCGCCAGGCTGAGCAGGATGGGTTTGCCGCTGATCCGCGCATAGAGCTCCTGTGCCGCCGCCAGGAGATACAGGAGCGGGAAGGGCAAGTTGCGTGTCGGCGTCTTGATGCCCGCGATCTTCCCCATCAAGGGCACCAGTTCCTGCATCGTCATGTGGCGGCCGGCAGCCAGATAGCGTTCGCCGCGCTGCCCGTGCTCCGCGGCCGAAATCTGCGCCCTCGCCACATCGCGGGCATCGACAACGGAAAAGCTCCCAGGCAGCAACCCAGGTAATTTTCCAAGCACCACATCGTTGACAAATTGTCCTGACGAGGTGGGGCCAATATCGGCCGGCCCCCACATCCACCCTGGCAAGACAAAGCTCGCGTGCATGTCCGGGTGCGCTGCAAGAAAGGCCGACACGACTTGATCGGCCAGTATCTTGCTGCGGTAGTAGTCGTCGTCGGCATCTGCCAGGTCACGCAGACAGGTCTCGTCGATGGGCATGCCCGGCTCACCATTCAGCACCGCGATGGACGAGGTCTGAACGAAGCGCCGAATGCCGGCGTCGTATGCCCGCTCGATGAGCTGCTGCGTGCCGTCCACATTGATGCGTTTGAGCTCTTCCCAGTGGCTGCCGCCCTTGAAGTTGTCCCGGAAGAAGGCGGCGGTGTGGAACACCACGTCGCATCCTTGCAGTGCCCTGGAGAAAGCGGGTACATCCGCCATGTCGCCCAGCACCAATTCGACGCCTTTCATCCCCGCAAACTGCTGCTGACCTTTGGCCTTCGAGCGGGCGAGGGCCTTGACGGAGACGCCGCGCGCGACCAGCTCGCGCACAAGGTTGTTGCCGAGAAGGCCGGTGGCGCCGGTGACAAATGCGGACCTCGGGCTCTTGGATTTTTCCATATCGATTGAATGTCAAAGATCAAATGAGTTTTGAATGTACCTTCGGCATTTTGAAATATCAAGTGATATCTGAAGAAGTGTCCCAGCCTTGCCTCCGGAAGCACGCGTCCGCCGGTCGACATCCAAAGTTCATGTGATATCTTTTGAGGCATGAGCCCCACGACAGCAAGAAGGCGCCTGACCCGTGAGGAAAGCCGGGCGCAGACTCGCGAGCGCCTGATCGACACCGCGCAGCACCTGTTCGTGTCGAACGGCTATGGGGGCGCGTCGATCCGCGACATCGCGGACAAGGCGGGCTACTCCCAAGGTGCTTTCTATTCGAACTTCTCGAGCAAGGAAGACGTCCTGCTGGAGTTGCTGCGACGGCACATGGAAGCGGAAGCGACGCGGCTTTCCACGGTCTTGGGCAACGACGCGCAACAGCCCGAACAGATGCTGGCCGAACTGGAAGCCTGGGCTTCCACGCTCAATCACGATGCCGACTGGTGCATGCTTTCCATCGAACTGCAGTTGCATGCCAACCGCAGCCCGGCGTTCGCTGCGGAGTACCGGAAGGTGTGGGACAAACACCGGTCCGAGATCGGCGGCGTGATCGGCCTGTTGTTCGACAAGCTCGGGCGCTCGCCCCCTGCCGCACCGGACGAACTGGCCGCGGCCTTCATGGCACTCTCGCATGGGCTGGCACTGCAGCGGATGAGCACGCGCCCGGATCCCTCGGGCCGGCTGATCATGGTGTTCCTGCGCGGACTGATCGCAAGTGCGGAATGCCTGGGAACTGCAGCTGTCGCACCGGCCGACTCCTCTTCGCGCGAGCCCAGGAAGCGCGCTGCGAAGAAAGCCCGGCGCTGAATCGCACCCGGGTGCCCAGGACACCTTCAGGCTGTCCTGCAGACCCTCCCTAGGCGAGCAGCGCCTTCACCAGATCGAGCTGCCGGTCAGGCTTCTCGGTGCCCAGTTCGAGGCTCGCCTCGATGCGCTCCAGGTGGTCATTCATGCTCTTCACGGCGGCCTCGGCATCGCCCTTGCGGCACAGGCGCAGGAAATCGGCGTGCTCGTCCGACGAGCAGTGCGGGTCGTTCGACGAGTGGTACAACATGGCGATCAGCGAGCTGCGCGCCACCAGTTCGCGCACCAGCTCGGCCAGCGTGCGGTTGCCCGTGGCCTCGGCCAGCGCCACATGGAAGTCGCCCAGCAGCTTCTCGCGCACGGTGCCCGTGGTGGTGGTCTGGCGCAGCGCTGTGCGTTCGAACTTGATGTGCTGCTCCAGCACCTGGTAGTCGCGCGGCCGTGCGGCGGCGACGAACAGGCGCACCACCTCGCTTTCGAGAATGCGGCGCACCGCGAACACCTCGCGGGCCTCTTCCACCGAGGGCTGGCAGACGAACGCGCCCTTGTCGGGAATCATCTCGATGAGCTTGTCCTTCGACAGCATCAGCAATGCGGCGCGCACTTTGGTTCGGCTCACCGAATAGACCCGGCCCAGCGCCTCTTCGCGCAGCCAGGTGCCGGGCGGCAGGCGCTTCTCGACGATCGCGGTGGCGATGTCGTTGGCGATGCTTTCGATGGAGCTGTTCTTGTCTGCTGCGGCCGCGCCGTTCTCGGCTGGAACGGCGATGGCGGGGGGTACGGAAGATTTGGAACTGGCGCGGGGCATGCGCGGATTGTGGCCTAGCTCGAAAGCGTAAAGCTTTCCAGTGCGCCAACGATGGGCTTGGGCAAGGGCTTCGCCAGCTCCCCGCGCTTGCTGGTGCGCAGCTTCAGGGCGACGAGCGACTCGATGAGCTTGGTGCCCGCGGCCACGCCGTCGATCACGGGCACGCCTAGCACTTGCTCGATGTGCGCGCACAGGTCTGTCATGCCGGCGCAGCCCAGCACGATGCAGTCGGAGCCGTCTTCCTCGAGCGCGCGCCGGCATTCGTCGATGATGCGTTCGCGCGCACGCGAGCCGGGCTCCTCGAGTTCAAGCACCGGCAGCTCGCAGGCGCGCACGTTGGCGCAGAAGCGTTCCATGCCGTAGATCTCGGCCAGGTGCCAGGCCTGGCCCATGGTGCGGCCCAGCGTCGTCACCACGCTGAAGCGGCTGCCCACCATGCTGGCCAGGTGCATCGCGGCTTCGGCAATGCCCACCACCGGTCCGCGTGCCAGTTCGCGCGCGGCCTTCAGGCCCGGGTCGCCGAAGCAGGCGATCACGTAGCCGTCGATCCCGTCGCGCTCGCCCGAAGCGATCTCCTGCAGCAAGCCCGGCACGGCCAGCGCCTCGTCGTAGTGGCTTTCGATGGAGACCGGCCCCATGGCCGGGCTCACGGCCACGATCTCGGTGCCGGCATGCGCCACCGCGCGGGCGCAGGCGCCGATCTTCTCGGTCATGCTCCAGGTGGTGTTGGGGTTGATGATCTTGATGCGCACGGCGCTCCCTTTCTCTTTCAGTTCAAGTCTTGTTGTTGCGGTTCAGCACGGCATAGAGCACGAAGCCCAGGCCCATGCCGATGAACCACGCATAGTTCGCGCCGCCGCGCAGCGCCGGCACCATCACGCACAGGATCGGCACGATGGCCGCCGGCACCAGCGCCTGGATCGCCTTCGGGTTGTAGCCGCCGCTGTACCAGTATTCGCCCTTGGGGCTCATCGTGTAGAGCGCGTCCACGTCGATGCGCTGCTTGCGCACGATGTAGTAGTCGGCAATCAGAATGCCGAACAGCGGGCCGATGAACGAACCCAGCACGTCGAGCGTGTAGTGAATGACCTCGGGGCTGTTGTAGAGGTTCCACGGCGTAAGAAACACCGAGCCCACCGCGGCGATCATGCCGCCCGTGCGCCAGCTGATGTGCTGCGGTGCCACGTTCGAGAAGTCGAAGGCCGGCGACACGAAGTTGGCCACGATGTTGATGCCGATGGTCGCGATCATGAAGGTCAGCGCGCCCAGCACGACGGCGGTGGTGCTGTCGATCTTGCCCACGGTGTGCACCGGATCGGTGATCAGTTCCCCAAAGACGGGCAGCGTGGCGGCGGTGGTGATGACGGTCAGCAGCGAGAAGAACACGAAGTTCACCGGCAGGCCCCAGAAGTTGCCCTTCTTCACCGCGTCGAAGCTCTTGCCGTAGCGCGAGAAGTCGCCGAAGTTGAGCATCGGGCCGCTGAAGTAGCTCACCACCAGAGCAATGGCCGAGAGCATCACGGGCAGCGCGTCCCAGCCCTGGAACTTGATGCCACCGAGGTTCAGGTCGATCTTGCTCCAGCCCGCCTTCCACACCAGCCAGCCGCACAGCACGGCCATGACCACGTACACCGCCGGGCCGGCCCAGTCGATGAACTTGCGGATGGCGTCCATGCCGTGCCAGAAGACGAAGGCCTGCAGCACCCACATGACCATGAACGCGACCCAGCCGAGGGCCGACAGGCCGACGAAGCCGTGTTGCGCGACATCGGCATACGGCGCCAGGCCCGGCGCCATGTGCAGCGCCAGCACCATGAATGCGGCCGATGCGAGGTACGTCTGCACGCCGTACCAGGCCACGGCGATCAGCCCGCGGATGATGGCCGGGATGTTGGCGCCCAGCACGCCGAAGGGCGCGCGGCACACCACCGGGTAGGGCACGCCCGTCACTTGGCTGGGCTTGGCCACGAGGTTGCAGAAGAACTGCACGATCACGATGCCGACCAGCAGCGACACCAGCACCTGCCAGCTCGACAGGCCCAGCGCGAACAGGCTGCCGGCCGTGATGTAGCCGCCCACGCTGTGCACGTCGGACATCCAGAAGGCAAAGATGTTGTATTGGCCCCAGGTCTGCTTCTTCAGCGGAGCGAGGTCTTCGTTGGTCAGGCGCGGGTGGTAGCCCGGCTTGATGACGGCGTTCGATTCCGCGTGCGGCGCAATGCCGGCTTCGCTTGCCCCCGCGGGGGCCTGGCTGACGACTGTGCTCATGGTCTTTCCTCGTGCGGGTGGGTGGATCGGGACCCGGTTTTGACGCAAATTTCGCGCCGGTTTTTCGGATGCGTTATTTGTATACAAAAACTGCACGCAATCAAGGCCATTCGGGGAATCATATATCCGTAGATTCCCTGATGTGTGTGGCGCTGTTGTTCGGCCGGGCCACGGCGCACAGGCACGACGGTGGCAGGTCGCCGGACCTCCGTGGGTGATTAATCGAAATTCTTATGGCTCAGATGGAAAATATATCGTTTTCCATTGTGAAAGGTGCTGCTTAGAGTCGGGTCCATCCCCACTCCCCCGATGGAAAGCCCCATGAGCAACACAGCTACCCGCATCCCGTTTCATCTTGCGTTCCCGGTGCGAGACATCGCCGAGGCGCGCGCGTTCTACGGCGACTTGCTTGGATGCCCTGAAGGCCGCAGCGCGCCTGAATGGGTCGACTTCGATTTCTACGGCCACCAGATCGTGGCGCACCTGGCACCCGACGAATGCGGCCACCGCCAGAGCAGTTCGGTCGACGGTCACGACGTACCCGTGCGCCACTTCGGCGCGATCGTTCCGATGGATCAATGGCAGGCCATGGCCGACAAGCTCGTGGCGCGCCAGACAAAGTTCGTCATCGAGCCCTACATCCGGTTCAAAGGAGAGCCCGGCGAGCAAGCGACGATGTTCTTTCTGGACCCCTCAGGCAACGCGATCGAGATGAAGTCGTTCGCCGACTTGAGCTCGCTCTTCGCACGCTGAAAGAACTGCATGACCAAGAGCAGCAAAAGGAGCCTTGCCTTCGCAGCGGCGCTTGCCGTCGTCTGCGGGGCTGCGGCGGCGCAAACCGACACCTTGAAGAAAGTCAAGGAGTCGGGCTCGATTTCCGTGGGTGTCCGCGATGCGTCGGGTGCCATGTCGTTCACCCTGGGGCCCAACAGGTACACCGGCTTTCACGTGGAGATCTGCGAGCGGATCATTGCCGACATCAGGAAGGCAGTTCAACTCGACAGGATCGACGTGAGGTACCAGCTCGTGACGCCACAGAACCGGATTCCCCTCGTTCAAAACGGTACGGTGGATATCGAATGCGGCACGACGACCAACAATGCAGCGCGGCAGAAGGAGGTTGCCTTTGCACCGACGCTCTATGTCGAAGGCGTTCGCATCGCGGTCAAGGCCACGTCGGGCATCACGCGCACCGCGCAGCTGGCCGGCAAGACCGTGGCGGCCACGACAGGAAGCACGTCCGTGCCGGCGCTGAGAAAACTCAAGCGTGAGGGCGCGAACGGTATCGAGGAGGTGCTCGCCAAGGACAACAGCGAAGGATTCCTGCTCCTCGAGGCGGGCCGAACCGAAGGATTCGTCGCCGACGGGCAGATCCTCGCGACGTTGATCTCGAAGAGCAAGGAGCCGGAAAAATACAGGCTCCTGGACCAGGTTCTCAGCGTCGAGCCGCTCGCGATCATGTTCCGCAAGGGGGATCCTGCATTCAAGAAGCTGGTCGACGACAGCGTCGTGGCATTGGCCAGGAGCGGCGAAGTCGCACGGATCTACGACAAGTGGTTCATGCAGCCGATTCCGCCTCACAACGCCAGGGTGGGGCTGCCGGCAAACGCCATGACGAAGGCTGCCTGGGCCGACCCCACGGACAAGCCGATGGAGTCTTACGAGTCCCGTTGACTGCCGATGGTGCGCGGAAAGTCGGCGAACCAGCGGTGCCGAGTCCGACCCGCATGCGAGGCGATCGAGCGGCGCTCCCCGGTTTCAGGTACGGCGCGGGATCGATGCCCTTGCGCGGCTGGCATTCCGCGCAGGCGATGTGTTCGGCTTCGCTTCAGCCGCATCGCGCAGGCATTGGGCGAAGTGCGCAACCATGGGCGGGCTGGCCCGGGGCTTTCGCTGGAGCAGGCCGATCTCGCGCTGGAAAGTGACCGCGCCCAAGGAGACGATGCGCACCTGCGCAGGCAAGGGCAGATGCGCCTCGACCAGCGGCACGAGCGCCACGCCCAGGCCCCTGGAGGCCAAGTGGATCAATCCGGGAATCTCGTCGACCTCGATCGCATCGTTGACCGCCAGGCCTTCCCGACGCAGAAACCCCTCGACCATCCGCCCACCGAACGAAGCCCTGTCATAGCGCAGGAATGGCTGTTCCTGGATCAGCGTGCGCCAATTCTTCGTTGCCGGCAGGGCCTTGGGCACCACCAGCACGTAGGGCTCGTGCACCAGTGGCTGCCACGTCAGGTCGGCAGGCATGCCGAACGGAGGGCGGATGATCACCGCGGCATCGATCTTCCCGGCGTCCAGGTCGTCCATCAGGCGCATCGAGACGCCAGGCGACACATGGACACGCACGAGAGGAAAGGACTTGCGCAGTTGCTCAAGCGCACGCGCCAGCAGCGTGGGCTGCGCCGAGGCAATCGAACCTACGCGAAGAAGCCCCTGGGTGGCGTTGTCGTGAGGAAGCTCCCCGAGCTTGGCGAACAGCGCGCAGATTTCTTCTGCCCGCGGCAAGGTCGTCTGGCCTGCGACATTCAAGGTGGCCGATCGGCCTGTTCTGTCGAAGAGCTCGAACCCCAGGGCTTCTTCGAGTCGCTTCATCTGGCTGCTCACCGCCGATTGAGTAAGCCCGATTCGATCGCCGGCCGCCGCGAAGGTGCCGAGCTTGCACACCGCAATGAAGGTCTTGAGTTCGTTGATCACCCTGGAAGCATCGCAAACATCGATGCTCGGGTCAACCAAGCATCATCGCAGGTGATCAATGCCGACCCGTCGAGCGGCATGGGCTATTCTTCGAACCCTTCAAAACGAGTGTTCGCCAGCGCGCCGCACCGATCGATGCCTTCCATCAAATTCCGCACGCGGCTCTCGCTGGCCTTCGCAACGCTCGTTGCGCTGGTGTGCATCCAGGCCGGTTTCATCTACCTGGGTTCCGAGCGCGTTACTTTCGCCAAGCAGCACAGCCGGCTTGCGAGCGACATCCTGTCCGATCTGCTGGAGCTGTCCACCAATAAGCAGCGGCTGCGGGTCTGGGCCTCGCAGCGGCTGATGAACGGCGACGCGCCGATCGAGGCACGCGACCGCTGGCTGGCCGGCATGCGGACCAGCGCGGCCAGCCTGCACGACCTGACGCAGCGCGACCTGGCCTGGTGGACCCAGGCTTCCTCGGCGCGCGGCACGCCGGTGCCCGAGGCGGCGACCCAGCTGGCGGCCAGCATCGACCTGCTCGACGCCAACATCGCCGAAGTCCAGGCCCGCCTGCTGCGGCTGGAGCCGTTGGAGGAGGGCGCGGAGTTTTCATCGGTGTGGCAGCAGCTCAACCAGGTGTTCGACGTGACGCGCGGGCGCGACCTGCGCGAACTCGTCAACGGTGCGATCGCGCGCCAGCGCGAGGCGGTGCCGGTGGCACGCAAGGCCACGGAACGCGCCGTCGAGGTGCTGCGCCTGCAGGCCATCGGCCTCGCAGTGCTGACCCTGGTGGCCGCGGTGCTGATCGCCATTCGCCTGAACCGGCGGCTGCAGGCGCCCATCGCCGGCCTGCTGGCCGGCACGCAGGCCCTGCAGGCCGGCCGCATGGACCATCGCCTGGAGGTCGGGTCGAGGGACGAGTTCGGCCAGGTGGCGGAGCATTTCAATGCCATGGCCGCCGAGTTGCAGCAGCGCCGCAGCGATGCCGAAGCCGCCCGGCACAAGCTCGAAGCGGCGGTGGATGCGCGCACGGCCGAGCTGCAGTCCGCCCACGTCACGCTGCAGAACATCGACCAGCGCCGCCGCCAGCTGTTCGCCGACCTGAGCCACGAACTGCGCACGCCGGCCACCGCCATCCGCGGCGAGGCCGAGATCGCATTGCGCGGCGCCGACAAGCCGCCGGCCGAATACAAGTTGACGCTGTCGCGCATCGTCGGCGGCGTGGAGCAGCTCGCGCGGGTGATCGACGACCTGATGCTGATCGCGCGCGCCGAGGCCGACCAGCTCGTCATTCGGCAGGACCGGGTGGACCTGGGCCTGCTGGTCGGCGATGCGGCCGAGCAGGCCGAGGCGCTGGGGGCGCTGCATGGCGTGGGGGTGCGCCTCGATGCGCCGTACGACGCACAGCCGGCGCTTGTCCAGGTGCACGCCGATGCCGATCGGCTGCGCCAGGCCCTGATGATCGTGCTGGACAACGCGGTGCGCTATTCGCGCGCCGGCGGCGCGGTTCGCATCGGTTGGCGCGAGCTCGACGGATGCGTGGAAATTGCCGTGCGCGACCAGGGCATCGGCATCGACGCCGACGAGCTGCCCACGGTGTTCCAGCGCTTCACGCGTGGCCAGCGCGCCCGGGCGCACCGCGTCGACGGCACCGGCATCGGCCTGTCGATCGCGCAGGTGATCGTTTCCGCGCACGAAGGCCGCATCGACATCGAGAGCGAGCCATTCGTGGGCACGACGGTCCGCATCCGGCTGCCGCGTTTCGACGGCACCGATTTCCCCACGGCGCCGGAGGCCGCATGAACAACATCCTGGTGGTCGAAGACGATCCGCGCGTGGCCGACTTCCTTCAGCGCGGCCTGCGGGCCGAAGGCTATGGCGTGCAGCTGGCCCGCACCGGAACCGAGGGCCTGGCGCTGGCGCGCGGCGGCGAGCCCGCGCTGCTCATCCTCGACCTGATGCTGCCCGGCCTCAGCGGCCTGGAGCTGTGCCAGACGATGCGCGCCGAGGGCCACCATGTGCCCGTGCTGATGCTCACGGCCATGAGCTCGCTGGAGGCCAAGGTCAACGGCCTGCGGCTGGGTGCGGACGACTACCTCACCAAGCCCTTCGCTTTCGAGGAACTGCTCGCGCGCATCGAGGCGCTGCTACGGCGCGGGCGCGAGCAGCGCGTGAAGGCGAGCAGCCTGCAGGTGGCCGACCTCGTTCTGGACCGCGAGCGCATGCAGGTCACGCGGGCCGGCCAGCCGATCGCGCTGACCGCGAAGGAGCTGGCCTTCCTGGAACTGCTGATGAGCGCACCCGGGCGCGTGTACAGCCGCGAGCGCATCCTCTCGAACGTGTGGGGCACCAGCGAGGACCCGCTGACCAACGTGGTCGACGTGTACGTGCGCCGCCTGCGCGCCAAGATCGACGAGGGCCATCCGCTCGCGCTGCTCAAGACCGTGCGCGGCTTCGGCTACCGGCTCGACGCGCAGGAGGCCTGAGCGCGCGCGGGGCGCCCGTTCATCCGTTGTTCATCTGCGCTTCAACTCGCATTCATGGCCCGGTACGGGTCGTGTTCATGAGCGCGCCGCAGACTTGATTCCTGCCTCGCGAATGCGGTGCAGCGCCGGCCTGAACCGGTGCTTCAACAACTTCCACAACAAGGAATCATCTCCGTGAAGAAAAGTCTCGTCGCCAGCGCCGCCCTCGGCGTCCTCTCTCTCTCGCTCGCCACCGGTGCGCTGGCCCAGGGATCGGGTACGGCCGTCTGCACGCCGGTGGATGCGGCGCAGGTCAGCGCCTTGTTCGACCGCTGGAACAACTCGCTGCGCACGCTGGACCCCGACAAGGTGGTCGCCAACTACGCCGCCGACGGCGTGCTGCTGCCGACCGTGTCGAACCAGCCGCGCACCAACCCGGCCGAGATCCGCGACTACTTCGTCAAATTCCTCAAGGGCGAGCCGCAAGGAAAGATCGACCAGCGCGTCATCAAGATCGGCTGCAACGTGGCGCAGGACGTCGGCACCTACACCTTCCGCTTCAAGGACGGCAGCACGGTGAACGCGCGCTACACCTACGTCTACGAATGGGTGAACGGCCAGTGGCTGATCGCGCATCACCACTCATCGGCGATGCCAGAGGCGCGCGCCTCGAAGAGCTGACCGGCAGCGACTGCCTACTGTGCGGCGACCTTCACGAACACCGGGTTCGAATAGAACCAGAGGTCGCTGTAGTTGCGCGCGTTGATCGCGTTGAAGCGCGCCACGTTGTCGGTGCCCGTGGTCTGCGCATCGGGCAGCGGCTCGCCGCCGGCGGTTTCGTTGGGCACGTCGGTGCCCAGGTTGGTGCCGCGCAGGCGGAAGTACTGGTTGTTGGCGGCCTTCACCGTGTAGCTCACGGTGAAGTAGCCGTCGGCGTCGAGCTTCCAGTCGCCGCGGGTGAAGCGCTTGAGCACGCGCGTCGACGGGTTGGTGTCGCGCGAGTAGCCCGGCGTGCCCGGCAGCTCGGGGCCGGTCACGTCGCCCGCGATCAGGTCGATGTGGTCGACCACTGGCTTCACGTTGGCGAAGCGGCCGCTGCCGAGCTGGTACTCGAAGTTGTTGCGCTCGGGGCTCTTGAAGCGGATGGTGATCTTCAGGTCTTCACCCGAGTTCACGCCCAGCTCCGAACCCATCTCGCCCGTGCCTTTGGCGCCTTGCACCTTGAAGTCGAGTGCGTCGATCAGGCCGCCGTTCACCGCGAAGAGCTTGCCCGTGCGCATGGCCGCGAGCAGCGACTTCGGGTCCTTGATGTCTCCCCACAGATGGTTCCTGGCGTACTCGCCGGGCGCGTAGCCGCTGCTGTACTGGCCCTGCGAGACGGTGAAGTGGTAGTCGGAGTCGGCCACGTTCCAGATGCGGCGGCCCTCGGAAAGCAGCGCGTCCCAGGTGCCACCCAGTTTGGCGACGAGGTAGTCGACGCCGCCATAGGTGCGCGAGGGCAGGTTGGCCGCGATATAGGCGCTGTTGTAGCCGCCACGGTCGGGCTCCATCTGGTTGCCGACCATGCCTTCGAGCGAGAACACGATGTTCGGCGCGAGGTCGTTCATCTCGCGCAACTGGGCGATCGTGTACTTGCCGGGGTTGCGCGACGGGTGGTTGATCTGCAGGTAGCTGGTGTCGGGGTAGTTCTTCTTGAGCCAGGTGATGGCCGCGAGCGTCTCGGCGTGCGTGTTGTAGCCGGTGCCGGCCTTCGGACCCCATGCGGCGACATCCACTGGCGGGAAGAGGGCGGGGGCGCGGTTGGTGAAGAGGTATTCGAACTGGTTCGCTGCCTTGAGCGCGGCATCCGACATGGGGTTGTCGGTCAGGATGCCGACGTTGCCGTGGTCGTGCGAGGGCATGTCCCATTCGAAGGTCGTGAAGATCGTCTTGTCGGCGTACTTGCCGCTGGCCTGCAGCGCCTTGATGCGCGGCACCTGGTACTTGGCCATGCCTTCCGAGAGCGGAATCTGCGCGGCCAGCTTGTTGCCGTCGTTGTCGTAGGAAGACAGGCGCAGGTGGTCGGACAGCGCCGCCCAGTCGAGCCCGAACTGGTCGAAGGCCTTGCCCAGCACCTGGTCGAGTGTGGAGATCTGCTGGGTGTCGTCCGACTGCATCGTGTGGATGTGCAGGTCGCCGACGGTCCAGCGCCCGGGCGGCACGGACGGGGCGGGATCGGCCGGCTGCGCAGGGGCCGGGGCGGGTGCGGGCCCGGGTGCGGGTGCAGCGGCAGTCGGGGTGCTGGGTGTCGTGGGGAAGAAAGCCGGGGCGCTGGAGCCGCCTCCGCCGCCGCAACCGGCAAGCGCGAGCGTGCCGATGGCGAGCGTGGAGAACAGGCACAGGCTGCGGCGGAAGGGCAGGGTGGTTGGGAGAGCAGTCGGGAAGGTGGACATGGCGGGCTTGAAAAAAGCGACGCGCACCTGGAGTGCGCGTCTCTGCGAAAGCCGCGAGTCTGGGATGGGGCCATGACATCCGGGTGAAAGTCGAACGAAAGTTCGTTGTTACCGCGCACCAGTCGGCGCGCCGGCGTGGCCCGCGCCCTAAACTGTGCTCCTTTCATGATTCCCCGCGCGCCTTCTCCCGAGCTCACTGCTTCCGTCGACGACCTGGTGCTGTCCCGCACGGTGCGCACCGACCAGCTCGTGGCGATACGCCGCAGCGTGCTGCGGGCCATTCCGATCAACGTGGTGCTGAGCTGCGCGGCGGCGCTGATCGCCGTCAACGCCGGCCGGGCGTTCGAAGGGCTGTGCTGGCTGCTGCTGTCCCTCATGGTGAACGGACTGCGCCGCTACATCTGCCGCTGGCCGTTCGCACCGTCGCCGGGCACCACGCCCGACAGCAGCGTCGCCACATCGCCGAGCGCCCGCCCGGTCGAATGGCACCTGCGGTTGACGGCCGGCCTGGCCGCGGTGTCGGGCTGTGTGTGGGCGCTTATTCCGCTGCTGTGCGACGGCTACTCCTCGCCGCAGGCGGTGTTCTACCTGACGGTGGTGTGCGGCATCTGCGCCGGGGCGGTCACCTATGGCATCGCCTATGCGCTCGTGCCCATCGGCTTCATCACGCCGGCGCTGCTGTCGGTGGCGGGCTGCCTGGCGTATGCGGGCGGCTTCGACAACCTGTGCCTGGCGGCGCTCGTGCTGCTGTACCTCGGGGCGCTGGGGCGCGGCGCGCTGCACAGCGACAAGGCCTTCCGCGAAGGCAGCCGCATCCGCAACGAAGCCACCGCCATGGCCGCCCAGCTGCGGCTGGCGCACGCGCTCTCGCTGGATGCAACGCAGCAACTGGCCTTCCGGGCCTCGCACGATTCGCTTACCGGCCTGTTCAACCGCGAGGGCTTCACCGAGGCCGCGACGCTGCGCATCGCCACGACCGATGGCCGCCAGCACGGCCTGCTGCTGCTCGACCTCGACGGCTTCAAGGCGGTGAACGACGCCTTCGGCCACAAGGCCGGCGACCGCGTGCTGCAGGACGTGGCCCGCTGGCTGCAGCGGGAAACCGCAGACATGCAGGCGGTCCTCGGGCGCTGGGGCGGCGACGAATTCGCGCTGCTCTACAGCCTGTGGGACGAGCGGCAGGCGCCCACGGCCATCGCGCAGGGGCTGATCCGTTCGGTCTCTTTCGCCACGGCGCACTACGGCGGTCACCTGGGCGTGAGCATCGGCATCTCGGTGTCGGGCGAGGCCGAGATCGCCGACATGATCAGCTTTGCCGACGAGGCGCTCAACGAGGCCAAGCGCCTCGGGCGCAACCGCTGCCAGCTCTTCGACAAGGCGCTCAACCAGCGGCTGGCCACGCGGCGGGACGTGGAGCGCGACCTGCTGCGCGCCATCGAGGCGCGCGATATCGGCGTGTGGTTCCAGCCGATCATGAACAGCGACGGCTGCGAGGTCCACAGCCTCGAGGCGCTGATGCGCTGGAACCACCCGCGCCACGGCCAGATCGCTCCCGAGGAAGTGATCTACGCGGCCGCGAGCACCGGCGTGGCGGAGCCGCTGCTGCGGCACCTGGTCGACGAGGCCTGCCTGGCCATGCGCCAGCTCGAGGCCGCGGGCTCCAGCCTGGCCGCAGCGCCGGTCGCCATCAACGTCTCGCCACGCGAGATGGCGCAGCTCGCGGTCGACGACATCGTGCTGGGCATGCTGAAGGAGCGCGGCATCGCGCCGCGCCGGCTGCAGATCGAGATAACGGAAGAGGTGGCGCTCGACACCCATGCCACGCGCGGCCGGTTGAGCACGCTGTCGGCCGCGGGCGTGGCGATCGTGGTCGACGACTTCGGCGTGGGCTATTCGTCGCTGGCGTCGCTGCGCAGCGAGCACGTGCGGCAGGTGAAGATCGACCGCAGCTTCACGCTCGGCCTGTCGTCCTCACCGGGCAACGTGGTGCTGGTGGATGCCATCGTCCAGCTCGGCCGTTCGCTGAACATCCAGGTCGTGGCCGAAGGCGTCGAAACGCAGGACGAGCTCGAGGCACTGCGCGCGCTGGGCTGCAAGCTGGTGCAGGGCTACCACCTGGCGCGGCCCGCGCCGCTGTCCGAACTGATGGCGTGGGCGGCTTCGCGGGCGCTGCCGGCGCACGCCAAGGGCGCCTGAGCCGGATCAGGCCAGCAGGTCGCAGAGCGTGCGCGCGATCACCTTGGTGGCGCGGCGCAGGTCTTCGAGCACCACGCGCTCGTCGCTGCGCTTGGCATGCGACTCGAGCACGGTGCGCGGGCCGGCGCCGTAGATCACGCCAGGAATGCCGGCTTCGACGTACAGGCGCACGTCGGTGTACAGCGGCGTGCCCATGGCCTTGATCGGCTCGCCGAACAGCTCGCCGCCGTGCTTCTGGATGGCATCGACCAGCGGCTTGTTGCCGGCCAGCGGCTGCATCGAGTTGGCGAGCAGCAGGCGCTTGATCTCGACCGTGATGCCCGCGCTTTCGGCGGCGGCATCGGCGATCACCTTGCGGATCGTGGCTTCGACCTCGACCGGGTTCTCCTCGGGGATCATGCGGCGGTCGAGCTTGAACACCACCTTGCCCGGAACCACGTTGGTGTTGGTGCCGCCCTCGATGCGGCCGACGTTGAGGTACGGGTGCGTGATGCCCTCGACCTTCGACGTCACCTGCTGGTAGAGCATGTTCTGCGCATAGAGCGCGTTGAGGATCTTCGTGGCGCCCTGCAGCGCATCGACGCCGGTGGTCGGAATGGCGGCATGTGCCATCTTGCCGTGCACCGTCACTTCCATCTGCAGGCAGCCGTTGTGCGCGGTGACCACTTCGTAGCTGAAGCCGGCCGCGATCATCAGGTCGGGCTTGGTCAGGCCGTTCTTGAGCAGCCAGCCCGGGCCGAGGATGCCGCCGAATTCTTCGTCGTAGGTGAAGTGCAGCTCGACGCTGCCCTTGGCCGGTTTTGCTACCGCTTCGAGCGCGCGCAGCGCGAAGGTGAAGCTCGCGAAGTCGCTCTTGCTGACCGCGGCGGCGCGGCCGTAGAGGCTGCCGTCGGCGATTTCGCCGCCGTACGGGTCGTGCGTCCAGCCTTCGCCGGGCGGCACCACGTCGCCGTGGGCATTCAGCGCGACGGTACGGCCTTCGCTGCCGTACTTGCGGCGCACGATCAGGTTGGTGATCGATTCGAGGCCGTACTCCTTCACATCCTGCGCGGGCACGGCGTGCTTCTCGGCGTCGAGGCCGAAGTCCTTCAGCAGTTCGGCGGTGCGTTCGGCGTGCGGCGCGTTGTTGCCGGGCGGCGTGTCGGTGGGCACGCGCACCAGTTGCTGCAGGAACTGCACTTCCTCGTCGAAGTGGGCGTCGATCCAGGCGTCGAGTTTGGCGTAGTCGGTCATGGTTGTTCTTCTGTGGTCGGTCAGTGGGCTTGCTCGGTGGCGAGGTTGTCCAGCAGGAGCTGGAATGCTTGCACCGCCAATTGAATATCGTCGTTGGTACTCGACTCGAGCGGGTTGTGGCTGATGCCCGAGTTGATGCCGCGCACGAAGAGCATGGCCTGCGGCATCACCTCGTGCAACTTCATCGCGTCGTGGCCGGCGCCGCTGGGCATGCGGAAGAGCGGAATGCCGAGGGCATCGACCGCTTTTTCCCATCGCTGCTGCCAGGCCGGTGCGCTGGGCGCGGCGGCGGCGCGCATCGTCTCCTCGAGCTCGTAGCGAACGCCGCGGCGCTCGCAGATGTCCTTCAGTGCATTGACCACGTCGTTGGCCAGCGCGTCGCGCTGCGCGTTGTTGGGCGCGCGCAGGTCGAGGCTGAACTTGCAGCGGCCCGGCACCACGTTGATGGAGCCGCTGGGCACTTCGAGCATGCCGACGGTGCCGACCGAGTCGCCATCCTTCGCGGCGCGCTGCTCGGTGTAGAGGATCAGCTCGGCCACGGCCGCTGCTGCGTCGCGGCGGCGGTCCATCGGCGTGGTGCCGGCGTGGCTGGCCATGCCGATCACTTCGCCCACGTAGCGCACGCTGCCGTTGATGGAGGTGACGATGCCCAGCGGCAGGTCGAGCTCGGTCAGCACCGGGCCCTGCTCGATGTGCACTTCGACGAAGCCGAGGTAGCGGGCCGGGTCGCGCTGGATCTTCGGAATGTCTTCCTGCTTCAGGCCCGCGTGCTGCATGGCCTCGCGCATGGTGATGCCGTCGGCATCCTTCTGGTCGAGCCAGCGCGGGTCGAAATGGCCGATGAGCGCGCCCGAGCCCAGGAAGGTCGCCTTGTAGCGCTGGCCTTCTTCTTCCGCGAAGCCCACCACCTCGAAGGCGAAGGGCAGGCGCCTGCCTTGCCGCTTGAGTTCGCGCACGCAGGCCATGGGCACGAAGATGCCGAGGCGGCCGTCGTACTTGCCGCCGTTGCGCACGGTGTCGTAGTGCGAACCGGTGAGCAGCGTCTTCGCGTCGGGCGTGCTGCCTTCATAGCGACCCACCACGTTGCCGACCGCATCGATGTCCACCGAGTCGAAGCCGCACTCGCGCATCCACGTGGAGATCTGCGCGGCGCAGGCACGGTGCGCATCCGTCAGGTAGGTGACGGTGAGCTGGCCCTTCTCGGCGTAGCCCGGGTCGGTGTGCACCGCGAGCTGTTCCTGCCAGTCCCACACGTCGTTGCCGAGCGTGACGTCGGCGGCGAACTTGTCGTCCAGGCGGATCTCGGCGATGCGGTGTATGTTGCGCAGCGCCTCGCCGAGTTCGAACCCAGGGTGGTTGTACAGCCGGCGCTCGAAGGTGTCGATGATCTCGCGCTTGGCCAGCCCCGTGCCGCGCGGGCCGCGCACCGCGAGGATGAACGGAAAGCCGAACTTCGCGTTGTAGTCGGCGTTGAGCTGCTGGATCTTCGCGAACTCCTCGGGCGTGCAGCCGGTCAGGCCGGCCTTGCTCTGCTCGTTGGTCGATTCGGCCGTCAGCGTCTTGCTGACCATGGCCTTGCCAGCGAGCTCGGGGTGGGCGCGGATGAGGCCGATCTGCTCGTCGGCCGACGACGCGGCCAGCGCCTGCACCATCGAATGCTTCAGGTGTGCGAGCGAGCGGAAGGGGCGCGCGGCGAGCGCGCGCTGCGCGATCCAGGGCGAGTGCTCGTAGATGCCGTCGAGCAGTGCGACGGCTTCGGCCGGCGCCGCGGCGTTGAGTTGGGCGATGGTGAGGCTCATGATGCGGCTCCGGCTTCGAAAGGATGCGCCTGCTTCCAGTGGCGCGCGATGTCGACGCGGCGGCAGACCCACACCTTGTCGTGCTTGGCGATGTGATCGAGAAAGCGCTGCAGTGCCGCGATGCGGCCGGGCCGCCCGAGCAGCCGGCAGTGCATGCCGATGCTCATCATCTTCGGGCTGTTGTCGCCATTCGGGTCGCCCTCGGCATAGAGCGCATCGAAGCTGTCCTTCATGTACTGGAAGAACGGATCGGCGTGCGAGTAGCCCTGCGGCAGCGCGAAGCGCATGTCGTTGCAGTCGAGCGTGTAGGGCACGATGAGCTGGGGCACCACGCTGCCGTCGGTCTTCTGCACCTTCATCCAGAAGGGCAGATCGTCGCCGTAGTAGTCGCTGTCGTATTCGAAGCCGCCGTAGTCGGCCACGAGGCGGCGCGTGCGCGGGCTGTCGCGGCCGGTGTACCAGCCAAGCGCCCGCTCGCCGGTGAGCTTCTCGATGGCTTCCATGCCCAGGCGCATGTGCTCGCGCTCGGTGGCTTCGTCGAGGTTCTGGTAATGAATCCAGCGCCAGCCGTGGCAGGCGATCTCGTGGCCGAGTTCCTTGAACGCAGCCGTGAGCTCGGGGTAGCGCTCCAGCGCCATGCCCACGCCGAACACGGTCAGCGGCAGGCCGCGCTTCTCGAACTCGCGCAGGATGCGCCACACGCCGGCGCGCGAGCCGTATTCGTAGATGCCTTCCATGCTGATGTGCCGGTCGGGAAAGCTCGCCGGGTTGAACATCTCGGAGAGGAACTGCTCGGAGCCCGCGTCGCCGTGCAGCGTGGCGTTCTCGCCGCCCTCTTCGTAGTTGAGGACGAACTGCACCGCGATGCGCGCGCCGCCCGGCCACTGGGCGTGCGGCGGGTTGCGGCCGTAGCCGACGAGGTCGCGCGGGTAGGGCAGGGTGGTGTCGTAGACGGTCATGGATGTTCAGGCCAGGGCGAGCGAGATGTCGTTGGTGGGGACCTTGCGGTCGAACGTGAGGTTGGCCTCGACGTGCTCCAGGTGCTCGGTCATGAGGCGCACGGCGCGTTCCTCGTCGCGCGCGGCCAGCGCCTTCACGATGTCGGCGTGCTCGTCGTTGGAGTGCTCGGCAGCGCTGGCGCTCTGGTACATCAGCGTGATGAGGGCACAGCGAGAGATGAGTTCGCCGAGGATCTGCGCCAGCACCTGGTTGCCCATGAGCTCGGCCATGCGCACGTGGAAGTCGCCGAGCAGCTCGGTGCGGCCCGAGATGTCCTCGCCCGACACGGCGGACTTTTCGAGCGCGACGTGTTCCTTCAGCGCCTTGATCTTGGCCGGCGTGACGGTGCGCACGAACTCGCGCGTCATCTCGGCCTCGAGCATGCGGCGCACAGCGAACACTTGCCTGGCCTCGTCGACCGCGGGCGCGGCCACGAAGGCGCCGCGCGCGGGTTCGAGGCGGATGAGCTTGTTCTGAGACAGCTGGAACAGCGCCTGGCGCACCAGCGTGCGCGACACGCCGAAATGATCGGCCAGCTTCTGCTCAGCCAGCTTGGTGCCGGGCTGAAGCCGGTGCTCGACGATGGCCTTCGTGAGGGCATCGACGATCGAACGGGTGGTGGAGGACTCCATGTTTTTCATGATAGACCCAAAGCCGGTAACTGTATACACTTTTGTCCACCGGAATTTCCCGCACCCGATTCGACATTCGAAGGAGCGCCCCATGGGCCTGAGCACTCACGTACTGGACACGATGCACGGCGGCCCGGCGGCCGGCATGGAGGTGGCGCTGTACACCACCGACGGCGACGCCGCCACGCTGGTGAAGCGCTTCACGCTGAATTCGGACGGCCGCAGCGACGGGCCGCTGTACGACAACAACTCGCTGAAGGCCGGCACCTACCGGCTGGTGTTCGACGTTGCGGGCTACTTCAAGGCCCGCGGCGTGAAGCTGCCCGAGCCGAACTTCCTGAACAAGGTGTCGCTGGACTTCGGCGTGGCGCACACCGACCAGCACTACCACGTGCCGCTCCTGGTGAGCCCGTGGAGCTACTCGACCTACCGCGGGTCTTGATGCTCGCCCCCAGGCTTCGCGCACTTCGTGTCGCTTCGCCAACCCCCTACCGGGGGCGGGCCGGCCGCTTCGGGCGGCCGTGCGCGGCGGCCCCCGCGCAAATGCCTCCGGGTGTGTCTTCAGTCCCCTTGCTGTTGGCCTTCAGTCAGGGTGTCGAGCTGGAAGCGCCCGCTCTTGTCCCACAGCCAGGTATCGGTCCATGTGACCGCGCCGAGGCGGGTGGCGGGGGGGAAGGGCGCGGCCTTCAGCACCATGCGCTCGATCTCGGCGATGACCTCGGGTGCATGCTTGGGCGCGCGCAGCCAGTGCATCGACAGCACCTTGCCGCCGGCATCGATGTGGACCTGCAGCGTGCCGACCGCATAGAGCATCGGCGGCAGCTGGCCACTGTAGATGCGCGACTTGTTGGCGTCGTAGATATGGCGCGCTGCGTCGCGACGGTAGTCGCGCGCATTGGCCGCATTCGATCCGTGCGACACCGGGGCGGCCGCACTCTGTTCGACCTTGGCCGCGCTCAACTGGCCGGGAACGGTCCCGGGGCTCCCGCAGCCGGCGAGCCAGAGTGCGGAAATGACGGATGCCACCAGGGCAAGGTGGCGCGGCGTAAGCTGACGGTTCATCGCAGGTTTATACCGTGAGTCTCGTGCAACCCCGCAACCGAAGGTGTCGGAAATGAACGGCATGGTCGATCAGCTGCTGGCCCGTCTTGCCCGCGAAGACGCGGTGCTGGTGCGCGTCGAGTCGACGCAGGGCTCGGCGCCGCGCGAGGCCGGCACCTGGATGGCGGTGTGGGCCGATGCGCTCACGGCCACCATCGGCGGCGGGCAACTCGAATTCCAGGCCACGAAGGAAGCGCGCGAACTGCTGGCCGGCATGCGCGCCCCCTTCGACGGCATCCAGCGCTATCCGCTCGGGCCCAGCCTGGGGCAGTGCTGCGGTGGCGTGATGTTCCTGTCGTACCAGCGCATCACGGCGGCCGATGCGCCGAGGCTGCAGCGCGAACTGGTCGCGCAACTCAAGCCCGTGGCGCTGTTCGGCGGCGGTCACGTGGGCGCCGCGCTGGCGCGCCTGCTGGCCGCGCTGCCGTTCGCGGTGCGCTGGATCGACAGCCGCGACGGCGTATTCCCCGAAGAGCTGCCGGCACAGATCGACACCGAGCATTCCGAGCCCGTGCAGGACGCCGTGGCCGCGCTCGCGCCGGGCAGCCGCGTGCTGATCATGAGCTTCAGCCATGCCGAAGACCTCGACATCGTCATCGCCTGCCTCAAGCGCCTGCGCGAACGCAACGACCTGCCGTACATCGGCCTGATCGGCAGCAAGACCAAGTGGGCCACCTTCAGCCACCGGCTCGAGGCGCGTGGCTTCACGGCCGACGAACTGGCGCGCATCACCTGCCCCATCGGCGTGCCCGGCATCACCGGCAAGGAGCCCGAGGTGATTGCCGTCGCGGTGGCGGCACAGTTGTTGCAATCGCTGGGCTGAACAGGGTTTTCCCCGGCGGCGACGCTCAAAAAACCAACCCGCCTCGTGTCAAAACTGTATACACTTTCGGTCCACAACAAGCCGCAGCGGAGCGAGGCCCATTTCATGGCGCCTGCGTTCGCGGCACTTTTCTCTGCTTACAGCGCCCGCGGTGGTGAGCAGGCTGAAACCCTTTGGCGGCGTCTCCACGCGCCGAAAGGGCTGAGAGAGAGCACATGGAAAGCTACTACCTCGACTGGGCCAACCTGCTGCTGCGCTGGGTCCACGTCATCACCGCCATCGCCTGGATCGGCGCCTCCTTCTACTTCGTGATGCTGGACAACATCCTCGAGAAACCGCAAGACCAGGAATCGCTCGACAAGGGCGTGGGCGGCGAGCAATGGGCCGTGCACGGCGGCGGCTTCTACAACATGCAGAAGTACGCGCTGGCGCCGAAGAAGCTGCCGGACCACCTGCACTGGTCGTACTGGGAGAGCTATTCGACCTGGATCACGGGTTTCTCGCTCTTCACCATGTCGTACCTGTGGAATGCGAGCACCTACCTGATCGACAAATCGAAGATGGACTGGCAGCCCGGCGCCGCCATCGGCGTGGCGCTGGCCTTCTTCGTCGTGTTCTGGATGGTCTACGACGGCATCTGCCAAGTCTTTGGCCGGCGCAAGAACGGCGACACCATTGTCGGCGTGCTGATCGCGCTCTTCATCGTCTTCGCGACCTGGCTGGCCTGCCAGTGGTTCGCGGGCCGCGCGGCCTTCCTGCTGGTGGGCGCCATGATGGCCACGACCATGAGCGGCAACGTGTTCTTCTGGATCATCCCCGGCCAGCGCAAGAACGTGCAGGCCCTGCGCGAAGGCCGCCCGGTTGACCCGGTGCACGGCCAGCGCGGCAAGCAGCGCAGCGTGCACAACACCTACTTCACGCTGCCGGTGCTGTTCGCGATGCTGAGCAACCACTACAGCTTCACCTACACGCACAAGTACAACTGGATCGTGCTGCTGCTGATCATGCTCGGCGGCGCGGCGATCCGGCAGTTCTTCGTGGTGCGCCACCGCTTCAAGCTGGGCAACGCGGGCAACCCGCTGCCCTACGCGCTGATCGGCATCGTGGTGCTGGGCCTGACCATCGTCTGGATGAAGCCCGAACCCGCGGCCGCGCCCGCCGTGGCTGCCGCCGCGCCCGCGGTGCCGTTCAAGGACGTGCAGAAGGTGCTCGAGCAGCGCTGCTACATGTGCCACGGCGCGGCCACGCAGATGAAGAACGTGCGCGTCGATTCGCCCGAACAGGTGGCCGCGAATGCGCAGGCGATCTACCAGCAGGTGGTGGTCACGAAGATCATGCCTATGAACAACGCCACGGGCATCACCGACGAAGAGCGGGCCCTCGTCAGCCGCTGGTTCCAGGCTGGCGCCAAGACAAACTAGACCGGGATCAAGAGTGCGGGGCGCCGTGCCCCGCACAATCGCCGGTTGGAGACAAGCAAAGCCATGACCGCATCGAATCCATCCTTCGGCCCCGCCCCCGATCCGCGCGAGGCCCCGCGCGCCTTCCTCGAACACATCTACCGCGTGGCGGTGGACCGTGCACTGCCGCTTTCCACCTTGGGGGCCCACCTGCCGCCCCCGCCCAAGGGCCGCACGCTGGTGCTGGGCGCCGGCAAGGCCGGCGGCTCGATGGTGCAGGCGCTCGAAGCCCTGTGGCCGGCCGATGCGCCGCTGTCGGGGCTCGTCGTCACGCGCTACGACCACATTCCGCCGCGGCCCGAAGGCGTGCCGCAGCGCATCGAGATCGTCGAGGCCGCGCACCCCGTGCCCGACGCGGCCGGCCAGCAGGCCGCCGAACGCATCCTCGCGCTGACGCAGGGCCTGACGGCCGACGACCTCGTGCTGTGCCTGATCTCGGGCGGCGGCTCGTCACTGCTGGTGCTGCCGGCCGAGGGCCTGACGCTGGCCGACAAGCAGCGCATCAACAAGCAACTGCTCGAAAGCGGCGCGGGCATCGGCGAGATGAACTGCGTGCGCAAGCACCTGTCGCGCATCAAGGGCGGCCGGCTGGCGGCCGCATGCGCGCCGGCCCGCGTGGTGACACTGACGATCAGCGACGTGCCCGGCGATGACGCGGCCGTCATCGCGAGCGGCCCAACCGTGCCCGATGCGAGCACCTGCGCCGACGCGCTCGCGATCCTCGACCGCTACGGCATCGAGGTGCCTGCGCCGGTGCGCGCCCGGCTCGAAAGCGGCGAACTCGAAACGCCCAAGCCTGACGATGCCGTGTTCCGGGGCCACGCAACCCACATGATCGCAACGCCGCAGCAGTCGCTCGAAGCGGCGGCCAGGGCGGCGCGCGAGGCCGGTATCGCGGCGCACATCCTCAGCGACGAAATGGAAGGCGAGTCGCGCGAAGTCGGCAAGGTGCATGCCGCGCTGGCCCGCGCCGTCGCACACCGCGGCGAGCCGTTCGCGCGGCCCTGCGTCATCCTTTCCGGCGGCGAGACGACAGTCACGATCCGCCCGCGCCAGCCCGGCCAGGCCAAGGGCCGCGGCGGCCGGGCCGGCGAGTTCTGCATGGGCCTGGCCGGCGCGCTCATGGGCCAAGCGCAGGTGTGGGCGCTGGCCGCCGATACCGACGGCATCGACGGCGTGGAAGACAACGCCGGCGCCTTCGTAATGCCCGACACGCTGGCGCGCGCCACGGCCGCTGGCAAGAAGCTGTCGGACCACCTCGACCGCAACGACGCGTACGGCTACTTCGACGCCATCGGCGACCTGTTCGTGACGGGCCCGACGCACACCAACGTCAACGACTTCCGCGCCCTGCTGGTGCTGTAGGCAGGAAGCGCCTCACTCCTTGAGGACCATGTCGATGCACATCACCGCCGCCACGATCAGCAGGCGGCGGGCGTCGTTGGCCGGCACGCCCGGATCGATCGACAGCATGTAGTTGTCGGCGGTGGTGAACAGTTCCTTGCCCAGCCCGGCCCACTTCTTGGACACGGCAGCGAACTCGGTGCTGTCCTGCACGAAGCGGAAATCCCAGCTGGTCCACTTGCCCCTGAGCGTGCAGGCGATCCGCTCCTGTGCGTCGAGCACATCGAACTTGCCGCCGATGGAGAAGAGCTTCTGCTTGAACGAGCCGACGACCCGGTCGTTGCCGTCGAGCACCTGCACCTTCGACAGGAAGATGGACACGCCGCGCTTGACCGACAGCACCTTCTGCCCCTCGGGCGTGGACACGACCACGTCGAAGGGCGTGAAGCGCTTGTAGTCGGTGAAGCGCAGCAGCTTGCTGAAAAAGCCGAGGTTCGGCTCGCGGCATTCCAGAATCTTCTGCTGCGAGTGCGGATCGAAGATGTCGTAGTTGTTGGCGGCCTTGAAGATGCCGACGTGTTCCTTGATGAAGAACAGGTTGTTGCTGAGCGCTGCGTGCATGGATTTCCCTCGGTCCTCTGTGTGTTGGTTTGGCGGGGATTATGTTCGGCGCGCATGACTGCCCCATGCCCGGCCCGTGACCGGTGGTGGGCGGGGTTTGCGAACTCGGGTTAATCTATGCCCCCCGGCGGCCTGTGGCTGCCGTTGTCGCCGGCGCACCCTTGCGGGTGCCGCGTCGCACATCCAGATTCCCCATTCCTCCTTTCATCATCCAGTCCCGAAGGAAAAGTTCGCCATGACCGCCACCTACACCGACACCCGCCTGCTGATCGACAACGAATGGGTCGACGCCGTCGGCGGCAAGACGCTGGACGTCGTGAACCCGGCCACCGGCAAGGCCATCGGCAAGGTGGCGCACGCCAGCATCGCCGACCTCGACCGCGCCCTGGCCGCCGCCCAGCGCGGCTTCGACAAGTGGCGCAACACCCCCGCCAACGAGCGGGCCGCCGTGATGCGCCGCGCCGCGGGCCTGATCCGCGAACGCGCCGGCGACATCGCCAAGCTGCTGACGCAAGAGCAGGGCAAGCCGCTGGCCGAAGCCAAGGGCGAGACGCTGGCCGCCGCCGACATCATCGAGTGGTTCGCCGACGAAGGCCGCCGCGTGTACGGCCGCATCGTTCCCTCGCGCAACCTGGCCGCGCAGCAGCTCGTGCTGAAGGAGCCGCTCGGCCCCGTCGCAGCATTCACGCCGTGGAACTTCCCGATCAACCAGATCGTGCGCAAGCTCGGCGCCGCGCTGGCCACCGGCTGCTCGTTCCTGGTGAAGGCGCCTGAAGAAACCCCCGCATCGCCCGCCGCGCTGCTGCAGGCTTTTGTCGACGCCGGCATCCCGCCCGGCACCGTCGGCCTCGTGTTCGGCAACCCCGCCGAGATCTCGAACTACCTGATCTCGCACCCGATCATCCGCAAGGTCACGTTCACCGGCTCCACCCCGGTCGGCAAGCAACTGGCCGCGTTGGCCGGTTCGCACATGAAGCGCGTCACGATGGAACTGGGCGGCCACGCCCCGGTGATCGTGGCCGAAGATGCCGACGTTGCGCTGGCCGTCAAGGCCGCGGGCGCCGCCAAGTTCCGCAATGCGGGCCAGGTCTGCATCTCGCCGACCCGCTTCCTGGTGCACAACAGCCTGCGCGAAGAATTCGCCCGCACGCTGGTCAAGTACACCGAAGGCCTGAAGCTCGGCGACGGCCTCGCCGAAGGCACGACCATCGGCCCGCTTGCCAACGCGCGTCGCCTCACCGCAATGGCCCATGTGCTGGAAGACGCGCGCAAGAAGGGCGCCACCGTGGCGGCCGGCGGCGAACGCGTGGGCGACACGGGCAACTTCTTCGCCCCCACCGTGCTGACCGACGTGCCGCTGGACGCCGACGTGTTCAACAACGAGCCCTTCGGCCCCATTGCCGCCATCCGCGGCTTCGACACGCTCGAGGAGGCCATCGCCGAAGCCAACCGCCTGCCGTTCGGCCTGGCCGGCTATGCCTTCACCAAGTCGATCAAGAGCGCGCACCTGCTGAGCCAGAAGCTCGAGCTCGGCATGCTGTGGATCAACCAGCCCGCCACGCCTTCGCCGGAAATGCCGTTCGGCGGCGTGAAGGATTCGGGCTACGGTTCGGAAGGCGGCCCGGAAGCGCTCGAGGCTTATCTGAATACCAAGGCTGTTTCGATCCTCGGCGTTTGAGTCGGCTCACTCCTCGGCGGTGGCATTCCAGAAGGCTTGCTGCACGCCGTCGAGCGATTCGAGATCTTCAATGACACGGTCGAGCTCCGCGGGCTCGACCGCTGTCGCATAGAGCGTCGCACCGATCTCGGTGTCGGCCGGCCCGAACGGATGCTGGTCGACATCGCGCACCGGATAGTTCGCGGCTTCGAGCAACAGCAGCAGCTGGTCCATCACCTCGGGCCGTGCCGCGCGTGAACAGATCACGCGCACCACGTACGTTGCCTCGCTCGCTTCCTCGCTGATCGGCTGCCGGTTGATGCGGTTCACCACGGGCCGCAGCAGCGTGTTGCTCGCCAGCACGAACAGCGCCGCGATCAGTGCTTCCCCGAGCAGGTTCGCGCCCGCGCAGGCGCCCACCGCGGCCGACCCCCACAGCGTTGCCGCCGTGTTCAGCCCCGTGACGTTGGCGCCTTCCTTCATGATCGCGCCCGCGCCCAGGAAGCCGATGCCCGACACCACGTAGGCCACCACGCGCACTGCGCCGCCGCTGCCGTCGAGCCGGTTCGCCAGATCGACGAATACCGCAGCACCTACCGCCACCAGTGTGTTCGTTCGCAAGCCTGCAGTGCGTTGCCGAACCTGGCGCTCCAGGCCGATCAGCGAGCCGAGGATGAAGGCCGCCGCTACGCTGACGAAGGTGTCGAGCAGCGAGTGCAAGTTGATGTTCTGGATGGCTTGCATTGGATGGATCCCTTTCTTGTTGTGATTTCGGTGTGCAGTTTGTGGGGGCCGGGTGTCATGTGCATGTCACGGGGCGTTCGGGAGGCTGCTGTTCGGGGGGTGTTCACGCCCCGAACACTCAGCGGAAAGATCACTGCCACCCATACCGCCGCGCGTACCACCCCTTCACACCCTGCGTCAGCAGCGCATACCCGAGCAGCATCGCGACCAGCCAAGGGAAGTACATCAGCGGCAGCGCCTGCAGCTTGAAGTAGTGCGCCAGCGGCCCCATCGGCAGCCAGATGCCCACGGCCGCGATCGCCGCGCCCATGATCAGCAGCGGCCACGCCGCGCGGCTTTGCAGGAACGGGATCTTGCGCGTGCGGATCAGGTGCACGATCAGCGTCTGCGACAGCAGCCCTTCGACGAACCAGCCTGACTGAAAGAGCGTCTGGTGCCCCACCGTGTTGGCCGCGAACACGAACCACATCACCGTGAACGTGAGGATGTCGAACACCGAGCTCAGCGGCCCGAAGAACACCATGAAGCGCCCCAGGTCCGCCGGATTCCAGCGCTGCGGTGCCTTCAGGAATTCATCGTCCACGTTGTCGAACGGAATCGCGATCTGCGACACGTCGTACAGCAGGTTCTGCACCAGCAGATGCAGCGGCAGCATCGGCAGGAACGGAAGGAACGCACTCGCCACCAGCACCGAGAACACATTGCCGAAGTTCGAGCTCGCCGTGAGCTTGATGTACTTGAGCATGTTCGCGAAAGTGCGGCGCCCCTGCACCACGCCTTGCTCCAGCACCATCAGGCTCTTCTCCAGCAGGATGATGTCGGCCGACTCCTTGGCCACGTCCACCGCGCCGTCCACCGAGATGCCGATGTCCGCGGCGCGCAGCGCGGGCGCGTCGTTGATGCCGTCGCCCATGAAGCCGACAACGTGCCCGTTGGCATGCAGCGCGTGCACGATGCGCTCCTTGTGCGCGGGCGTGAGCTTGGCGAACACCTGGTGCTGTTCCACCAGCGTGCGCAGGTGGGCGTCGTCCAGCTCTTCGATCTCGCGGCCGAGCACCATGCGGCCGACCTCCAGTCCCACGTCGGCGCAGACCTTGCGCGTGACCAGCTCGTTGTCGCCGGTCAGCACCTTCACCGACACGCCATGCTCGGCCAATGCGCGCAGCGCCGGCGCGGTCGATTCCTTCGGCGGATCGAGAAAGGCCACGTAGCCGAGCAGCGTGAGCCCCGATTCGTCGGCCACGCCATAGGCCGGCTTCTGTGCCTCGGCCTTCAGCGAACGGCTAGCCACTGCCACCACGCGCAGGCCCTGTGCATTGAGCCCCGACGCCACGCGATGGATGCGCGCCAACATCTCGGCATCGAGCGCCAGCACCTCGGCGCCGCGCTCGACCGAGGTGCACACCGACAGGATCTCCTCCAGCGCGCCCTTGCAGATCAGCAGGTGCTCGCTGCCGCCGTTGGCCACCACCACCGACATGCGGCGGCGCGAGAAATCGAAGGGCACTTCGTCGATCTTGCGCCAGGCCGTCTGCAGGCGCGTCTCGAGCTGCATCTCGGCGTGGCTCAGAACGGCCTTGTCGAGCAGGTTCTTCAGCCCCGTCTGGTGAAAGCTGTTCAGGTAGGCCAGCTGCAGCACATGGTCCGACTCCTCGCCCCAGGCGTTGGTGTGGCGCTCGAGCACGATGCGGTCCTGCGTCAGCGTGCCGGTCTTGTCGGTGCACAGCACGTCCATCGCGCCGAAGTTGTGGATCGCCTCGAGCCGCTTCACGATCACCTTCTGGCGCGACATCACGACCGCGCCCTTGGCCAGCGTGGCCGTCACGATCATCGGCAGCATCTCGGGCGTGAGGCCGACCGCGATCGACAGCGCGAACAGCGCCGCCTCCCACCAGTCGCCCTTGGCCACGCCGTTGATCACCAGCACCAGCGGTGCCATCACCAGCATGAAGCGGATCAGCACCCAGCTCACGCGGTTGATGCCTGCCTGGAAGGCGCTGGTGCCGCGGTCGGTGGCCGTCACGCGCTGGGCGAGGGCACCGAAGAAGGTGCGGTCGCCGGTGTGCACGATCAGCGCGGTGGCCGTGCCGCTGATCACGTTGGTGCCCATGAAGAGCAGGTTCTCGCGCTCTAGCACGCCCGCTGATTGGTCGCCGCGGTCGACCACGAATTTCTCGACCGGCATGGCCTCGCCCGTCAGCGCGGACTGGCTGATGAACAGGTCCTTGGCGGTGAGCAGGCGGCAGTCGGCCGGGATCATGTCGCCGGCCGACAGCGCGATGACTTCGCCCGGCACCAGGTCGCGCATCGGCACCTCGACGCGCACCGTGCCGGCGTGCGTGGCGTCGAAGCCCTCGATGCCAGCCACGCCCGCCTTGTAGCCCGGCGCGGGTCGCAGCACGGTCGAGGTGTTGCTCACCATCGCCTTGAGCCGGTCGGCCGCCTTGTTGGAGCGGGACTCCTGCAGGAAGCGCAGCACCGTCGACAGCACGACCATGCTGCCGATCACGAGCGTGGCCTTCATGTCCTCGGTGACGTATGAGACCAGCGCCAGCACCGTCAGCAGCAGGT
>Ga0207709_10000483_pt1 | contig 36270 bp, 33 predicted proteins | sample KBSM34metaG_FD_184397 | JGI IMG/M metagenome (GOLD analysis project Ga0207709, IMG submission 184397) | Miscanthus rhizosphere microbial communities from Kellogg Biological Station, Michigan, USA - KBS M3-4 metaG (SPAdes) (version 2) | ecosystem: Host-associated > Plants > Roots > Rhizosphere >...
GCCGATGGCATCGTGGTTTCCAACCACGGTGGCCGCCAGCTCGATGGCGTGCTGTCCACCGCACGCGCACTGCCGGCCATCGCCGATGCGGTGCAGGGCGACCTGAAGATCCTCGCCGATTCCGGCATCCGTACCGGCTTGGACGTGGTGCGCATGCTGGCGCTCGGTGCCGACACCGTGCTGCTGGGCCGTGCCTTCGTCTACGCTCTTGCCGCGCAGGGCGAGGCCGGCGTGGCCAACCTGCTGGACCTGATCGCCAAGGAAATGCGCGTGGCGATGACCCTGACCGGCGCGCGCCGCATCGCCGATATCGGCCGCGATTCGCTGGTCAGCCTGCCATGAGTGGTCACGATGCCATGCTGGCGCAGTTGCGCGAGGCAGTCGGCAGCGGCCACGTACTGACCGGCGACAAGGCCACGCGCCGTTTCCGCCGTGGCTATCGTTTCGGTGATGGCCCGGTGCTGGCGGTGGTGCGCCCGGGCACGCTGCTGGAACTGTGGCGTGTGCTGCAGGCGGCGGTGCAGGGCGGAGCGGCGATCATCCTGCAGGCAGCCAACACCGGCCTGACGGGTGGCTCAACCCCGGATGGCAACGACTACGGGCGGCCGATCGTGCTGGTCAGCACGCTGCGCCTGACCGGCATCCAGCTGTTGAACGAAGGCCGGCAGGTGCTGTGCCTGCCCGGCGCCACGCTGGACCGGCTGGAGCAGACGCTGGCGCCACTGGGCCGCGAACCGCATTCGGTGATCGGTTCGTCCTGCATCGGCGCCTCGGTGCTGGGCGGCATCTGCAACAACTCCGGTGGCGCGCTGGTGCGCCGTGGCCCGGCCTACACCGAGCTGGCGCTGTATGCGCAGGTCGATGCGCAGGGCCAGTTGCAGCTGGTCAATCATCTGGGTATCGCGCTGGGTGATACACCCGAGCAGATCCTGCAGCGCCTGCAGGCCGGCGACTATGCTGCTGCCGACGTGGGTGACGGCGACGGCCGCGCCGCCTCCGATCCACGCTACGCCGACGAAGTGCGGCGGGTCGATGCCGATACCCCGGCGCGCTTCAACGCCGACCCCAGCCGCCACTTCGAAGCTGCCGGTTCGGCCGGCAAGCTTGCGGTGTTCGCGGTGCGCCTGGATACCTTCGAGAAGGAGTCCGCCGAGGTCTTCTATATCGGAAGTAACCGCACCGACAGCCTCACCGCGATCCGGCGCCAGCTGCTGACCGGGTTCGAGCGCCTGCCGATTGCCGGCGAATACATCCACCGCGATGCCTATGACATCGGCGAGCGCTACGGCAAGGACAGTTTCCTGCTGATCGACAAGCTCGGTACCGCGCGCGTTCCGGCCGCATTCGCACTGAAGAGCCGGGTTGATGGCTGGTTCGAACGGCTGTGCCTGCGCGGTATCACCGACCGCATGATGCAATTGCTGACCGGTCTGTTGCCCTCGCACCTGCCCAAGCGCATGGGCGAGTTCCGCCAGCGTTACGAGCATCATCTGTTGCTGAAGGTCTCCGCGCAGGACGCAGCGGAAACCGAGGCCTGGCTGCGCGGCTTCTTCGCCGACCATGAGGGCGGTTACTTCCACTGCACGGCCGAAGAGGGACGCAAGGCGTTCCTGCATCGCTTCGCCGTGGCCGGTGCCGCGGTGCGCTACCGCGAAGTGCATCGCGATCAGGTGCAGGACATCGTGGCGCTGGATATTGCCCTGCGCCGGGATGATGCCGACTGGTTCGAGCAGTTGCCGGCCGATATAGACGGCCGCCTGCTGCACAAGCTGTATTACGGGCACTTCCTGTGCCACGTGTTCCACCAGGACTACATCGCGCGCAAGGGCGAAGACCCGATGGCGATCGAGCATGCGATGTGGGCGCTGCTGGACCAGCGCGGTGCGGAGTACCCGGCCGAGCACAACGTCGGCCACCTGTACCCGGCCAAGCCGGCGCTGGCGGGGTTCTACAAGCAGCTGGACCCGAGCAACACCTTCAATCCCGGCATCGGACAGACCTCGAAAGCGAAGGGCTGGGGTGGCTGCGACTGTAGTGGGCATTGACGGATACAACGTGGCTTTACTGTAGAGCCGAGCCTATGCTCGGCTGCTCTTCCCGACAGACAGCAGTCGTGCAAGCTCGACTCTACCGGAGCAGCGGTTACCATCTGGATTCCACGAGCAGGAATATCCTCCATGCCCACCATCGTTGCCCGCGCGACCCTGTGCGCCACACTGCTGGCTACTCCCGCGCTGGCGTTGGCGCAGGGCTCGATCCTGCCGCATCAGCGCGATGCCGTCGGCAATGTGATGGAGCCGCTGGGGCAGGTGCTGATCGCCAATGAGAAGGGACCGGCGGGGCTCTATGACTGCACGCGGGACGGCAGCTGGTGCGTGCGTGTGCAGCCGGTTGCCGAGGATGGTGATCGGCCGGCTGCGCTGGAAGTGCTTGAGAAGGTGCCGGGCCAGGGCACGCCGCACACCTACCACGTCAGCATCGACGTGCCGCAGGAAAGTGATCTGAAGCTGTGGCCGTGGATCGTGCGACTGGCTCCGGGTGTTGGCAGCGACGCGTCGGTGACCGACCCGCAGCAGCGCGACCGCCAGAACGTGCTGGTGGGCGGCATCGTCTCGTTCAGCAGCATGTATTCCGGCGGCGGTGCCGATGCATCTACGTTGCAGTTGGCACGCGTGCGCCACCTGCAGGACGACATCCAGGTGGACGACGACGTGCTGACCGTGCCATGGCTGGGCAATGCGATGATCCGCGCCTGTTTCAGCGAGCAGGACATCAAGCAGCGCGCAGGTGCCTGCCACGACGAATACGGCTTCTCGGCGAAGCTGGCGCTGGACACGGCTGCCGAGGGCATGCCGGTGCTGCGCTACCAGACCGTGGCGACACGGTTTCCTGCCGGTGTCTCACGCTTCGAGGATTCGCTGGCGAAGGGGCCGCTGAAGAAGAAGGATCTGCGCACCGAGCAGGATCCGGCGTGCAGCTACACGCGGCTGTTCCGCTTCGCGGAGGGGATGTTCCATCCTGACCAGGCGCTGCCGGACTGTGCCGGCTATACCGAACCCTGAACCCTGGACCCTGTAGAACCCAGCCTACGCTCGGCTGGCTTTCCGTGCGGCCTGACCGGAGAGCAGCCGAGCGTGGGCTCGGCTCTACAGAAACCTGCTGAGGCGCTTACTCGCAGCGCGTGGACGTGATGATGTTGTCCTTGTCCACGAACACGCGCAGGCGGTCCGGACGGATGTCCTTGGTGGTGATGGTGCTGGGGCCGATCGGGTTGACCAGACCGGCACCGCTCTCGCTGGACAGGCGGCGGATGTTGGGCTCATTGGCCGGTTGGCCGATCGCCCAGCCGAGCTGGCTGGCGTCGCAGCGGCCGCTGCCCTTGACTTCCGGGCCAGGCGTGCTGACACAGGCCGACAGCAGCAGGGCGGAGGCCGGCAGCAACAGGGACAGACGGAATGCAGACATGCGAGCGCTCCTGCGCAGGGGATGATGGCGGGAACGATAGCACCCGGCGTGCGAAAGACGTCAGCGTCCCGGTCATTGCCGGCACAGCGCGGCCATTGCATAGTGGGAGGGATGGCTGGCAGAACGCCGGCGGGCAGGCCGGGCCGTTCCGGTGCAGGTGCTGGACACGGTATGACGGCAGGCAGTTTCCGCGACAAGGGCAGAACGATGACGGCACTGGCGCTGTCCGTGCTGGGCGCAGCGCTTGCCGCCTCCGCCGCCAAACCGGCGCCAGAGGCGGCGGCCGAAGCACCGATGTTTGGTGCCTGGCGCAATCTGCAGACCGAATCCGGCTACGCGCCGGCCCAGCGCAACCTCGCCTTCGCCATGCTGCCGCAGGCCGCGACCCGCGGCGACCGTTTCGCCATCCTCGACCGCGAAGGCAGGCGCACAGTGTGCTGCCTGCAGGTGGCCAGTCCGTCGCTGGGCGTGGCCGCGCTGCGTGAGCAGTACCACCTGCCGCAGGCCTGGGTGACCGACCTGAGCAATGGTCGCAGCCCTGCACGGCCCTATGTGCCGCACGTCTATGCAATGCAGCGGGTGGACGAACTGGTCGACTACAGCTTTGCCGATGTGCCCGGTGCCTACAGCGACCTGGGCGGATTGTTGACCCCCGAAGGCGCCGCGCTGGAAGCCGATGGCAGCGCCGTGCGCCTGGGTGACAGCCGCTACCCGCTGCAGTTCCAGCGCCAGCCGCACGCCGATGACGATGGCGCGCTGGACCGCTATACCCTGCAGGCGGGCGAGGGCGCGGCCCCGTTCGTGGTTGAAGTGCCGTTCGGCACCTACTGATTGCAGCACTGCACTGGCTAGAATGCAGCGCGGCGCCATCTGCCGCGCCTGTTTCGTGAGCCGTTGCCGTGTCCCTGCGTCCCTTGCTGCTGCCGTCCCTGCTGCTGTTGTCCGCCTGTGCCAGTGCGCCTCCGCCGCCACCGGCCCACTCCGATGCGCTGTGGCGGTTGATCGAGCGTGACTGTCGTGGCACCGAAGGGCCGCGTGGCGACTGCCTGCGGGTGGAAACGGCGGCGGACCGCCGCGATGTGCTGGTCAAGGACGCGCACGGCGACTATCAGTTCCTGCTGATGCCGCTGGACAAGGTCAGCGGTATCGAAAGCCGCAGCCTGTACCAGCGCGGCGCACCCAACTACTTCGGCGCGGCCTGGCTGGCCCGCACCCACACCGAACGGGCGCTGGGCCAACCGCTGCCACGCAACGTTGCCAGCCTGGCGTTGAATTCACCGCATGGCCGCTCGCAGCATCAGCTGCATATCCATGTGGACTGCCTGCGTGCCGATGTACTGCAGGCACTGGATGCCCACGCCGGCGCGATGGGCAGCCGGTGGGCACCGCTGCCGGTGCCGCTGCATGGCCATCAATACCAGGCACGCCTGCTGCCGGGTGCGGAACTGACCGCCAATCCGCTCAATCTGCTGGCCTACGACCTCGCAGGCGTGGACGACGTGGGCCAGTGGAGCCTGGTCGTGGTGGGCCGGGACGCAGTGCAGGGCGGCCCGGGCTTCATCCTGCTGGCCACCCGCGTGGACGCCGGCACCGGCAACGAGGCCAGCGGCGAAGAGTTGCAGGACCATGCCTGCTCGGTGCTGACCGGTGCCGGCAACGCGCTGGAGCGGGTGCGCTAGTCCAGCACCCTGTGCTGGCTCCGCCACATTGGCGCGGTCAGTGCCAGCAGCTGACGGTCCTGCCAGCCTTCCATATCCAGATGATGGTCGCGCAGCAGGCCTTCCTGCTCGAAGCCGAAGGCCCGCAGCGCGGTGGCGAACGGATCACTGCAGTCCGGTGGCAGCATCACGAACAGGCGATGCAGGCCGACGTCCTCGAACAGGAAAGGACACAGCGCCTGCAGTGCCGCGTCGGTATGCGGGTGCCAATGCTGCAGCGACAGCAACTCGGCGCTGCGCGCGTGTAGTGATTGCAGGCGCACGTGCAGCTGGTCCAGCACGTTGCCGTGGTCGTCATCGAATACCCCCAGCAGCAGCTGGTCGTTGTCCTGTTCCAGGCGTGAGCGATGCATGTGGGCGAGGAAGCGCGCTTCCTCATCGATGACGGACGGATCGCGGCGGCCGCGCCGGCGGCGGTCATCGAACAGGCGCCAGCGTGGCAGATCGGTGCGTTGGAACGGGCGCAGGGTGACCGGTGCCACCTGCAGTTGCAGCAGATGGCGGCGCAGCACCGGGCGCAGCGGGGGGAGGGGGAAGGTCGGGTACGGGGTCATCATCCCAGCAACGATGGCCGTGCCTGCAGCCCTGCACCATTCAAAACATTGCAAAAGTGTGGTGGATGGCACTGCGGGTCTGATTCGGTTCAGGCATAAGGCCATCAGGCCTGGTCATTTCCGTTGAAACCGCCCATTCAGGACACTTTCGTTACGGGATCGTTATGCGCCGTACAGGCCGCTGCCCCCGTACCACCACCCGCCCAACTCCCCAGGAAGCCCATGTCCGCCTCCCACAAGGCGCTGCGCCCGCGTCCGCTGGTGCTCGCACTGTCGTCCCTGATGCTGGTCTCGCTGCCGGCCTTCGCGCAGGAAAGCGCACCCACCACACTGCAGGAAGTGAAGGTCACCGGCTCGCGCATTCCGCGCGCCAGCGTCGAGGGCCCGTCGCCGGTGACGGTGATCAGCCGCGAGCAGATCGATGCGCAGGGCTACCGCAATGCCTTCGATGCGTTGAGCGCGCTGACCGAAAACACCGGTAACGTGCAGGGCGAGGACTTCGGCAATACGTTCACGCCGGCCGCCAACACCATCAACCTGCGCGGGCTGGGCCCGAACCGCACGCTGGTGCTGGTCAACGGCCGCCGCCAGGCCGACTACCCGCTGGCCTACGAGGGGTCGGTGAACGTGGTCAACCTGGCCAACATTCCCAGCGCGCTGATCGAGCGTATCGAGGTGCTGGCCGCTGGCGCATCGGCGATATACGGCTCCGACGCCATCGCCGGCGTGGTCAACATCATCCTCAAGGACCGCTTCCAGGGCGTGGACGTGAACGTGCGCGCCGGTGGCACCGAGCAGGGCGGTGGCGACAACCAGCGTGCGCAGGTGGTCGGCGGCAGTTCCGGCGAGCGTTGGGATGCGCTGTTCGGCTTCGAGTTCGATGTGCGCAAGGCGATCCACGCGCGCCAGCGCGACTTCATGGATTCGCTGGACGATGATCCGGCTGGCAAGGCACCGCAGGCGACCGCGATCGCCTATCGCCGCAATGCCGCCACCGGCCGCAACATCGACCCCGGCGTCAATGGCTGCGATGGGGCGTCGGAGATCTACGGTGGCAGCGTGTTCCGTGCCAACAACCCGAGGCAGGGTTGGTACTGCGGCAGCAACGAGGCCGCCGCCAGCTACTGGACCGTGCAGACCCAGAAGCGCAACCTCAACGGTTATGGCCTGCTGACCTTCCACGTCAACGAGACCACCGATCTGTTTGCCGATCTGGCCGTAGGCAGTGCACGGATCTACAACAACACCCGCGCGCCCACCTGGACCTCGGCGCGTAATTACTTCTACAACCAGTCCACCGGCAACCTGGAGAGCTGGTACCGCCGGTTCGCGCCGGAAGAAATCGGTGGCCTGCCGCGCAACGCGAACCGCTTCCTGGAAAACTCATGGTCGTTCAACGTCGGCGCGCGTGGCCAGATCGGCGACAGTGGCTGGGACTATGAGGCGGTCTACAGCCGCTCGCGTTACGAGAACCGCACCCGCCGCCCGGTACTGCTGGCTGGCATCAACGAGTACCTGCTCGGTCCGAAGCTGGGCGTGCGCAATGGCGTGGAGGTCTATGCGCCCGACCCGGCGCGCCTGTTCCAGCCGTTGACCCCGAACGAATACGAGGGTCTGTCGGGCTACCAGGAAAGCCGCAATGCTGCGTGGCTGCAGACCTTCAGTGCCAGTGTCAACGGGCGCCTGTTCGCGCTGCCCGGTGGCGACGCTGCATTGGCGGCGGTGGTTGAAGCCGGCAGCCAGGGCTACCGCAATCGCCCGGACCCGCGGCTGGGCACCGGTGAATTCTGGAACACCAGCGCCGGCATCGGTGCCGGTGGAGAGCGTGACCGCTATGCGGCCGGCGTGGAACTGCAGCTGCCGTTGCTGCAGTCGCTGACCACCACCCTGGCCGGTCGCTATGACCAGTACCGTGCCGGTGGCGAGCACATCGGCAAGGCCACCTGGAGTTTCGGCGTCGAGTTCCGGCCGATCGAGAGCCTGCTGATCCGTGGTACGGCGGCGACCAGCTTCCGTGCGCCGGACATGAACTACGTGTTCGCCACCGAGACCCGCGGCTACAATCCGGGCATGACCGACTACTGGCGCTGCCGCACGGCGGGCCAGTCGTACGACAATTGCGACTACAACGGCCTGTCGATCGACTACAGCAACCGTGCCAACGCACAGTTGCAGCCGGAGTCTGCGAAGTCGTATGGCTTCGGCGTGGTCTGGTCGCCGCTGGCCGGGCTGGATTTCAGCGCGGACTACTACGACATCCGCATCGACAACGAAGTGACCAGCCTCGATACCAGCCGCATCCTGCGTGATGAGGCCGATTGCCGGCTGGGAAAGACGCTGGGCGGCGAGGCGCGTGATATCGGTTCACCGCTGTGCCAGGACGCGCTGTCGCGTGTGATCCGCAACCCGTCCAACGCCACCGTGCAACCGGACCAGGTGACACGTGTGCTGATCAATCCGATCAACGCGGCCTCTGAATCAGTGCGTGGCCTGGACCTGAAGGGCAACTGGCGCTTCGATGCCGGCCGCTACGGCCGCTTCACCACGCGCCTGGCCTACACCGTGGTGCTGGAGCACACGTACCGGCAGTTCTCCGACGATCCGGAGCGTGACATCCGCAATTCGCTGGATGACTACCAGTGGCGCAGCAAGGCCAACGGCAGCATCACCTGGAACCAGGGTGACTGGACCACCACGCTGTATGGCAACCGCTTCGGTTCGCTGCCGAAGACCGATGGCAGTGGCCGCATCGCGCCGTACATGACCTACAACGCCAGCGTGTTCCGCCAGTTCGGCGAGAACCTGTCGGTGGGCGTGATCGTCAACAACCTGCGTGACAGCCGCCCGCCGGCGGACAAGAACGGAGGCGGCTGGCCGTTCTACCCGGTCGGCAACTACGACCCGTACGGCCGCCAGTACTGGGTGCAGCTGGACTACCGGTTCCGCTGATCCGACGGATGAACGAAAGGCCCGGCACTGCCGGGCTTTTCTTTGTGCAGTGCACCCGTGTTGCCGCTGCGCGCGTGGCATGCTGTGGCGCTACATGGAGGGCGATGCGCATGGATGTCAGGGTGTGGAGCGTGATTGCAGTGGTGGCTATTGCGGGTTGCAGTGGCAGGCAGGCGTCCAGCGTGGAGGAAGCCGCGGACGTGGCCAATGCCGCGCCTGCGCAGTCTCACGCGCAACCAGCGGAGCATGCTGGGCCATCGCGCGCGGCAACGGCATCGAGTGCCACGACGGCTGCCCCTGGGCTCGCGCAACCGGAGGGGCACTTCCTCGAGGGCGAGCGCATGCTGCTGAGCGAGGGGGCCGTGTCCGTGCAGAAGAGCGAGGCGCTGCTGGGTTCCGACAAGGCTTTCGCGCAGGCGATCAGCCAGTTCGAGCGGGATGCCGCCGGCCACCCGGAAGTGCAGGACCTGACCCGGCTGTACAGGACGGCCGCGACCCGGCTCATCGGCAGCGACGGCTCGCTGGTGTCGTTCGCCTGTGGCTACAGCCTGTGTGTCGGCGAGATCCGAAGCCGTACCGATGAGGATTTCAGTGCCTGGTCCGAGGCGATCGGCATGGACAAGGCGGCCCCGGTCTACAGTCTGACCACCGCGCCGATGACACGGGGCAGGGAGCAGCGTGGTGGGCGCTTCGTGTTCTCGGTGGATCCGGCCGCCAACGGCATCACGGGCCCGTAGCGCCGGCGGATGCCCGGCGCCACGGCGCGTTACGGAAGCGCCTGCTGCAGGTACGACTCGATGACGTAGCTGAAAGGCTGCTGCTGGCGGTCGCGCAGCAGGGCACGCACTTCCAGGATCACGCCGTGATCGCCTTCGCCCCGCGGCGGCCAGAAAGTCTGGTCAGCCAGGGTCTGGCGCTGGAAGCCGAGCGGGCCGACCACGCGACCGAACGGTTCGTCGGTGCTGTCCAGCACCTGGTTCATGGCCGGGCTGAGATGCTCCGGTAGATACCAGTTGTCGGCCTCGGACAGCACGCGGCTGCCGCAGACCAGCTGCACGCGGCGATAGCGCAGGTCGGTACCCGGCTTCACGCCCAGCGCCTGCAGCACGTCTGCGGGGGCAGGCTTGTCCTGGCCGTGCACGCGCACCGCGCGGACCCGGGCTTGTTCGGCCAGCCCATGTTCGGCGCACCAGTGTTCCAGCGTGGCGGTGGCGCTCTGCCCGGACAGCACGCGCTGGTGCAGGCGCTCGACCAGTGCAGCCGGGGCGATCCGCTGCTGGCCCGGCGGCGAATGCAACGGCGCGGCGGCCGCAGCATCGGTGGCGGACAGGCTGGCGATCGGGGCGGCGGCAAGCAGGGACGCGGCCTGCCAGCGGCGGAGACGATCGTGGCGGTCGGACGGGCCCATGCGGCATCACAGCGGAAACAGGCGCCCATGTTACCCGTTCAGGGGTGTGCACGGCGTGGCTGCGACCGGTTGTCGCAGGGGGAATCATCGTTCTGGTGAATGCGTGCCATCCAGATATTTCGTTGGCCGATGGCTGTGTCGAGGCGCACGATGGCGCCAGTCTTGCCTTTCCGGGAGTTCCCGATGACCCTGCAGTTCGTCCACGGCGGCGTCGACCGCAACGGTGCATCGCTGCACTTCCATATCCGTGATGGCCGTATCAGCGGGCTCAATGGCGATGCCAGGCCCGACGATGGGGCGGAATGCGTCGATCTGAAGGGCTTCGCGGTGCTGCCCGGGCTGGTCGACGGCCACATCCACCTGGACAAAAGCTTCGTCGGCGACCGTTGGCACCCGCATCAGCCGGTGAACAGCCTGCGTGAGCGGCTGGCGGTGGAAAAGGCGGCAGTGGCAGGTGCGGCGCCGATGGTCGATCGCGCGGAGGCGCTGATCCGCCAGTGCAGCGGCTTCGGCACAGTGGCGATGCGCTGTCATGTCGATATCGATGGCAGCACCGGCCTGGGCCACCTGGAAGCGGTGCGAGAGGCCGCGCTGCGCTGCGCCGACATCATGTGCATCCAGCTGGTGGCGTTCCCGCAGGCGGGCGTGATGTCCTGCGCTGGTACCGCAGCGGTGCTTGAGCAGGCCCTTGCAGCGGGTGTGGACGTGCTGGGCGGCATCGATCCGACCACACTCGATGGCGATGCCGAAGGCCAGCTGGCGCTGCTGTTCGGCCTGGCCGAGCGCTACGGCGTGCAACTGGACATCCATCTGCATGAGCCCGGCGAAACCGGCCTGGCTCAGCTGCTGCGCATCGCTGCGCGGACCCGGGCCGCTGGCCTGCAGGGGCGTGTTGCGGTCAGCCATGCCTATTCGCTGGGTGAAGTGCCGCTGGCGCGCGCGCTGCAGGTGGGCGAAGCATTGGCCACGGCCGGCGTAGCGATCATGAGCAACGCGCCGGGTGATCATCCGTTCCCGCCGCTGCGCGCGCTGCATGACGCCGGCGTGCGCGTGTTCGCCGGCAACGACAACATTCGTGACTGCTGGTGGCCGTATGGCAATGGCGACCTGCTGCAACGCGCGATGCTGCTGGGCTATCGCTCCGGCTTCCATACCGATGCCGACCTGATGCTGGCGCTGGACATGGTCACCAGCCAGGCCGCGCAGGTGATCGGGCTGCCGCAGTACGGTCTTGCGGAAGGGCATCCGGCCACTTTCGTGGCGGTGCGTGCCGACCACGGCCCGGCCGCCGTGGCCGGGGTGCCGGTGGAGCGCCGCGTGGTGGTCGACGGCCGCTGGCTGTAGATCCACGCCGCGCGAACCCTTGTAGCGCCGAGCCATGCTCGGCAGTTTTTCAGACGTAATCGTCGGCGCGGGTGGCGACGAATTCCTCAAGCCACGCCAGCAGATGGGCGATGTCGATGATCTCGCCCTGCTCGACGCGCTTGAGCAGCAGCGTACTGGCGCCGATCTGCAGGCTGCTGTCGGCATAGCGCAGTACCGCGTCGATGCCCCACGCATCGGTGACCTGCATCCAGGCCAGGCCCGGCACGCGCTGTGCCAGGGTGTCACCGAACGCCACGCCCAGCGCTTCCCAGCCATCGCAGTCATCACGGTCGATCAGCTCGGCATCGACCACGCGCTGCAGCGTGGTGGCCGGCAGCGGCCATTGCACCGGCAGGGTGGGAAAGCCGGCGGCCACGCGCGCGGCGATCAGCGAGCGCTGGTGCTGCAGATGCGTCTGCAGTGCAGCGGGCAGGGGATCGAAGCGGGTGGGGATTTCGTCGGACATGGCAGAGCGCCGTGGGGCACGGAAACAGCGGTACTGTAACGGGAGGCCAATTGCCTTTGAGCGCTGGAATTGATCAGATTTCGATGATCAATGCGCGAGATCCACGCCGGACAATGTGGCTGTCGAGGTTGCCGGCCAGCGGCCGGCACTACCTCAGGTGCGGTGATCAATCCGGTTCGCGCTGCACCTGCCGCCACAGTTCGCTGGCCAGCGCGCGCACGGCATCATCTGCGTCGGCACGATGCAGCAGGCCGATCTCGTAATTGTCGATTACTGGCAGCTCGCGTTCGCCATCGATGATGCGGTGATCGCGGGTGACCGCGCGGCGTGGCAGCAGGCTGATGCCGATGCCGTCGGCCACCGCACCCTGGATGCCGCTGAGCGAGGAACTGGTGAAGGCGATGCGCCAGCGCAGGCCCAGCGCCTCCACGGCGTGGATCATCTCGTCGCGGTACAGCCCGCGTGGCGGAAAGGTCACCAGGGGCAGTGGGTCCTGCAGCAGGCAGCTGCTGCGCAGGCTGTCGATCCAGTGCATCGGCTCGCGTCGGCAGTGCACTGCCTGGCGGGTGTTGCGGCGTTGCTTGACCAGCACCAGGTCCAGTTCGCCGTGGTCGAAGCCGTGGGCCAGGTCGCGGCTGAGGCCGCTGCTGATCTCCAGTTTCACCTGTGGGTGGCGGCGGCTGAAGGCGGCCAGCATGCGCGTGGTCTGTGCGTTGACGAAGTCCTCGGGGACACCGATGCGCACCGCGGTTTCCACGGTAGCGCCGGCCAGCGCCTGTGCCATTTCTTCGTTCAGGTCGAGCATGCGCCGCGCGTAGCCAAGCAGGGTGTGACCGGCGTCGGTGGGGTGCACGTCGCGGTGGCCACGTTCGAGCAGGCGATGCCCGGCCAGTTCCTCCAGCCGGCGCACCTTCTGGCTGACCGTGGACTGCGTCGAATGCAGGCGTGTGGCCGCCGTGGTAAAGCTGCCGCAGTCGGCCACCATCACCAGCGCCCGCAGCAGGTCCAGTTCGAACAGCGTTCTATTCGATTTGGCACTGTCTTGCATTTGAACATTTCACTTCTGGATGCACGTGGCGACTTCTACCATGTAGGCGAGGGGGCAGCAAGCACCGCGCCCCGGTTGTACCGGCATCGCCCGCTGGGCTCGCCGCACAGGAGAACCGAAGATGCGAATCCATCGTTGCCATCGCTGGCCTGCTCCGGTGGGTCGCCTGTTGCTGCTGTGCCTGCTGGCGATGGTCATTCCAGCCTGTTCTGCCACCGTGGGCCCGGCCGATGCCCGCCTGCGCGATGCCGCCGCCCGCGGTGATGCCGAGGCAGTGCGTGGGGCGCTGGAAGACGGCGCCGATCTGGAGGCGCGTGATGACCAGGGCCGTACCCCGCTGCTGCTTGCCACGCATGGCAACAATGTAGACGCCGCGCGTGAACTGATCGAAGCCGGCGCCGACGTCAATGCCAAGGACGCCATGCAGGACAGCGCCTACCTGTACGCCGGCGCGCGCGGACTGGATGAGATCCTGGCGATGACCCTGGCGCATGGCGCCGATCTGCGCAGCACCAACCGCTATGGCGGCACCGCACTGATTCCTGCCGCCGAGCGCGGCCACGTGGCAACGGTGCGCACGCTGCTGCGTGCTGGTGTTGCGGTGGACCATGTCAACCGCCTGCACTGGACCGCGCTGCTGGAAGCGATCCTGCTAGGCGACGGCGGCGCGCGCCACGTGCAGATCGTGCAGCTGCTGCTTGATGCCGGTGCCGACCCCGAGCTGGCCGACGGCGACGGTGTGACGCCGCTGGCGCACGCGCGCAAGCGCGGCTACACCGAAATCGAGACCCAGCTGCGCCAGCATGGCGCGGCACGCTGAAGACCGTTCCCTTCCACTCCGCACGCTGCGCGTGCCCACCAGGATGCTGTCCATGTTCCGTTCCCGTCCGTTATCGCTTGCCATCCTCCTTGCGGTAGCACCTCTGTCGGCGTCTGCTGCCGAGCGCGCCGACCTGCTGATCCGCAATGCCACCGTGGTCGATGTCGAGAACGCCAGCACCCTGGCCGGGCAGAGCGTAGTGATCCGTGGCGATGACATCGTCGCAGTCGGCCCGGACGCCACGATGCGCAGCCAGTGGAGCGCGGCCCGCCAGATCGATGCCAAGGGCAAGTACCTTATCCCGGGCCTGTGGGACATGCATGTGCATTTCGGTGGTGGCCCGGCGCTGATCGAAGAGAACAAGGCGCTGCTGCCGCTGTATATCGCGCACGGCATCACCACCGTGCGCGACTGTTCCGGCGATCTGCCCGAGCAGGTGCTGCAGTGGCGCGGCGAGATCGCCAAGGGCACGCTGTTCGGTCCGCGTCTGCTCAGTTCGGGCGCGAAGATTGAAGGCATCAAGCCGGTCTGGAAGGGCACGATCGAAGTGGGCAGCGAGGCCGACGCCGACAAGGCGATCAGCCGCCTGCAGCACGACAAGGTTGATTTCGTGAAGATCACCGACAGCACGCTGAAGCCGGAACTGTTCCTGTACTCGGCCAGTGCTGCGCGCAAGGCCGGCTTCAAGGCCTCGGGTCACATTCCGATGGCGCTGACCGTGGAACAGGCGGTCGATGCCGGCCTCGCCTCGATCGAGCATCTGGACTATGCATTCAAGGCCGGCAGCAAGGACGAGGCGCAGATTGCCGCCGACTTCGGTGCCGGCCGCATCGACCGTGCCGAAGCCAACCGTCGCCTCGATGCGAGCTTCGACCGTGATACCGCGATGCACGCCTACCGCGATTTCGCCAGGCGTGGCGTGTTCGTGACCCCGACCCTCAATGGTGGCCGCATCCTCGATTTCCTTGACCAGGATGACCACGCCAACGATCCGTACCTGGCCTACATCGGCCCGGGCCTGCGTGCGACCTACCAGTGGCGCGTGGACCGCGCGGCGAAGGCCACGCCGGCGCAGATCGAAGCGCGCCACGCGCAGTACCACCAGGTGGCCGCAGTGCTGCCGATGCTGCAGGAGGCCGGCGTGACGATCATCGCCGGCACGGACGCAGGCTTCCTCAATTCGTTCAACTTCCCGGGCATCGCCCTGCACCAGGAGCTGCAGCTGTTCGTGAAGGAAGGCCTGAGTGCTCCGCAGGCGCTGTCTGCCGCGACCCGTTCCGGCCCGGCCTGGTTCGGCCAGATGGACCGCTACGGTGGTGTTGCGCAGGGCAAGGCTGCCGATCTGGTGCTGCTGACCGCCAATCCGCTGCAGGACATTGCGGCGACCGAGAAAATCGACAGCGTGATCCTGCGTGGCACCGTGTATGACCGTGCAGCGCTGGACAGGATGCTGGCCGATACCAAGGCCAAGGTCGCAGCGTGGAATGCCGAGGCCGCAAAGGCGCAATGATCGGCGGGGTCAGAACCCTTCCGACCGGGAAGGGCTCTGACCCCAGCGTCGAACGGAATCCAGGCACGACGCGGATCCATGGCGGCGGACAGCCCCTTGCTTCCGGCACGGGAATGATTCGGTGCGGGGACCTAGCATGGTGTCCGTTTCCCGTTCGAATCCGTGCATGCTTGTTTCGCCTGCCTTGCTGCTGCCAGCCCATGAGGCGCCGCTTCCGCTGCCACCCCCACACTGGGTGATGCTGGCCCTGTGGGGGTTGTTGATCGCCACCGCTGTGCCGGCCGTGCACCTGAGCCAAGAACCGGGTGGTCTGCTGCCGGCAGCGTTGTTCATCCTTGGCGCAGAGCTGCCCTGGATGCTGGCGACGCCATTGTTGTGGGCTGCGTGCCGGCGCTGGCCACTGTCTGGACGCCGGCATCTGGGCGGATGGTTGGCGCTGTGCCTGCTGCTGACTCCGCTGTTGACGGCATTGGGATGGACCCTGGGCCATATGCTGCTGCAGCTCTGGCAGGGGCAACCCTGGCCAGCACTGCCGCAGGTGCTGCGTGCGATTGGTATCACCGCGCTGTTTGCGTTGCCGACCTTCATTGCGGTGGCGGGCGTGGGCCATGGCCTGGCCGGACTGCAGCGGTTGAGGGCGCAGTCGGAGGTGCTGCAGCAGGCTCGTGAAACAGCCCTGCGCCAGCATCTGCAGCACCACTTCCTGTTCAATGCGCTCAACGCCATCGGCGGCTTGGCGCTGCAACGTCCACGTGCAGCGGACGCGGCACTGGCGCAGCTGTCCTCGCTGCTGCGCGATACCCTGCAATGCCCATCGCAGCGCTGCTTTGCCGATGAACTGGGCGCAGCACAGGACTATGTCGCGTTGCAGTCGCTGCTGCACGATCAGGAGGTGCATCTGCATCTGCAGGCCAGCGCGGATGCATTGGCCTGTACGGTCCCTGGCCTGTTGCTGCAGCCGTTGATCGAGAACGCGGTGTTGCACAGTGGCTGGCAGCCGGATGATGGGCCATTGCGGATCGAACTGCGCGCCGGTGTGGAAGACGGCATGCTTGACGTCGTGCTGTTCAACCCCTGCCTGCGTCCACGCACGAGCGATGGCCTCGGCACCGGCCACGCTGCGACTCAGCGGCGGTTGGCGATGAAGGGCGGCAGGTTGCAGGCCGGAAGCGAGGGTGATGGCTATCGTGCGCGGCTGATCCTGCCGGAGGTCGCGTGACGCGTCCTTTGAGCGTGCTGCTGGTGGACGATGTAGCACTGGCACGTGCCCGCCTGCGCCATCTGCTGGCGGACATTCCGCAGGTCAGGGTAGACGCGGAAGCCGCCACTCTCTCGCAGGCGCGCGATCTGATGCGAGGACGCCGTTTCGATCTGTTGCTGCTGGATCTGGTCCTGCCCGACGGCCGCGGTTGGGAGCTTCCCGAGAAGCAGTCGTCGCTGGCCGCGCACACCATCTTCGTGACCGCGCTGCCGCAGCACGCTCTGCGTGCCTTTGAGCTGGGCGTGGCCGACTATCTGCTCAAACCAGTGGCGGCGCCGCGCCTGCTGGAAGCGATCGAGCGCGTGCGCCGCTTGGCAGGCCTGGCACCGCGTACGGAGGACCGTGCGCAGACACTGGCAGTGCCTGGTAGCGGTGGTGTCCAGTATGTACCGCTGGCGGAGATCGACTACATCGACATGGCGGGCCACTACGCCTGCATACATGTGGGACGCCAGCTGCATCTGCTGCGTGAGCCGCTGGGGCTTCTGGCCGAACGGCTGGCAGATGGAGGACTGTTGCGCGTGCACCGCTCGGCGCTGGTCAACCCGCTGCGGGTGCGATCACTGATCGAGCGGCACAACGGCGATGCGCTGCTTGAACTGGCCGACAGCGTGCAGCTGCCAGTCAGCCGCAGCCACAGGCCGGCGCTGGAGGCGGCGCTGGCTGCACGTACCTGACACACAGCTGGTGCCAGTAGCGGCACGGGTGGTGCCATCTTCGCCCAAGCACGCAATCCACGCGTAGCGACCCATGCACCCTACCGCTTTCCAGATCGAGACGGAGCATACGGATGCGTTGGGGCTTGGGGATGTTGCTGGGCGTGCTGGCGCTGCCTGCGTTGGCCGGTGTGAGGGTCAATGTCGATGACCATCTGGGGCGCGCTGATCGCGTTCCAGCCATTACGGTCGAGGGACTGGCGGCGGCCGAAGTAGTCCAGCTGAGGTTGTCGATGCAGGATGGCCGGGGCCAGCGCTGGCAGTCACAGGCTGCACTGCGCGCGGACCTTCAGGGAACGGTCGACACCGCACGCAGCGGCTCGGAACAGGGCAGCTATCGGGGAATCGACGCCAGTGGTCTGATCTGGTCGATGCAACCACAGGAGGGGAGAGCCAGCGCACTTCCCGTGCAGTGGCAGCGCGCCGATGACGGCTTGGGGTTCCAGTCACAGGCCTTCGAACTGGAGGTGGAGCGTGCAGGATCGGTGGTCGCACGGCGGACCTTGAAGCGCCATCTGATGCTGCCTGGGGTACAGGTGCAGCGGGTTGAGATCGACGGACGCGAAGCGCACCTGTACTTGCCAGCGGATCTGAAAAGCGACGCAATGGCACCTGCGTTGGTAGCACTGGGGGGAGCTGAAGGCGGGTTCGATGGTGGCGACCTCTATGCCGCGTGGCTGGCGAGCAACGGCTACATCGCGTTGTCGGTGGCGTGGTATCGCGGGCCGGGCGTGCCCAAGGACCTGATCGAGGTTCCGTTGGAAACCGTGCGCGACGCAGTGCACTGGCTGCAGCGCCATCCCCGGGTGGATCCACAGCGGGTAGGGCTGATGGGGGGATCCTGGGGTGGCATCGTGACCATGGCCACGGCGGTGCATCTGCCTGAGCTCCGCGTCGCCGTGTCCTGGGTAGGCAGTCCAGCCCCGTTTCGTGGCATCGCCCGTGACGTGGCCCCGGCCGACTTCCGCGCGGTGGACCGCTCGCCGTTGAGCTGGCAGGGCGAACCCCTGCCGTGGCTGCCGTATCGCGAGGAGGTTGACTGGGGCAGGCCGGGACCGTACTGGGAACCGGCATTGCGTGCCGCGATGCTGCCCATCGAGAACATTGCCGCACGAACGTTGTGGATCGGAGGTGGTGGAGATCGGCTGGGTGACTCAGGCGTGATGCTGGCCGTTGCGCAGCGTCGGCTTGCAGCGGCAGGGCGTGGTGACCGCGACCGGTTCCTGTACTACTCAGATGCAGGGCATCTGATCACAGCGCTCTTGCAGCCGACCACCCATCGGCATGATGTAGGCCCGTTCATTGAAGTGGGGGGCACGTCCGTAGGTCATGCCCGCGCGGACCGTGAGGTTGGACCGGCAGTGCTGGCGTTCCTCGCCGAGGCTCTATAGCTGAAAGCGCGGACGCCTGTTCATCAGTTGAACTTCCCGATGTTGGATTCCGATCTGATTGAGCTTCATCCATGCATGGCGTGGATCTACCGTGTCGACCAAGGTCGACACCTACCAACAGCCACCGGAATCTGTCAGAGGTGGGGCGGTGTCGGAGTGCGGGGTGTCAGCCGCATGGGCCCGAGGCATGCCTCGGGCGGGTTGGGCAGGACGCCCAACCCCGGTCTTGCCGAGTGCGCAGGACAGCGCACACGAGCATGCGGCTGCCAAGCCTTAAAGGACGTACTTGTGGCGTCCCCGCAGTCCGACACCGCCCCGCCATCTCACGGAAAGCCCGTTTTTGCATTTGCTGTTGAGGTTGCCGGCCAGCGGCCGGCACTACCGAAGGAGCGGCGGCGCCGTGGGGTGCCGCCGCGGGACATCATTAGCGGCCAGCCGTGGGCGAACACGAGCGGCTGGCCGCTGCCCCAGTCCTTGTAGAAGATACGGGTGCCATCGGCGACGGTGACGTAGTTGCTCATTGCAGGTTCCTTGGCGGAAGGGAGGGAAGGCAGCGGCAGTTGTGCCTGTGCCTTCGGCAGAACAGCGCAGCGCACGCTGGGCGGCTTGCACGGCTGTGCTGGATTGCCCGGCTCTGACGCATATCGCTCTGGCGCAACGTGGTCGGCATGTCGACGATGGCCGCAGCCTGGTCGAGGAGCCCGCGATGCCGAGAGTGCGATGCAGCCCCCTGTTGTGCCTGCTGTTGGCCGCAGTGGTGCATGCGCAGACCAATGTCTACAAGTGCGTGGATGGACCGCATCCGGTCTACCAGCAGACGCCGTGCCAGGGGCGTGCGGAATGGCGATGGGAGGTGCCGGCAGAGGCGTCGCTGTCGCGTGGTCCGTTGCCGAAGGCAGCCAAGGCGGCCAGTGCAGTCCCGGCCCGACCACGCAGCGTGCGGTCGGGCCGGGCGCACGCCGCGCTGATACCCATCAGCACCGATCCCACAGCCTGTGAGCGCGCGCGGCAACAACGCGGAAAGGCGCTGGCCAAGGCCGATCGCCTGGACTTCGTACAGCGGCGGCAGCTGGATGACGCGGTGCATGACGCGTGTCGTTGAATCCAGGAGTGCCAGAAACGACAACGGCGCCCGAAGGCGCCGTTGTCAGCAAATGCCAGGTGTCTGACCTCAGCGTCCGTCGCTGGCCGCCGGTGCCGGCGAGGACACGCTGTCCGGCTTGGGCAGGCTCAGTTCCGGGTTGCCCTGTTCGGCCTGGAGGATCTGGATGCGGCGCTGCAGTGCATCCAGCTGGCTGTTGGTGCTCTGCACGTCGGTACTCAGGCTGACCGCCTGCTGCTGGGCCTGCTGCAGGGCCGCGCTGACCTGGGCCGACTGGGCCTGCTGCTGCTCCATTTCCTGCTGCAGGGTGCGCAGGCGTTCCTCGTTGTAGGCCACCAGGCGCTCGGTATAGCGCTTGCCGGCTTCCAGGCGGGTAGTGTCGATATAGACCTGTGCCAGCTGCTCGGACTGCTGCGCGAAGGTTCGGTAAACACGCTCGGCGTTGTCGACGGCGTCGGTCTTGATCACCCGCCAGAAATTCTTTTCCTGGAACAGGGCGACGTAGTAGGTCAGGGTGTTGGCGTTGAACAGCAGGCTGGCGCCATAGTTGCCGTTGTAGGTGGTGCGCAGCTCGGTCAGCTGGCGCGCATCCATCAGCTGCTTGAGTTCGTCAACGGTGTTGCGTACCACCGGTGCAGTGCGCGCGGCCGGCTCTGCGGCAGCTTCGCGGTCGCCTCGTGCAGCCATCGCCGCCGGTGCCACCAGCATCATGGCCACGGCCAGCATTGCCGCGCTGCGCGCGTGCCGGGCGAAGACCGCGCCCCCTGAAGTTTCTCGCATGTCTAGACCATCCACGGATGAGTGTGGGTTGAGATGAAGGTGGTTCCCCGCCGGGAGTCTAGCATGGGCGCGGGCGCCGCCAAGGGCGCCCGTCACGGGTCAGTAGACCAGTTGCGCGGGCGTGCACTGGATGGACTGCACATGCACATCCGTACGGCCTAGTTCCAGGCCCAGCACCTGGGCCAGCAGCGAGCGCAGCAGCGAGCCGACACTGTTGAGCAGCGGCTTCAGGACATCCAGGGCGGGCTTCAGCAGCAAGCAGAGGAGGCCCGAACAACTGACCGGGCCATTGCCGGGGGCGGTAACGCCCTCGCCGGCGAACTGGTCCAGGAAGCCGTCTTGGGCGGTCTGCAGGTAGGACGCGAGGTTCTGCGTCATGCAGTTGTTGTAGGCCTGATCGCTCAAGGAAATCAGCAGGCTTGCGCACCGGTTGACGGTCAGTCCGCCGAGCAGGCTACCCAGCAGTGCCGGCAGCACGCCCAGCCCTTCGCCAGTCACGGCCGTGCGATAGCCCTTCCAGACGGAACCATCCTCCCAGCATGTGAGCAGGCCCACCAGGCAGGGTTTTGGAACACCTTTGGGTACAACCCACGCGCCCAAGGGTTTCAGCCCCCGTGTCTGGTCGCCAAGTTCAAGCAGCTTGATGGACGCATCGACGTCATAGCGATTGCGACCAACGTTGGCGGCATTCAGGTAGCGATCGGCCAACTGCGCTGCGGTCGAGCCCTGGCTCATGCCGTCGTCGCGCGGATCGAGCACGCCGGAGAGTACGCGCAGCAGTTCGCTGACCAGGTCGGACACGGCGCTGCCCACCTCCAGCGAGTTGACCTGGGTTGAACCGGTCGCGCCGGCGGGGAGGGTGAGGCTTTGAGTGTCGGTCAGCGTATTGACCTTGATGCTGTCATTGATCAGCGGGGCGCCGAGCAGTGTCAGCATCTGTTCCTTCTGCAGGGTGTCGCCACAGACATTCTGCTTGGAGAACCGCTCGCTGTCGGCCACCTTGCCGACGCAGGCGCGCAGCACGGAGGACTCGACCTTGATCGTCGCCGTGGGAGGTGTGCTGCCACATTGGAGGCTGGTCAGGGTCGCCATTGCATTGGTCACGTCTGCATGGACCGGCAGCTTCAGGCGGATGCCCAACAGTGAAAGCACTCCGCCTGCAACGGGGATGTTGTTGGTATCGATGTCGAGGAAGACGCGGATCTGCGCGTTGTAGGCGCGCGAGCCAATGCCACCGATGGCGATTGATGGCGGCTCCACCACGGCGGCTTTCGCATTGACCAGGCCCAGCAGGTTGAGTTCATCGACCGAGACTGCACGGCCACCATTGGCGATGCTGATGCTGGTGCCGATCAGGTCCAGCACATTGACATCGGCCTGCAGCGCGCTGGAAATCGTTCCATCCGGCGCGACCACGCGTGCGAACAAGCCGCCGCCGCTGTCATCGGAACCGAGTTTCACCTCCAGCTGCTTGAGGTCGATGCCCTTCACGACCAGGGCATTCTCCAGTGCACTCAGGTCCACGTGGGCAACGCCCTGTTGGGTCAGCAGGTCAACGGTGGCCTGAAGGATCTTGCCCAGCTTGACCTTGCGGCCGGCCAGCAGGTTGTTGAACTCCGCCACGCCCATGTTGACGTCGATCGGAATGCCCAGTGCCTGGAGCAGTCCATTCGGGGTGATATGCGCCTGTGCAAGGCCGTCGTAACCGAGCAGGGTGGTCTTGTCGAGGTCGGCACCCACCAGTTTCAGGACATTTCCCAGTGGCGTGTTGCCGTTGATGCGCAGCAGTTGCGAGCCGACACTGAAAACCGCCGTAGGTTCTGCACGGCGCGCCACGGCCTGGGCGGTCACGGTCGGCAGGCTGCTGTTCTGCCCGAAGAAGGGAAGCACCGCGCGGCGGGTGATGACACGAACGGCGTTGCGCTGATTCGCCGCATCGACGACCGGGCTGAAGTGCCCCTCGGTGGCCCGGGTCACGTTCCAGTTCCCACAACGGATCTCCAGGCTCCCCGCAAACTTGTTCTGGGTCAGCGCACTCTGCCGCGCCGCACTGTTGTCGCTGTTGTCCGAGGTACACAGCTCCAGTCGTTGCGCGCCGGCCAGTGCGGCCAGGTCGGCGACCTTCTGCGCGTCACGCTTGGCCCAGAACAGATAGCCGATTTCGATCAGACCCAGCATCGCCAGCAATGCCAGCATGACCAGCATCATGGTGATCGACATGCCACCACGCGGGCGGCTGAAACTGAACTGGCGTGGGCGTTTCATGGCCTACCTCAGCGTCCGGATGAGGATGTTCCCTTGGACTTGGCGACATCGGTTTCAAAGAAGTCCGGGATCTCGTGTTCAAAGCTCTTGATGTAGCGGGCATAGCTCAGGGTGGCCTGGTCGCCGAGGATCGGTAGATGCTGCCCGGCCTGCTGTCCTGATGCCTGCAGGCGGAACAGGTTGCGTGCGGTATCACCGATCTGGCTGCGTACCGGGCGCGGTGCTGGAGCGATGCCGTCGGCGGCGACAACCGCCGTGGTAGCGGTTACCGGCGTCGGTGTGGCGGGCGCTGCCAGGTCGACCGTAGGCAGTGGCTCGGACTGCAGTGGCTGCGCTGCCGGGGTGGACGGACTGCCACCGCCGAGCATCTGCCCGGTCAACGGCTGTTGCTGCGCTTGCGCGGCTCCCGCAACCAGCAGGCAGGTCAATACGGGCAGCAGGCGTCGGGACAGGGGCTTCGCGGTCATGGTGTGTTCCCGTTCGGGCGGTCGGAGGCGCTGAAGCGTTCCAGCATCGAAGGCGGCAGGCGCTGCGGATCGCGCGCATCACGGGCATCGCGGCGCGGTTCGGCTGCCAGTCGTGTGCTGCCTGTTGTTTTGCTGCTGGCCATCGCCATCGCCATCGCCGTCGCCGTCGCTGGGGCGGGTGGCGTGACCGTTGCCGCAGCAGCGGCAGCGGCAGCGGCATGACGTTGCTGCAGGCGGGCGCGGATCTGTGCGGCCTGCTGTTGGATGCTGTTGCGGGTTTCTTCGTTGAGGTTGGCCTGCTGGGCAAGACGCTCGGCGGTGGCGGTATCGCCACGAAGCACCGCCCACAGCGCCAGGTTGGCGGTGGCCTTGGCGTTGCCTGGTGACAACTCCAGCGCCTTGGCCAGCGGTTCGCGCGCCTGCTCGAAGCGGCCCGCGCGCAGCCGTGCATAGCCGAGGTCACCCAGGTAGCTGGTATTCAATGGCTGCAGCTGGGTGGCCTGCGCCAACGCCTGCTCGCTGCCGGCATCGTCATCGCGCCGCGCAGCGATCAGGCCCAGGCCATGGGCGGCCGCGGCGGCCTGGGGGCCACTGGAAAGATCGCGGTACAGGGTGACCGCGGCATCGGCCTGTCCAGTCTCGCGCAATGCATCGGCCTGCAGCAGGCGCAACGCCGGCGGGTCCCCGTAACGCTGGCGGAAGGCATCGACATGCGCCAGCGAGGCATACCACGCCCCCTGCTGCTGCATGCGCTCGATCAGCTCCAGGTAGGCGTTGCGGCTGTCCTGCGGTGCCGGTTCGGGCGCGGCCAGGCTGGGCGCACGCAGATACTTCGGCGTGGTCGATGAGCAGCCGCCGGCGACGGCGACGAGAGCAAACAGCAGGCAGGTGTTGCGCAGGGCAGGCATCAGGGCGATCCCATCTTGGACATGGTTGTGGCCAGCGCGACCAGCGCGGGGCCGGCAAGGACCAGCATCAGCGCTGGCAGCAGGGTCAGCATCATCACCACGGTCATCTTGACCGAGAGCTTGCCGACCTTTTCCTTCAAGGTATTGCGGCGCTGTTCGCGCAGGCGGACGCTGAACTGCCGCAGCGGCTCCTGTACCGCACCGCCGTGCGCATGCACCTGCAGGATCAGCTGCATCAGGCTGCTCAGGTCGTCGTCGGCATAGACTTCGCTCAAGCGGCGCAGCGACTGCGCGCGGGTTCGGCCGTGGGTGTAGGCCACGTTGGCTTCCTGTAGTTCGCCACCGAGTACCGGCAGCGCGTCACGCAGCTTGTCGCCCAGCGTCTGCAGGCTCTGGTCCATGCTGAATCCCACGCCCTGCAACAGCCGCAGCAGGTCGATCAGCAGAGGCAGCTCGTTGTCGACGGCCCGCCGCCGCCGCTTCACCCAGGAAGAGAGAACGAACTTTGGCAGCAGCAGGCCGGCGGCCAGCGCACCGATCACGACCATGATCCTGGCCAGTCCCGTGGCATCACTGAAGGCCAGCGCCAATGCCAGCACGAGCAGCGCCAGAAGCAAGCGCAGGCCGAGATAGATTGCGGTGCCGCGACGCGTGTTCCAGCTGGCCAGGTCCAGCAGCAGGCGATCTTCATTGGCCAGCAGCGCAGCTTCCAGACGACCGCCACTGAGCGCGCGGCCGAATCGCTCCAGCCAGCCCAGTGAATCGCGTTGTGTGATCTCGTTGTCACGCGCCTCTTCGCGCGGTTGCAGGGCGGTCTTCAACGTGGCCGAGGTGCGGTGTTCGCGATGGCTGCGCACCCAGCCGGCAATGCCGAGCAGGGCGATGCCAGCCGCAAGCAGCAGCAGGGAGAGGGCGAACCAGGCGCTGGCGCTCATCGGGCATCTCCGGGGTGGCTGCGGCGGTTCATAGTGATTTGGCCAGGCGATACAGCAGGAATGCTCCGAACAGCTCCAGCCCCAGTGCGATCAGCAGGATCTTGTGACCGAGTGGATCGTGCAGGACCGGCTGGAAAAACTCGGGGCTGGAGATTGCCATCAGCACGGCGCTGGCCGGTGGCAGCAGGCCCAGCACCCACGCCGACATGCGCGTCTCGGAGGTGGTCGCGGCCAGTTCCTGCTGCGCCTGTTCCAGGTCGCGCATGAAATCACCCATGCGCTGCAGGATCTGGTCGGAGCGGCCACCAATGCGCACGCTGACCCCGACCACCACCGACAGAACCTTCAGCACATCCATGCGATACGGCTGCGCCGCCAGTGCGAGCGCGCGGTCCAGGTCCATGCCGCTGCGCGCATAGCGCACCGTGGTATCCAGCAGGCCACGCAGCGGTGCGCTGGTCTGCATCGATGCCACCTGGAACGCTGCCTGCAGGCTGTTGCCCAGCGCGGTCAGACGCACAAGGTTGTCGAGGAAATCCGGCAGCTGATGCAGCAGCTGCGCGCGCAGTTTCGATGTCCGCCGCATCACCCACAGCCAGCAACCCAGAAGGTACAGCAGCAGGGTCAGCGGAAACATCCATGCGGTGCCGAGCCGCAGCATCGCCACCACAGAAAGCACCAGCCCCGGCACCAGCAGCATGATGGGGAGCTTCCAGCCCGTCTGCAGGCCGGCGCGCTGCAGCAGGCCGTCCAATGGCAGCACGCGTCGCCCGCTGCTGGCCGGTCGCGGCGGATCGTTGGCCGCTGCAACCGAGGCGCCAGAGGGGGCGCCAGCACCGGCGCTGCCACGCGCAAGGCGCTGTTCGGCGTGCTGCATCGATGCCTGGCGCTGTTCGCGGCTGCTGGCTGTGCCCCACAGCCAGACCGCCAGAGCCAGCAGCACCGAGATGATGCTCAGTACGCCCAGCAGCAGCCCAGTGCCCATGCTCAGAAGTCCCCGTACAGGGATTCGCGCAGCTGCTGGCGGAATGGCTCCAGCTTGTGCGAATGCGGATGGAAGCCCAACCCGATCCAGCGATCGATTTCCCTGCCGTTGCCGTCGATCTGCAGCTCGTGGCGGAACATTTCCTGGGTGGTGATCAGGTTGTCGCTGACGCCGGTGATTTCTGTGATCGAGACCAGCACGCGGCGGCCACTGCCGAGGCGCGAGATCTGTACGATGAAGTCGATGGCGCTGGCGATCTGCCGCCGCAGGCTGTCCTCACTGCCCTGGAAGCCAGCGAAACCGGCAAGCATCTCGATGCGGTACAGGCAGTCACGCGGCGAGTTGGCGTGGATGGTGGCCATCGATCCGTCGTGGCCGGTATTCATCGCCTGCAACATTTCCAGTACCTCGGCGCCACGCACCTCGCCGACGACGATGCGATCGGGACGCATGCGCAGGCTGTTGCGCACCAGGTCGCGGATGCTGACCGCACCCTGGCCCTCGGCACCACCGATCCGGCTTTCCAGGCGTACGACGTGCGGATGGTTGAGTGATAGTTCGGCGGTGTCCTCAACTGTGATCACGCGTTCGTTGGCCGGCACGTAGCTGGCCAGTGCGTTCAGCAGCGAGGTCTTGCCGGAACTGGTGCCACCGGAGACCAGGATGTTGCAGCGGCCCAGCACCATCGCCTTCAGCAGCGCCTGCATGGGTGCATCGAAGGTGCCTTTGGCCAGCAGCTCATCGGGGGTGAACGGGTCCTTGCGGAACTTGCGGATGGACACCATCGGCCCGTCCACCGCCAGCGGCGAGATGATCGCGTTGAGGCGGCCGCCGTTGGGCAGTCGCGCATCGACCATCGGGTTGGAATCATCCAGGCGGCGCCCCAGCGGAGCGAGGATGCGGCGCAGGATGCGCAGCAGGTGGGTATCGTCGGTGAAGCGTTGGGTGGCGCGCTTGAGCTGGCCGCCCTGCGAGACGTGCACATCCTTGAAGCCGTTGATCAGGATGTCTTCGATGGATGGATCGTGCAGCAGGTCGTCCAGCGGGCCAAACCCGGTCAGCTCCTTGACCAGGCCTTCGGCAACCACCTGCATCTCTTCCTCGTTGATCGGGATGCGCCATTCCTGGATGAAGCCCACGGTCTGCACCTGCACCCAGCGGGCGATGGTGTCCGGGGCCCAGGAATCGATGTCGATGCGCTCGTCCTCGATGCTGTTGAGCAGGTGCTCGTGCGCAGCCGACAGCACCTTCTGGTACTGCTCGGTCTGTGCGAACGGCAGATGGCCGGCGGCGCTCTCGGGCAGCACCGGGCGGGCAGCGGCATGCGGGAACGGAGTTACCTTGTCTTCCATTGCGATCCACCCAGAGCAAGGGAGAGTCTTTCCCGCAGGCCCTGCGCCTGGACCGGGCACGCAGCCGGATCCAATCGCGGGACGAGTGGGGCGAGGGCACGCAGGTAGGGGTCGCGCGGCGCATCCTGCAGCAGCAGATGGCCTTGGCTGGCCGCCAGGCGTACGCGCGGTCGTTCGGGCAACGTAGCCAGCAGCGGCACCTCGAAGCGGCGCGCGATCTGCTCCGGGCTCATGCCGCTGCTGTCGTCGTGGCGGTTGATAACCAGCTGCAGGCGCTTCTCGCGTTCGCGCTGGCCAGCGAGGTGCTTCAGTGCCTGGTCCAGTGACACCAGCGTGGCGATCGAGGCGTCGGTGACCAGCCAGATCTCGTCGGCCTGGTCCAGCAGCAGCGGTGGCAACTGCCGCAGCGGGCAGCCGCCGGCATCGCACAGCACGCTGGCGAACACGCCGCGCAGCCGCTGCAGCAATGCGCCCGGGTCCGAGGGTGGCACCGCATCACTGCCACCTGCACGGTCCAGCAGCACCAGCCCGGACTCATGGCGCGCCATCGCGGTGCGGGCAAGGGTAGCGTCGATGCGGCTGGCATTGCGCAGCGCATCCTCGTAGTGGAAGCGGCTGTCGAGATTGAGGTACAGCGCAAGGTCGCCCGAGGGCTGCGCCAGTTCCAGCAGCAGGCCGTCCTGCTGCAGCGCGTCGCCCTGGGCCAGCGCGCGGGTCTGCTGCGCCAGCACCGACAGATGCGCAGCAAGAGTGCTGGTACCGACGCCGGCGCGCACCCCCAGCAGCACGATCAGGCGTGCCTTGTGTGCCAGCTGCGCCGAAGGAGCCGGTCGTGGCGACAGTGCGCGGCGCAGCGCTGCTTCGATGCCGATGTTGTCGCTGTCCAGGTCCAGCACGTCACGCAGGCCCACGCGCAGCGCCATCACCACACCTTCCACCTGGCCGGCACTGGTGGAACCGACCGCGACCAGCATCAGCTCCGGCTTGGTCTGCTGCAATTGCTGTGCAAGCACGCTGGAGGCGGCCGCGTGCTCGGGACGGAAATCGAGAAGCACCAGGCTTTCCGGTCCGCGTTGCAGGTCCTGCGCGGAAGTCGGCATGCTGCTGTCCTGCCAATGCAGGGTGGTGGCCGGCGGCAACTTGGCGGCCAGCCGGGGCAGCAGTTCGCGATCCATGCCGTACAGGACCAGGTTCATCGGTGGTCCTTGTGGATGCAGCGGATGGGCGGTGGCGTAGGGCATGGTCGTGGTATCGCAGGCATCATGGAGTCAACGCGAGAAGCCGGGCACCGGGTCCTGGCTGATCGGGCCGAGCAGCCACGAACCCCATTCCGGAAGGTTCGGCTTGGCCTCGCGTTCGCCGGGCAGCGGTAGTTCGGTGTTGCGCGCCAGCGGCTTCACCAGCCGCGGCGTGACGATGATCACCAGTTCCTTGTCCTGTCGTTTGTAGTCGAAGTTGCGGAAGAACGAGCCGATGATCGGCAGGTCGCCCAGCAACGGGATCTTGCCGACGCTGGACACCACGTTGGAGCTGACCAGGCCGCCGATCACGAAGCTCTCGCCGTCGCCGAGCTCGACGGTAGTGTCTGCGCGCCGGGTAGTGATCGAAGGAATCTGCACACCGTTGAGGGCGATGGCGTTGCTGTAGTCCAGGTCGCTGGCTTCCGGAGCCACCTTCAGCGCGATGCGATTGGGTGCCAGCACCGTCGGGGTCACGGTCAGGCCGATGCCGAACGGCTTGTAGGTGATGGTGGTGGTGCCCAGCCCCTGCGGTTCCAGGATCGGCAGTTCGCCACCTGCCAGGAAGCTGGCACTCTGGCCGGACAGTGCGACCAGCGTCGGTTCGGCCAGGACTCGCGCCATGCCGTTGCTCTGCAGCAGGTCGACATCGGCGTTCCACAGGCCCTTGGTCGAGCCGAACACCAGGCGGAATGCAGAGGAAATGGGCGACTCGGCTTCGTTGCCGGAGTTGCCTTCCTTCATCCCGGGCAGGATGCCGGTGTTGCCCGGCAGCTGGCCGCCTGGACGGGCGAAGCCGTAGGCGAAGTTGCCATTGCGGTTCTGGAAACTGATGCCGATCTGCTTCAGCGCCGTCTTGTTGAATTCGACGACCTTGACCTCGACCTGGACCACGCCGCCGCTGCTGACCGTCGATGTATCAGCAAGCGTGCCGTCCTTGCCCAGCGCCATCGCCGCGGTGCGCTGTTCCTGCATGTGCGAGAGCACGCTGTCGGTACTTCCCTGCAGCAGGCCCTGGTTGTCCTGCTGGGTGAACACCAGCCCGCCCGAGCCGGCGTCGGCCGCACCCTGCACGGCGCTCTGCACCCGCACCTGCAGGCGCTGCGGTTCGGCCTGCCTGCGGTGCCACAGCAGCAGGGTCGTGATGCCTGGTACCTTGCCGACCAGCAGTGCCTGGCGCTGGCCGCGCAGCATCACGATATCGGCCACGCCGGGGTCGGCGATGGCGACCCGCTCCAGGTCGGCCGGCAGCGTCCACGGCCGTTGCTCACGTGCCTGCAGCACCAGATCGTCGGCCGCCACGCTTGTTACCGGTGCCAGCAGCACCAGCAGCAGGGCCAGCCAGCGCTGGCGGGGGGAGAGGCGTGGACTGCGGCGACGTTCGGTCATGGATGCGCTCGATGCAGGTCAAAGGGAACCACGGGGAGCAGAGCTGTCCCCGCGGATGATTTCGATGCCAGGCGCGCGCTGGGTCCTGTGGCGCGTCGCAGGTGCGCGTGCCGGCGCCTGTGGATTGGCGCGCGCCGGAGCGGTGCCGCGGCCAGCCAGCGCATCGTCATCGATGCCGGCGAAGGCATGGTTCTCCGGTCGTTGCAGCGCAAGCTGCTGTTCCGCATCCAGGCCGCGCAACGGATCGATCACCCCGCGCGACTGCGGGAACAGGGCGAGGTCGGGCAGGCCGGTATCAGCCGGATTGCGCAGGGCCAGGAACAGCTTGCCCTGCTGCGCACCCAGCAGCAGGCGATTGGCATCGGCCACCGGGACTGCCAGCACCGCACTGCGTGCCGGTTGGGTGGCTTCGTTGCCCGTGGTGTGGCTGCTGCCGCTTCCGGTGATGTCGGCGGCACGCGGGTCGTTGCGGTTGTCGCCGTCGTTGCTGGCGACAGCTTCGCTGGTGGCCGGGGCAATATCCTGCTGGCCATAGCTGAGTACGCGCAGGCGGGACAGCAGCAGGCGCGTCTGTGCAGCCTCGCCCGGGCCGCTGGCGTTGGGCTGGGCATTGCGCAGGTTGAGGAAGACGTCGACGAAGTCGCCGGGCAGGATGCGGTTGCCAGCGCCGACCAGTTCATCGACCGGCACCGCAAGGGCGCGCTCGCCCGGGCGCAGCTGCAGCGAGAATCCCTGCGCCAGTGCGCTGCTGCTGATGGCGGTGCCTTCGGCGATATCCTGCACAGGCACCTTGCCGACGACGGTAGCGATGCTGGTGGCGGCACCGGCGACCGGCGCGGTGCGCTGCGCAAGGCGCAGCCCGTTGGCGGTGATCGGTTCGCCGGCCGGCAGGCGCGCCACCGCTTCCACCACCGTGACCGTCTGGGCCTCGCTCTGCGCGACCGGAGCCGCTGAGGCCGGGGCGTCGGGCTTGCGCCCGATCATGAAGGCGACCAGGGCCAGCAGCACGGCCAGCCCGATCAGGGCAACGGCGGCGATGCGGGTCAACTTGAGCATGAAACCGTCTCCTGTACCGATCGTCAGTTACCGCTGCCGAGGTCGAGCTGTGCGACCGCGACGCTGCGGATGGGGGCCTGCATCACCCACTTGTAGAGCGTGGCGGTGCCGGGCAGGAAGGGATGGCTGGCGTAGTCGTAGCTGACGGTCACGGTCATGCACTGGGCCGTGGCCAAGCCCGCGCAGGGCGCCTGCGGCGACACCACCACGGCGTTGCTGCCGCCATTGCTGCAGTCGACAGTCTGCGCCGAGAACTTCAACAGCCATTGCATCGAGTTGCGCGCCGCGACACATGCTGCTGTACGGCGCTCATTGGCATTGCCATAGCGCAACGATGCGCGCGCACCCTCGGCCGAGGCGGTGGCCAGGGTCTGTTGCGCAGCCATGATCATCACGCCGGAAAAGGTGAACATCAGCAGCGGCAACAGTCCAAGCATCAGCATCAGTGCGAACTCGATGCTGGCGACGCCACGCTGCCGGCGGGGGCTGCGGGAGTTCATGACACACCTCCGTAGGCGCTGATGAGGATCCAGCCGATGGCGGAAATCGCCAGGTAGGCTGCATAGGGAATGCCGTGGCGTCCCTGCCGGGCGCTCTGCATGTCACGGTGCGCAGGATGTGATTGCCAGTGCGAACTGGCGCGGTCTACCTGGGCCTGCAGCCCGAACGGCAACAATGAACTCAGTCGGCGCGACACCAGGACGATCGCCGCATGGGCACCGGCAGCGAGGCTGGCCGCGATCCAGATCGGCAGCAATGCCTGCCAGCCCAGCATCAGGCCCAGTACCGAGAAGAACTTGACGTCGCCCGCGCCCATCCAGCGCACTGCATGGAACGGCAGCAGCGCTACCAGGCCCAGCGCCGCGCCGGCGACGTGGGAACCCCACGGCAGGCGCGGCGCGTTGAACTGGCCGGCGATGATCAGGACAACCGTGATCGCGCACGCCGACAGCAGCCAGGTGTTGGGCACCCGGCGGGCATACAGGTCGCTGATCGCGATCCGCAGGCACACGCCGATGGCCAACAGTCCCAGCAGTGTCATCGCACACTCCATTGTCCGTCAGTGGACGGTAGGCAGTTGCTGTCCCTGGTCCAACCTGGAGCGCCGCTCAGGTTGCGGGCGTGGAGCCTGATGCCTTGGTAGCAAGATCAGAGAGATTCTTGAACAGCGTCTCGAAGAACCCCTTGATCTCCTTGTTGCCGACCGCGATCAGGATGCCGGCAATCACAGCGGCCAGCAGCCCGTACTCGAGTGCGGTAACGCCGTCTTCTTCCTTCAGGAACCTGCGGATCGATGCGTTCATGACGTTTGTCTCCCTCTACCTGTCTACAACAGGACACCTGCGTTGGGCGGTGGCCCGGCTCCGCCGGGATCGTCCGTGGACCTCCGCCGATCCTGGCGGAGGAGGCATAGCGGGACGGGCCCACTGTGCTCAAGCAGGGTGATCGTTTCCAGGGAGGGCGCCGACCGCGCGGCTACGACCGCACGGCGCCAGGCCGGTGGTCGAAGTATCGTGCGATGCGTGCATGTTCATGCGTTCCCCCTGGATGCGGCCTCTCTATGAAGGACCGGATCACCTTGATATCGACTTTGCCTGAATGGCGGCCCGCTGCAACCGGAACCTATATGCAAATTCGGCAGAAAACACTCGGACCTTAAACTTTCAGATTGTTTCTGTGACGAATATCCGTTCGCGGGCAAAACGGTTCATCCACGTGCAGATAATGTGATTCCTCGAATCTATCGCATGCGAAAACCGTGCCAAACACGACAACAAACCCTTCACTTGTGTATCGGTTTTCTTCAATCCATTCCGTGGGTTTACCCGCGAAGATTATCGGGCATACTCGCATTCAAGCTATGGAGTTTTTCCGGGTGGGCTGTGCGGCATTGGCCGTTCCTCTCCCGGCAACGGCAGCGGTTCCTGTAACGGTGTGCGCCCTGTCAGGCAGTGGGGGCCGCATCGCATGACGGATCAACGGGGGGGACGACACTGTCATGGTCGATGGTGGGGTAGGAGACAGTGACGACAGCGGCCTGCGGTCGATCGACCTGGCGACGCTGAGCGGCGTGCTTCGTGTGTGTGATGTCGAATTGCTTCTGCTCGATGGCAACGGGCCACGGGCGGCCTTCGCTTCGCGCGTGCACGAGGAGGCCCTGTTCTGCAGCATCAGCTGTGGTTTCCATTGCCGTGGGCGCTTCATGCTGCCGCCGGACTGGGCGATGCTGGGGTATATCCACGCCACCGATGAAACGCTGAGCTGGTGCCACGGAGTGCCACTCACGCCGGGAATGGCGTTGACCGTGATGCCCGAGGGTATCAGTGAGTTCACGCTGAGCCCCGGCACCCATATGACCCTGATGCTGGTGCCGGTGGTACGTGTGCAGCGCAAGCTGACCGAGCTGAGCCTGCGCAGCACGCCGCCCGCAGGCCAGGCGCTGTCCTTGTTCAACCTGGCCAGTGATTCAGCGCCGCTGGCGGGGCATTACCAGCAACTGCACCAGCAGTTGGGGCAGGGCATTGCACTGCAGCCGGATGAAACCGAACGCCTTCTGCATGGGCACGTGCAGGCCCTGCTGGGCGCCGGTGCGGCAGACCGCCCGGGATGCAGCCGTGCGCGCCGGACGCACTATCTGATTGCGCAGCGTGCGGAGAACTTCATGCGGCTCAACCTGCGCCGCAATATCTACATGAATGAAATCTGTGATGCGGCTGGCGTCAGCGAGCGCGGCCTGCGCTATGCCTTCGAGGACCTGTTCGGTACCTCGCCCAATCGTTACCTGTCGATGCTGCGCTTGTGCGCGGCCTGCCGCAGCCTGTCGATGGCCGATTCCAGCCGTCGCTCGGTGAAGGCCATCGCGCTCAGCTGCGGCCTGTGGGACCTGTCGCGCTTCGCCGACAATTACCGCAAGGTCTTCGGCGAACTGCCGCGCGATACCTTGATGCGCGCACCGGCGCAGATCGGCCAGCCGGCCTGACCCTGGCGGCACAAGGGTTTCCCCGTCGTTTCTGCCGGAATTGCATATCCGCTTGCCGATATGGTTGCCGCTTCTGCATAACCGGCTGCCGATTCCGACCGTGGATTTGCCGGAATGCGCGATTGCCGTGCCGGAATGAAGTGCGCAGCCACCGTTGCAAGCGCTGAAATGTCAGTCACCTGCCTAACGGCAAGTCCACTGACATTCCAGTTGTTCGCCTACGGGGGAAATGCTCATGAACCGCATCTACCGGCGTGTATGGAACCGCCAGCTCAATGCTCTGGTTGTGGCCTCGGAACTGGCCACCGGCGATAGCGGCGGCGGTGCCGCGCGCGATCCGCGCAGTGTCCTGCTGATGCCCTCTGTGCTAGCGCTGGCACTGCTGTGTGCGCTGGCCAGCGGCCACGCAGGAGCATCAGAAACCAATCAATCGCTGCGCGACCTGCAGGCATTGGCCGCGAAGTATGCGCAGCCGATGCCGGTGAAGGTCGATGCCGAAGTGGCATTGGCCGCCGCCTCGCGCCAGGCGCAGAGCAGCCCCGCGATCAGCGCCGATGCACGTGTCGGCCTGCAGCTGAGCACTGCCTCGCTGCCGGTGGTGCGCGATGTGTTGCCGGCCAGCGTGCAGGTGAATCTGGCGGCGAACACCACGCCGAAGCAGGTTGCTGTTCCGGCGCTGGCTGCCGATGTCCGCGCTAATATCGGGCTGGGTCATGCAACCTCCAATGCAGCGAAGGTTGATGCATCGCTGGCGGCACAGGTTGCGCCGTCCGCGCATGCGCCGCTCGGCGTGGCTGCGGATGCGCGGGCGAAAGCCAACGTTGGCGTCGCCGGTGCGCAGGTGGCCTCGATCGATACCGGCGCCACGGCGGCGGCCGGCATCAGCAGTACCTCGGCGGGTTCGTTGCCTGGGCTGAAGACCTCGGTCGATGGCAAGGTCGATTCGCAGCTGAAGCTGGCTGGGCACCAGATCAATGGCCAAGGCCAGGTCAAAGCGACGGCAGCGGTCACGCTGCCGGCCAAGGAAGAGCTGCCGGGCGAAACCCATGACCGTGCGATTACTGCAGCCTTTGATACCGGCGTCGCCGGCAACGTGCGCCTGCAGGCGCCGGATGGGCAGGAAGTGGTGGCCGACCGCAATCTGAAGCTGGCCGGCCAGGCAACGGTCGCGGCACAGAACAGTGCGCTGGGTGTGGGTGGCCTGGTGGGCGGCGTGGTCGGCTCCGCGGGTAGTGCGGTGGGCGGCGCGCTCAACGGTGTGGTCGGCACCGTTGGTGGCGTGGTTGGCGGCGCACTGAATGGCACCGTCGGCAACGTCGGCGGTGCAGTTGGCGGTGCGCTCAACGGCACCGTTGGTACAGTTGGCAGCGCGGTGGGCGGCACGCTCAACGGCGCGGTCGGTACCGTCGGTGCAGTCGGTAGTGCCGTGGGTGGCGCACTGAACGGCACCGTTGGCACGGTCGGCGGCGCGGTGGGCGGCACGCTCAACGGCGCGGTCGGCACCGTCGGTGCAGTCGGTGGTGCCGTGGGCGGTGCACTGAACGGCACCGTTGGCACGGTCGGCAGCGCGGTGGGCGGCACGCTCAACGGCGCGGTCGGTACCGTCGGCGCAGTCGGTGGTGCCGTGGGCGGTGCGCTCAACGGCACCGTTGGCACTGTTGGCAGCGCGGTGGGTGGCACGCTCAACGGCGCGGTCGGTACCGTCGGCGCAGTCGGTAGTGCCGTGGGCGGCGCACTGAACGGCACGGTTGGCTCCGTTGGTGGAGCAGTCGGCGGTGCGCTCAACGGCACTGTTGGTTCTGTCGGCAGTACGGTGGGCGGCACGCTCAACGGTGCCGTCGGCGCAGTTGGTGGAACCGTCAACGGCGCCGCTGACGCGGTGGGTGCGGTGGGCGGCGCAGTGGGCGGTACGCTCAACAACACGGTCGGCGCGGTGGGCAGTACCGTTGGCGGTGTGCTCAACGGCGCGACCGGCGGCAGCACCGGTGGCCTCGGCGGCCTGCTGGGCAACACGCTGGGCAACGTCGGCGGTGCCGTGGGCAACCTGCTCAACGGCAACCTCAATGGCACCATCGGCAATCTCGGCAGTGCCGTGGGTGGCCTGGTCGGTGGCACGCTGAGCGGCCTCGGCCTGACCAAGCC
>Ga0207709_10000486_pt1 | contig 36175 bp, 51 predicted proteins | sample KBSM34metaG_FD_184397 | JGI IMG/M metagenome (GOLD analysis project Ga0207709, IMG submission 184397) | Miscanthus rhizosphere microbial communities from Kellogg Biological Station, Michigan, USA - KBS M3-4 metaG (SPAdes) (version 2) | ecosystem: Host-associated > Plants > Roots > Rhizosphere >...
GGGAAGGGGGCGGCAGCAGTCGTCCAGCACCCGGGGCGGCGGCTTCGGGCACGGCAGGTCCATCTGGGAGAGGCGCGGTCACTGCGCAGGACGCAAATGTAAATAATTCTTAACAACATTACAATTCGTGTCATTGCGCAGAGGCTTCCCGGCATGCAGCAGCGCCCGTTTTGGGGTCGGTGTAAGCGGACAGACGCTTTGCGAAATCGGGACAATGGGTTTGAAGTCGGTCGATGCTCGCTCAAAGAGCCCTTCATTGGGCTTTGAAGGGCTGATGAATATGACGGCGTCCGGCCTCTTACCAGCTCATGATCGCCAGCTCGGAACGGGGCTTGGCCCTGGAGGCACCAGCGCGACCGATGGTATAGCGGGTGATCAGGCGCCTGGTGCGGAAACCGGCGAATACTTCCCGCATGGCAGGATGGTCGTTGATGGTCAGTAGAGCCCGGCCCCTGATGCTCCTCATGGTTGCTGCCAGGGCGCGATACTGATCCAAGCTGAACGGGCTGCCGTAGCCCTCGGTCTGCCAGTATGGCGGGTCCATGAAGAAGAAGCTGGCCGGCGTGTCATAGCGGGTCACACAGTCCTGCCAGGGCAGATGCTCAACGGTGACACGCGATAGCCGCAAATGGGCGTGACTGAGGTCTTCCTCCAGCCGGAGCAGGTTGATCCTGGGTGGGGAGCGAGCATCGACACCGAACCGCTGGTCGCTGACCTTGCCACCGAAGGCTGTCTTTTGAAGGAAGAAGAACCTGGCTGCGCGCTGGATATCGGTCAGCGTTCCGGGCTCGGCCTGTTTGAGCTTGTCGAACTCCTCGCGGGCCACCAACTGCCACCGGAACTGGCGGACAAACTCATCCAGGTGGTGTTTGATAACCCTGTACAGGTTGACTAGCTCCCCGTGGATGTCGTTGATCACCTCCACCTTCGCGGGCTCTTCTCGCAGGAACAGCATGGCCGCTGCACCGGCAAATGGCTCGACATAGGTCTTGTGCTCGGCAAAAAGCGGGAATAGCTGGCTGGCGAGGCGGCTCTTGCCGCCCGGCCAGGGCACGATAGTTGGGGTTTTCACGGTCTCAGTCCTTGCGATGGTTGTCGGCCAGACTGGCCTGGCTCTCGCGAGGGCGCAGGGTCTTGGCCAAGATGCACGCGAATGAGGCGTGTATTGCGGTGACGTGCCGCCGATTGCAGTCGGCGGCACGTCACCCTGTTCTATCAAGCTGGGTTTGTGGTGCCGGCAGTTCGGCGCATCAGGGCCTCACATGCGGCTAGAAGCGGTTGTTCGATCCATCGAAAACAAGCAATGCCAGCACCGGTGCACACGATCATCATCAGGATGATGAATCCGACATGCTGCCAAGCCGTCTGGTTCAAGCCGGAGACACTCCATAGCCGCGCTCCAATACTGAGTGCGAAGAGGTGGCTCAGATAAATCGAGTAGGAGGCGTTGCCAATGGCGTTGAGTGCACGCGAGCTGATGCAGTGCCCCGCGCTTTCCCAGCGGACCAGGCCCAGTATCAGCAGAGCACTAGGGAGCCCAAAGGTAATGGCTCGGGTCAGTGCGGCATGCCCGCTTTGGACGTATTGCATCTGCAGCAGCGTGCAACTCAAGGCAAAGCCAATGCATCCCATGATGATGAAGCCAGCAGCCCAGCGCACTGAGAGGCGGTGCCAATAAATGCCAACCAGGGCCCCGGCAATGAACTCCCACCCCATTGGGCTGCTGACGATCAGCCATGTGGGAGATTCTCCCGGGATGAACTGCATTACTAGCAACCCGATAGCCCAAGTTGCAAAGAATGCAGGGATTCGACGTTCGGGAAGTAGAGCAATGGCGAGTGCCATCATTACGTAGAAGAAGGCCTCGTAGATCAGTGTCCATCCGACCTGCAGAATGGGAAGCACAGGCTGCGGCAGAAGCAAGTACGACGCCAGAATGCTCTTATCGTGATGGCTGGCATCCAGGGCAGTCGGCTTGACGAGTAGTAGTAACACGATCAGTGTTGTGAACACCCAATAGAGCGGCAGTATCCGGAGTCCACGTCTCGCCAGAAAGGTCAATGCACCTGCGAAGCGTCCATACCTTCCAGCCATGACCGTGGTCATGACAAATCCGGAGATCACGAAAAACAGGTCAACGCCGCCATAGCCGTACTCCGCGAGACTTCCGGCGAGCAATGATGGCCCGCGTCCATGGACCACCTCAGCGTTCACCAGGTGAAACAGAACCACCATCAACGCTGCGACTCCGCGAAGCATTTGAATGGAAGCGAAGTACGTGCTACGTGACGCAGCCTGCTCCCCTATACCGTCTCGCAGCATGACACCCTCGGGCCAATGGTCAGTAGGTCGTAGATCAGTTTACCCCAGCTTCTTGGACCACCCGCCAATCGACTCATCCCATTGAACGCTGTCTGGATTTCCACGTGGCGGCGCCATTGTGGTGAGCTCAGGCGGAAGAGACTGCCCCAGGGGCAAGGAATCAACCAGCATGGCAGTAGCCTTCTCCCAGAGTGGGGTTGCGCTGTAGTCGGGGACAGCCCGCCAAGTTTTCACTACGTCGTCCCATTGATTTCGGCAGTGGTCGTCGGGGCCAAACGCAATCGGCTGTGTGGTAGTTACGTCATCGGGCAGCGCCTCTCCCAGCTCCAACATGTTGGCGACGGGGAGCGCCGTGGCCTTGGCATAGAGCATGACGTAACGGTAGTCGGCGACGGTCTCCCATGCATCCAACGCGGCGGTCAGGCGGTGCCGTCGGAATAGTCCCGCTGGATCCCCCGGAGAAAACTCCACTGTGAACGGCAGCTGCTGGTAGGCCGCGCCGCTTGCCGTCAGGAACGTGGTGTTCGTAGCGAGTAGCTCTCGGGTAACTGGGTCATAGGAATACGCAGGGCGTGATTCAGGAAGTGTTTTGTAGCTCATACGGATAGCCTTTATCAGTAAGCGATGCAGTACATCATGCGTAGGCCGGCAGGCAAATTGTCATTGCCTCCGGTGCTATTGACGGTGATGGCGTGGCTATGAGCCCCTGCCCCTCGATTGTCCAGGGTGTGTGAGTGGTCTCCGTTCCAAGCGACGCCAATGGGATGAACGTGACCACCCGAAGCATTCATCCCAATGGTGTGACCATGACCGCCAGCATTGTCCGTTGTGAAACCGTGGCTATGGCCGCCGGCCGAATCGGTGCGAACTGCACCACCATTATCTTCGTGGAAGCCAGAATCGATGCCAGTTTGATAGCGAGGGCGGAAGTTACCCATGCCGTGGGTGTGATCGCCACCCCAAGAAGTCCCACCCGTGTGCGCGTGGACACCTTGTTGATCCGTCCATGCACCATGCGTGTGCTCGCCAGCCGACATGGAGTCAGCAAAGTGGTTGTGATTTCCGGCGTTGTTTACGCCAATGAAATGCGTGTGATCTCCGACGGCGGAGGCACTGGCCACATGCGCATGCGCGATGACCGCGCCGGCAGAGTGAACACCAACAAGGCCTGCGCTATTGGTGTGTGTGATGGTGGTGCCTTCCTTGCATAGCGGCAGATTGAAGGTCGTGCGGCCATCACCTTCTCCGTACTTGGTGCCGATGACCGCGAACAGTTCAGCATAGTCCTGGCGGGAGACTGCCGAGCCATCGCACAACAGGGTTCCTTCCAGCGGTACGCCTGCGCTGATGACGATCTGGCCCGGTCGGTAGCGGGCCCGATTGAGCAGCGTGCGAATAGCCTGCAAAAGCTGCGTATCGTCATCGCGATCCAGCGCTTGGCCGGAGGCTTCGACGGTATTGGTCAGCTCGGCCTGGACGGTATTGAACCAGTCTGCACCGGGGATGGTGGCCTTGATGCCGGCAGGGAAATCGCCACTGGTGAAGAAGCCCGGCGTGCCGGGCTTCTGCCTGGCTGGTGGCGTTGATGCAGCGGTAGGAACATCGATGCGATGCACGTCAGGACTCCAGGAACTGGCAGAAGGTATGCGCGGGCTTGAGGTTGTTGAAGGTCGCCTCCAGCGCGGCATCGGTGACTGGACTGGCATTGGGTGGACGGCGGTCGATTCGGACCTGCCAGACGAACAGCACGTCTTCCAGGTACAGCGGTTCGTCCACACTGCTATGGCCGACGCGCCAAGGCTTGGGTTCGATGATGGTGATGGCGTAGCCCGCTGCAGCGGCCAGACGCACGAAGTACGAGATGGACAGGCCACCCAGTTCGCCGAGCTTGGCCAGCACTGCCTGCACGCGCTCAGCGGGGCTTGCACTGGGGAGCGGGCGCAGGCCGAGCACGCGCTCCCAGTCAGCGATGGCATCGCCTGCTGTGGCGGGATGCATCGCCTGCTGGATGGTCTGTGCACGTTCTACCGCGACCTGCAGTGCACCGGCCTCGGCATCGATGACGGCACCCACCACGCGTCCGGCAGGGTCGTAGGCCACTGGTGGCAGCAGGGTGCGCAGCAGCTCCGCCAAGGTCATGGCATCAGTTCCAAGGTAACACTGCCAAAACGCACCCACTCAACGCGGCTGGCATCGACCACTGGCGTCAGGTTGGCTTCTGGCTGAATCAGCTCGCGGTCCACCACTCCGGCCAGCCCGGAGATCACCGCTTCAAGGTGGCTGCGATACAGCGTCTCACCGGGTGCCAGTGGCTCCAGCGCCGCCGCCAGCTGCGGGGTAGCAGCATCCTGCACCCCTTCCAAGGTGTAGCCGCTGAGCAGCTTCACCTTGGCCGTCATGTTGACCGTTATCAGCGTCGGTCCAAACACCAGGCAATCCCAGGCGGTGACCGGGCGGCGCTCGTCGATGTACTGCTGCACCTGGGCGATCAGCTCGGCCGAGGGCAAGCCGGTGGCCGAAACGATCACTACATCGACCGTGCCCAGGCCTCGACGCAGCGGGTAGACATAGGCAGCGGTGACTCCGGGCACTTCACGCGCCCAGCGCTGGTAGTCGTGGCGATTGCCGCCAGCGGGCGGGCGCCGCATCAGGTCCAGCAGCCGATCCAATAGCTCGGCATCGCTCTCACGGTCTGCGCCCCCGGCCAGGGCCTCGATCAGTTCGGCCGGCGTATCCACCCCGATGGGCGGACTGGTCAGCATGACCGGGCCGATCAGGCTGTTGTTGGCACTGCCGGCGGTCTGGGCGGCCACACGCACCGTGGCATTGCCCTCTGGACTGATGACCGCTTCGGCGAGGGTGATCAGTAGCGTGCCATTGGCATGGCGGAGCTGGGTGCCCACCGGCACCACGGCGCCGGCCGTGCCGGTCATGCGTGCCGCGCCACTGGCGGTGGCAGCAGGCTTGCGACTCAACCCACGATCACCGGCATGCAGTTCCAGCGCTTCGGTGTCGGCGGTGTCGGGAAAGATTTGCCGGTACAGCCAACCCTGGTGCTGGTAGATGCCCTCGATGGCTGCGCCAACCCCGGCCGCACGCACGTAGTGGTCGCTATCGGCGCCGATATCCGCATCCGGCAATTGGTTGCGGATGTCGCGCAGGATAGCGTCGCGGATGCTCTCAAAGGACGGCGTGGATTGTGGCATCGGTGGGCTCTTAAATCACGCTGACAGGGTGTTCAAAGGTCTGGCGCTGGCCGCTGGCATCGGTCAGCTCGATGTGTAACCAGAGGCGACCATCACCGGCCTGCTGGCTGGTGATCAGCAGGTCCTGGGCGCGTCCGTCATCCAGCAGCGGTTGCAAAGCTTGCTGGGCGTACTGGCGGGCCAGAACAGCAATGCGCGGCACATCCTTTTCCCGTTGCAGCTCATGCAGTCGGCTGCCCAGCATTGGTGAGGCAAACCAACTGCCTAGCGGCACCATGAGACGAAGATAGACCGCGTTGGCCAGGGTGGTGATTCGCCTGCCTGTAAGGTCGCGCGTTGCTGGGTCGATCTGTGCGTCCATCACTGCTCCTGGTTGGGCGTGGCGGTGGTACCTGATCCGGGCTGCACGCCACCATGGTTGTGGCCGTTGTAGATGGCGCGGTCAGCGCTCATGGCACGTACGCCATCGCTGACCTCGCCTTCGGCGGTGATGTTGCCGGTCGCCTCAATCTCTGGCGTCTCAAATCGCACTTTGGTGCCGGCCTTGACCAGCAGCGTTTCGGTGACGATCTCGATGACGCGGCCACGCTGAAGGTGGATGTGATCCCCCTCATCGGTGTGCAGCGCCACCTCGCCGGGCTTGAGCTGAATCCGGTAGCGGCCATCGACGCTGGCGATGATCACCCCATGTGCCGAGGAACCGCCCAGTGGCAGCACAATGACCTCTGCACCGGACAACGGCGCGGTGGCCAGGCCATAGTGCTGCATCAACTCAACCTGCAGCTGCTCGCCATCCAGGCCGGTCACCTGGGCGCCAGGCAGTGCTTGTGTGGCGTCCAGGCGTTGCAGGACACCGCGCAGGGCCTGTCTCACGGCGCTACCGGCGCGCTGGGCGGTGCGGGCCATGGTACGTGCCAGGCTCATAGGTACTGCTCCCCATCGTCGGCGCTCTTGGGTTTGCGCTTGCGGGTCTTGCCCTTGGCAATAGGCTCGCCAATGATCCAGGCTTTGTCTTCGCGCAGGCGCAGTTCGGTGATGGCGCCCTGGGCGCGGGTCAGGCGCAGCGTTCGGCCCATAACGAAGTACACGCCGTCCAACCCGTGCGGCTCGCTGAGCAGCTCCACGCGTTGACCGGGCGCCCATACCGCACCGCCGGTGGCGCGCCAGCCTGGCACGATCACCCGCGCCTCAAAGGCCTCCATCAGGCTGTCTGCCAGGAGCTTCTTGGCACGTGAGGTGGCCAGATTATTGCTGTCGCAGGCACCGTCAACGACCACGCGCGGGCGAAAGATGCCGCGCCGGGCCAAGGCTTCGTCCTGGGCTTGAGCCTTCAATGTGGTGCGGTTACTTCCCCAGTCGTTGCCGTCGAAGGCGCCATGCTGGCCCAGCACGGTGATCTGGCTGTAGCGTTGGGCGATGCTGCGACGCACGCTGATGCGGGTGATGGTGTTGCCTTCACCGTCGCGACGCAGTTGCAGACGGCCAACCGGTGCGGCCGCATAGTCGGGACCGCCCACCACCAGGGTGCCATCCGGCTCGACCCACGGCCATGCACCACTGGCCTCGGCGACCTGCAGCAGCACTTCCCAGGCACTTTGCCCCGGCTGAATCTGCACACGGCGGCGCAGCGCGCCACCTGGCACCTGCAGGCGCACGCGATCGATGCCCAGTGGCTTGGCCACCTGGTCTACGATCTGCTGCAGGCTGGCATCGCGCATGGATACGAACGGGGTGGAGCAATCGACCAGGAAGCCGGCCAGGTCACGGCCAGTGATGCGCACCGTGTGGCTGCTGCGCGACACCTCGTGTTCCACTTCGTCCAGTCGTCCGGTCAGCACTGTGTCATCGCCCAGCTGCAGCTGGCAGGGCGCGCCCTCGGCAACTTCTGCCGGCAGTGCGCCGCCCTGCTCGGTTTGCAGCTCCAGCTCGAAGGCGTCACTTGCGATGAGTAGATCGCTATCCACCGACCAGCCGCTCCAACGTTCATTGACCACGCCGCCGACCGAGAGGCGGATGGATTCAGCGGGCATAGGCATGGAGCACCTGACCACGTTCGATGGCGTAGGGACGCCGTAGCGTCGGGTTGAGCCGCAGCAGTTCGATAGCACGGCGATGATCGCCGTACCACTGATGGGCCAGTGCCCGCAGGCAGGTATCGCTGGTCACCTGGCGTTGGATCAGTGGCGGTCGGGCCAGGATGACCCGGCGTGCGCCGGCTTGTACCAGGGCGGCCAGGTTGCGCAGCGGCTCGATCACCGGAAGCGCCTGCTCGACCGGATACAGCCGGCGATGCAGACCGATGGCCCCTTGCAGGCCTGCCCGTGCTTGCCCGGTGAGGCGGTCGATGTCCTGGGGCGTCATCGTCGGCTCCACACGCTGCGCATCGAGCACGTCGCAGACGGCACGCGTCAACGTCAGCGCCTGCTCGGTGGCCACCAGGACAACCATGCCCAGCGCGTGGGCTGTCAGCGGCTCATCGGGTAAACCTGCTGGCAGTTCGGGCTCCAGCGACGGGGCGACGCCACGCCGGGCGGCATCGAGCAGCCCCGACCAGGTGCGTCCGGCTATCGCCGGAAGATCGTTGGCACCAGGCACCTCGCGCGGCAGCAGCGTCCCGACCAGTGCGCGGATGTCGAGCGAGTCATCGCCCAGGACGGGCACGCTGGATTCCAACAGACCACGGACCTCAGCCGGTACGCGTGCGGCGTGGGTTATGGGATCAAAGACCGGTGCCGGCGTCCGCGCCAGATCAGCCAGGCCGGCCAGCACGCCCAAGGTCTGGCTACGCAACTGCGAAAGACGCACGCCGATCCCCGGCAGGCCCACCAGATTCTCCACCAGACCGACCCAGCCGCCGCCCAGGTAACCTTGCGCTTGGGCAACAAGCCCATCGACCCGGCTGAGCAGATCACGCACCTGGTCGCGCCAATTGCGCACGTCGGCCACATCGAGACCGGCGATGGCGCCCTCACTGGTCTGGAAGGTGCGCTGGAAGAATTCCGGGTTGGGCTCACTCTCCACGAAGGTCAGCGCGACTTCGGCATAGTCGGGCCGCTCGGCATCGTGGCTGATCTCCCAGTCCTCGACGACCGCGTTGACGGTGCCGTAGATGGGGTGGATCAATTCGCCTTCACCTGCTGTTTCAACCGCCTTGATCAGCGTCTGCAGCGCCGTTTCATAGGCATCACCGTAGACCACCGCGCGCATCTGGAAGACCAGTGCCTCGCGGCCCAGGTCTTCGACGGTGTCCCCGTTGCGATATGGGGTGCCATGACGGGCCAGCGAGCGCTTTCCTTTGAGCGATTCGCCCAGGACCTGAAGGGGCACCTGGCGGAAGCTGGCATCGAGCAGATCGGTTTCCCAGCTCATTGCCCGCGCCTTGCGTCGCGCTCAACGGTGCGCCCCAGATCGGCATGCAGCCACGGCACATCGGCGGTGACCTGTACCTGGATGGGCTTGCTCAGGGTCTGATCCAACTTCCGGCTGGCATTATCCAGCAGCTGTGCGGCTGCCTGATTCTGCGCCGCCGCCTGCTGATGCAACTGGACCGACTCGACCGGCACAGCCGGAGCGGCGGTCTTGACCCGCGCAATGGCCTCGCGCATGGCTGTCTCACGTTGCGGAAGGCTCAGTCCATTGGGAACCGACGCCAAGGCCTGCTGATACTGCTCGGGGGTAACGCCCAGACGTTGCATCGTCTGCTGATTGCGCGCATTGGCGCGGGCCAATACGCCGCTACCTCGCGAGCGCCCCACGGTGGAGGCCACGTCCGCGCGCAAGGTGGGATCGGCCATGCCCTTGTCGAGCGTGCCGGAATAGCGAGCCAGCGGATAGCTGGCCAGCATGGCCGGAACCGCCAAGCGCATGCCCCAGGCCTTTGCTGTGGCCAGGATGCCGCCGCCAGCAGCGGTCTTGCCTGCGGCACCTGCCACGGGCACGGCAGCGGCCGGACTGGGCGCCGCCGCCCAGTTGGTGACGTACACCGGCATCACCCCAGTGGCGTCCTGCAGGGTCTTACCTACGGCGATGTTCTTGATCGTATCCATGCCGCCGCCGACGGTGTTGCCGAGCTTACCCAGCACCGCGTTACCGGCGCGGCCGCTGTAGTGACCCGCTATGGCGGTACCGGCGGCCAGTCCAATCATCTGCCCACCAGAGAGGTTCAAATCCTCAAGCAGGTATTGACCAGCCTCGGCCATCGCTTTGTTGAGCGGCTGGGCCATGCGGTCCACGGTCTCGCGCAGGTTGTTGCGCACCCGGCCGGCCACGGCGGTGGGGCTGTCCCGGTTCTCCTGCAGGTCGCTGGCGACCACGCCGCTGGCATTGCTGATCTGCGACTGGATGTCGCGGAAGCTGGCCAGGTTGTTGCCGCTGAGCAGAAACTGCACGCCCTTCTGCGTGTCCTGGTCGGCCTTGCCAAAGGCCTGGGACACGAAGTTCATCCGCTGCATGTCGGTGCCCAGCTTCTCGTACTTGCTCTTCATCTCGGCCAGCACGTCAAGCATGTCCCGGCGCGAGCCGTCCTTGTTGAAGAAGCGCACGCCTGTGCTCTTGGCCGCCTCGACCATGTAGTTGCGATTGGTGAACAGTCGAGTGGTGGATTCGGCCAGAGTGGCCAGGCGCTCAGGCTGGGCCTCTAGCTTGGACAGGGTTTCCACCATCGCTAGCGATTGATCAAAGCCCATGCCGCCGCGCTGGGCAGCCGGACCCACGCGCGCGAAGATGTCGGCCAGGTTCTCCAGCTCGGCATTGCCGGCGCGCCCGGCGACGATCATCTTCTCCAGCATGGACAGTGCCTGGCCGGCTTGGGCCAGGTCAAAGCCATAGGCATTGGCACCGGTCAGCAGGCCCTTGGCCAGCACGCCGGAATCAGCACCGGTAATGGTGGTGCCAATGTCGATGGCACCAATGGCCTCTTTGGACGCATCAAAGGACAGCCCCGAGGCCACCAGCGTGTCAAAGCCGGTGGTCAACGACTCCAGGGGATTGCCGTTCTGACGGCCCATGGTCCAAAACGTCTGGCGCAGTTCATCCTGCTGCGCGCGGGTCATGCCAGCGGTCTGGCGCGTACGCAGCAGGCGGCGGTCCAACTGCGCGCTCGCGGCGATTTCACGGCCAACGGCGAAGCCAACGCCCAGGCTGGCCAACTTGCCCTGCATCGAGCCCAAGGCGGATTTGACCCGGTTGATCTCCGAAACGGCCGCACGTCCCATAATGCGGAACAGTCCGCCCTGGTCACCGACACTGCGCAGCGCACGCTTGATGCGCTCACCCAGGCGGTCGGCTTCATCACCGACACGCCGCTGCTCGCGCACACCCTCGGCCATGCCGCGTTTGATGGCCTCTCCGGCAGCTGTGCCAGCCTTCTTCAGCACCTGCATGGAGGCCGCACTTTGGGTGATGCTGGTGCGGATTGCCTTGGCCTGCTCGCCAGCCGAGCGCTTTATCTGATCGCCGGTGGTCTGGGCCGTCTTGCCCATATCACGCAGGCCGATCTGCGCCTCCTTCGCAGCGCGGCGACCGCCTTTGCCGTCGCCGCGGATGACCAGGTTGACCAACATGTCCGTCATGGGAGCGGATGACCTTTAAGGGGGCGGCGGGCGCTGCCGGTGCTGACGTAGCGGGTGCCGGTTCTGGCGGAGGACGCGGTCTGGAACAGTGCCAGGCGCGCGATGATCTCGGCCTGTGTCATGCGGCGGATCTCGTTCAGGCGGTAGCCGTGCCGGACGAGGACGTGCTCGACACGTCGCCAGTGGGCGAGCTCTCGCTCGCCGGCTGCAGCTTTTTTGTGAGTTCAGCGCTGGCCCTTTCCAGTTCGGACTGGTCGATCTCGGCCAGCTCTGCCTTGAGCAGCTCCAAGGTAAGCGCCTCGGCCGGGATGTCACCGAGCTTGAGCAGCTGGCGCCGGTACAGGTCCAGGGCGATGCGCGCGGTGGAGGCAGTGGGCTGGCTCTCCAGCGCTTCGATCACATCCCCGGCCAGCCCTACCCGCAGGATGAAATCGCGATGGCGCTGGCCGGCGTAGTACACGCCGACCGGCAAGGTGCCGCTGACCGTCAGCCCCTCCCATTTCGTGATGGCGTCATTCGACATAGTGGTTCAGCGCTCCCAGGGTCAGATCGCGGGTGGCTTCGTCATCGGTGCCAAACTTGCTGCCCATCTCCATCAGCCACACCCCGGTGTAGCTCTCACGCTTGCCGCCACCATCCTGTGGCTCGATGGTGATCTTGGCGTCGATCAGCCCCTTCCAATCCGGCTCGCCGGACTTGGGGATGGCCACCGTGCAGCGCAGCTCATGCTCTTCGATGCCCTTGGCATGGCCGAGCACGCGGCCCTGCCGGTTCATCGTCTTGACGCCCTTGCGGTTGGTCTTGGTGGTGGGTTCAAACGACTTGATTTCGTACTCGACGCCGTTGAGTTCCAGCACGATCAAGCCCACGTATTTGTCAGCCATGAGGATTCCTTGTCAGAGCAACAGGTCGATGCGGCCGGCAAACACGTGCAGGCCGTTAACCACATCGGTGGGGATCTGGGCATTGAGCCGGTTCGGGTCCTGCAGCGAGCGCTCGACGATCAAGCCAGGCGCATTGGCATCGACCTCTTCGACGATCTCCAGCTCCTCGCACTTTTTCAGCACGTCCAGCAGCTCGCTGCGCACCTTGGCGGCGGTACCGGCGTGGAGCTTCTCGCGTGGGAAGCGCAGGCGGATACGGTCACGGCAGGCACGGCGCACGTAGTACAGGGTGCGCATCGTGGTCAGGTCCAGCAGGGCAATATCGGTCGCCCCGGTTGGGTTCTTGGTGTAGGTGCTGATGGCACGCACAATCTGCACAATCTCGCCCGGACCGACCTCCAGCGGAGTGACGCCGTTGGCCAGCGCGGTCTCCTGCTCGCCTCGGGTCAGCCGCTGGGTGATCGGCGGCACGGCGATGCCGGTCAGCGCCAGGGTATTCAGCGGCCGGGCCGGGTCTTCCTCGCGGGCAATCACCGCCGCATAGGCTGCGGCGATCTCGGCGGCCGTGCTGGCCGAGCCTGGCAGCAGCGCCAGGGTGATCGCGCCGCTGTTGAGCTGCCCAGCCAAGGTGGTCGCCGCGCTCAGTGTGCCGGTGCTGGCCGCCACGCCGATACAGGCCTTCTGGTTGATCGCATCGGTGATCGTGTTGATGTGGGTGCGTAGCGCAGTCAGTGTGGCCTGGCTGAACCAGGCCGGCACCACCAGGTCGTAATCCGCACCGGCCAGCACGTCCAGGGCCGGCTGGATGTTCGGCTCGGCGTTGTTGGCCACCGTGACACCGATCAGGGTCAGATCGACATAGCGATTGGCGGCAATGGCCGCACTGGCCATGGCCTTGGCCGCCGGGCCGAACTGGTCATCCAGACCGGATGCATCGAACACCTGCAGCGGGACCAACGGTTCGGCCGCGCTCTCACCGGTAGCGGTCAGTGGGACGATCAGGCACAGGCGCTGCGCATTGGTCGGCAACGTACGCACCGCCAGCGAGGTGTTGAACTCGATGTAGACGCCCGGCTTGCGAATGCTGGCCGGGATGGTATTGAACTGGATAGTCATGCCTTGCTCCCTTTGCTGGCCGGGACTGCGGCCTTGGAATCAGCGGGTGCGCCCTGTGCCTGCTCGATCAGCAATTCGCCATTGGTCAGGCGGCGGCGGTAATAGGTGGTATCGGGTACATCGACCGCCTTGCTGTCGATGTAGGTGCGGGGGTTGTCCTCGCGAGGGACGCGTAGACCTGGGGCGGCGATGACGCGTGGCATGGGGCTCTCCTAGTCGATGCGGTCAGTGGCATCGGCCACCCCGTCATCCGGTTGCAGGTAGTAGGTCAGATCGATACCCGACAGCGGCTCGATGGGGTCCTCCGGAACGGTCCAGTGGCCGCTGACCGTGAAGGTCTGGCCGATGACACTGAGGAAATCGTTCTGGAAGCGGCTGTTGATCAGGTTGTTGTAGTCCGTCGGTTGCAGCGGGCCGGCCTCGCTATGTGGAGACCAATCGGTCAGCAAGCGCATACAGCTATCCCACAGCGCGTAGCTGCCAGGACTGCTGGCGACGCCGTGCCGGGTTTCGATCTCGCCGCGTGCCTGGCGCGAAGCGATGACCAGGCGAACGGTAGCGTCGAAGGCATAGCGCCGATTGCTCTTGCGCACGAAGCGCCCTCGGGGCTGGGTAACCAGCACTGCGTGGCCGGCCCGCAGCGCCTCGGCCAGCAGATCGCCATCGCTGAGCTCGCCGCCATAGCTGCGCAGCTCGATGCGAGGCAACTTCCCCCGCAGTGCGTCCAGGCGCTGGACAATGCCGGTTTCCAGGGCCTGCAACATCACAGCCTTCCCAGTGAGCCGCGCGAGAACATACGCGGGTTGCTCTGGATGACGGCACTGCCACCTGCGCCATCGTCGTTGTTGCCGCGCTGGGCGTCCTCATCCATCAGCGCTTTCAGGCGCTTGATCACATCCTCGTAGCGCAGCCTTACCGTGCTGTCCTCGCGACCCGCACGGTCATACAGGTGGTAGCGAGCCAGCTCCTGGATGTCGTCTGGCCACCACGGCGGCACCGGGGCATCGGCCGGACGGAAGCGCAGATAGAACTGAGCTTCTGTGCTGGCTCGGCCGATGGCTGAGTCCAGGCGTGCCAGGGCATAGACGGCCGCCGTTCGCTCATCTTCGGGCCAGCTGGACAGGTCCTCACCACGCGCTGCCGCCTCCATCTGGGTCGCATCCAGCGGCACGAACGTATTGGGCACGGCCACATCGGCGATTTCCTTCCCGCCGTAACGCGTGACCAGGTCAATGGAGAGCGGCAGCGGCAGCATTACTTACCCTTTCCCTTCAGAGCGGCCTTGGCGTCCTGCTTCGATGCCGTGACCGGAGCCGGATCGACAGGTGCAGTGATGCTCGGATCGGTACTAGTCGCCTGCGCGACGGGTGCATCAGCCGGCGCCACCGTTGCCGGTTCCTGATCGACTGGCACAGTGGTGATCGAATCGGCGCTGGCTTCCGGCGAAACCGGTGCATCAACCTGTTCCACGGTTGCCGGTGCGGTGGTGGTCGGCTCTGCAGGGTCCGTTTTCGGTGCGGCGCCGGGGTCCACCATCGAGCCAGGCGCCGGGATGGCCTCGCTCTTGGGCAGCAACTGGACGACCAGGTTCGGCTCGGCCTGCAGCTGAGCCAGCTGATCCGGGGTGAAGCGATCCTCGGCATAGGGCGTGGGTGTGGCGCTATGGGCCACACCCGCCCTGCGAAAGCCCTCGATCTTGGAAGTGATGATGATCATGGAGAGTCGTCAGGTGATTGGAAGAAGAGCCACCGGCCGAAGCCGGTGGCAGGCAGGTTGTGAGGTCAGTCCAGCCAGGCCGGCGACAACACTTCGGCCGTGCCAGCCCATTCATTGCCGGCGCTTTCATCCTTGACCACGATCTTGCGGGCTGCTCCTTCCAGCGCCGAAGGCACCACCAGCAGGCGCGGGTTGATACCCAGCGGACGACCGCCATCGGCCTTGAAGGCCTTCATTGCCGCGCGTGCTGCGGCATAGCTTTCCTTGGTCAGCGGCTGGCGCGAGGCATAGGCGAACTGCCAGAAGCCGAAACCGACATTGACCCGGGCGTCCACGCCATAGCGGTACTCATCGCGCATGAACACCGCTTCGTCCTGGCCATCGACCATCGCCTTGAGGTCATAGTCGCGACGCTTCTGGAAGATCAGGGGCTTCAGGGCACGGCTGACATCGAGCAGGTACCAAGTCGGGTTGGTGTTGTCAGCGGGGCCGGCGTCATAGTTTTTGACGCTGGTGGCCGTACCGGTACCGTCGGCGTTGGCATAGACGGGATGGTCGATGTCGAAGAAGTTCTGACCGTCATAGCACAGCGTGCTGGCACCAGCCTTGAGCAGGGAGAACACCAGCTCATCCGGGTGTGCGGACGAAGCACGGCCCATCTCTTCAAACAGCGGGCCATACACACCAATCTCATCATCTTCGATGTCGGCGCGCGGCACCGAAATGCTGCTCTCGAAGGACTTGTTGGCGATACTGTAGCCGTGCGCGGCCATGTCCTTGAGCGCGCGATCACCCACCCATTCGCGGAACTGCGGGAACTGACCCAGCCAGCCATAGGTGGTGCTCTTGGAGCTGGACGGCACCAGAGTGGCAATCTTCTGCCAATCGGTCGGGGTGGCCGCCTGGGCGTCCTGGAACTTGCGACTGAAGCCGGTGAACAGTGCACTGATCAGCGGCGGAGTGATGATCTTGCCCATCAGCGGGAATCCTTCTTGAACTGGTCGGCGGGGATGCCCAGGGCTTGGGCGACGTAGCTTTCGGCAGCGTTGAGGGCGGTGGCCTTGCCGCTGCCTGGGGTGGCCGGTGCGCCGGCATCACCAGCCACGACCGGGGCAGCGCTGACGAAGTCACGGAAACGCTGTAGGCCACTAGCATCGCTGCAGCTGGCGCGGTGGTACTCCACCGTGGGCGGAGTGATCTTGCCGGCCTTCAGGGCGGCATCGATCTCCAGGGCAACGGTCGCATCGTGCTGTTCCCTCTGGAAGGTGCTCAGCTTCTGCTCGGCGTTGGTGGCGCGGGCCACGACGGCATCGTGATCGGCACGCGGGACGAAGCGGTCCAGCGACGGCTGCTGGCTGTTCAGCGCCGTGGCCTGCAGTTGGGTGACGGCGGCAGCGATGGCATCATCGGAGGCTTCAGCGTTCAGGCCGAGCGCACCGGTGATCGCCGCCGTCAGGGCGGTGGATCGGGTCATGGTGGAGGACTCCTGTGAGTTGAGCGCCTGCAGGTGCAGGTTTGGGGTGTTGGTGAGTGCTGCCGAGACCAGCGCGGAAATGCGACCGTTGTTGGGCTCGTAGTCGAACACGGGGGACAGATAGCGATAGGCGCGGTCAGCCCAATCCTCAGCGCCACGCGGTGTCCAGGTCACCCGGCCCCACAGGGCGCCATCGCGCGGCTGCAGTTCGTGAATCCAGGCGGCCGCTGGCGACGGGCCACCAGTGGGGGCGGCCAGCTGCAGGGAGTGATTCCAGTCGATGGCCAGATCGATCTGGCGGGCCCGGAACGTGTCCACGACGCTGCTGGCGGCGGCGTCATCGAACAGCCAGCGGCGGCCATCACGGCCGACGACGCTGGGGCCGGCCGGAATCAGTTCAACCCACTCCGGCGGGGTGTCGCCGGAGACGCTGGTCAGGTCAGTGTTGAGCGCGATGCGGTGCATGCGACCATGGTGGCCGCTGCTCTCCGGATATGAGTTTCAGCCCACTGTAAGATGCTGCTGGGCTTGGAAGCTCGTGGCATGGTGCCGATCAACAGCCAGCACAGTGTGCCCATCTGCTTGATTGATGACCATCACAGTCGCAATACCCTCCAGACTCAGCGGCTCGGCAATGACGCCTTGTAACGCGTAGCGCACATCATAGTCCTGCAGTAGCCGCAGGACTGTCTCGCCGATGTCCAGGTGCTCGGTTTGGACATGCAGGCGCATGATCCCCTCCGTTACAGGGGTGATTCGGCAGACACTGCGTCCGGCCAGCCAGGCCATGGCTTGCGCCACACCGATATCCATCCGGCGGCCGATCCCCAACAGGCCAATCATCGCGTCTAGATCCGCGCCGGCAGGATGGTTGTTCAGCGCAAGAGCCCGCTGCCACCCGGACCGGGACAGCCGCAACATCACGCTGTAGGCACCCGGCTTCGGCAGTCCACGTACATCGATGCTGATCGTGGCCTGGCGACCGTTGAGCAGCGCATTGGTGCGGGTGATCAGGTCAATGGTGGCCAGCAGCGCTGGCAGCAGCATCCGTGTGGCCGACCACTTTTGCCTCAGCGCCGGGCCGTCATACAGAAGATGGAAGTGAAGGTGCTGCGCCATGTTCATAGGGGTGAGGCCGGGTCACTTATGTGCATTTCGGTAGTCCGGCAGTGGATGGGCACAGCATGCGCTGCCAGAGCGCGTTTAAAAGCCCTTTAAATCGCCGCGCACGCGCCGGGCGGGTGTCGTGTCGGACGGTGACCGCGCCCCAGGGCCACAGAGGGCCGTACGGGCCGTTTCAGCGGCAGGCCCGTCAACCGCCGGCCAGGTAGTCGGCCAGCATGGCCAGGATGTCGTCCTCATCCTCGGTGGACAGGCCCAGGAACGGGCGAGCAGGCAGGCCGGGATGGTTGACCTGCTTGACGGGATGGGCCGCCCCGGGCCACGCCAGCGCCTTGCCATTGCGGGGGCGGATCACCCGGGCCGGCGTCCCGAACTGGTGGGCGGCTGCGTAGGGCACATCGGTGCCGATGCGCACGGCCTCGCCCTCGACCTGGTAGCGGATGCTGCCCTGCAGGTGCAGGGATTCGCGCAAGGTGCCGGGCCCCTTCTTCTGCGCCAGGGTGCTGGCCGCCAGCGGTGCCCAGGGGCTGCCGCTGGGGTCTACGCCCTGACCGAAGCGAGCCTGGGTGCTGGCGGTGACGATCTCGCCGATTTCCCCCAGGGCGTCACGCAGATCACCGGCACGGTCGATCAGCTGCTGCAGCTGGCGGCCCAGCTGCCCTTCGTCCACCACAATATCCAGCCGGGCCCCGGCCATCAGGATTCCCCGTCGAGCAGGACATAGCCGGCGCGGCGCAAGGTCGCGGCATCGATCTGTTCAGCCCCTTGCAGCTGGTAACCCTGGGCCGAGTTGGCAAAGCGCATCCGGACCAGGCTGCCCTTGGCCAGTCGGCGTACGAAGATCAATGCCGAGTCCGGTGGGTCTTGCCACACCTGCGTGTCCGGGTCAGCCAGCCAGGCCGGCAATGCTTCCAACAGGTCCGGCGCTGTGGCACGCAGCACCCCATCGTCGGCCAGCAGGACAGCGCTGGCGGGAAGATCGGTAAGCGCTTGGACCACCACTGGGCGGAGGAATCCAACCGGTCGCTGCAACGGCGTCGTGGCTGGGTCGGACAGGGCTTGGCGCAGGACGATGGCCCAGTCGGAAAAGGTGTCGGCGGCGCGGCGCTGGGCATCGCCCAGGGCCTGAGTACGCCAAGGCGGCGGCAGTTGCATGACCTTCTGCCCGAAGCGCAGCGCCGCCGGCACCGAGCTGGCCGCGATGCCGATGTTGTAATCAAACCCCGGATCAAGGCCGTCAGTATCGTCAGTGGCCGTAGGGGCGATATCCGGCCCTTCCATACCCATCTTGTCCAGATCGCGTTGGGCCAAGGTGGTTACCGTGCACTGACAGCCATAGCCGTTGGGCGGGAAATGGGTAGACCACCACGGGTCATCGACGGATAGCACCTTGCCATTCCAGGACTGGTGCTCTGGGCGCGGGTGGCGCACCGAGTCATTGTGGACGTACTGCAGGAACGGGCGGCGCTGCTTGATTGCCTGGATCTGCGCCCAGCGGCCAGCCATATAGGCGCTGCGCACGTTGGTGGTGTAGATGACGCGGGTGCGCCAATTGCGCCCGCCCTGGTACTGCCAGCCGGTGCGGGCCACGATGGCGTCGAAGTCGCGGCGGAAGTCGGCAATCGTCCCGCCGTCCAGGATTGCCTTATCGACCGCCTTACGCAGATCGTCCAGCAGATCCAGGCGGGCGGCCCCGGCCACCATGAACCCATGCGCGTGGTCGCCGCGCTGGAGGTCGCGCCAGCTGGCGGTGGGCACATTGACCTTACGCCGCCAGAATTCGGCCTGCTCCCGGAAGGGCACACTGATGCCGCGCGCGTCAGCCAAGGCCAGCCTCCTGCAGCAGATCAAAGCGGCCAGCGGCCTGGGCCGCATCCAGCGCATCGCGCATGCCCGTGGCGAAGGCGTCCAGGTCCAGCTCTGATTGCAGCGCCATCAGACCGTCACGGACCGCATCCAGGCTGTCGGCCTCTTGGACCAGCTGGCGGACCTGGTCCAGCCAGGCATCGGTGCTGGCGCCGAGCTGGCGATCCAGCTGGGTGGCGATGGCTGACACGCGATCGGGCGCGGCGGCATCCTCGGCATTGAGGGCGCGCTGATGGTTTAGCGCAGGAGCGGCGGCCGGCGCTTGCAGTAGCACGGCGCCTTTGTCCGGATCGGGCAGCCCCAACTTGTCGCGCACCACGCTCTGCTCGACCTGCAGCCCCAGCGGGACCAGCTTGGTGAGGCCGTCGATCAGGAGCTGGGTGTTCTCCGGCTTGGGAACGATCAACGACAGCGTCGGATAGCGCCCCGGACCGTAGTTGAGGTCGATGAATGGACGCACCAGCTGGCGCTGCAGGGTGTTGGACAGGGCCTTGGCGTCGGCGGTGAGCAGGTCCAGGCGCACCAGCTGATGCACCTGCGCCTGAGCCAGGCTGGCGCCATCATCAGCGGTCATGGTCTGGCCGATGACGGCCTTGCTGATCTGCCGATCCCACCACTCGGCCAGACCCTTGAAGAAATCGCCTGAGCCGGCGGTCTGCACCGCCTGCTGGAAGTCGATGCGCATGGAGTCGGGCATAACCGCTGCCGCATCGTTGCCCAGGTTGGCCACTGCTGCGATCAGCTTGTCGATGTCCTCCGGCTTGGTACCGGGGCCGTATTTGCCTACGCGCATCGGCAGACCGAACACGTCGGCAAAGGCCATCCAGTCGCGCCAGGTCCATGCCTTGCACATGTAGGCCACCGCCGCCAAGCGCGCCAGGCCGCCTCGGATCGGCAGGCCGCTGCGGATCTTCGGGGTGTGCACGATGAACTTGTACGGCGCCAAGGGAATGCCGTTGACCAGATCGCTGGCATCGAGCAGCCGCAGCTCGCGCCCGGTTTCGCGGTCAAAGCGGAAATGGCGCGGGTCGCGCTCGGCGTAGTGATCTGGCTGCCAGGTCTTTCCGCTGCGATCCCAGAGAATTTCCCCGACCGCGTAGCCCTTGCCCAGGGCATCGACCAGGTGCGCCAGCAGTTCGCCGAATTCCGGCGCCTGCACCAGCTCGCGCACGGCGTCGGCGTGACGAACATCGGCGGCGTCATCACTGGCCGCTTCCACCCGCACATCCAGTCCGGCCACTGCCAGCTTGCGCGTGGCCAGCACCGAAGCGTAGTGCAGATCGCGCTCTTCCATTTCCTCGGCCAAGGTCAGGTAGTCGCGGGCATCGCCATCGGCAGCCGCCTGCAGTACCCCGGCCAGGCGACCCGGGGTGAGATGGTTGGCTACGGAGGGATGCCAGATCGAGCGGATGCTGGCCAACCGGGGCGCGGCCAGTTCCTCGGTCAGCGCGTCGTACTGGATCGGACGGCCGTACTGATCCAGCAGGCGGGAGGTGGTCATGGTTACAGTCCTTTCACGCTACGCCAGCCGCCACCGCGCCGCACGCTGCGCGGATGGCTGTCGTCGCGAGGTTTGACGCGGTGGTAGTCAATGATTTCAACGTCCTGACGGCTGGCGTAGTGCATCAGGGCGATGGCAATGCCGGCGTCGCCATGGCGCTGACCACCGTCCTTGCCGGTGGTCTTGCGGTCGGGGATGCGGGCAACACCCTTGATCACCTTGATCGCGCGCAGGTCGGCCAGGATGTCGCGGTCGCGCGGAACGGCCATGGTGTCGTCTTCAAAGGCGGCTTTAACCGGCGGCATTTGCTCGCGGTACCAACCTTCGGTGAGCATCACCAGCTCCACGCGGTTGTAACCAAACTCCTGGGCCAGAAACTCGGACACCGCGTGACCGTTGCCGCGAGCGTCGATAGCCGCCTTGCGGAACCGGGGAAGCCGATGCAGCACGAACTTGCCGATCTGCTCCTGCTGCCGATGCGGCATGTTGCGCAGCTCCAGGATGAAGGGCACCCGGCGGCGCAGCTGCTGATCGATTTGCGCCGGTACCTGGACGGTCAGATCGCCACTGCGACCGAAGTCCTGGCCGAAGTAGCTGTCCAGCTCCGGGTCCAACGCTTCCAGCAGCGGCAATACTTCCAGATCCAGCCACTCCTGGATGACGGCAAAGCGGTCCTCATCCGAGCGTTGCTCAAACCCAGCGGGGCAGCTGTAACGCAGAACGGGCGCGGCGGTCATGCGCGCCTCGATCAGCGCCGTGGTCAACCAGGCCCCGGACCCTTGTGAGGGCACCACATCCAGCTCTTCCTCGGCCGCATCCCCGTAGAAGGCGTAGACGTTGGCCACCCACGTCGCCTGGCTGTCGATGTCCCAGGCCTGGCCCTTGCGCATGCAGACTCGGCCGTACAGGCCTTGGGCTACGGCATCGGCGAAGGTGATGCGATGGATGCTACCCTTGCGTTTGCCGGCACGCACCTCGGTGATCAGCTCGTTGAACGGGTTCTGATCGCCGTCGTGGGTGCTGATCACTCGCACCTTGCCGCCCCAGATCAGCAGCGCCAGCGCCGCCTTGAGCAATTCATCGAGCTGGCCGTGGAAGGCCGCCTCATCGATGACCACCACGCCCTGCTTGCCGCGCAGGTTGGCCGGGCGCGAACTGAGGGCGACGATGCGGAAGCCGGAGGCAAAGCGGATCGTATAGGTCTTGATCGCCTTTTCGTCGTTGCCTTCCTTGAAGACTTCCTCGCCTTCCTCGATCTCGCTGGCCGCCTCGTTGAACACGCGTGCCCACATGGCGCAGGCCTCGATGTACTCGATGGCCATGTCCATGTTGTAGCCGATGTAGTACACATTCATGCCGCCGGCCTGGCGCGATTTGGCCGCGACCAGCGCGTTGTCCGAAGCTTCCGCCCAGGTCAGGCCAATGCGGCGGCTCTTCTCGGCAATCTTGAGGTCACTGTCGTCGGCGACCCAGTCCTGCTGGTACTTGAGCAGGACCGCGTCGATGGCGCTGTTGACCTGGTTAGCCAATGTTGCCGGCAGCTCCTGCTCCAGCAGATCGCTTCTGCTTTCTTCGACGCCTGACATGGCCTGGGCCAAGGCGGTCTTGGCGGGAGCCGTGCGGGCGCGCGTGGCTTTGGCGATGACCATCAGCCAATCCCCAGAATCTTCTTGCGCATATCGGCGGCAGTCTGCTCAGACAGGCCCTCTGTCTTGACCACCTTGTCCAGTCGCTCGGACTGCTCGCGCAGCAAGGCTTGGCGCGCCTCCTCGGCAATGGTCTTGCGCAGGTTGACGCCCACCCGCTGGGTATCCATCGCATCCTTGGCTGCACGGGCCAGCTTGCGAATCTCATCAATGGTGATTTCATCGTTGCCATGGGCCTGCAGGGCAGCGTTGGTGGCCAGCGTAGTGATGGCTTGGGCCAACAGCGCGCCGGCCTTCTCACCCACGCCTTCGCCGAGCTCGCCGATCACCGCATCGGAGACGGTCTGGATCTCGCGCATGCGCGCGGTCAGCTCGGCAAAGCCGCGCTCGTAGCGATGCAGGGCCGAGCGCGAGACCTCGGCCGCCGGTTCCCCAGGAAACTGCTGCTGCAGCTGGGCAATCATTTCATCCAGCGTCAGCCGATCCTCGCGCAGCATTCGCTCCACGCAGGCGCGCTGTTCGGGCGGCAGCCGGCTGATGCTGGATTTAGCGCGGCGCTTGGTCATGGCATCACTTCGGGCTGGGGCGGCTGACACCCGGAACCAGGGTCTGGCCGCTGACCACATCGGACCCGCGCGCGGTCAGGGTGGCCACCAGCACGCCAGGCACCGCTTCTGACAGCGCAACCAGCCCCTGTTCCTGCAACCAGGCCAGGTCGGTGCGCACGTCATCACGGCTGCTGGCCACACCCAGGTGATGCAGGCCGGCATGCAGGATGGAGGTATTGGTCCGATACCCTGGTTGTTCCTGCAGCAAGCGCAGCAGCACCAGGCGACGATCCTCGCGCAGGCGCTGGGCAAAGGGAATGTTCATCACTCGTTCTCCAGGAGATGTTTTTGGACGGTCTTCAGCAGGCTGTTGGTGGCTTCCATCTGCCCCTCTATCGAGGACAGACGCTCGTAAACCTGACGGACATCGGTGTGGGTCAGGGCCGACTCGCGGTACACCTCCAGCCGGGTCACGCGGGTGACCAGGCCGACGTGACGCCACCACAGCAGTACGCCGATCAGCAGATTGGCCAGCCCAATGGCGAGCAGCAGAATCAATCCACCGATGACCATGTCATTGATCGAAGGTCCGTTCATTGGCGTTCGACCTCGCTGGCACAGGGCTGGCAGCGGCGCGTACGCGGCATGGCCTGCAGCCGCTGCGGCGGAATCGGCTCGCCACAGTCCACACAGTCCAGGTGGGCGGGCGCCACGGAATCCAGCGGGGGGCGACTATGTTGAAACAGCTCCCATGCACGGGCTTCGTCGGCAGCGGCGCGGTCAGCAGCGTCGATCACTGGGGTGTTTCCTTCCTTCGATCAGGTCAGTGAGGTCGGCGATACAGCCGTTGAAGGCACGGGCCTGGGCACGCAGGCGATCCACCGCATTGGGATCACGGCTGCTGCGCTCAGCCACCACCATGCGCGCGGACATCGCTCGGTATTCATCGCGCAGCTTGATCAGGTCGCGCACTGGAATAGCTGGGGTCGTGGATCGTTGGCCGCTCATACGGGCAGCGCTCCACCGTCAGACCCGCTTCGCGCACGGCTGCGCAGTACCACTGCCAGGCGGTGGCCTGCCACTGTTGCGTAGCCTGGATCAAGCGCGCCATGCGGTTGCGGCAATCGTGATACTGCGCGGTGACTTGGTCGTGATTGGCGATCAGCACGATCCATTCGTCGCTGGGCGCCGCCGGAAGTACCGGGCACGGTTGCACCAGGCTCGCCGGCAGCATCGGCGGGGGCGGAACCGGCAGCGTCTGGACCGGCGTTACTACGGTTCCAGTGCTGCAGGACGCCAGCACCAGCACGCTGGCCCAACTCAGGCTGATCTCGGGCCAGCGCCTGCCGCGCCTGCTGCTGGTCGGCGGCCCATTGTCGGATGTGTTCACGGTCTTCCTCTCGGGCGCGCGCCACCTCATCCAGGCGACGGATGGCTGCGTCATAGTTCAGGGCGCTTTGAACGGCGCTTTTACGCAGGGCATCGGCGGTTTGAGACAGCTGTTGCACGTTGTCGCGCAGCTGACGATTCTCGCTACGGGCATTCTGTCCGTCCTGCCAGTAGCAGCCGCCAGCGAAGGCCGCCACAGCGATGACCAGCCACAGCAGCAGGTGGGCGGTAATCTTCATCGGCACACCGCCGTACCCGGCCAGCCAGCTGCGATGTAGGCAGGCTCCAGTGTCAGCAGGATGCGGCGCGGGTAGGCGATGTTTTCAGCGTGCGGGCCGGGACCACGGGCGCGGAAGCGCTCGACCTGGCGCCAATCATTGGCATCGGCACGCCCAGCGATGGTCAGGCCACGTTCGCGCAGTAACCATCCCTCACCACCGTTGTACCCGCGCAGGGCAAAGGCCCAGCGACTGCAGTCGCTCAAAGATGTCCAGCCGATGGGCTGCACGCGTTCCAGCAGCCATTGGTCATACAGCGCGGCGGCATGGATGGCCTGCACAGGGTCCCACGGGTCGAACTGGCCGAGCTGGGCGGCAAAGCGCTGTGCCATCCAGCGAGCAGTATCGGGCATGAACTGGGCGATGCCTTGAGCGCCGACCGGTGAGCGCGCCTTGATCCGCCAACCGCTCTCCTGGTGCAACTGTGCGGCCAACCGTGCAGGAGAGCCGTTGACGCCCCATACATCGGCGACCACCTGTTCGACCCGGTGACGGTGCAGGGCCGAGGCTTCGGGAATCACAATGCGGCCACTGGCCCAGGCCGAAGGGCCAGCCAGTGCCAGCACCATGGCGATTACAGCGCCCCAGCGGTGGAGGCGCAGACTCATCCGATCAGCCCTACGCCGATGATCGCCGCTGCCACAATCGTGGCCCGCCGCGCCTGCGCCATCGAGCGTTCAATCCCTTCAAGCCCGGCTGGATCACCACCACGGAAGTAGGCCCAGTCAAAACCATACCCCAGTGCACCACCTGCGGCGATCTTGCTGACCGCCCACAGATAGGCCCCGGCCTTGGCCGGATTGAGCGGTACTACAAAGGCCAGCAGCACCAGGCTGATGGCCACCCACAACCACACGTAACCGATTCGGTCCAAGGTGCGGGACAAAGCAGATTTCAACGATGACATGCGCGGCTCCTGCAAGGGAGCCGGCAGCGAACAGGTTCGCCACCGGCAGTGGGCAGGGGGGCGCGGCGCGCTTCAACGTTCCACTACCGTTGCCCTGCCTGCACAGCTTGCGCGGGCGAGGGCGGAAGTGCGTTTCAGCTATCCGTAAGAAAAAACCCCGCCGAAGCGGGGTTCAAAGAGTTTGAGCAAGGATGGGCGTTCACGGATCATCGAACCCGAACAAGTCTGGTTCGGCTCGCCGGGCCTGTGCCCGTTGGCGAGCGATGATGTCATAGATGTTCTGGATCGACATGCGATAGCGTGTGGCCAGTTCATGGGGCATGGCGCCGCGTTGCGAATCCGCATAGATGCGGGCGTCACGAAGGGCGCGCTGAATGGCCGCACCACGCGGCAGATAGGTGATTTGCCCGCCCACGGTTTCGCACAACTGCATCACGATGGCTTCGGCGGAGCGGTTGATCACCGCCTCATCCACACGCTGCTGTCGCATGGCCAGACGTACGGCACATAGCATGTCCAACAGCGTGCCCTGCCAACGATAGGAACGGGGAAGTCCTAGCGCTGCTAAGGCCTTGTCCGGATCAAGGTCGTGATCCTCTCCAAACAGGTCGTTCATGAGTCACCTCGATACTTCTGGTGGGCTTCCTCGCGCTGCTGCTCGGCCTGCTCGGCGGTGATGGCGCCATAGCCGCGCTGCTGCTGGATGTAGTACAGCGCGTCTTCCAGCTTTCGTTCCTGCTGTGAAGCGGTGTCGGAAGGCGCTGACGCCAGGTGGCGACCGGTGCGCGCATTCGCTTCACGCTGCCGCTCGGCCGCCGCATCAGCCTTGTCGGCCAGGCCGAACACCACAGCGCGCAAATAATTGTGACTGTCCAGCGGCAGGCTCAAGGATGCGCGCTGCGCCAGCATCTGCTCGATTCCGACTGCCCACTGGGCGGATGTCGCCGGACGGCGCACGCCATTGCGCTCATCGCGGCAGACCGTCCCGGTGGCGACCAAGGCCGACAGCTCCTGCAGCAACTTGACTGCACGCGCCAGGCGCAGCGCGGTCTTCACCGGCTTGAACAGCCCCAGGTAACCCAGTGCCGCGCGTCCAAGGTCGGGTTGCATGTCCGCCAGCAGTGCCGCCAGCCGCTTGCCATCGTCCTCGACGAAGAAGGCCGACAGGTGGGCCTGGGTGCCGCAATCAGGGCAGGTCGCGCGCACTACAATGGCCTCCGCACGTCCAGCGTGACCTCATCGGCCCGCTTCTTCAGCGTGCGAACCTGCGCCTGCAGTCGCCTCTTTTCCTTCTCCAGCCTGGCGATATCTTCCCGCCGTTGCGCGCACTCTGCCATCACCTGGCGATGCTCCTGCCATCCACGCGTGATGGCACGGGCCTCGTTGACCAGGTAGTCAAAAGGGTCGAGCGTCGCGCCACATTCCCGGCACACTACCTGGCGATCATCCTTGATGATTCGGATGGATGCATGCTGGCAGTGCCGCCAGCGGTCTTCGACCAGCTCGACCGGGTTCTCTGGCAGTTGTCCCCGCTGGGGAAATGCCTGGACGATATTGTCATCGGACATCACTTCCTCCTGTTGGCATCGAACTGCAGGGCCGCCACCAGCCTGTGCAGCTGACTATGGCTAAGCCACTCCAGGCGCTCGACCTTGAACATGTGCTTGGCGGTGGCGCGGGCGTATTCCCAAGGGCGGCCTGCATCGGCCAGCAGCGCCTCGATCTTGTTCAGCAGCGGCACCTGATCGGTCTTGGCCGGCCTGCCTGCGTGGGCAGTGCTGGCTGTGGGCTGGAAGCCTAGGCGCTTCATCTCGCGCAACACCGCCCGTCGCTGATCGGCAGACATGGCTGCGCAGGAGGTAACACCGGTCACGCGCAGCAGCAGGGCGCGGTAGGTGCCATCGTCCAGCTGCAGTGCCTTCTGCCCAATCTTGATCTTGGCGATCTGGCGACGTTCGATAGGGCTCATGGACACGGCATGTGCTCCAGCTTCCCCTGGCCATCGTCCAGGCCGTGACGCAGGTGCGCCCCTTTGCCAGCGGTGTAGCCACGGTCAAAGTCATCGGCCTTGGTTCGTCCGCCCTTGATCTGTTTGCCGGTGCTGGTCTCCAGGTCGCCGTAGCGTTGATTCACGGCTGCATCGATGGCAGGGGCGCGGCCTTCGGGCAGCTCGGCTCGTGGGAAGAGGCGAGAGATGGCTGCCACCCAGCCCATGGCGAACGCCTCTGCACGCTGTTGGCGGTTGATCTGCTTGCGTACACGGGTGACGTGCTTGGCCTTGTCCTGTTGCAGCTGGCGGCGCAGCACGGTGAAAGCATAGGCCGCAATCTGCGGATCGGCGCCGGCCCCGAAGAAGCGCAACGTCGTGCGTCCACGCCAGCGGAGTTGCTCCCCGCACAAGGCAGGACCATGTTGACGATGGCCGATGACGCGGCAGCGGTAGCCATCGGCGACCAACGCCGCAAGGGCGATCAGCGATTGCGGCAGATCGCCACCCCGGAAGCCGGTAGCCGCTTCAATGTCGCCAATTTCGCTGGCTTCTGCGTCCTGCTCAGTCAGGCCATAGCGATCCATCAAAGCGCGCGCTTGGCGCAGAGCCGTGGCCGCTTCGGTCGCATTGCTGGAACCCGCCAGGCGCAGGCAGGCCTGGATCTTGCGCAAGGCTTGTTCACGCGTCATGTGTCAGCCCTCCGCCTTCAGGTGGTTCCAGCGGAGACGGCCAGGATTCTGGCGGCACCAGGTGAGCCAATGGCCAAGAGCATCGCCCTTCGCTTGTTGGGTGGTCGCCTCGGGCACGCCGGGTACCAGCAGCTTTCCTTCAGTGATGCCTTTACCGTGACGCGCGCAGACATCCATCACCCTACGCAGCTGCTGCTCTCCGCCCTCAGCAATGAGAATTGCACCCATCGGCAGCGCGACCCCAAACTCAATCAGGCCGCTAGCCCAGCAGTAAGCCTTCATGGAATCACCTGTTCGCTATCGGGGTTCTTATCCACGAAGAGCACCAGCGTGGAGCAATCGATGTGGGGCAGCATTCGCCAGGCAAACACATCACCGCGCGCCTGGATGTACGCCACGGCGCGCTGGATGTAGCCCATCGCCTCCTGCGAGCGTGCATCAATGGTCCGCGTCAGGTCATAGAACACGACCCCTTCGATGGTCTGCGGAAGGGCAAACAACTCAATGTCAGAGCGCACGGTGGCATCGGCCACTTCCACGGCCAGTGCGATCAGTTCCGGGGTAAGGTGTGCGCTCACAGGGTCACCGCCGACATGTCCAGGGTGATGGGCTGGTAGGCGCCATCCGCGTCGCGCTCGTAGATGCGCACGTAAGACTTGCTGCCCACCACCTGTACTGCCTCACCAATGGCCAGCATCGCCTGCTGCCAGCGCGGGTCGTCGATCTGCAGGCGGCGCAGCTGCAACACCTGGCCGGTCGGAATGTTGCCCTGCTTATCTACGCGGAAGGCGTCATTGATGATCGTGTGGATCTCCGGGCTGGCCCCTTCGGTCCATTCGGCCAGGCATTGATCGATCAGGGTCTTGGCCGCCAGCAGCCGTTCGTCAAAGCGGATGGACTCCTGGTACTGGCGGATGACCTTGTAGCGGCCGTTGAAGGCCAGCAGGGTCACGTTGCCCTTCTTGCCGCCCACATGCACCCTGTACTGGTTGGCGCTGAGGTCAACAAAGGCGGCGATGCTGTCAAAGGCGTGCCGCTTGTACTGCCGGATCTGCTGGTGCAGCTCCAGGGCAGCACGTGCCAGCTCCTGCACCAGCTCATCGCGCAGGGTGTCGATGGGCTTGATGTGCTGCTCGGGAATCAGGTGGCCCTTGGCGTCTTGCCGATAGCCAGCGGGAATGACGGGGGTGGACATGGAACTGTTCTCCATCGTGTAGGGGTAGACAAACTCTGCTGCTATTCCAGTGCGCCCGATTCATGGGCAAAGCGTTCCCACAACAGATCGCGATAGCGCTGCCCCAGCCAGGGCGGTAGTTCATCGTCATCGTCTTCAGACAGTGGCGGGGTGTTGTCCATGGCCTGGCCTCAGTGCCGCGCGCCGGATACTGTGGACTGACAGACATCCCATTCCACCTGGCAGCCGAGGAAGGGCGTGGCCATCTTGGTGTGGGTCACCAGTTCGCCTCGGCGCTCGCGGATGTGCTGGGCGCCGACCAGGCAATCCTCCGAGGGCCGGTCGATGACGATCACGGGCCGGGCACCGCTGATGGAGACCGAGCGGGCCGTCAGGCCCCTTGCCTGAAGGGCGGCCAGCGCGTCCTGGGCAGTGACCAGCTGTTGCTGGATGGTGGCGTGAATCTTGTTGGCGGTGTTCATGGGAGACGCTCCTGGTTGTCTGCATGGGTCGTTTGAACGGCGTTTGCGATGGCCTCATTACTCCACTGCAGCAATTGGCCGACGGTCAGAGAATCAAACGGGGTAGCCAGCGCGTAGCAGCGCTGTACGATCAGGCAGCGCGCCGGCAGTGCATCGGGGGATGCCAGCTTGGCGATGCCGCCCACGGCCGATATCAGGTCGGCCGTGAGGTGGGAAATGGACGTACTCACACCATCACACCCAGTTCTTTGGCGGCGTAGCGGATGGACTCGCAGCAGATCCGCTGGTTCTTCGCCTGGGAGTAGATCGAGGCGAGGCGGAGCACTTTGTTCAGGACGCGGAGCGCGCCGGGAAGGTCGGCAATCTGGCGGATCTGATCGCGGCAGCCGGCGTCGGCGATGTTCCAGGCATCAATGATCGCGTCGGCGTCACCCTTGACCACTTTGTGAATGACCAGGCGCTTACCGACGCGGCTATATAGGCGGTCGAGGAACGGCGCGCGGTTGCCGCCCGTCATCTGCGTTATGACGCGGTCGTTTCCACACAGCACCAAGCCAATACTGGTCTGATCGTTGATGGCACGGACCATGTCCAGCGCCTGCACAGTCAGGTGCTGGGCTTCGTCCAGGATCAGCAGGCCACTGGTGTTGCGCACCTTCTGGAAGATGGACCGCTGAATGTAGGCGGCGGTGTTGACCAGGTCGCGCAGCCCCATCACGGCTGCGATTTCCTGCAGGCAGGTAAGCACGCCGCCTGTGGCAGGGGTCAGCTCGACGTGCCAGACATTGGGGCTCACGGCTGCATAGCGCTTGTTCGTGACGGTCTTGCCAAGGCCTGCGCCGCCAGCGATCACTGCGATGTCGCCAGCCATATGTGCGTACTGCAGTACTGCCCGCAGCTTCTCGCTGGTCGGAGTGCTGACAAACTCAGGGCCTTCGGGCAGCTTCCCATTGCTGATGCGCTCATCGCGGACATTGAGCCAGCCGGCCAGCTTGCGGGCAACGTTCTGCTGGTTGCCACCGTAGGTGCCGCCCAGGAACTGTGAAAGCGTGGCGCTGCTGATGTCCGATTCCTTGGCCAGGCGCGCCTGGCTCAGGTTCTTATCTTCCTCCAAGGTGATGCGAAGGCGCTCGCGCAGGTCGGCGAGCTGCTCCGGTGACAATTCTTCGGGGGTGTTCGCGGTGACGGCCAGATTCATCGTGTTGGATTCCTTGGAAAGGTGCGGATGCAGCGGTGCAACGGGTGGAAGGGGCGGACGTTTGAAGGCGGCGAGCTTCGATCTGCGACGGGTGATGCCGCCGCCTGCTGTTGTCGCCTTGGGGTTGGTCCGGGTGTCTACGCCAGATCGGTATCGGGCCTGTGCCTGATGGCGAAGTGGGTGCGAACCTTCATTCCGGATGCGTAGGAGGTAGGCCTGCCGGCGCTGATAGCCTGTTGCGGCGTTGGTCTGCATCAGTCCTCCCCATCAGGCGTGGTCCAGAGGCTGTTCCTGCGCTGCTGAGCCTGCATACGGTCCATCAGCGATACGAAAGCGCTTTGGTTGTCGTCGGTGCCGGTACGCAGCCGCTCGGCGGGCTCGGTTTCCTGCAGACGGGGCGACTGGCGGCGACCAAACAGCGGTGCGATCACGCCTGCAGGCGGCAGGGATTCGGGCATCGGCGATGGCAACTGGTTGGCGACGCTTGCAGCGTCCATCCGGCGTTCCGCATCCAGCTGCTTTCGCGCTGCCTGGCGGTATTGCTTTTTCGCCCTGGCGTGCTCACGGGCGGCGCCGGTATCGGCGAAGCCAACGGCGGCGATGCAGTCCAGCTGGCCGATGTAGACGTTGGCCAGGGTGTACGCGTGCACAGCCTGGTGCAGATGCTCGGGATCAAAGCGAAGCATCACCTTCTGGCCTGCGAACGGGGCTATTGCGTCGCTCCAGTAGCGATTGCCAGACAGGCGAACGCTGCTATCGCGGCGGTCACAGGTAACCACGTCCGTGGACAGGAGCATTTCCCGCAGCTGTTCAGGCGATGCCTTGCGGATCGTGGCCTGCGCATAGCTGGCCTCAAAGGCGGCATCAAAGCTCCGGCCTGCAGCCGTGCGCGTACGCCGCCCCTCGCGGGCGTTGTGAGCCGCGACTTCCTCATTGAGGACGCGCACGAATTCATCCAGCGGAATGGCCTTGCTGCCGTAGTTCTCGGGCTTCGCGTCGGGCTTGTTGCCCGTGTAGGCACCAGCGAATGCCGGATGCTTGGCAATGCGGTCACACAAATCACGCCAGGCGCGCTCGATGGGCTTGGCCTGGCCGTGATACGGCGTCGCCCAATGGATCTCGCAGCCCATTGCCGTCAGCAGGCCGGTCGGATCATCCTCTTTCACCTTGAATCGGAAGCGATTCGCAGTGCCGCCGGTCAGCATCTTGGACGCGAAGCCTCGACCGTTATCCAGCCACACCTTGCCGGGAATGCCATAGCGCTCGATCACGTCACGGAACGCGAAACGTGCAAGGTCCGACGATTCGGTTTCGGCGATGCGGTAGCCCAGCAGCTTGCCGCTGTAGAGATCCTGGACGCCCACCATGATGGGGCGCGCAACCGTGCCGTCGGGCCAACGTGCAAACACGTCGAACTTGTGGCCGTCGCTGTTCACTGCCTCCAGGGCATGGAACACGCTGCGGTCGCGCTCCTGTGCCGGGAACGTTTGGTTGAATCGCTCCTGGCCCTCGCGGGCCAGTACCAGGACGGCGCGGGGCAGCTCCGCCTCAACACGTCGGATAAAGGTCTTGGCACAAGGCAGCGCTGGCCAGTCCTTGGTGGCGGCGATGCGCTGCAGGCGGTCATAGCAGCTTTGCGCGCTCGGAGCCTCGACGCGCAGATAGTCCGCCTTGAACAGATCCCACGCCTCCGCATGGATCTCGGCCTTGGCCTTGGTGGCGGCGTACGCCGGCACCAACAGCGCCAGGCGATGCTGCCTCTCGGCGGTGGCCACCAGTGCCGCCCAGCGACCGATGCTAGCCGTGCTTACCCCGCGCACCTGCTCGCGCTGCAGCTGTGCAGCAACATGGGCGCGAGCGGCCATCAGCGGGTGCCCTTCGGCAACCAAGCATTCAACGGCTTGGATGGCACGCAGGCGACGTGCCGCCTCATCTTTCAGTGCCTGGGGGACAGCCTCATATCGCCGCCAGGCGGAAGTAATACGGTCGTCTGACCAAACAGTCTGGATGGTGCGAGCCGGGCGGGAGTTTTGAAGGAGGAGTGCAGCTCTTACGTCTGCGGGCAGAGAATTGATTGGGAATAGGCGCTTCTGGCCCCCACGAGACGCTCGCGATGTGAAAGGCCAGTTCTCACGAATTGAACGTCGTTCCGCTGATCGCTTTGTGATACGGATGGCTTGGGCGATCTGCGCCAAATCGCAATACTGCGGCAGCGCGCGGGTAGAATTCTCGCCCATGGCCGATGAATTTACCGCTGAAGACATTTGGAACCTCTTTGAAGGCATGGCCATGACGCTCATGTCGTCTACTTCTCTTCGTCGAGAACTCGCGCTACTGCGCGTAGTGCTGAAGCGCAACGCTGACGCAAGCTGTGGGCTGACGTTTCCCCAGCGCTGGTCGGTGATCGTGGATGCGACTGAGGATCTACGACGGGTTCTGCCTGCCGTTGCTCCCGGTACAGCCGAAGAGCTCGCGCATGTGCGACAGCTTCTTGTGGGGAAGCGAACGTTGCTTTTGGGATTGACCGAATATGCGTGGGGGACGCTTCGTCAATTTCCTCGCGAACAGACCTGGCTTGTTCCCTCGGTGTACTCTCTGCGGATACCGATGTTGCTTGAGCAGCAGATGCTCCATGCGACGGTGCGGCCGGTCCGGGTTCCGCCATGGATTGGGCGATACTGAGCGGAGGTCTTTTCACTAGCGGACCCTCCTGCGCAATTCGCGAAGCTGTTTCAGTTCAGCGGCTGCAATGTCCATTTCCCTACTGCGACGCCCAATTTCTGCGTCCAACGTCGCGGCACCCACCAGGAAACGGCCGCCGCGCACGTCGGCCAGCCACTCAGTCAGCTGAGTGCTGTCGCAGACCACTTCCAAGACCGGCGCCAGCCACAGCGGCACGTTGAACTCATCTCGCGACTCGGCGGTGTAACCATCCAGCATCGCTTTGGACACATCGCGCCCAGCCAGCCGGCTGGCCTTGGCTGCCACCTCATAGCGATCCAGCCCCGCGCCCCTGGCGTCATTGAGCATCTCGCCGACCAAGGCGCTGACTGTCTTGCGATAGTTCATCGCGCCATCGACGGGCGTGACGGGGCGCGGGATGGAAAACAGGTCTCCGGTGAGGGCGTCCTGGCGCGTCTTGTTCTTCATGCCTGGATGCCCTCACCGGCCTGCGGCGCGGTCCGGTGGGGGGAGCTCGCCCGATGGGGCTGGGCGCCCGCAAGGCGGAAAGTCCACTTCCGCGCTGCCGGGGTTTTCGCGCGTGGCGACGCGGGGCACTGGCCGGCTGATCCCCTGCCAGCCCGAGCTGGCCTATAGATATGTTGGCTGTTCATTCGCCATCCCCCTGCTGGGAATTGCGAATCGGACGGAGCCTGCTAGGCTTTGCTCCAGCAGGAAGAAGAGCCTTCTGGCCGCGTTTGCGGTTGGATTTACCGTCCGCGCCATAGCGGCTGGGCCAGATGTCGGTGGCGCTGATGCCCAGCGCTTCGGCAATGATGGCCTCGGCCAAGGGGTACGGGCGGTGCAGTGCCTTGGCGAGGCTGTTCGGATTGCTGTAGCCGTTGAGCAGACTGAGCTGGCGCAGGGAGTAGCCCTTCATGCGCAGCGCGGCGCCGACTTCGGCCGGGTGCCAGTCCTTGAGGCTGGTTTTTTTGAGTGCCTGTAGTGCCGTCACGTTGCTTGGTGTCCGTTGGCGGTGTCTATGAGGCATATATTACGCACGATCGTGTCTGCGTCAAGCACCTTTGTGTGTCGCACTTGCGATTTGCGAGACACAATCCTGCGGAGGGGTCGGGAATGCTTTTTATTCAACAACTTACTGAAAGTGCGACATGCGATCTTCCTGTCGCACCTTGTGTCGCACTTTCCGGCGTGGAAGTGCGACACGTATGAGTACCTCTGTTGGTAAACGAATTGCGCACATTCGTGACTCATCCTCCCAGCGCCAGTTCGCTGATGAGCTGGGAGTGCCACTAAGGACGTTTCAGACGTATGAGAGGGACGAGCGCGATCCAGACCAGCGAACCTTGGTGGCTCTTTACCAGCGGGGCTGGAACCTAAATTGGTTGCTGATGGGCGAAGGCCCGGAGCGAATGGATGCTCTGAAAGACGAAGGCTCTGCTGCGGTGCCGACGCAGTCTCAGGTTTTGAGCCAGGAGCGGCTTACGCTCGCCCTGCAGGCGGTAGAGGATGCGCTGACAGCGAGGAAGGCCACGCTGCCAACACCGAAGCGAGCCGAAGCCGTGATGCTGGTGTACGAACTGCTGGGCACAGGGTTGGCCGAGGCTGAGGTCATACCGCTGGCCAGGCGTGCTGTCGGATTGGCTCAAGGAGACTCGGCTAATGACTTTAGAGGTGCAACGACAGCTCGTCGGTAGGTTGACTCAAATCATGATCGAAGCGGCGCCAGATGTTTCCAACGGCGTTGCCGGTACTCCGGGGGCGCCTGATGGAATGTGCCTTGATCAGGAGGAACGTGCGCGAATAATGCGTGAAATTCTAAGGATTTCAATGCGATATGGGTGGACTTCGGTTGTTGAGGTGGCATTGGACAAGGCGCGTGCACCCGCCCTGCGCCATCTCGATACCCCCCAGCTCATCGCTCTATCCGATCAGCTGAGGAACTTCGTAGATTGCGCGATGACCGCGTGTGACCTGGCGGATGACCTGCCGGCGAGATAGCGCTGCATCTAATGCGGTTTAAAGGGCTGGCTGGGCGGGAGGTCAATTCGCAAAGCATCTGTCCTTTGCGGCCGGGAGGGCGCCTATTTCGCAAACCTCGGAAATTCGCTCTCGAATGCCTTGGTCATTCGTGACCCCTTGCGCGGCAATGGTTGTGCCGCGCTATTTCGGCCAATTTCGGCCTATCCCATTTTTCTCATACTCTCTGTCCCCCAACAGTCGGATCCCTGTAAACGCGAACGGCCACCCGAGGGTGGCCGTCCGTGTCTGCAGCAGGGAGTCTGCCTGGCTTACAGCGCCTGCAGTTCCTCGTTGGCGTTGCGCTTTTCCTTGGCCGGTGCCGGCACCGCTGCCGGCGCGACCGCCGGGGCCGGCGCCGCCGCATTGGCGTCCACCGGCACCTCCAGGTACGGC
>Ga0207709_10000489_pt1 | contig 35962 bp, 28 predicted proteins | sample KBSM34metaG_FD_184397 | JGI IMG/M metagenome (GOLD analysis project Ga0207709, IMG submission 184397) | Miscanthus rhizosphere microbial communities from Kellogg Biological Station, Michigan, USA - KBS M3-4 metaG (SPAdes) (version 2) | ecosystem: Host-associated > Plants > Roots > Rhizosphere >...
ATCCGAGTTGCAAAAAATGGAAGTTTGAACCTTACATTGGGGTATTCTTCCCAAAATAAAACTAACCGTGCAGGATCTACTACAAAAGATGAACTTTTTGGGGTAGAGAATGCCTGGACGCAAGCCAATCCGGGATTAGGAATGACTATAGGACAGCCAGAGACAAAAGTTGCCAATATGTTTGTAAATTTTGAATTGCCAACAGGTGAAACGGGCAAATTCTATGCTTTTGGAGGAACAACTTACAGGAATGGGACAAGCTATGGTTTGTATAGAACGCCCTATTGGGTAACTTCAGATTTTGGTTTATTAACTCCAAAAGGACAGCCTTATAATGGATTTCAACCAGAATTTAAAACAGATGTTTATGATTATAACTTAACCTCCGGGTGGAAAGGCATGTTTGGAAAATGGAGTTTTGATGGGAGTGCAACCTTTGGCTCTAATGCAGTAGATTATGTTGTAGGAAATACCATTAATACATCTTTGGGTGCCAATTCACCAACCCGTTTTAAAGCAGGTGGTCATCAGTTTAGTAATATTATAGGAAACATAGATATCAACCGAAATTTTGGTACGTTTGTTTTAGGAGCTGGTGTTGAAGTACGCAATGAAAACTATCAGGCAAAGGCAGGAGAGGAAGCATCCTATATAGGAACTGGTGCAGAATCATTTCCAGGGCTGCAGCCTCAGAATGAAGTCAATAAAAATCGTCAGAATATTGGCGCTTATGTGAATGCTGAATGGGATATTACAAAAAACTTATTACTTGGAGGAACTGTGAGGTATGAAAACTTTAGTGATTTTGGAAATAACGTTTCCTGGAAAGGAAATGCAAGGTATAAGCTGTTAGATGATAAATTAGTTTTCCGTGGGTCTGTTTCTACAGGATTCCGTGCGCCTTCATTACACCAAATTTATTATTCTAATGTTCAAACCAAAATTACAGGGAATACTGTAGCTAATCAGGGTACTTTTAATAATGACTCTCAAATTGTAAGATCAGATCTTGGGGTACCGAAATTAAATGCTGAAAAAGCCTTTAACATTACTGGAGGATTTGCCGTGAAACCTTTTAAAAACCTTACTGTTACAGCAGATTATTATAGAATAAAAATTAAGGACAGAGTACTTTTCTCAGGAGATATTGGTTACAAAACCGGGGCTCCTGGTAATCCGGATACAACAAACCCTGTGGAAGTAATATTAGACAATAATAAAATAACCTCCTTGAAGTTTTTCACCAATGCTGTAAATACAGTTACGCAGGGAGTAGATTTTGTAGCTAATTACTATACTTCCGCCATTGGTAAAGGAAGATTAGGAATTATTGCTGCTTTCAATTATAACGAAACTAAAATAGTAGATAATATTGCAGTTCCACCTATTTTGGCTGAAAATGGGTACTCAGAAAACTTTTTTGATAGAAAAGAACAATCCAGAATTATCTCTGCAAGGCCAAAAACAAAAACTATTCTTAGTCTTTCGTATGACATTTCAAAGTTTAATTTTAATCTTAATAATACTTATTTTGGTTCTGTTACATGGCAGCATGCTACTGATCCTGCCAAAGATCAGACATTTTCAGGTAAGGTAGTTACAGACATAGTTTTAACATATAAAATCACTCAGGATCTTAAAATTTCCGGAGTCGTAAATAATTTATTTAATATTTATCCGGATGTAATAGATAGCAAAGGAGATATAGTAACAGATCTTGGAGGAAGGTTCAAATATCCTTGGGAGGTCAATCAGTTTGGATTTAACGGAACAACTTTTCAGCTCAATGTTAATTATACTTTTTAATTTATAAATAAAGGAATTGGAATTTGCTTTGTCTTGCTTAGCAAAGGACAAGCAATCTCAAAACATATAAAACCACGTATGCAAATATTAACTGACATTAACTCCTAATGTCAGTTAATTATTTTTTCAGATAGAATAGGGATTTATTACTACGTTTTACTTTTCAAATTGTACAAAAAAAAGTATTTTAGTAGTATGAAAATTTATACCAAAACAGGAGATAAAGGCCAGACGGCACTTTATGGCGGAACAAGAGTTTCCAAAGCCAGTGCAAGGGTAGACAGTTATGGAAATATAGACGAATTGAATTCATTCATCGGAATTTCAAAAAGTCATATTGAAGATGAAGAAGTATTAAGACAACTGAAAAAAATACAGTTTGATTTGTTTACAGTAGGCTCGGAAGCCGCTACACCAATAGATAAACTCATGTTGGCTAATGGAAAATCCCGCCTTCCCATCATTATTTCAGAAACAGAAATAGAAGAACTGGAACAATGGATGGATGCTTTCGATGAAAAACTGGAACCGCTTCAGTATTTTATCCTTCCCGGTGGAGGAAAATCAGCTACTTTTTTGCATGCTGCAAGAACCATCTGCAGAAGAGCAGAACGGTCATTGGTATTTTTGAATGAATCGGAAGAAGTACGTCCTGAATTAATTAAGTATTTAAACAGACTATCAGATTACCTTTTTGTATTGGCAAGGTATGTTTCAAAACTGAACAACGAACCGGAAGAATACTGGAACCCGAATGAGAGATAAAGTATTGCTTTTCATCAACGGAGATGCTCCGAAATCTTTACCCAATCCTGAAAATTATGGTTTAATTGCCTGCACAGACGGGGCTTTTCACTATCTTAAAAGAATGGGCTTCCCTGTGGACAAGCTGGATTTTATTTCCGGTGATTTTGATTCGCATTCCGGATCAGATGAAGATATGTATCAGGAGAAATTTATCCTTACACTGGATCAGGATAAAACAGATTTTCATAAGGCTTTGGAAATCATTATAGAAAAAGGGTTCTCTGATATAGATGTTTTTGGCGGAAGCGGAGGAGAACAGGATCATTTTCTTGGAAACCTTAGCGTTGCCTATACATTTAAGGACCGTATGAGCCTCAGGTTCTATGATGAGTTTTCAGAATATTATTTTATTCCTAAAAATGTTACACTGAAAGGGGTGAAGAATAAGATGATTTCTCTGTATCCTTTTCCGTCAGCGGATAATATAACAACTAAAGGGCTGAACTGGCCTTTGACAAAGGGGAATTTAAGCATTACTACAAGAATAGGAACCCGGAATTTTGCCGTTGAAGAGGAAGTTTCAGTGGAATATGAATCAGGGGATCTGCTTATTTTTGTAGGGATTAATGAAATAGAATATCCCTCAATATATTAAAAATAATCTTTTACCGATAACTGATAACTATTAATGGAAACGGGCTTTGGCCCGTTTAACCGTAAATGACCATTCCAAAACTTTGGAATTTTAAGTTAAAAAAAATTTGTAACTTTTGTGGTGAAACAAAAGAAGTATTGAATAAGTTTATCAAAATATCACTGGTCAGTCTTTCATTATGCTGTATTTTCTCCTGTAAAACACAGCATAATGAAGCACCGGAGTATGGGAAAAATGAAACAGAGAAAGCGATCAGGATCAAAAAGGTGATTAACTTCCGAACGGTAGGAAATATTAAAAATACGGAAGGGCGTACTTTAAAACAAGGCTTCTTTTACAGAAGCGGGCATCTTCATAAGCTTAAAAAAAGCTCTTTTGACGAAATTCAAAATCTGGGAATAAAAGAAATTATTGACCTTAGAAATTCAAAAGAAATTGCCCAGAAACCGGATCATCTTCCATCAGAAATTAAGTACAAGAATTATTCGGCCTTTGAAGATCAGGGTGATCAGCTGGATCAGGCTAAAAAACTGGTGCTAAAAGGAAAAGTAAATGGTGCTGATGCAGATAAAAGGATGATAGATTTCTACCGGGAGTATGTCACAGAAAATCCGGAAACCATAAAGATCATTATTACCGAGATTCTGGAATCCAATGAACCTGTTCTCTACCACTGTACTGCCGGGAAAGACAGAACGGGGATTACTACAGCTCTGATCTTAACGATCTTGAAGTTTGATAAAGAGACTATTTATAATGAGTACCTTTTATCCAATAATTTTAGAAAAGATCTTGTGCAGAAAAGACTGAGGCTGGCTAATAGCCTTCATTTTATGTATCCAAAGATGGATGTGCAGGTTTTAGAAAAGCTGAGCTGGGTCGAAAAAAGGTATCTGGATGCAGCTTTTGGGGAGATCAATAAAAAGTATGGCTCTATGGATGCCTATATTCAGCAGGCCCTGGGAATTTCTGAAAGTAAAAGGAACGAATATATTCAAAAGTTTACGTATTGATTATCAGAGAGAAAAATATTTATGGGGTAAGATCATCTTATTATAGAAAATTATAATAAATTTAACACCCAAAAATCAAACTTTTTTAGCAATTTTGCATTTCTTAATTCACTTGTTTAGAAATGAAAATAAAGTACTCGGAACTTATTGATCAGACATTATATTTTCCTACAGAGGAGTTTAATGTTTCTGAGAACAATTTGTTGTTCCATGATGTCCCATTGATGGACGTTGTAGAACAATTTGGCACTCCGCTAAAGATTAGCTATCTGCCGAGAATTTCTCAAAATATCCAAAAAGCCAAGAGCTGGTTTAAAGAAGCTTTTGAAAAAACCGGATATAAAAAGAATTACACCTACTGTTACTGTACAAAATCCAGTCATTTTAATTTTGTATTGGAAGAAGCTCTTAAAAATGAAATTTCTATAGAAACTTCTTCTGCTTATGACATGGATATTGTAAAAGCTCTTTATGAAAAAGAGAAAGTAGATAAAAATATTGAAGTGATCTGTAATGGATTCAAAACCGATGATTATCTGACGAAGATTTCAGATATGATTAATAATGGTTTTGAAAATATTACTCCGATTCTGGATAACTACCGGGAGTTGGATAAACTTACGGAAAGTATAGATTCTACTTTTAATATAGGGATCAGAATAGCTTCGGAAGAAGAACCGAAGTTTGAATTTTATACTTCGAGATTAGGAATCGGATATAAAGATATCATTCCTTACTACAGTCAGAAAATCGCTGAACACCCGAATGCAAGATTGAAAATGCTTCACTTCTTCATTAATACGGGGATTAAAGATACTTCATACTACTGGAACGAATTGTATAAATGTCTTCGTGTATATGCACGTTTGAAGAAGATTGCTCCTGAAGTGGATTCCCTGAATATCGGAGGTGGTTTTCCTATTAAAACTTCTTTGAATTTTGATTATGATTACCAGTATATGGTAGAGGAAATTGTTTCTCAAATCAAAAAATTCTGTGAAGAAGAAGGAGTAGAAGAACCTAATATTTATACTGAATTCGGAAGCTTTACAGTTGGAGAAAGTGGAGCGAATCTTTATAAAATTATTTCCCAGAAACGTCAGAACGACAGAGAAAAGTGGAATATGATTGACTCTTCTTTCATGACTACACTTCCTGATACCTGGGCAATTTCAAGACACTTTATTATGCTTCCGCTTAACCGTTGGGAAGATTCTTACGAAAGAGTATTCTTAGGAGGGCTGACGTGTGATTCAGATGATTATTACAACTCTGAACAGCATACCAATGCGATTTACCTGCCGGTTTTCAGTGATATAAAACCTTTATACATTGGATTCTTCCATACCGGAGCTTATCAGGAGACTATCGGAGGTTACGGTGGAGTACACCACTGCCTTATGCCTCAGCCGAGACACGTCCTGATTCAGAAAGATGAGAACGGTGAGCTGCAGTATGAAATTTTCCGTGAAAAACAGGAACCTGAAGATGTATTGAAACTTCTTGGTTATAAATAGTTTTAGGATCAATAGGCTTTAGCCAAAACTTATACAAAACAAAAGCTCTCAAATTTTTGAGAGCTTTTTATTTTAAAAATATTTTGAAATTTTATCCAGTTCCAATTCTTCATAATCCGAAACTACAGTATCTGCTAATGTATAATCCTGATTTTTTGAATGCGGACTTCTGTAAGCAGCACAGAAGATTTTAGCCCGATGTGCCGCCAATATTCCGTTGGTAGAATCTTCAATCACCATACAGTTTTCTACCGGTTCACCTGCCATTTCTCCAGCCAATAGAAAAACTTCAGGATGAGGTTTTGATTCTTTTAAATCTGCACCACTGATTTTTCCGCTGAAGTATTTTTCAAGTCCGAATTTATCAAAAACCATATTGATAGTCGTCATGGTTGCAGAAGAAGCCAATATCAGCTTTATACCGTTTTCATGATAATGCTCAATCAGTTTTCTTACTCCCGGAATTAAATCAAATTCATCATCGTTATAGAAATAATCCTTAAAATGGGATCTTTTGATCGCTGAAATAGCTTCATGCGTCTGGTTAAGATGATATTTCTGAATTAATGCTTCACAAACTCTTTTGGTAGAAGCTCCGGTAAAAGAAGTATATAAATCTTCGGAGACCAGAATTTCCAATTCATCAAAGGTTTTGAAATAAGCTTTTCTATGCAATGGTTCTGTATCTACAATAACTCCATCCATATCGAAAAGAACAGCTTTTAAAGACATATTCTAAGTTTTTCACAAAAATAGGAATTTGAGTTGAAAGAGGAAAGCTGAATAAGGCTGGAAGTCTGAAGAGGGAAGCTGGAAGTTATTGTAGGGTAAGTTTTACTGTAACTTTGATAAATGAATTGAAAAAAATTAATAAAATGGAATTCAATTTATTTTCTTGACCTTTATGACTTCCCACTTCCAGCCTCCAGCTTCCTGGTAAATATTTATGGCTCAGATTAACGGATAATTATCATTTACAAACTCTCCCAGCTCTTACTCTCCAACTCGTAAACTCTTCGTATCTTTGCCATCAATTACAACATTAAAATTTTTAAATAAAGCATGAGAACATACGCAGGAATTCCCGAAGAAAACGCAACGTTAGAGAATTCGAAAGTAATGTTGGTAACAGTTCCTTATGATGGAACTTCAACATGGGGGAAAGGAGCTGATAAAGGCCCTGAATTATTCTTAGACGCTTCTGAAAATATGGAGCTTTATGATATTGAAACAGGTACTGAACCTTACCTTGAAGGAGTATATTTGGCTGGAGAAGTTTCTGAGAATTCTAGTCCTGAAGCCATGACTGAAGCGGTTTACCAAAAAACAAAAGAGCTTTTGCAAAATGAAGGAAAAGTATTTACCCTTTTCGGTGGAGAACACTCTGTGTCTATCGGATCTATCCGTGCAGTAGGGGAGAAATATGAAAATTTAACTGTTCTTCAGTTAGATGCTCATACAGATTTACGTCCTGAATTCCATGGATCAACATCTAACCATGCTTGTGCTGTTTTTGAAGCTAACCAGAAACATAACCTAGTTCAGGTGGGAATCCGTTCTATGGATGCTGAGGAAGCTGAATACCTGCCTGAAGGAAGAGTATTCTTTGCTCATGAAATTGCCAACAATGAAAACTGGATCAATGATGTATTGGAAAAAGTATCAGGAAATGTGTATATCACTATTGACTTAGACGCTTTTGACCCTTCAATCGCGCCGTCAACAGGAACTCCTGAACCAGGTGGATTACAGTGGTATCCAACATTGGAATTATTAAGAAAAGTATTTGAAAAATGTAACGTAGTGGCCTTTGATATTGTAGAATTAATGGATTCTCCAATGGCCAAACCAACAGCTTTCTTGGCAGCTAAGTTATATTACAAGATGCTTGCTTATAACAATATTTATAACAATAACTAAATTCCGCAAGAATCGGATTTTTTCTGCCGTATATTCTTAGGAAATTTGTGAGGTAAAACAGAATAAAAATGTCCACACAAAATCAAATAGATTATAACAGAATTGCCAAAGCGATAGAATATATCCAGAGCAATTTCAGGCTTCAGCCAAGTTTGGAGGAAGTGGCAGAGAATATTCACTTGAGTCCGGCTCATTTTCAGAAGATCTTTACAGATTGGGCAGGAACAAGTCCGAAGAAATTTTTGCAGTTCATCAGTCTTGAACATGCTAAAAATTTATTGAAGGAAGAAAAGGCAAGTTTATTTGACACCGCATATGAAACAGGGCTTTCCAGTACCAGCAGACTTCATGATCTGTTTGTAAAAATAGAGGGAATGTCTCCTGCAGAGTATAAGAACGGAGGAAAAAGTCTTGTCATTAATTATAGCTTTTCAGAAAGCCCATTTGGAAATATAGGGGTTGCTTCCACAGAAAAGGGAATCTGCTATATGGCTTTTGAAAACGATAAAGAATCAGCATTAGGGAATTTGAAACATAAATTTCCTAATGCTTCTTTTTTTGAAAAGCAAGATGCACTTCAGAAGAATGCATTGTCCATATTCGATAAAGACTGGACAAAACTCAATACCATCAAACTTCATTTAAAAGGAACTGATTTTCAGCTTAAAGTTTGGGAAAGTTTATTGACTATTCCGATGGGGAAGCTATCTACGTACGGTACTTTGGCAGAAAAAATAGGAAACCCAAAGGCTTCCAGAGCGGTAGGAACTGCCATAGGAAGTAATCCGGTAGCATTTCTTATTCCTTGCCATCGTGTTATTCAGTCTACCGGACACCTTGGTGGGTACCGATGGGGTAGTGAGAGAAAACAGATGATTGTGGGCTGGGAAAGCTCACAGCTTTACTCCTAAGTGTTAACTTATTTACAAAAACATTACGTAATTTGTATTAACAAAAACAGAAATTAATGCTCAGCCTGTTCGACGAAACACCAGATTATCCTTTAAGCCTTCTTCCGTATGACGGAACAGTTCATTATTATGGAAAGGTCTTTTCAAAAGAAGAGTCTGATGCGTATTATGATTATCTGTTCAATCAGATTCCCTGGGAACACGATGAAGCGATGATTTTCGGCAAACTGATTCTCACCAAACGAAAAGTGGCCTGGTTTGGGGAAAAAGCTTTTGAATATACCTATTCAAAGAGAACAAAATATGCAAAATACTGGACCCCTGAGCTACTGGAATTAAAAAAGAAGTGTGAAGAAGTGACTGGTGAAACGTATAATTCATGCCTGCTTAATTTATACCATGACGGAAGTGAGGGAATGGCTTATCATAGTGATGGGGAAACCGACCTTAAGAAACATGGTGCTATTGCTTCTCTTACCTTTGGAGCGGAGAGAAAGTTTTTATTTAAACATAAAACAACAAAAGAAAAGGTGGAAATCTTCCTTGAACAGGGAAGTCTGCTGGTTATGAAAGGAACAACTCAGGATCACTGGCTTCACAGGCTTCCCCCAAGTACAAAAGTAAAAACCCCCAGGGTGAATCTTACCTTCAGAACCATTGAAGATTAAATGAAATCACACCTATGATCAGATGCGTAATATCAGTTCAATCTGCAGGTGATAAAAAATAAAAGCTGTTCATCCGAACAGCTTTTTCTCTTTATTTTAAAACCTCAGCTTCAATAGAGCTGTCATCATAAATTTTGATTAATGCTTTAGTATAATCTTCTTTAGTAGCAAAATTAGGATTATCCAGGAACTTCTGTGGATTAACAGCAAAAAGAGGAAACCAGGTACTGCTGATCTGGATCTGGATTTTATGTCCTTTTTTGAAAGTGTGAATAACATCCTGAAGTCTGAAGTTGACCGCTGTTTTCTGATTCGGAACTAAAGCTTCTCCTTTTTCTCTTGTATTTCTGAATCTTGCCGGCATAATTTCACTTCTTACCATCTGATGATAGTTTCCATAGATTACCCCGTCTTTCTTCTCTGCAGGTTTGAAATCTTCAGGATATACATCAATCAGTTTTACGGCAAAATCAGCATCCGTGGAAGTAGAGGCAATACTAAGCTTAGCCATAATTTCCCCGGCAAAAGTAATATCATCTGTCAGTACATCAGTGGTGAACGTCAATACATCAGGTCTTCCTTCTGCAAATCTCTGATCTTCCGACATATAATTTTTAGGTGTAAAGCCATTAAAATCTTTTAAGTGATCGGAACTTAAAACCGGGTTTTCGGGATCACTGTAATATTCTGAATATCCTGAGCCGGAAGTTTTCTTTAAGGTTTTGTCTGATAAATAGAAATTAACTTTCTGTGCATTTTTAGGCGGATAGGAAGCAAATTCTTTCCATTCTTTGGCTCCGGTATCATACATTAAAGCTTCAGGAAGTCCTGCATCTTGTTTTGTATTTCCTTTCAGGTAGTGATTGAAGAATTTAGTTTCAATATTTTTCTGATAATACGTCGCAATGCTGTCTCCGAAATAAGTTTCACTGTGGAAATGTTTTCCCTGTTCCTGAGACCAACCCCCATGAGAGAAAGGTCCCATTACAATAGTGTTTTTCGCTTTTGGACTTGTTTTTTCAATCGTTTTGTAAATATTCAAAGGACCGGAAAGGTCTTCTGCATCAAACCATCCTCCTACGGTCATCACGGCATGATTGATGTTTTTCAGGTGAGGAAGAAGGTTTCTCTTCTGCCAGAATTCATCATAGTTGGTATGGTTCATAATTTCTGTCATGAAGAAATTATTTTTGTAATATTTTTCATAAGCATCTTTTAGGGTACCAAGGTCTCTGTAGAACTTGAGGCCATCTTCAGAAGTTTGCTTAATGAATGAATCCATATACCAGGCTTGTTTTTCAGGTTGTGTTTTCTGAACCCCAAAAACAGGGAATGTTCTGAAATAGCCTAGCATAAATCTTCCGTTATGAAGGAAATCGTCGTTCCAGAAATCCGAGATCGGAGCCTGAGGAGAAGAGGCAACCAAAGCAGGATGCTGTGCTAATGTACCTACAGCAGTATAAAACCCCGGATAAGAAGTTCCAAACTGTCCCGCTTTACCATTATTATCTTTAACGTTTTTCAAAAGCCATTCTATTGTATCATACGTATCGGTACTTTCATCCACATCTTTTTTTGTTTTACGTTCTACCTGAGGAGTCATATTGGTAAAAGTACCTTCACTCATATATCTTCCGCGGACATCCTGATAGACGAAGATATATTTATCTTTCATCAGATAAGTATTAGGGCCTACCTTTGTTTTATATTCATTTTCTCCATAAGGAGCAATGCTGTAGCAGGTTCTCTGCATCAGAAAAGGATATTTGTTTTTAGCTGAAATATCTTTCGGAATGTATACTGCTGTGAAAAGCTTCACCCCGTCACGCATAGGAATATAAAATTCTTTCTTGGTGAAATTATCTTTAACGAAATTGTCTTTCTGCTCTGTTTTTTGAGCTTTTCCAAGAAGGAAAAAAAGAATACATAAAACTGAAATATGGAGTTTCATAAAAAAAATTTACGGCTAATTTAAAAATAAAAATATGTTTATTACTAAATCTTATTTAAAAGGTTTTTATCATAAATATTTACGTGAATAAGCATGAGAAGATATTTTTAAACAACCTTGTCAAATTTTCAATTGGCCACCCCTCCAGAGGAAGGGAATCTCAGGTCTTCAATTGTAATATTATTCAAGATTACAATTCTGTATGTCCATAAAAATAGCCGGAAAGAACCGGCCATGATCAAAATGATATATAAAAATATAGTCTTGCTTTATTTCCTTTTTTTACCGGCAAATTTATTGAGTTTCATACTCAGTGAAAACATAATGTACCGTTTCAGGATCAGATCTTCACGATCTTCAAAATAAGAATCTGTGATGGTTCTCCTTACACTTTGATTTTGATTTAAGACATCATAAATTTTCACTTTTGCTGTCAGCTGTTTTTTGAAAAAAGAATAGCCTAGACTGGTATTCCAGAAATAAAAATCCTTTTTGAATCCGGGAGCGATATTGGAGTTGGTATTGTATTCAAAATCATTTCCGAAAACCAGCCTGCTCTGGAAAAGATAGTTGGTAAGTTCCAGTTTTAATGATTGATTGGTGGTATTGACTCTGTCGATATTGTAATTGGAGTATTTTGATATATTATATCCAATTCTGTATGAGGGTTTAATGCTAAACTTTTCCTTGATCTCAAAGCTGAGGTTAAGTCCAGGATTAAAACTGTATGAGTTGCTTTTGAAAGCCTGTCCGTTGATAAAACCATTATTGTAATTGTAATTCAAACTGAACCTTGGGGTGATGGTAAGTTTCTTGTCCTGCCACTTAAAAATCTTAGTTAAACCTGTACCCACCGTAAGATTTTTATTTCCACTTATATTATCATATGTGACAATCTGCTTTCCGGCATCATCATATTTAGTATAATTAATAACATCATTATTTCTGTAGATAAAGCCTACGTTGATATAATAGTTGAAATTTTTGATAATATTAAATCTGTTAAAAGAAACATTGCTGTTTGTCATCCAGGTGTTCTTTAAATCGGGATTTCCTGTATAGGTAACCAGCGGGTCTGATTGATCCTTATAAGGAGTCAGCTGTCCTGCCCCGGGAATATTGAAGCTGGAAGAATTGGATACGGTAAGTCTGGTACGCTCAGAGAAAACATACTGAAAACTCATGGTATATCTGGGAAGGACAAAGTTTTTCTGAAGATCATACTGCTGTCCTTTGAAAACAGAACTTACCGTCATTTCCGAAATGTCAAGATTGGCAACGCTCCAGAGATTAAACTTCTTTTTGAAAAGAGAAAAAGAAAGTTCAGGTGATAGCTGGTTGATGGTTTGGTTCATGCTGTTGGAAAGAACAGTATTGTATTTGGAATATTGTCCTGTAACAGGGTCAAAATCATTGAAATCTCTGGAATTCCGGGATACTTTTGAACTGTATTCCAGCTGAAGGCTTACAATTGCTGAATCTGAGATAGGTTCTGTATATCCCGCACTGAAGCTATAATTATTATTTTGAGTCTTATTCTTCTGCAGCTGGTCACGGTTATCTGTGGTTGTGCCGGTTTGGTTATAAAATGTATTTTGTGACTGGTTGATATTATTATCGTTGGACTCAGAAATACTGGTGTTGATGGTAGCAGAAATTGACCTTCCTTTTTTCTTTAAGTTTTTCGAAAAATAAATATTCGGACTAAAGGTATTGCTTTCTCCATTGGTACTGCTGGAGGATGTACTTTCATTAAGCCGTTTATCATCTCTTAACGTTGAAGACTGTGATCTGTTGAAACTGAAGTTTTTCGACTTTGAAAAAGATGGAGATATATAAATATTGGTTAGAGAATCCAGTTTTATTCGGGCTGAGCTGTCAAAATTATACTGTCTGGTTTCATTGTCACCATTGCTTTCAGAGTTGGTTTTGAGTGTATAGCCGGGAAGAAGGGTTGTTCTTGAAACTTTAGACCGGGTTTCCAGGGTAGAATTGGAGTATTTTACACTGAGGTTATCAAGATCTGCGTCTCTCCCCAATTTGTCATTGTAGTTAAGACCAATAGTGGTAGATCTTTGGATTCCATTGCCTCCGGTTTGGGTTCCGGCACCTCTGATGCGTCCCATATTATCAAAAACATCATCAGCAGAAACACTTTTAGAATTGATATTGTTGGAAGAAGCCAAAATACTGATTTTAGTGTCTCCTTTAAAATAACTTAGAAGCCCGCTACCTTCATATCGTTTATCAGAACCATAGCCCAGGGTAAGTCTTGAAAGAAATCCTTTATTCTTCTTTTCATCAATATTAAAGTTGATCGTGGTATTCTGAGACTTGGGAGGCTTTCCGCTAAGTTCTTCTTCTTTTGTTTTTGTTGTCGTAAACTGAATATTTTTAATAATATCTGCCGGAAGATTTTGTAAAGCCATTTTACCATCTTTATCAAAAAATGGTTTGCCATTGACCATAACCTGATCTACATCTTTTCCATTCACTGTAATTTTATCATCATTACCGACTTCCACTCCGGGGATCTGTTTTAAAAGCTCCAGAATTTTGCTGTCGGGGCGTACTTTGATTGCTGATGCATTAAATTCTACGGTGTCATTTTTTATTTTTACAGGAGAGACCGTAATTTTGACCTCATCAATATTGATTACGGCTTTTTTCTCAAGCTGAATATCACCCAACGATAAAGACTGGTCAATTTTTTCAAATCGCTTAGAATAAGATAGGTTTTCAGCATCAATTCTCAGAATAGACGGTTCTTTGAGCTCATCCATTTTTAGTGAAAATTTTCCCTCCTTATTGGTAGCAGTATAGTTGACAATAGATGAATCTTTTGTCTTCAGCAGATATACCGTTAGATTTTCTACAGGTTTCTTTCCCAGATCCGATACTTTTCCGTCAATATGCAGTTTTTGGGCATGTACAATCACAATATTGCATATAAAGAGCAATAGCAGTAAGACTTTCTTCATTTAGTTTTTCAAAGACGTAAAAATAGAAAAACATCCCAATATAGGGATGTTTCTCAGTATATTTCTGAAATTAATTTTTGTAAAATTAATTAAGCTCTCAAATATCTTGAATAAGCATATCCTTCCTGACCGTCAGCAGTTTTCACTTTCCACCAGTCATCAGAAGTCTGCTCAATTAAAGTTACTGAAGAACCTTTTGCCGCTTTTCCTACAACAGCAGCTTCCGTAGAAGGCTCTTGTCTGATATTCAGGTTAGAATCTTCTGTTGCGATCGTTAAAGAAGCACCTGCAGCAAGACCTGCTACCTGTACATCAATATTGATATCTGAAGAAGAATATGTAGAATCAATAGCACCTAAAGCATTCCATACTGCATCTTTTGCAGCAGTGTTTGAAGCATTTCCGGAAACATAAAGAATTCCGTCCTGCTCCTGAACCTGAAGGTTTGAAATTCCTGCAGACTGAGCTGCTGAAACTACACTTGAATATTTATCTTGTAATTCGCTCATCTTAAATTATTTTACAGTTAGGTTATTGTTATATTTTCCAATTTTCAGAGCATCTACAGATTCTTTGATCTTTCTAGCCTGTAAACCTGAAACATTTCCTGTAAGGGTAAGTTGTCCGTTTACAACTTCTACTTTTACAGTTGGGAAATCTTTTACAGCATCCTGAACTTTTTTCTGAACAGCAGGATCTACAGCAGAAGTTGTTTCAACAGGTGCCGCTGCAGGCGCAGGTGCTGCTATAGTAGACATATCCATTACGTCTTTTACTCCACTGATCGCTTTTAATTGTGTGATCATTGCATCCTTAGACTGCTGATCTGCAAAAGTTCCGCTTAAGTGAGCTACACCTTCTTTTACTTCAACAGAAGCATTGGGATTAGAAGTTACTACAGTTGTAGCCTGAGTCTGAAGATCGGCATCAGATACTTTCTTTTTACAAGAAACTGCTCCGAAAGATACAGCTACAGCTAATGCAGCCATTGCGATAGTTTTTTTCATATTGTATATTTATTAATGTTGTTATACAATCAAATGTAATAATAAAATTTGTACCAAAAGAATAAAAAATCAATAAATGTTTCTTAAATTTTTTACAATATTTTATAAACCAGGGATTTAATTTTTAAGTGTTATACATCTTTTCTAAGGTCTTTCCGATCTTTTTTGTTTAGGATTATTAAACAAAATGTTCATTAAAGAATTTCCACTTCATTGGAGAAAACATGTAAACAGCCCTCTTGTTTGTTACAGAATGTTTTACTGTTCAACTATTGTAAGTGAATTATAGGCTCCACTTCCTGAAGTATCAAACTGGCTGACTGTTCCATCAAATGCTACTGTAATCCAGATAAAAGGTCTTAATTTGTCTCCTTTATTTAAATACACACTTACTGTACAAGCTGAGCCTACAGGTACTGCATTAGGACTTCCTCCTGTATCAGAAGCATATCCATTATTTGTTTTTACTCTTTGGGTGATGGTACCCGCTGAGTTTCTAACTTCCCAAATTGCCTCTGTTTGATTATTGGCTCCAGTATTCACCTGGCTGGATTGTAATGCGAACGTAAAAGTTGCAAAGTATACACCGTCACGTGGTGCTATGAATTCACCAGTAGCCGGGTTAAAATTTGCAGTCGGAACACCCGAATCAGAGTCTAATTTCTCAGCCCAGTTAGTTAAGTATGAAGATCTTCTTTGAACCACCCCGGATTTAGTTCCTATTTCCGAAGGTACTGCACTTTCAAATACGTATGTATCCTGAGTAATCTTACTTGCCATTACGATGATACGAGGTTTTCCTTTTGGGAAAAAACTAACCCAGGAAGAACCGTCGGAAAATTCTAAATAGCCTTTTACCCCAATAGCAGGACTTGCAACATATCGTAAGGTACCTGCACCTGCTTCGGCAGCTGTTTTCGTAGTATTCCCGATAGCTACAGAACCATTGGTCCCACCACGCAGATCCATAGCTACCTTCGGATTAGCTACCAGTACACCCATTCTTCCGGAAGGGTCAACCACAATATTACCCGCATTTGTTTTAATTTCTACAGGATTTGTCGGATTGGGTACTCCAATTCCTATTTGAGCATTTATATAGCTTACTTTAAGTGATACAATAAGTAAAGTACTAATACATCTTTTTATTTTATTTTTTGATACCATCATTAAGTGTTTTTATAATTCGCTAATGCTTAAATTATTTAATTTGCTGTCATTTAGTGTGTTTCGCGCGCTGCCAATATTATGCCTTACGCTAAACTTTATAGTATCATCTTTTTTGAGATTGAAAATAGCATTACAGTTTCCACTTATATAATTGCTTACTGCACCAGCCTGAAAAGCGGGATAAGAATTTATTGTTTTAAATACCGGAATATTATTAGAGCTTTGGCTGCTTTCTATGGCCGTTTCTATAAATGTATTTTTAGGGATATTTCCATTAGATAATGTGATGCTGAAAGAAACCAAATAAAAACCATCGCGTGGAGCTTTGAAAATTCCGCTGGAAGGATCGAAATCTCCACTGGCGCCAGTACCTAAATCAACTGTTTCTACCCAACCGGTAATGACCGTTGATGCAGCACTCGGAATGCTTTGGGCAGAGTTTTTATTAGCGTTTACAAGGGCCTTGGTAGGGGGAGTAAGTGGTAATGCTATCCATTGTTCACCATCAGAATACTCTAAAAATCCACCGGAATTGTAACGTATGGCACCTCCACCTGCTGTAGTAGGACTTTGAGTATTACTGCCCAAACCGATAATTCTTTCGTTACTTGAAGATCGAAGATCAACTTTAGTAACCGGATTTAAAAGGCCAACCCCTAACTGACCGGTTGATGTAACAACGATGTCGTTAGATATTTTTGTTGCATCGGGTGTGGAACCATCATCTTTTCCTGCGTCAATGTGTAAAGGCTGTGCGGGATTCGGGATGAAAAACCCTACCTGTGCAGTAGTTTTTATGATAGAAAAAACTAAAATACAAGTGAATAATTTAATTATATTGATTTTCATACTCTATATCTTAATGTTCTATTACGGTTAAATTATTAAATCCATCATCCGGATTTGCGGGATTCAGAGGGTCGGTGGTAACCCGAAGTGGAATAGCACTTGAGGCAAGGTTCTGATACAATCTGACACTTACTCTGGTACCTGCATCCAATGTGAGTGTAACAGTACTTGAGCCTCCAGCCTGTGTGGAGCGTGTAGCATTGGCATCATCAGATGAACCCGTCATAGATTGGCCAAAAGTTTTATAGACACTGGCCAGAACCGTGCTTGTAGCAGGGTTATAGAACTGTGATTCCACTCTGGAGCCATCAGTAATAACAGTACCGTTAAAATTAAATGTTAGTAAAAAAGTATAGGTTCCATTACGGGGAGCTGTAAATTCACCCGAACTAGGGTTAAAGCTATTGCTCATGTCACGTACCTCATTCCAATTAATAATAGTTGTTGCCGAAGCTGTAGGTATTGACTGGCTTACAATTTTCCGAACTACTACCACAGCCTTTTGAGGGGCAACGTAAGCTTTATGCCATACTGTACCATCAGACACTTCAATTTTGGCTCCTACCGGCGTATTATTTACATCATAGCGTACAGCACCTGCTCCTGCTGCATTGGCCAACATACTCGTAGTACCGATACCCAGAGAATTTTCATTTGCTGTTGATCTCATATCTAATTGGACCTGAGGGGTAAGAACTCCCGCTCCAATAAAGCCTGTTACTTTGTCGATCACAATATCATTAGAAAGTTGTGCCGGAGTTGGCGTTCCTGAAGTTGGATTATCCTTGGCACCGTCTACGTGAAACATTCCTTGTGGATTCCCTGTTCCTATACCAATTTGTGCATTAAATATATTGATAAAAAAACATAAGGGAAGTATCAATATTTTGTATTTTTCTTTTTTCATATTCTCATGTAGAATTTCAAGCAATTAATTAAATGTAGTAAGCGTTAATCATTACCTGTCAATCAGCTTATTTTAAAAATTTCATAAACTGGTTTCAAAAATCAAAAAATGTACATTAAATCTCATGGATAGTATTTTGATTTTTAATGATGCAGTACCTTTAAATTGTTGCGTTTGAGGGAATAAGCAAAATTTAAAGTTTAAAAATTAATTGTACTGCATGCTCTTAAAAACAGATATAAGTTTCATCATAATAAATTTAATTTCTTATAAATTAATGTGTTTTTAGAATCTTATTAATGTAAACGTTAGGTTCTAATCGTTTTATAATATATTTTATGCAAAACTGATAATTTTATGCAATCAATCAAAAAATAACGAATCGATATATTTCGAGACGTTTATAGATTTTAGTATTGCAATTAAGGGCGTTTTAATTGATTGATGGTTAGTTGAATAGATTGTAAACCATCTATTGTTTTTTTTATTTTCAAAATACCCGACGGGTTATTAAAATTCTACTCTAAAATTAATCCGTTTTGAAGAAAATATTATGCCAACTGAAAAACCATTATATTTGCGCAAATTGAACTATATATGAAAGGACAGAATAAACTTTTTATAGCAATTATCATTGCACTTATCCTGGGAGTAGGAATTGGAGGAATAGTACATGTAAAATATCCGGAAAGTGCGGAACCTTTTTCCAAGAATATAAAATTATTGGGAACTGTTTTCATCAGATTGGTACAGATGATCATTGCCCCATTGGTATTTACCACTTTGGTTGTTGGAATAGCCAAAATGAGTGATATCAAAATGATCGGAAGGGTAGGTACAAAAGCCATGCTTTGGTTTATTTCTGCTTCTCTGATTTCCCTTTTTATAGGCTTGATGCTGGTAAACTGGCTGGAACCGGGACATGTAACAAAGCTACCAATCCAGGATGTTGCTTCTGCTGAAGACCTTCTTAAAAGCAGCAAAAGTTTTTCTTTGGAAGACTTTGTGAAGCATATGATTCCTAAAAGTTTATTTGAGGCTTTTGCAACTAATGAGGTATTACAGATTGTAGTATTTGCTATTATGTTTGGAGTGGCTTTGGCAAATTTAGGAGAAGAATATGCTCAGCCGGTCGTTAAACTTTTCGATATTATTGCCCACGCTATCCTTAAAATGGTAGGATATATTATGTGGTTTGCTCCTCTGGGAGTATTAGGAGCTATTGCAGCAGTAGTGGCTACCAATGGATTTGAAATATTTAAAGTCTATGCCATTTATTTAAGAGATTTCTTCTTCGCATTAGGAGTTCTATGGCTCGTTCTTTTACTGGTAGGATATCTGATCTTAGGAAACCGTCTTTTTGATCTATTGAAAAGAATTAAAGAGCCTTTATTGATTGCATTCTCCACAACAAGTTCGGAGGCTGTATTCCCAAAATTGGTGGAAGAGCTTGAGAAATTCGGATGTAACAGCAGAGTAGTATCTTTTATTCTGCCTTTAGGATATTCTTTCAACCTGGATGGAAGTATGATGTATATGACATTTGCCTCTATCTTCATTGCCCAGATCTACGGTATTGAAATGACACTGGGGCAGCAGATCACGATGCTTCTGGTATTAATGCTTACTTCGAAGGGTATTGCCGGAGTTCCAAGAGCTTCACTGGTGATTATTGTGGCTACCTGCTCGATGTTTGGTATTCCTCCGGAAGGAATTGCTTTAATTCTGCCAATTGACCACTTCTGTGATATGGGAAGAAGTATGACAAACGTATTAGGAAATACACTGGCTACTTCTGCAGTCTCTAAGTGGGAAGGACAGTTAACCGAGCCCTTAGATAAAATTTAAAGATTTATCAATGAGTTTAAAAAACTTAGAAATATATAAAAGCCATATTCTTGAATATGGCTTTACTGTTATAAACACTATTTTTTCTCCTGAGGAAATTGATAAAATAAGCTGTGTTCTTGAAAATATAGATACTTCAAAAGAAAATTTCAGGAAATCTGAAGACCTGTTTGCTATCAGACAGTTTTTAAAAGAACTTCCGGAAATAAAAGACCTCATCTTTAATGAAAATATTCAAAGAGTGGTTAAAGAAATTTTCGGAGAAAAATATTTTGTGGTAAAAAGTATTTATTTTGATAAGCCAGAAACCTCTAACTGGTATGTAGCCTATCATCAGGATCTCACTATTTCTGTAGATAAAAAACTGGATGTACCCGATTTCGGTCCCTGGACCACAAAACAAAACCAGTTTGCCGTTCAGCCACCGCTACCTATACTGGAGAATATTTATACCATCAGAATTCATCTGGATAATACGGATGAAAATAATGGAGCCTTAAAAGTGGTTCCAAAATCCCACTCCAAAGGAATTTACAGACCTGAAACTATCGATTGGAAGGTGGAAACTGAAGAAATATGCAATGTGGAAAAAGGGGGAATCATGATTATGAAACCTCTTACTCTTCATGGTTCCAACAGGACCACCAACGGTAAAAAGAGAAGAGTGATCCATATAGAATTTTCTGACATGGAACTTCCGGAGGTCCTGCAATGGTCTGAAAGAATACATTGAGATAAAAAACAAACCCCTCTTCAAATTCTGAAGAGGGGTTTGTTTTAGCTTTAATCACAGTATAGTATTTCACTGTCAGGATCTTCAATACTTTCCTGATCGTAACAGAAAAACAATAGAAATTCTTTTTCTCGTTTTATTTTGCAGAGATTTCATCAATAAAGATATAAGCATCTCCACCGGCGCCCTGATGCCATTCTGGAAGCTTTCCGAAATAATAAGCTTTTACTTTGAGATATCTGGCTTCGGTAGGAAGTATTTCTGTTGCAAAGTCTTGTATCTGAACCTTTTCGTCTTTAGGATCGATCGTATTATCTATTGTTTTCAAAAGAATAAAGTCTTTACCATTCATAGAAACATAATATTCCACTTTTTTGGGCATCAGGATCCAGGCTTTACTGTCCTGAAGATAGGTGGAAGATAGTTTTGTGATCTGCTGAGGAGACTGGAAATCAATAATTGCTTCGAAATTCTGCCCCTGATATCCATGCCATTCCCCTTTTTGCCAGTTGATATCTCCTCTGATTCCGTCAATTAATGCCAGTTTTCCATTAGCTGTATACTGAGGAGTGGCTTTTGAAAGAATATGGATATCCCAATAATTCGGTCTTCTGTTAAAATTGGCTACTGTCGCAGAGCTTTTCTCACCATTTTTTTCGGCATATGCGAGAACCTGAGTCGTTTTTGTGATAGAGAAAGGTCCTTTATAAGGAATGAATGTTTTTCTTTTATTGGCATCACTTTCATCCATAGTCATATAATACACTTTATCACCGGGGTGTAATGGAGTAATCTCAACCTTTGTAGAAAAGTCAAAAATCCGGTCAGCTGAAATTATAGGGGAAGCTGTGATCTGATCATACTTAAAATCTTTAAATGATTTTACATTTTCAAATCCCAGTTTTTTAAGTTCTGCCTTACCTGTATTTTGGGTAATGGTTTTCGTAGTTCCGTCTTCAAGATGAATTTTAACCTCATCAAAATAAGGAGTAGTTGTTGCCCATTCAGGTAATCCCGGGGTTACAGAATAAATTCCCATTGAACTTAGCACATACCAGGCACTCATCTGACCGCAGTCTTCGTTTCCAATAAGTCCGTCCGGTGTGTTTTTATAAAAATTATCAAGGATATATTTAATTTTAGCATCTGTTTTTTCAGGTTTATCTACAAAATTGTAGAGATAAGCAATATGATGACTCGGTTCATTTCCCTGCGCATACTGGCCCATTAATCCTGTAATATCTACCTGCTCTCTGCCTGTTGTTTTATCCGGAGCAGCGAAGATGGCATCAATGAACTTTTCAAATTTCTCTTTTCCGCCATGAGCTGCAATAAGACCGGGAATATCCTGTTGTACGGAATACGAATAATGCCATGAATTTCCTTCTGTATAATTATTGTTTACCTCTCTCGGATCAAAAGGTTCATACCATTTTCCATTCTTTCTGGGTTGCATAAATCCGTTCGTAGGATTATAGAGGTTTTTCCAGTTTTGAGAACGTTTCATGAAATACTGATAATCTTCTTTCTTACCTAAAATTTTAGCCATTTGAGCAATACACCAGTCATCATAGGCATATTCTACTGTTTTGGAAACACTCTCAGACTCATCATCTATGCTGATGTAATTATTATGCTTGTAGGCATTTAACCCAAAAATATCCAGCATGGCAGAATTCTTTGACGCCTGAAAAGCTTTTTCATAATCAAATCCCTGAATTCCTTTAGCCATAGCATCGGCAATTACAGAAACAGCATGATAACCGATCATGCATTCTGTTTCATTGGAAGCCAGCTCCCATACAGGAAGTTTTCCTCCCTGCTCATATTGTTTGATAAAGGTGTTGACAAAATCGGCGGTTCTTTTTCTGTCGATTAAAGTCATCAGAGGATGTGCTCCCCTGAAGGTATCCCAAAGCGAAAACACGGTATAATAATCGAAGTCTTTGGCTGTATAAAGCTTATTATCACGGCCTCTGTATTTTCCATCAGTATCCATATTGATATTAGGCTGTGTAAAAACATGGTACAATGCCGTATAAAAAACAGAGAGTTTGTTTTTATCCTCAGACTTTACCTCTATTTTTGAAAGCTCTTTATCCCAATCTGTTTCAGCCTGTTTTTTTACTGTTTCAAAATCCTTCGTCTGTCCTTCTGCCAGCATATTTTTTTCTGCCCCTTCATAGCCTGTAGGGGAAATGGAAACTTTTATATTGATTTTTTCTCCCTTTTTAACCTCTGCAGAAAATGCCAAAGCCAGTTTTGTTCCGGTATAAAGGTTGGCCTCCTGTTTTCCGTTAACTTCCTTCTTAGAGATTTTCATAGGTTTAGAAAATTCAATTCTGGAGTAGATATACTGATTGGTTGCCCAGGCTTCACTTCTTCTGAAAACTTCAATGGTTTTATCATCAATGATTTTTACTTCACCTTCCAGCAATTTGTCTCTATGGTTGAGGTCCAGAATAATATTAGCATTTCCGGCATTATTGAAAGTATACTCGTGATAGCCAACTCTTTTGGTAGTGGTAAGGCGGACGTTGATGTTGTTTTTATCTAATTTTACAGTATAAAATCCGGCAGTAGCTTTTTCGTTTTTATGTGAAAATTTTGAAGAATAGTCTTTACTATTCAGACTTGGATTACCCATCGTAGGCATAAGCATAATATCTCCGTAATCAGAAACCCCGGTTCCATTCAGGTGAGTATGGGAAAACCCATAGATCACCGAATCCGAATAATGATATCCGCTGCATCCGTCCCAGCTTCCGTCTATTCTGGTATCCGGAGAAAGCTGTACCATTCCGAAAGGAACTATAGCGCCCGGAAAAGTATGACCATGACCTCCTGTCCCTATGAACGGATTGACATATTGTGAATAGTTCTGAGCAGAAATAATCTGGGTAACAAATAAAGAAAACGTGATGAGCCCTTTTTTCATATTCTAATTTTATAATAGCGAATATATTGAAAAACAGCAAAACAGATGTAATAAAAGAATGGTATAGCTTGTCCTATAAAAAACGATCATAATTCATGAAGAGAATATTTTTGTCAGGAATACTCCTGCTTCCGGCAATTGCTTTTTCACAAAGTATAACGGGAAAAATCACACAAACCGGACATGAGGTTTCCTACGTTGAAGTAGTAGCTGTAAAAGGTGAGAAGAAACAAACTGTTATTTCGGATGAAAAAGGAAATTATTCACTGAAACTTTTGGAGAAAGGAAATTACCATATACAACTTATACAGGAAGGAGTGGAAGTATTCAATAAGGATATTACGGTAAGTGGAGATCTGAAACAGGATTTTTTTATTGAAAAAAAGAAAGAACAGCAGATCGAAGGAGTTAGTCTTACCGCCAGAAAAAAACTGATTGAGAGAAAGGCAGACCGATTGGTTTTCAATGTTGCTAACTCCATTGCCTCACAGGGAATGGATGGGGCAGATGCTCTTGCAACAACACCATTGGTTAAAATAGATGATAATACAGGAGTTTCCATTGTTGGGAAAAATGGGGTAGCGGTAATGGTAAACGACAGGATACTGAACTTTTCACCCACCGAGCTTGTAACCTACCTTAAGAGTCTGCGATCTGAAAATATCGAAAAAATAGAAGTCATTACCTCACCTCCTGCCAAATACGAAGCACAGGGAAATAGCGGACTGATCAATATTGTGTTGAAGAAGAATCAGAATCTGGGATGGAGCGGAAGTTTTACGACAAGTCTTCAGCAGCAAACGTATACAGGAACATCCAATAGTGCAACGGTCAATTATCAGAACGAAAAGCTCCGTTCTTCATTGAAATTAAGACAGAATAAATATGACAAACATTCATATGAAAATTACTGGATAGAAGGTGCAGACGGTCTTAAAAGTAACGACAACAGAAAAGATTTTGGTGACGGGTTGGGCGCTAATCTAAGTGTTGACTATCAGTTGAGTAATAAGTCTAATATAGGCTTTATCTATGATTATGGATTCGGCCACTCCAATATGAATATCACAAATACGTCGAACTATTTTCAGAATGATAGCTATACGAATACACTACTTACGTATGCAGAACACAGAGCAACAGGGAAGCAGCATACGGCAAGTGCCTATTATGATTTGAAATTCGGAAAACAGGATCATAAGCTGAGCATTACAGGAAATTATTTTTCCAATGTTCCTGAAACGACCATTGATTTTACAACAACGGAGAACCTGGGAGACCGCTTTGTGGTAAAATCTCCTTCAACGGTAGATTATAAAATCTATTCCGGGCAGGCTGATCTTACCTTACCTTATCAGTTTGCAAAAACCGAAACAGGCGTGAAGTTTACTAATTTTGATAATAATTCCAATATATCCTATCAGAATCTGATCAATGGAAATTATGTGACAGATCCATTAAAAAGCAATCAGTTTGAATATAATGAGAAAAACTATGCCGCCTATATCAGCTTTGAAAAATCTTTCAATGAAAAATGGTCGGCAAAAGCTGGGCTTCGCTATGAATACGCTGTTGTTAACGGAAATTCTTTAACCTCAGGACAGCAGACAGAGAATTCTTATGGGAAATTTTTTCCAACGGCTTATGTTACCTATAAAAGTAATGAAAATCATACCTTCAATCTTAATTATTCCAAAAGGATCAACAGGCCCGGATTCCGGGCGATCAATCCATATCGCTGGTACATCAATATCAATTCTTACTTTACGGGAAATCCGTTTCTGAAACCTTCTATCAATCACAATTTTGAACTGTCCTATGTCTACAAAGGAAAACTGTCAGCTTCTGCTTATTTTCAGAGAACTTTGGACGCATTTGGTCAGCTGGCGAACCTGAAAAATGAAAACAGGATCAGTACTTTTGAAAACTATTACAATCAGAACAGTATGGGAGTTTCCCTCAACTATTCAGATACTTTTTTCAAAATGTGGGAAGCGAATTATTCAGCCAATTATTCTTATATGAATACGGATGTTTTTGCAACCGATGCCGCTTCCAGAAAAGGAAACAGCTATGATTTCGATGTTCAGAATACTCTGGGACTTACTAAGAGCAAAACAATTCAGCTGATTCTCAATTACTGGTTCCGTTTACCTTCAAATTCAGGAAATGTGTATATGGATTTTGCCGGAGTTTTTACGTCAGGGCTTAAGTTGAACTTTATGGAAAGGAACCTTCAGGTGAATGTAATGGTTTCCGATATTTTTAAGCAGGGAAAAAGTATTGGTAAAATTTATTATACGACAGGAACCCATTCTTACAATAATTATTACGATGCCAGAAGACTAACAGTATCGGCCACTTATACTTTTGGAAATAAAAAGGTAAAAGGAGCCAGCCGTCATGTGAATTTTGATGAGAAGAACAGAGCGAATTAGGAAAGGAAGTTAGAAAAAGGCCATTATTATTGGACTTTTAAATTGCTGAAAACTATAAGTTATTAGGATACTCCTTTACATTCAAATCTATAAGGTTTCGCAAAAATAGCTTTCAAAAAATCCGGAGTAATATCTATACTTCTCCCTCAAAGAAATCTTGAAGATACAGCTCCTGATCATTCTCTTTTCTTTCTGTTCCCAGGTATTTTTTCCATGCCCGGGATTCATAATATACAATTCCCATTTCCCAGACACAATAAGTGGGGAGATGGGTTTTATTTCTGTCCCATATTTCAAATGTTCCCGAACCATCATAGTATACACTTTCCCATAATTCATTTTCACTTCGCCATGTGCAGACCAAAAGAAGATAGTTTTCTCCACACCGGTGCATGATAACAAAGCCAAGATCATCGATATCCTGAAAATTTTCACCTGCATTTTCTATTGCAAGTTGGGCATTTTTGATGTCTTGGGAAGAAATTTCGGAAAGATTTCCGGCAAGGTCATACCATTTGAACCTGGTCTTTCCAACGTTGAAAATTCCTTTGGGAGAAGCGTATTTGGATGGGTAAGCAGTATTTTCCATACATTATTTTGTGTGACGGAGAAAAAGCCAGAATGAAAAAATAGAATAAACAACATTTTTAATCATCTGATTTATCACCTGATATTATAGATTTTATTGATTCTAAATTACCGAAAAAATCCGTAAATTTGTAAACAATTTATATTTATATGTTGACGAAAGAAAAGGTTCAAAATTTCCTTAAAGAAATAGAAGTAGACGATTTAGTGAATAATTTTCAGATTATGGGTGAAGATGTTTATATTGACATGACCGCTCATTCGCCTGCAATGCATGAAAAGAAAAAGCTGGAGGCTGCAATGAAGCAGGCTTTTGCCAGTGAGTTTGGAGAAAATGTTCATTTAAAACTTAAAATCGTTTCTCCGGAGCCTAGTGAAATTCAGCAAAGTCAGATCAAAGGAAAACAAATTCCCGGGATTCAAAATATTATCGCTATTGCTTCCGGAAAAGGAGGAGTAGGAAAGTCTACTGTTTCTGCAAATATGGCAGTAACATTGGCTAAAATGGGCTTTAAAGTTGGGTTATTGGATGCCGATATTTACGGACCATCAGTACCTACCATGTTCGATACAGAAGGAGCAAAACCCATTTCTGTAGATGTTGGTGGTAAAAGCATGATGAAACCTATTGAAAATTATGGGGTGAAAATGCTTTCTATAGGATATTTCTCAGGAGCTAATCAGGCTGTGGTATGGAGAGGTCCAATGGCTTCAAAAGCATTGAATCAAATGATCAGAGATGCAGCGTGGGGAGAATTGGATTTCTTATTAATAGATCTTCCTCCGGGAACAGGTGATATTCACTTATCAATTATCCAGGAAGTTCCTGTTACAGGTGCTGTAATTGTAAGTACACCTCAGCATGTAGCATTGGCAGATGTAAGAAAAGGTATTGCAATGTTCCAGATGGAAAGTATTAATATTCCTGTTCTTGGATTAATCGAAAATATGGCGTATTTTACACCGGATGAACTTCCTGAGAATAAATATTATATCTTTGGAAACCAGGGAGCACAGTACCTTGCTGAAGATCTTGGAATTCCGGTGCTTGGAGAAATCCCTTTGATCCAAAGTATCAGAGAAGCCGGAGATGTAGGAAGACCTGCAGCCCTTCAGGAAGGTTCTAAAATTGAAGAAATCTATACAGAAACAGCAAGAAAGATGGTTGAAAGCTTAGTAGAAAGAAATAAGAATATTCCTCCTACTGAAGCTGTAAAGATCTCAACAATGGCAGGGTGCTCACCAAAAGCAAAATAATAATAACTTTCAATCAAATTTGAAAAAACCGAATTGAACTGAAAAAATATGGAAACAAATATAACGCACGAAGATACAGTAACAAGAGTAATGGAAGCTCTGGAAAGCATCAGACCGTTTCTGAATAAGGACGGAGGTGATATTGAGCTTATTGATGTGAAAGATAACCAGGTTTTTGTGAAACTTTTAGGTAACTGTTCCGGATGTTCATTGAACTTTTCAACCCTTAAATTAGGTGTTGAAAATACCATTAAACAACATGCCCCGGAAATTGAAAAAGTAATCAACGTAGAGTAAAAACTACATCGGAGATATTTTTAAGACAGATCTTTTTTAAAGGTCTGTCTTTTTTGTTTTCTTTTTTATTTATCATTAGCTACAAATAAACCTCACAGGTTTCTAAAATCTGTGAGGTTTGGGTCTGGTAAAGATATTATACCGGGATGTAGGTATGCCCTACAGGAATAAAAAAACCTGGCAATTATCCATTGCCAGGCCATTAAAACAATAGTAGAAAAATATAAACTATGAATGCTGAGTTAAAAACTTTTTATAGTTTTCCTCATTTTCAAAATAAGCCACCTCACCTTCATCACTTATCATCACAATATAGGCATTGGCCTTATCTACTGTTTTGCCGGTATACGGATCTACAGCTTCTCTTACTGTTTTGTCCTTGGGAATACGTTCTACACACATCTCACAACAGCCGTAATATATTTTTCCGTTGTGGGGAACTTCTATTTGCTTTTTACCCATATAGGCATTGTTCACCATACAGACGGTTTCATTAGGAACTTTGTCCCCTTTTGCATATTTTCCTGAGGCTACAGGCTGCATTTTTTTTGTTGTAGAAGCTTCCTGACTGTTCTTTTTAGGTTTTTCGTTGCTGCATGCAGACCAGGTAACAGCACAGAAAATAATGATGAGTGGGGTTCTGATAATTGTTGTCATTATTGATATTATTTAATTATACTTCCTTCTAAAATTTCTTCACTTCCTTTCTTAATAATTTGATCACCTTCAGACAAATCACCGAACACTTCGATGGTGTCATTTAGAATTCTTCCCTTTTTTACAGGGATAAACTGAGCTTTCCCAGCCTCTTTTCTGATGATATAAATTCCCATATTGCTTTCTACCAAAGCTGACCTTGGGATGAAGAATGTAGCTTCATTATTTTGTAAAGGGATCCTTGATTCTGCAATCATAAAAGGTTTCAGCTCTCTGGAATGATTAATGAAATCAGCTTCTATTTTCTCAGAACGAAGTTTCATATCTAAAGAGCCTGATTTTCTTGATATCCTGGCTTTAAAACTTTTTTCCGGAAGAGCATTGATTCTGAATGAAATGGTATCTCCCAGATTCAAGTAAGGAACATTAGCTTCGGGAACGGATAAACTGAGACGTAATTTCGAGGTGTTCTGTATCACCATCAGTGGAGCTCCACTCATAGGGCCAACATAGGCTCCCACGTCTACATTTCTTTCTGTAATGACTCCGCTGAAAGGAGCACGGATAACCAGATATTGGTTGATATCCTGAATTTCACGGTATGCCGACCTCGCTGCATTAAGCTGAGCTTCATCAGAAAGTTTGCGCGCAGTGATCTGATCCAGGGCATCTTTGGCAATTGCTCCTTTGGTTTCATTGGCCCTGTAGGTTCTGTCATAATTGGATTTTGTGGCAGTATATATGGCCTCCTGGGCCTGCCATTTAGCTTTTGCATTGGCTGCCTGAGACTGTATTTCCGGTGCTTCCAGAATCATAAGGATTTGTCCTGCATTTACATAAGAACCGATGTCCACATTAATTTTCTTGACATAGCTCTGTATTTTGGCAAATAAAGCAGTTTCCTGATCCGGAACAAGCTCACCGGGAAGTGTAAGATCAACTTTTGGATTGCTTTTTTTTATCTCCACAGTTTCCATAGTAGACATCATCATAGATTTTGTTTCCTGCTTTGGCTCAGTTTCCGTTTTATCTTTGCAGGAAGCCGGAATAACGATAAGACTTAAAGTAATGGCGGTATATAAAATGTTTTTCATTGGATATAAAAATTATGGATTGGGATTAGAATAATGGATACTTTCTTTGTCTTCAGGATCTAGCGAAGGAGAAATAATGCTGGTATTTTTTTGCATCCATCCGAAAACAAGAGGAAGGATAACCAGAACAGAGAACGTAGAAAAAATAAGTCCTCCGATGACAGCCCGACCTAGTGGTGATACCTGATCACCACCTTCTCCAAAGCCGATAGCCATAGGAAGCATTCCGGCAACCATAGCTAGTGTGGTCATAATGATAGGACGGATACGCAATCTGGCAGCTTCAATACCTGCTTCTAAAGCATTTCCTGTTGATTTCCTGATTGTTTCAGCATTACTGATTAATAAAACAGCATTAGCAATAGATACTCCTACAGACATAATGAGTCCCATATATGACTGCAGATTTAAAGTAGAGCCTGTAAGTTTCAGTAATGCCAATGAACCGACAATTACAAATGGAACGGTTGTCAGAATTACCAGAGAGACTCGGAAAGACTGGAAGGTAGCAGCAAGCATCAGAAAAATAACTGCAGCAGCAATAAGCAATCCCGAAGAAAGGCTATCCAATGTTTCATGCAATACCGGAGACATTCCCGCCACTTCAATATTAACTCCTTTTGGAAGATCACCAAGAGATTCAATTGCTTTTTTCACATCTTTGGAAGCCTGCTCCAGATCTGTTTTGTGGATATTGGCTGTCACGGTAGTGTAGCCCATCGTTCCCAAATTGTAGCTTTCGCCTAATTCTTTTGTGGGGGTAATGGTGGCTACATCTCCGAGAACAGGTCTGTCAGAATTTTTTGACAGTGGAAGGCTGGCCAGCTCTTCTTTGCTGTTCAGAATATTCTGGGGAGTCTGAACCTGTACATCATAGGCAATCCCCATCATTCCTCCTACCCAGAAGTTTTTATTGGTATAGCGCGTGGAAGCTGTAGCTGTTACCAGTGATTTTGCAATATCCTGGGCATCCAGTCCTAATTGAGCAGCTCTCGTTCTGTCTATATTAATCTGTAAAGCAGGGTAATTCATCGATTGAGGAATTTGCTGATCACGCATGTAGTCTATAGCTTTCAGTTTTGCTAAAAGTTTTTCGGCATACATACGGTTCATTTTTTTCATCATTCCGGAAATCCTTATTTCTACAGGATTATTGGTTCCCTGGCTCAGAATTTTTTCTGTCAGTTCTATAGGCTCAAAAGAGAGCTGAAGATCCGGCATTTTTTCCTTGTAATATTTTCGTAGCTCATCTTTGAACTCGTCTGAATTTCCGTTGAATTCTTTTAGGGCAACCTGCATCAATGCTTCATGTGGGCCGGCATTATACAGATAGATAGGGCTCACCGCAAATGTAGAAGGATGCTGCCCGATAAATACGGAAGAAATAGCAATATTGTCTTTTCCTACTTTATTTTTCAGATGTTCCAGAAATTTTTTCACTTTGATTTCAGTCACTTCAATACGGGTTCCTTCAGCTGCTTTTATACGAACCTGAAACTGACGTGAGTTGGCTGTCGGAAGCACATCTTTTCCTGTACCCTGATAAAGTCCGATTCCGATACACAAAATAACCGCAAGACTTAGACTTACTATGATCCTTCTTCGTTTCATCAGTGAAGATAAAAATCCGGCAAAACGGTCCCGGAAACGGGTAAACCAATTGGGTTTATGATTCTCACAGACTTGTGGATCGTGTTTCATCATCCAATTGGCCATTACTGGAACAAAAGTTTGGGATAAGATGAAAGAAACAATCATTGAAAAACCAATAGCCATCGCCAGTGGCATAAATAATGATCCCGGAATACCACTCATCATAAAGGCCGGAGCAAAAACGGCAAGAATACAAAGCATGATTAAAAGCTTCGGAAAGGCAATCTCCTGACAAGCATCCCATATTGCCCGTGCCCGGGTTTTACCCATTGCAAAATGCTGATGGATATTTTCAATGGTCACTGTACTTTCATCAACCAGGATTCCGATGGCTAAAGCAAGGCCTGATAAAGACATGATATTAATAGACTGTCCGAATAATTTCAGAAATAATACTCCCGAAATAATGGATATCGGAATAGTCAGAACAACAATTAGCGCAGCACGGCGGTCATTTAAAAATAACATCACCATAAGCCCGGTTAGTAAAGCTCCTAAAATACCTTCTATAACTAAACTTTTTAAAGCATTTGAAATATAAACGGACTGATCAAATTCATAGGAAATATTGACATCATCGGGCATATTCCGTTGTATTTTAGGCAGGGATTTTTTCAGCGTATTGACTACTTCCAGGGTAGAAGCATTACTAGCTTTGGCGATATTAATATAAACGGATCTTTTCCCGTCTATCAAAGCATATCCTGTTGCGATATCCGCCCCGTCTTTTACGGTAGCTACATCCCGGATATACACATTATCTGCTGTCCCCTTGAAAAGAGGAATGTCTCCAAGTTCTTCAACCTTTTTTACAGTATTGTTGGTGGGGGTAAGATAATTGGTTTCTCCTATATACACATTTCCCGAAGGTGAAGTGATATTATTTCGGCTTATGGCTTCCACTACCTGTTCCGGAGACATATGGTGCGCCCGGAGTTTAACGGGATCTACATTAACCTCTATGGTACGTGGACTTCCTCCGAATGGCGGAGCAGTAGTAAGTCCGGGAATAGCAATCAAAAAAGGACGTGCATTGAAATTGGCAATATCCTGAAGTTCATTATTGGTTTTTGTATTGCTTCGGAAAACCAGCTGTCCTACAGGTTGTGAAGAGGAGTCGAACCGGATAATAAACGGTGGTGGTGCTCCGGGAGGTAAAAATACCTGCGAACGGGTGGAAAGAGCATTAATCTGTGCAATGGCTTCCCCCATATTTGTTCCTTCATAAAAATTGACTTTCATTAAGGTAAGCCCCTGGGTGTTTTTAGATTCAATACTCTTGATTCCGTTGGTAAATAAGAGCATATTCACATACATTTTTGTGAAGTATCCTTCCATCTGCTGTGGGGTATATCCATTAAAAGAATGGGCTACATATACAACGGGAAGATTCATTTCCGGGAGGATATCCACTTTAACGTCTTTAGCGGCTTTTATTCCAAAAAACAGCAGACCCAATACCAATACCATTACAGATATCGGTCTGCGCAATGCAAACTTTATAAGATTCATGTTTAAATTTTTGGTTATTGGGTAATTGCTTTTGTAATGATCGAGATGTCACCTTTTGAAGCCGCAATAAGGATTACTGCCTGCCAGGAATTATTTTGTGCAATTTCATAATTGATCTCAGCACGGTTCAAAAGATAGAGAGCCTGGGTGAAGTCTACAATGGTTGTCAAGCCATTTTCGTATAAAGCTTTTTGCTGTTGAAAAGCGTCTGTGGCAGCCTGCATCTGTATTCGGGACTCTTTTACTTTTATAAGCGCATTTTTATACTTTGATTCAGAAAGGCTCTGCTGGTTAGATAACTCATGTTGTAGCTGCTGATAATCAAAATCCAATGCTTTTGTGATCAGTTTCTGCTCATTGACTTTGAAGCTGGTTCTGTAGAAGTCCGTAAGGTTCCAGCTGAGGTTTAAGCCAACAATGTAATTCATTCTGTCTACTCCGATTCCTTTTAGGTAAGACGATGAAAAAGCAGCATTATCCTGAACATAATTCCATCCAAAACCTGATCCACGACCCTGAAATACTCCAAAAAGTGAGAGTGATGGAAGTTTCAATGTGTGTAAATGGTCTTCCTGTTTCCTGCTTTTATTCATTTTCTGAGCAATAAAAAGCATGCTTGGATGCATTTCAGAAGATGATGCAGTTTCCTGAGCCAGAGATGGGGTATTGCTACTGAAATAATGATCCAGCTGATAATCTGTAAAGTCTTCCACCAGCAAATCAGCTAGTTTTTTGTTGTAGTCCAGTACATGATCATTAGCATTGATCGTTGCTGTCTGGGCACTGGACATTTCCGCTTTGGCGAGTGAGGCATCTACTTCCGGAATTAATCCGCTTTCTGCTCTTGCTTTCGCGATGGTATAAATGACTTCTGAACGGGTATGATTTTCGTGCTGAACCTTTTCAAGACGTTGGCTGACAAGAAGATTGAAATAAGCGGCTGCTGTTTTGATCTGGTGTTGGAAAATTTCCTGGTGCAAATCTGCTTGATGAACTTCAGTATCGGCGATTTCTATATTTTCTTTGGAGGCAAGCTTTCCAAACGTGTAGATATTCCAGTTGACATTAGCAAGATATAAGCTTCCAAATGCAGCATTCCAGTTCTGTTCTGCCAGCGGCATTGATGTAGCGGCTGTGCCAAGTCCACCCTGGCTGTACATAGGTCCGTTTTGTGCGTTAATAGTCCCAAAACTCTGTTGAGCTATTAACGTAACTTCCGGAAGGTAGTAGGTTTTTTGAAGCTGAAGCCTTTCCTGAGAGGCCTGTATATTGATTTCCTTTTTTTTGATGGACTGGTAATTTTTTTCGGCCCTAAGTAATACGTCTTCTAAGCTCGTTAATTGAGCAAAGGACAGGGCAGGGCAGCCCAGCCATAAGATGAGTGCTCTGAATGATAAATTCATATGGTATATTTAGAATTAAAATTGAAAAATAGTTGTCCCTATTGGGATCATAGTATGATTCAACAGTATTCTAAATTCTGTAAACGCAATGAAGGATGAAAAGGGAAGGGTAGTTGAGATGGTATTTTGAAGGATCAAAATAAGAAGTATGATTCTCAGGGTCAGCAGCAGGTGCACTGTCAAATACTGTCCCTAAGTTATAATAAGGAATGGATGCTGATAAAAATTTAACCGGAGAGTTTTTGTAAGAATGTGGCAGGTTGTCTTCTTTACAGATTTTTTTAACTTCCAGCTTACAGCATCCACTATGATTTTTTTGTTTATTGGCACTGCATTTCGGGCAGTCCAGATCAGAAAGCTTTTTCAGCCCTACATGGATTTCACTTGAATTTCCTTTGCATACATGTTTGCTGGTAGTAAACCCTGAAGATACCACCATATAAAGAAAGAGAAATAATATGTGAAAGACGCTTTTCATTTCGCGTGATAAAATTAGCCTGATTAGCGTTGATGATATTATATAATTATGGAAGAAGTTTATACTTTACGGGAAATAGGTCTCATTTCTATGGATAATCATTGTTTTCAACCATTAAAAAGACCCAAAGATATCTCTGAGTCTTAATTAATTGTTTAGTTATAGTGATACCGTTCGATTATTTATTGTTTCACAACCTTATTTCCCACTCCTGTAAGAGAGGCATTAGGCTTTCCTGATTTTGTTCCGGAAGTTCTGTAGTATACTGTATTGTTGCCACCTTCTATGGCAACGTTATCCACTTTATCAATGTATATTTTGTTACCGGTTCCTGAAACAGTAACCTTTCTTGCGCTTCCTTTAACTGTTACTGTATTATCACCACCAGAAACCTCTACATTTCCACCATTAAGGGTATGATTAAGGGTATGTCCAACGCCATCTACCTGTATTGTTTTACCATTAGACTGTTCCACCCCTTTCATGGATTCTGTTTTTCTGGATTGAGAAAATGCAGTACCTGTTCCTAGTAACAGGATAGCTAAAATACCTGCTGTTTTAATACTTTTCATATTGAATTTGGTTTTTGTTGGAGGTAAATATAAGTACAAAATAATTTTCTGATTGTTAATCAAAAGTTAAATGATTGCTTTTTTTGGATGTAAAGAGAATCTGTCTCAAAAGTCAAGGGAAGATTCCTAGGCGGCATCCTTGGATATCCTTGTCAAGGTTTTAAACCTCTCTTCTTTAAGTTAAAATGAGTCGTCCTAAAATAGGTTGACATAAAATTAAACAATATTTAATCCGGAGATGCATTTGTTTCTTCGGATTTTTTATGGACTGTATCTGGTGTTTGCATATTAAGACTTAGATGTGGTCTTTTCGTATTATAAAGCCAAATACTTTCTTTTATTAATGAACTTAAGTCGTGCATATTTTTTGTTTTACAAAAAAGAAACTCCTG
>Ga0207709_10000492_pt1 | contig 35691 bp, 28 predicted proteins | sample KBSM34metaG_FD_184397 | JGI IMG/M metagenome (GOLD analysis project Ga0207709, IMG submission 184397) | Miscanthus rhizosphere microbial communities from Kellogg Biological Station, Michigan, USA - KBS M3-4 metaG (SPAdes) (version 2) | ecosystem: Host-associated > Plants > Roots > Rhizosphere >...
CGCGTCGGTCACCCGCGCCTCAATCGAATACCGCGCGTCCAGATCGCCGTGGAGCGCCTTGGCCGCCGCCGTGTCGATCGTCACCGACGCCGTGCCGTCCTCGCCGATCGGCACCGTTTGCTTCAGCACGAGTTCCTCCGGCGTCCAGCGGTTCCGCCCCCACCACGGCGGAGGCGGCGGCAGGCAGCCCCAGCGCGACCATCCTGGATGCCACGCGGCCTCCGGCGAGTTCCACCACGCGCCGCGGCCATAGAGCCAATCCCAGTGACCCGCTGGAAACCACGGCTCGCGCACCATCCCGCGCATCACCGTCAGCTCGACCTCCGCCTTGCGCACCGGCGCGCCGTGAAAATAGACCGCCTTCACCTTCGCGGTGAACGCCTCGCCCAGACGCACCGGTTCGGACGGAGCCTCCACCGTCACCTCGTATTCCGGCTTGCGGTATTCCTCGACGCGGAAGCCGACCACCGCCCGCCGGTCGCCGAACTCGAAACGCGCGTGCCACCCGCCGAGCACCGCGTCTTTCGGCAGCATGGTCGCCACTTCCAGCCCGCCCAGCCCGTCCGTCTTCAAGCCTTCCAGCTTGATCGCTTCCTCACCCCGGCCGTTGACGAACACGACGCGGCCGGTTTTTCCGGCGAACTTCGCCTCGTCCACGCCGTCGTAGCCGACTTCCCGCAGCCAGAACTTCGCGTGCACCGTGTCGCCCGCTTTGTAGAGCGGGCGATCCGTCACAGCGAACGCCGCTTCCTTCGTGCCGGTTTCGGCATCCGCGCGACCGATCCAACGCCCGAACCACTCGAATCCGAAAAACGCCGGGGCCTTCCCCTCTTTCCGGCTGACCGCCATCCACTGGTAACGCTCGTCCCATTCGCCCGGGCCGACCAGCGCCCGCCCTTCCGCGTCCGTCATCTTGGCGAACGCCTTCGTCTGCACCTCGATCTTCGGCCCGACCGGCAGCTTCCGCTCGATCGACTTCACGTCGTAGCCGAAGAAATCGAGCCGCGCGCCCTCGACCGGTCGGCCGGTGGCGGCGTCCGCGACCCACCACTGGAGCTTGCCCGCGACCTCGCGGCGGACCAGCACCTGGTCGACGATCCAGACGACGGTGAACACCGTGTTGCCGTCGCCCAGATCGGCGCGCACCCACCACGCGCCCGCGCGGTCGAGCGGCATTTCGAGCTCCGCCCGCGTGTCGCGGTGTTTCGCCCCCGGCGCCAGCGCGTGCGTCCACTCCGCCGCCGTTTTCCCGAGGTAGCGCTTCGCGTTGCCCTGCACCAGCCGCATGCCGATCATGCCGGGATCGATCCGCGCGGAGTCGATCTCCCACGGTTTGCCCGCGAGGTAATCGCGCACGTCGCCGAGCAGCGCGTCCATGTCGACCGGTGCGGCGCTGAATTTCACCGAGGTCGCGTTGCGGAACACGAACGGCAGCTTCGGCCGGGTGCCCGCCGCCACCGGTTCGACCGGGAGAAAGCGGCCCCAGTTGCCCGTGATCTGCTTCAACAGCCGGGCACGGGACCCGATGTTGTCGTCGCCATGCCTGGCGACCGTCCGCCTCAAGACCTCCTCCGCCCGGTCGTATTGCGAACGGGCCAGAAAGACCCCGGCCAGCTCGTCGCCCGCCACGCCGCCCAGCGCGGGATCGTCCAACATCGACCGGTAGAGCGCGATGAAATGCTGGTCCTCCGGCAGCCGGAACCGCCGCACGCCCGCCGAGGTTTTCGCGAGGCACTCGTCGTCGCCCAAGCCGTCGAGCTGCCACCGCGCCGCCGTTTCCTCCGGATCGGCACCCCGCCAGGGCCCGGAACGCAAGGTCGCTTCGCCGAACTGCCCGGCGGCGAAGCGCGCACGCTCCAAGGTGACGTTCGCCCGCAGCAGGGCGTTGTGCCGGATCTCCTCGGCCAGGGCGAAGCGCCAGCGCTCGCCGTCGTTTCTCGCCGCCTCCCACGATTCCGGCACGCCGAAGAGCAAAGGCCCCTCGCCCGCCCACGGTGCGCCCTCGGTGCCGCCCTCCGGTCCCGCGTCGCGCCACTCGGGCAAGACGTCCAGCGGCGTGAGCGACTGCAATTTCCACGCCTCGTACGCGTTATGGCCCAAGCCGCCCGCCAGCTTCGCCCACAACCGCGCGCGCTCCGCGCCTTCGGGCGAGCGATCGACCGCCTGCTTCAGCCAGCGCAGCCCCTGCGCGCGGTCGCGCCAACCCGCATCGAACCATTCGCCCGTCTGCGATCCCCCGCCGCGCTCGAATTCCCCGGCGATCCAACGCCCGCCATGCGGCGCCACCAGCAGCGACTCGCCCGCCGTCTCCAACACACCGGCATGCTCCGGGTGTTTTTCCACGGCTTGGCCGATCAGGGCATCAAACTCCCCCCACGCCGACAGCCGACGCAGCGAGTGAACCGCCCGCTCCAAATCCCTACCCGCCTGCCCGTCGCCGACGTCCGCCAGTTTCTCCCGGTAGCAATCGAGCGCCTCCTTCCACCGTCCCTTCGCCTCCAGTGCGTCGCGTTCCTTCCGCAACGCGCCCACGTCCTGAGCCTGTGCCAGGCCCACCCATGCCCACGCCGCGAGTAAAATCAGCCAGGTTTTCATCGGTCCATCAGACTAGACACCCGTGCGGGCGCTGTCTTGGACGATTTTCAGTCGAAATCGAAACTCCGCCGGGGCGACGGCCTCAACCGGAAGCGCCCGCCGTTCGCCGCGCGCAGCGGATCGAAGATCGAATCCATGCCGACCTCCTTCACCTCGTAAACCACCGCCAGCAGCTCGCCGAGCCGACCTTTGGGAAACCCGCGCTGCTTGAACCATGCGAGGTATTCGACCGGCAGATCCATCACCGGCACGCCCGCCGGAGGATACGCCCGGAGGCCGAACTTGCCGAAGGGCATGCGCGCCCGGCCGATCTCCGCCAGCAGGTTGCGGAAATCCTCTCGATTGATCTCGGTCAGGTTCATGCCCGCCCCACTTTCGCCGCCCGGCCGCGGCCGTCCAAACGAAAAAGCCCGCGGACGCATGGCATCCGCGGGCTCGGGAAAATCAGAAGGCGGTCACTTCGGCTGGTGGGCCTTCAGCGAAGAGTCGGACTGGCCCTTGAACCAGGATTCGAACTCCTTCGGCGCGACGACTTCCATCGAGCCGACCATGTTGCCGTGGCCTTCGCCGCAGAGCTGGCCGCAGACGACGAAGGTTTCGAGCGGCTTGACCGGGGTGAACCACATCGGGATCTCCTTGCCCGGGATCGCGTCCTGCTGGATGCGCATCGGCACCAGCGAGAAGTTGTGGATCACGTCCTTGGTCGTGATGTTGAGCACCGCCGGACGCTCGACCGGCAGTTTGAGAATCGGGCTGGTGAAGTCGTCCTGCGCGTTCGGATCGTTGTAGTCGATGCCGAGTTCGTTCGTGCCGGAAATGAGGCGCGGATCGGTCCGGCCGAACTTGCCGTCGGCGCCGGCGTAGTGGTAGGTCCAGCCGAACTGCCAGCCGACGACGCGGACGCGGACCGGGGCCATCTTCTGCACCTTGTCGAAGCTGTCGACGCGGTCGGCCCACAGCGGGAAGGCGAAGCCGAGCAGAAGCACCGCCTCGATGATCACCACGCCGATCTCGATGTGGGTCGAGATGTGGTTGCGCACGCCCTCATACGACGCCTTCGGGTTGCGGCGGTGCCAGAAGCGGAACAGGCAGAGCAGGAAGAACAGGCTCCAGCCGACGAACAGCGCGATCATGAACCAGTGCACCACGTCGATGAGGTGGTCCACCTGGCCGCCGTGCGCCGAGTAGTTTTCGGGAATGCCGAGGAATTTCGAAGGGCTCATGCTGGGGAAATGTAAAAGTGCGGAGAGGAAAAATCAGTGGGGGCGGCCGGGGTAGTCGTCGCTCAGTTCGGGGTCGAGGCAGGCCGCCTCACGGCGCATCACGCCGACCATCGCCCAGATCACCCCGCCGAGCATCGCCAGGATCACGACGAGCAGGAAGAGGATCGACCAGCCTGCGGCGTCACCACCGCCCAAAGCGGTGTTGACCTGACAAGTGGCACAGGCGAGGAGGTTCATGAACGGCGGGCGGGACGGGACTTCAGAGCGCCAGTTTCTTGGCCTTGCGGTAGAAATATACGCCGTAGAACGGCATGCCGAGCAGGCCAAGCGCCCCGATCGAGCCGAGCGCGACGGCCAGCGGCGTGCGCTCGGAGATCAGGAAACCCCACGCCAGCAGGAAACCGAAGAGCAGCGTGCAGAACGTGACGAACACGATGTGGAAGCTACGGAGATTCATGGTCGAACGGGGGTAGGATTCGGAGCGCGGCCGCCGGGGTTCAGCGGTAGAAGAACTGGTCGAAGATCGGGCTGCCGTGCGCCAGCGAGATCAGCCAGGCGAGGAAGAACACGAACACGAACGAGCCGAAGAAGATCCAGTAGATCGCCTTCTTCTCGTGGTTGAGGTGCATGAAGATCGCCGCGACCAGCGACGCCTTCACCGTGGCGATGCACAGACCGATGATGCAGTCGTGGAAGTCGAAGCCGTGGCCGCCGAAGTCGAGCCACTCCTGGGTGGCGACCAGGACGGTCAGGATGGTGCCGAGAAACAGCACGGCACCCACCGCGAGGTAGCTCTTGGTCTTTTTGCGGATCTGTTCAGGGGAGTCGGCCATGACAGGAGGAAGTTAATGCAGGAAACGGAAGGGTAAACGGGAGGTTTTCGCCGACACCTCACATGAGGTAGAGCAGCGGGAAGAGGAAGATCCAGACGAGGTCGACAAAGTGCCAGAACAGGCCGCCGACTTCCACCCGGTTGGCGAGCCACTCCGGATTGGTGTCATACATCTTCTTGCCGCGGAACAGGTAGTAGCCGAGGACCAGCGCGCCCCCGATCACGTGCAGGCCGTGCAGGCCGGTGATCGTGAAATAGATCGCGTAGAACGGGTTCCAGGCCGGGGTGAACTTCGAGGCGAAGGCGATCTGCTCGCGCGGCACTTCGAGGTGCGACGGGAAGGCGTGGACCTTGGCGCGCTCGTCGTAATCCGGGCCGAGGAACTGCTCCTTGAACTGGATCACCTTCTCGCGGTCGGCGCGCGGCTTGCCTTCGGCCTTGGCGACGAAGTCCTTCCACTCGACGCGGTAGCGCTCGGTGAAGGTCGGCTCCTGGCCTTTCGCCTTGAGGTGTTCCTCAAGCTTCTTGATCTCGGCCTTGTGCCATTCCCAGGCGGCGCGGATCTCCGGGTTGTGGGCGAGCACCCACGACTTCTCGATCTCCACCATCGGGTCGAGGCCCTTCTGGACGGCCTTCTGGGCGGTGTAGCGGAAGTCGACGGCATCGACGTAGTGGAACACCATCGGGCTTTCGAGCAGCTTGCCTTCGACGACAGTGCCGTCGCGAAGCGCGCTCGAGGTCTCGCCCTGCTTCACGTCACGCGGGCCGAAGGAAAGCTTCGCCGGCGGATCGATCTTGAAAGCAACGCTGGCGGCTTCCTCCATCATCTTGCCTTCCAGCTCCTTCGGATCGATCGAAACCTTGTCCGAGATCTCCCAGTCGCGCTTGCCAGGGTAGGCGGCGTGCGCGGCGACCCATGCCTTCTTGAGCGCGGCGGTGCGCACCGCGGCGTTGTTCGCGCGGGCCGCGAGGTGAAGGTTCTTGATCTTGGCGAGAACCTCGAGGGACAGCTCGGTGTCGGCCGGCACGACGGTTTCCGCCGGGGCGCCGGGCTTCGGCGACAGCTTCAGGTCGGACGCCAGCGTGATCTTGGCGTCGTGGTGCTTCGCCTCGGTGAGGAACTCCTTCACCCAGTCCTGGTAGTAGCGGGTGGTATTGAAGGTCAGGCCGGCGGCCTCCACGTAGATTTTGTTTTCCTCGATCTTGTTGCCCTTGTGATCGAGCACGTAGTCGTCGGCCTTGGCTTCGCCGTGCGGATCGACGCCCTCCTTCAGCTCGGCGGCAAGGTGGCCTTCGACGACCGCGCCGTCGGACATGCGGAGCGCCTGGTGGTGGAACTTGACGTTGTATTCAAGGCCTTTGAGGACCATGAAAACGCAGGCGCAGAGGACGGTGAAGCCCATGAAGCACTGGAACTTGCGCCATTCGCGCAGTTTGAGCGCGGCCCAGGCGAAGACGACGGTGACCGACGAGGCGATCAGCACGAAGGTGTTGATCAGACCGGGCAGGATCGGCAGCGCGCGCTCCGGCCACGGGTAGCCGCCGGCGGGGTCGGACGCGCCGACACGCAGGTAAACGTAGGCCGAGAAGAAACCGCCGAAGAGCATGACTTCCGACGCGAGGAACAGCCAGATGGCGATCTTCGAGTTGGTGAGGCCGGTGTCCTTGCGGGGCGTGACGACGAAGGGGATTTCCATGGAACGGGTGTTCTTTAGAGCGTTATCCGGATTCCTAGAGCGCGGGAATCAGTGGTGGGATTCGGACTTGGCCGGGGCTTCGTGGCCCTTCGGCGCGACCCACTGCGGGAGGTAGTCCTCGTCGTGGTCCGGACGGCTGTATTCGTAAGGACCGCGGTAGATCGCCGGCTCGAATTCGAAGTTGCCGTGGCCGGGCGGAGTCGGGGTCGCCCACTCCAAGGTGGTGGCGTTCCACGGGTTGTCGCTCTCGACCTTGCGGCCGAAGAACTTCGCACCGAAGAGATTCAGGATGAACGGAATCTGGGAAATCGCGAGAGCCCAGGCAGCGACCGACATCACGATGTTGAGGTCGATGTGCTGGAGCACCGTTTTGGCGTAAACGTTGTTGGCGGCCAAGTCGGCGGTCTTGGCGAGGTAAGCGTCACCACCGTTGTACCAGCGGCGGTGGAAACCGGCCATGCCCTGAACCAGCATCGGGAAGAAGATCAGGTTCATGCACACCAAGCTCGGCCAGAAGTGCAGGTGGGCGAGAAACTTGCTCATGTAGCGGCCGGTGATCTTCGGATACCAGTGGTAGATGCCGGCGAAGAGGCCGAAGAGGATGCCCGGCGCCACGACGTAGTGGAAGTGGCCGATGACGTAGTAGGTGTCGTGCAGGTGGAGGTCCGCCAGGTTGAAGGCGAGCGGCAGACCGGTCAGGCCACCGATGCCGAACATCGGCAGGAACGCGCAAGCCCACATCATGGCCGGCTGGAAGCGGATCGAACCACCCCACAGCGAGATGATGAGCGCGGTGAGCAGGATCACCGACGGCACCGAGATCAGCACCGTGGTGGTCTGGAACCAGGTCGAAACCGCGGCGCCCATGCCGGTCAGATACATGTGGTGGGCCCACACGATGAACGACAGGAAGCCGAGCACGAGCACGCCGTAGACCATCGACTTGTAGCCCCAGAGCGGCTTGCGGGTGTAGCATGGCACGATTTCCGCGACGCAGGCGATCGCCGGCAGGAGGAGGACATACACCTCCGGGTGGCCGAGGAACCAGAAAAGGTGCTGGAACAGGAGCGGGGAGCCGCCGCCCGAGAGGTTCGCCAGACCTTCCGTCTTGGTGTAGAGACCGCTCGGCATGAAGAACGACGAGTGGGTCACGCGGTCCATCAGCTGCATGATGCCGGCGGCTTCAAGCGGCGGGAACGCGAGCAGGAGGAGGAAACCGGTGACGAGCATCGCCCAGACGAAGAACGGCAGGCGCATCCAGGTCATGCCGCGGGCGCGCAGGTTGATGATCGTGGTGATGAAGTTGACCGAGCCGAGCAGCGACGAGGTGATCAGCAGCACCAGACCAAGGAGCCACTGGGTCTGGCCGGCGAGCCATTGGTTGACGACCTGGCCGTCGGCGAAGCCGGCGAGCGGCGAGTAGTTCGTCCAGCCGGACTTGGCCGCGCCGGATTCGAGGAAGAACGAACCGCACATCACCAGACCGCCCGCGAGGTAGATCCAGTAGCTCATCATGTTGAGCTTCGGGAAGGCCATGTCCGGCGCGCCGATCTGCAGCGGGGTGACGTAGTTGCCGAAGGCGCCGAAGCCGAGCGGCACGATGCCGAGGAACACCATGATGGTGCCGTGCATGGCGCCGAACATGTTGTAGGTCTCGCCGGTCACCTTGCCGTCCTGCAGCCAGCGGGCCTTCCAGGTGTCGGTGAACAGCCAGCTCATCCACTCCGGCAGCGGCTGGTGCGGGTAGGCGATGCTCCAGCGCATGACCATCATCAGGTAGAACCCGAACAGCAGGAAGGCCATGGCCGTGAGGCCGTACTGGATGCCGATCATCTTGTGATCGGTCGAGAAGAAGTACTTCTTCAGGAATCCCGGATCGTGGTGATGATCGTCGTGATGGGCGTGATCGGCGGTGTGGGCGTGAGCGCTCATGCGTGAGGCGGAGATTTCAGGGGTTCCTTACTTGGCGGGCGCCGGAGCGAGATTGCCCGGGAGAACGAGGGTGGCCGGATCGAGCTTGTCGCCGGGGAGATCCTTGGTGTGCTCGGCCTTGAGCTCGTCGGCGTCGACCTGCTTGCCGGCGCTCTTGCGCTTGCCGGAGATGTCGAGCGCGGCCTTGGCCATGTCGACGGTGACGACGTCGCCCTTGCTGTTGCCGAGGTTGTTGCGGAGGTAGGTCAGGATGCCCGCGAGGTCCTCGGGCGTCATGCCGCCGCCCTGGGCGGGCATGCCGGCGGCACCGAACACCTTGCCGGTGCTGGTCGGGCCGTGGAGACCGTTGAGCACGATCATCGAAAAGCGCTCGGTCGGGCCGAGCACCCACTCGGAGCCGATAAGCGCCGGGTAGTTCGCGCCATCGCCCTTCGCGTCCGAGCCGTGGCAGCCGCTGCACTTGGCCGAGAAGATCTTCGCGCCTTTGGCCGAATAGGCGGCGAGCGCCGGCTTCGGCTGCGGGCCGCTGTTCTCCTCGCCCGGCGCCTTGGCGCGGACGTAACCTTCGCGGAAGGTCGAACCGTAGCTGAAGTAGCCGCTGCCGGCGCCGAGCACGAGGCCGGCGACGAGCAGGACGACCGCGAGCGGCAGGAAGATCCACAGGGCGATCGGCTGGCTGCCGTTCTCGCCGAGCGATTTTTCACGCGCGGCGGCGGCCGCCTGGCGAACGAGCCGGTCGTGCGTCTCGGCGACGTTGATCGAGTCCTCGAGATCGGGCTTGTTGAGTGGTTCGGACATGTCGTGAGAGGGAGGGAACTCGGGCCTTATTTCTTCTTCACCGGGGCGAAGTTGAGGGACGCGGGCGGGGCGTCATCCTTCTTGAGGGAGAGCAGGTAGGAGACCAGCGCCTTGGCTTCGGCGCTCGGGACGATCTCGGTGCCGGCGGGCGATTCGAACGGCAGCGCCTCGCGGGAGCGGTTGCCGAGCACCTTCTTCTCCTCGAACAGGAAGCGGTAGGGCGGGCAGTTCGACTTCGCGCGGGTGACGTCCGCGCGCGGGTTGTAGAGGTGGGCGTAGAGCCAGGCTTCCGGCGAAACGTTCTTGGCGTAGGCGTTTTCCACGCGCAGGCCGATGTTCGAGAGGTCCGGGCCCTGGCGGGTCACGCCGATCTGGGCGAACTTCTCGCCCTGGAAGTCGTAGGCGTTGGTTTCGCGACGCGTGTCGCCGCGGTCGCCTGCATCCTTGAGGCCGCCCCAATCGGCGCGGAACAGATCGTTGCCGGCGTAGGTCGGACGCACCACCTGGGTGTGGCAGAGGTAGCAGCCGTTCTGGGCGTAGACGGTGGCGCCGTTGGCGACGCGGCCGCTGCGCTTCGGAAAATAGATGCCGTCTTTGCCGTCGACATCCTCCTTGAGGACGATCGGCTGGAGATCGCGCATTTTCAGGAAGGGAACAACAACCACGGACAGCCAGGCGATGCCGAAGCTGGCGGCCAGACCGAGAAGGAAGGTGCGGAAGGTCATGGAAGGAGAATTTGAGATCTCAAATTTCAAATTTGAAATTCCTCAGTGGGAATGGAGCGGGCCGGCGTTGTCGATGTCGCCTTCCGGGCCGTGCGGGTTCCCGCCGTGGCCGCCATCGAGCAGCGTCGGGTGTGACGAGCGGCGGCCGAGGCGCAGCCACATCAGCGTCAGGTGCAGGAAGAAGAAGAGGTTCGAGAACAGGATGAAGCACCAGGCGATGGTGGTGGCGATGGCGTAGGGGTAGGCGCGGTCGGCCGCGTTCTCCCAAGGCATCGAGAACTGCTCCTGGCCGATCCCCTGCTGGAGGCCGCCGAACAGGGCGACGAAGGCGATGGCACCCACTCCGTAGACCGAGAGGATGAAGTGGGTGGTGATCAGGCGGCGGGACAGCCACTCGCGCAGGGTGACGCGCGGAACGATGAAGTAGATCGCGCCGAACATCACGAAGGTGAAGAAGCCGTAGAGGCCGAGCAGGTCGAAGCCGTAGCCGGAGAGCGTGAACTGGGTGAGCGGCAGCGTGCTTTCCGGCAGGTTCAGCACCACGCAGGCGAGGCCGAAGGCGACCAGGCCGAAGAGACCGGCGATGGTGAAACGCAGCGTCGGGCTGTGGGCGATGGTGTCGCTGCCCGCCTTGAAGGCGGTGGTCAGCAGGTTGCCGGCGACGGCGAAGGCCGGCAGCGCGAACAACACGGTGGCGGCGGCGCCGACGTACGGGAGCCAGACCGGGATCGGGGCGCCGGCGAGCTTCTGCATGCCGGCCCACGGGGCGATCACGGCCAGCGTCCAGAAGCCGACCTTGGCGAGCGAGTAGCTCTGCACCGGGGTGCCGGAAACCTTGGGCACCAGGTAGTAGGCGGTGCCCATGCCCACCGGGGCGAAGAACAGCAACAGCAGCGCGGATTTATACCAGGCGTTGATGCCGGCGGCCATCACCGGGTGGCCCGGCAGGCAGTGAAGCAGGGCGAAGGCGGTGAGCAGCACCCAGGGGAACCAGATCGTCGCGCCGGCGAGAAACCACTGCGAGATGTAGGTGGAGACGCCCGGGCGGACGCGCATCTGGACCAGCGACCAGATCACGATCGCGGTGTAGGCGAGGAACAACGCGGGCCAGACGAAGGACGGGAATTCCATCCACGGCATGCCGGTGCCGTGGCCGGAAAGAATGCCGAGGACGCCGAGCGAGACCGCGAGGTTCCACGCGTGACCGGCGGCGAGGATGACGCCCGGGGCGCAGCATGCGCGGCGGGAAAGGCGTGCCATCAGCCAGATGATCGCGCCGAACGCGGCCTGTGCGCCCCAGCCGTAGACCAGCGCGTTGACGTGGGCCGGGAACACGCGGCCGTAGTTGAGCCACGAGCTACAGGCGAGAAAGTTCGGGCTGACGACCTTGGCCGAAGCGATCACGCCGAGGACGATCGACACCGCGAGCCAGGCGGCGCCGCTGGTGAAGAAGAACATCACCGGGTGACGCAGCGAACGGTCGATCGAGGCGCGCAGGAGCGCGTCCTGTGCCGGGGAGTTGGAGGTCTGCTGGGACATCGCGTGGAAAGGGAGCGGAGTTCTCTCGACGGGCGGAGCGTCAGGGCTTGATCAGTTCTTCGGCTTTCACCGGCGGCTTGCCGACCTCGCCGCGGAGGGCCTTCACCTGCTCGGGCGACACGGCGGAAGCCTTGTTGCCGAAGCTGTTGCGAACGTAGGTGAGCACGGCGGCGATCTGCTCGTCGGTCTGGTAGGCCATCGGCGCCATCATCGGGACGGCGGCGAACGGCTGGCCCTTGACGGTGATCGGGCCCTGCAGGCCGCGCAGCTGGATGAGGATCAGGTTCGAGACCGGACCGTTGACCCACTCGGAACCGGCGTGGATCGGACCGGCCGGACCGCCTTCGCCGTTCTGGCCGTGGCAGGCGGAGCAAATCATATACTGGGCCTTGCCGGCTTCCAGCACGGCAGGATCGATCGGCGCGTCGGCCTTCGGGCCGGAGGCGTTGATCGCGGCGTAGTCGACCGAAGCCGGGGCTTCGGCGAGCTTCTTGGCGGTCGGCGAATTCGGGATCAGCTGCTCCGGCTTCTCGACGGCGACCGGCTTGGAGGCGGCGAGCTGTTTGCCAAAGGATTCGAACACGTCGTGCGGCGGCACCTGCACCTTCTTGCCTTCCTCCACGACCTTGTAGTCGAGGGCGGCGGCCTGCGCTGCGTCGATCTTGGCGCGGGTCTCGTAGCGCTTGGCGGCGGCGGCTTCCTCAAGCGTCACCGGCTCCTTGGCTTCGGTGAGTTTCACCATGCCCCAGATCCCGCCGAGCACGACGGCGAAAAGGACGAAGGTGACGATGCTCCAGAAGAGGGCGGAGCAGCGGGCAAGCGGGTTGTCGCAATTGGAGGACATGTTCGGAGAAGGCTCGGAATTCGGAGCGCGTGAGGCGGGATCAGTTCGAGACGTTGGCGGACTCGAGGATGCGCGGGTCGCGGTGCGGGTAGAGCGCGTGCTGGCCCAGGGCGCGGAGGAAGAAGAACAGGAAACCGGCGCCGACGGTGACGAAGGCGAGGATGTCGCCCCAGAAGGCGCCCGGAATCACCGGCTGGATGTCGCCGAACACGGCGTGGTCGATGTTGCCCAGCGAGATGCCGCGCTCCGGGATGGTGATGAGGTAGTGGTCGAGCACGTGCATCACCAGCGTGTAGACGGCGATGATCGAGAGGATGTTCCAGTTCCGCTTGAAGCGCGACTGGAGCAGGATCACGAACGGGACGACGAAGTGGCCGAACACGAGGAACAGCATGCCGGTGTTCCAGCCGCCGGTGTTGCGGATGAGGAAGTACTTCGTTTCTTCGGTGATGTTGGCGTACCAGATGAGGAAGAACTGGGAGAAGGAGACGTAGGCCCAGAAAATCGTGAAGGCGAACAGCAGCTTGCCCTTGATGTGGAAGTGTTCCTCGGTGACGACGTGCTTGAGGTAGCCGTTGTTCTTCAGCCAGGCGGCGGTGAGGATGATCACGGCCATCGAGTTCAGCGCCGCGCCGGCGAACAGGTAGACGCCCCACATGGTGGAGAACCAGGTGTAGTCCTGACCCATCAGCCAGTCGAAGCCGGTGAAGGTGATCGTCAGCGCGAAGACGATCAGCGTGTAGGTCGAGTGGAAGCGGGCGCGGAAAAGACGGCGGACAGTCGGGTTCGGATCGGTGTCCTGGCCCGTGGAAAGCTTGCGCAGGCCGATGATGACGGCACCGAGGCCAACGAAGTAGAACACGAAGCGCCCGTACCAGAACGGGATGTTCATGTAGAAATACTTGTTCGAAAGCAGGTGGTTGGTGTGGTGGAGGTATTCCTTCACGTCGCCATGCGCCTGGCGGTGGATGTTCATCCACTCATAGAGGTAATGCTGCACCTGCGGGAAGGCGAGCGGCAGGGCGAAGATCGCCATCCACGGGAAAACCGAGCCGAGGTTCTCGAAAATGCGGCGGACGGAGGTGCCCCAACCGGAGTTCGAGACGTTGTGGAGCAGTGTCCAGAAACAGCCGCCGATCGCCAGCGTCAGGAAGAAGTAGAGCGCGAACACCCAGGAGTAAGCGTAGCAGCCCTGATACTTCTCGGGCGCGAAGAACAGCAGCCAGACGCTGGCCAGCGAGCCGAGGACGGCCACGGCGAGCGACACCAGCTTGACCTTCGAGACCTTCGACGGGTCGAGGTGTTCGCCGTTGACGGGAATGTCGGCGGAAGTGACGTGATGGGACATTTCGGACGGGAAAGGAATGGGGTTACTTCACTTGGCCGGCGGCCTTGGCGGCGTCGAACGACGCTTTGACGGCTTCGTAGGGGGCTTCCTTGGCGAGCTGCAGGGCGCGGACGTAGGCGATGATCGCCCAGCGGTCGCGGACGGGGAGGTTGTAGCCGTAGCCGCTCATGTTGCCCTTGCCCTTCGAGACGACCTCGAACATGCGGCCGTCCGGGTAGGCGTCCGCCTTGAGCGTGTGCAGGTTGGCGATACCGGGGACGCCGAACTGGCTGGTGAAGCCCTGGCCGTCGCCGGATTTGCCGTGGCAGGGCGAGCAGTAGATGCCGAAGCGCTCTTCGCCGCGGCGGAGGAAGGCCGGGGCGTTCTCGGCGGTCAGGCCGAGTTCCGCCGGCATGCCGGTGCCGAAGTAATCGCCGACGTGGCCGGTGAAGTAATAACCGGTGTTGCCGCCGAATTCCGGTTCCGGAATGCCGCCGATCTCGGTCTTGCCTTCTTCATTGAAACCGCGCGGCTGGGTGCCGGCGACGGGCTGGCGGGAACCCTGGCCGTCGGCGAAGAAGTCGTCCGGCTTCTGGGCCTTGAGCTTGTCCTGTTCTTTCATGTCCGGAAAGATCCGGATCGGACGCTCGGAGAACTTCTGGCCGCGGACGCCGAAGATGCCGACGACCATCACCGCGACGATCGCGTAAACGAGGAAAAAGTAGCGCATTGCAGGGAAAGGGCTGGAGGGGTTCAGGAGTCCTCTTCTTCGACGAGTTCGATGCTGGCGCCGCCGATCTCTTCAAGGAACGAGCGGGTGCCTTCGGGGCTGAACTTGGCGTCGCGTGCCTCGACGGCGATGAAGAAGCCGTCGTCGGTGGCGCGGTGGAACTGCTTGCTGGCGAATAGCGGGTGGTTCAAGCGCGGCAGCTTCATCAGAGCGAGCACGCCGAACAGCACGGTGAAGCCCGAGAACAGGATCGTCAGCTCGAACATGATCGGGAAGAACGCCGGAACGGTGAAGATGTTCGTCGGCTTGCCCTGGACCACGGTCGGATAGGATTCGGCGGTCTTCGCCAGCCACGGGATGAAGTCCCAGACGTGGGTCTGGGTCAGGGTGGCGAGGACGAAGGCGGTGGCGGTGCCGGTGGTGCCGCCGAAGAACACGAACCAGGGGAGGATCGAGCGCTTCATGCCCATCGCCTTGTCGAGGCCGTGGATCGGATACGGGGAGTAGCAATCCCATTTCCGGAATCCGGCGTCGCGCACTTTTTCCGCGGCCTTGTAGAGGGCGGAGGCGCTTTTGAACTCGGCGAGGTAGCCGTAGACGCGTTTGCGGGTCGTGCTCACGTGCTTGGAAAAATCAGGATTCTCGGGGGATCAGGCCTTCGCCTGCAGCTCGTGCTGGTAGGCGGCCTCCTTGGCCACGCCGTGGTCCGGGTGGTCGTGATGGTCGTCGTGGTGTGGGTCCGCCTCGGGCAGGGTCCACTTCACCTCGGCGATGTTGATGCAGGGCAGGAAGCGCAGGAAGAGGAGGAACAAAGCGAGGAACATGCCGATCGTGCCGACGAAGAGCATGATTTCCACCGGGCTGGCGCGGTAGTAGCCCCAGTCGGCCGGCAGGAACATGCGGGCCAGCGTGGTGCAGATGATGACGAAGCGCTCGAACCACATGCCGACGTTGACGCACATGCAGACGGCCATCACCACCCACAGGTTCTCGCGGCACCACTTGAACCAGAAGACCTGCGGCGAAAGGACGTTGCAGGACATCATCGCGACGTAGGCCCACCAGTAGGGGCCGACGAGGCGGTATTTGAAGGCGGCGGCTTCGTACTGGGCACCCGAGTAGAATGCGACGAAGAGCTCCATCAGGTAGGCGTAGCCGACGATCGTGCCGGTCAGCAGGATGATCTTCGCCATGTTGTCGATGTGCTTCATCGTGATCATGTCCTGCAGGCCGTAGATGAAACGGGCCGGGATCATGATGGTGAGCACCATCGCGAAGCCGCCGAAGATGGCGCCCGCGACGAAGTAGGGCGGGAAGATCGTGGTGTGCCAGCCGGGAACGACGGAGGTGGCGAAGTCGAACGACACGACCGAGTGCACGGAGAGCACCAGCGGGGTCGAGAGCGCGGCCAGGAGCAGGTAGGCCATTTCATAGTGGCTCCACTGGCGGTTGCCGCCGCGCCAGCCCATGGCGAAGATCCCGTAGAGGAGCTTGCGCAGGCCCGGCTTCGCACGGTCGCGGATGGTCGCGAGGTCCGGCACCATGCCGAGGTACCAGAAGATCAGCGAAATGGTGAAATAGGTCGAAACGGCGAACACGTCCCACAGCAGCGGCGACTTGAAGTTCTGCCAGATCGCGTTGGCGTTCGGGATCGGCGCGAGGAACCAGGCGAACCAGACGCGACCGACGTGGAAGGCCGGGAAGATGCCGGCGCAGCACACCGCGAAGATGGTCATCGCCTCCGCCGCGCGGTTGATCGAGGTTCGCCAGTTCTGGCGCGTCAGGAACAGAATCGCCGAAATCAGGGTGCCGGCGTGGCCGATACCGATCCAGAACACGAAGTTGGTGATGTCCCAGCCCCAGAAGACCGTGTTGGTCATGCCCCAGACGCCGACACCGGTCGAGACCAGGATCGACAGGCCGCCGAGCACGCCGATCAGGGCGATGATCGCCGACGGGATGAACAGCATCCACCAGATGGCGGGCTGCTTGTTTTCGAGCACGCCGCAGATCCGCTCCGTGATCCAGTGGTAGGACCGGTTGTTGAGGATCAGCTTTTCGCGCTCGAGCACCGGGAGTTTCGGTCCCTGGCGGGTCTCGTCGGCGGTGTGGGTGGCGTGGGCCATGGGTGGGAGTCTCGTGAAAGGTGGGATTGCGGGATCAGGCCATGTGGATGGTGGCCTTGCCGACGAACTTGGCGTCCGGCATCTTCGGATTCGGGTTCTTGACGCGGGCGAGGTAGCTCGTGCGCGGGAAGGTGCCGATGTAGTGGAGCAGGTCGTAGTTGCGCTGGCTCAGCTTGGCGCGGCGGACGAGCGCCTTGTCGCCGTCGAGCTTGTTGCCGAAGGTGATGGCACCCGACGCGCAGGCTTCCTGGCAGGCGACCTTCACCGAATCGACCGGGATGCGGAGGGTCTTGGTGGAGACCTGGACTTCCGGCGACGGTTTGCCGGCGGCGAGGGTTTCCTGCTTCTGACCACGCTTCTGGCGGATGACGGCGTCCTTCAGACGCTGCACGCAGTAGGTGCACTTCTCCATCACGCCGCGCATGCGGACGGTGACGTTCGGGTTGCGCTGGAGGTGCGGCGCCTCGCCGACCTGCTTCTCGCCGAACGGTCCGCGGTAGAGGTTGTGGGCGACCAGCGGGTTGCGCTTGTTGTAGTCGAAGTAGTTGAAGCGGCGGGCCTTGTACGGGCAGTTGTTCGCGCAGTAGCGGGTGCCGATGCAGCGGTTGTAGGCCATCGCGTTGAGTCCGTCCTCGGTATGGACGGTGGCGTTGACCGGACAGACGGTTTCGCACGGGGCGTTCTCGCACTGCACGCAGGCGACCGGCTGGGGCACGAGTTCCGGGCTGTCCGGGTCGAAGTCGTTCTCCTTGTCGACCGCGAAATAGCGGTCCATGCGGATCCAGTGCATCTCGCGGCCCATGGCGAGCTGGCGCTTGCCGACGATCGGGATGTTGTTTTCCGACTGGCAGGCGATGACGCAGGCGTTGCAACCGGAGCAGGAGGAGAGGTCGATCGCCATCTCCCACTGGTGGAGCGGGTCGCTGAGCAGCGACTTGCCCTTGTTGTCCTCCGGCTTGTAGAGCGGGATGTTCGGCGGCGCGTGGCTGTCACCGCTCTGCTTGGAGACGCCGGCGACCTGGGCGGCGAAATCGCCCTTCTCCTCGTCGGTCTGGGTCGAGACCTCGCGGGCGAGCGCGCGGCCATACATGGCGGCGTGCTCCTGGCCGACGGCGAGCGAGTAGCGTTTGCCGGTCTTCTCGGCGGTGCCGCCGGTGGCGAAATAGGCGGTGGCGGCGGTGCGCAGCGGGTAGACGTCGAAGCCGCGGTTGACGCCGACGAGGCCGACGTGGCCGGCCTTGGCGGTGTCGCGCTTCAGCTCGTCCTCCTTGTCGCAGCCTTGGCCGTAGCCGACGGGCAGCACGATGACGTTCTCGGCCTGGCCGAAGGCGACGAGCACCGGCACTTCGACCGACCGGCCGTTGACGGTGACCTTGATGAGCGGGGCCTTGCGGTTGCCGCTTTCGCCGTCCGGATGGACCGAGGCGCGATTGGATTCGAGCTCGAGGATCTCGTCGTAGATGCCGAGTTCCTTGGCGGTCTTCGGCGCGATGAGCGCGGCGTTGTCCCAAGAGAGCTTGGAAACCGGATCGGGCACTTCCTGCAGCCAGCCGTTGTCGATCCAGCGGCCGTCGTAGACCGACGAGTCGGTGGCGAAGACGATTTCGAGCGACTTGGCGGTCGGGGCCTCGGTCTTGGCGAACACCGGGGCCTGGGCCTTCGGCGAGGCCGGCTGGTATTTCGAGCCGGCGAGGAAACCGTCGCGCAGGAGCTTCTTCCAGGAGGCGTCCTCCTTGTCGGCGAGACCGGCGAAGGTTTCGCGGACCGCGGCGTAGGCGGGCGAGGCGGCGCCCTTCTCCCCTTCCCCGTTGAGCAGCTTGCCGTCGTCGGAAAGCAGGGCGAGGAGCAGCTCGAGCTCGGACACGCAGTCCGGATAGAGCGGGAGGATCATCGGCTGGACGATCGTGTAGACGCCGTTGGCGCTGCGGGCGTCGGACCACTGCTCGAGGTAGTGGGCGGCCGGGACGTGCCAGCCGGCGGCGTGCGCGCTGGCGTCCGTGCGCTGGCCGAGGTGGATGGAAACCTTGGCCTTGGCGAGCGCGTCGGCGAACTTGAGGTCGGCCGGGGCGTCGAACACCGGGTTCGACGGGGTGAGCAGCATGACGGTGTCGATGGCACCGGATTCGAGATCCTTGGTCAGGCCGGCGAGCGTGCCGAGGCCGGCGTTACCGGTCTTGTAGGCCTGAAGCGGCTTGCCTTCGCCGATGTTGCCGAGCACCTGGTTGATCGCGAGAGCGAGCTGGTGGACGACGGCGGGCTGGCGCGGACCGGCGAGCACGACGGACTTGCCGGCGAACTCCTTGAGGTCGGCGGCCATTTCGATGATCCACTTGGTCTGCTTCTCGTCGAGAATGGCGGCGGTGGAGCCGCCCGCGCCGAGGGTGCCGGCGAGCTGGGCGGCGACGGCCGCGACCTGGCTCGGGGCGACGCGGAGGCGGTGGTCGGCCATCCCGCCAGTCAGCGAGTAGGCACCTTCCACCGCGTAGAGGCGGTTCATTTTCGACGCGTCCGGCTCACCCTTGTAGTCCGTGCCTTCCGGCTTGCGGCGGGCGGAGAATGCGGCGGTCGGATAGACGGCGTCGACGCCGACGAAGTCGCAGTCGAGCGAAACGATGCGGTCGGCCTTGGCGAAATCGGGGACCAGCGAGACGCCATCGCCGACGACGGATTCGCCGGCGAGCGCTTCATACTGGTAGAACTTCGCGGCGGCGAACTTGCCGGCGAGCTGCTTGGCGAGGCGCGCGCGGGTCGGGCTGTCGTCGGAGCCGAAGACGAAGCCGATCTTCGCCGACTTGTCCTTGGCGACGGCGGCGAGGGCGGCCTCGAAATCGGTGCGGGCGATCGCCTTGCCGGACTTGAGGAAACCGCGCGAGCGCGACGGCGAGTAAAGATCGAGCACCGAGGCCTGGGCGAAGGCGTCCGTGCCGTCGCCATCCGGGTGCAGCGTGTTCGGGGCGACCTTGGTCGGGCGGCCTTCGAAGGTGGTCACCACGAGCGGCGTGGCACCGCCGGAGCGGGGCATCGACGACGCGTAGTAGAGCGCCTTGCCCGGGATCACCCATTCCGGGGCCTTGGCGAAGGGCTCGATGAAGCTCTCCGGGCGGCGGCAGGCGGCCATGCCGAGGCCGGCGAGCGCGGTGGACGCGCCCATCAGCTTGAGAAACGAACGGCGGGACGTGTCCAGGTCGCCTTCGCCGGACATTTCGGCGGCTCCCTGCGGGAACTCGCGCTCCAGCCATTGGCGGAAGGCGGGCGTGTCCTCCAGTTGGCCCAAGCTGCCCCAGGAAACGGTCGTTTCGCCTGCGGGCACTTCAGGGTGTTGCAAGATGCGCTTGCTCATGTCGGCGTGCGGAAAGCGGGGTGTAAGGGGATCAGTGGTGGCAGGTGGCGCAGCCGGTCTTTGGATTGACCTGCCATTGCTCCTTGAGCTTGAGACCGAGCTCCTCGGTGGTCTTCACGCCGAGCGACTGGCCGTGCTTCGACACGTAGTCCTGGGCGTCATACTTGAGATTGAACACTTCCTCGAGCGGGCGGAGCTTCGCTTCCGGCGCGCGGTGGCACTCGAGGCACCAGCCCATCGAGAGCGGCTCGGCCTGATAGACAACCTCCATCTGGTCGATCCGGCCGTGGCAGCTCTGGCAGGAGATGCCGCGGTTCACGTGGGCCGAGTGGTTGAAATACACGTAATCCGGGAGCTTGTGGACGCGCGACCACTGGATCGGCTTGCCGTCGTAGCCGGGGTAGTTGACGTCCATCTCGCGGTGCAGCGGGGCCAGCTTCGGGCTGTCCTTCTGGACGTGCTGGTGGCAGTTCCAACAGGTGTTGCCGGTCGGCACGTTGGAGTGACCGGAAACGTCGACGAACGAGTGGCAGTAGCGGCAGTCGAGACCGACCTGATCGACGTGGATCTTGTGGGAGAACGGAATCGGCTGGGACGGCTGGTAGCCGACGGTCAGCGTCTTTGGCGTCGCGTAATAGGCGAAAGCGATGGCCGCCCCGATCGCCACGCTGCCAGCGCAAATCGCGATCTTGAACGGAAGCAGGTTCGTCCAGCGAGGGAAGAAATTTGCCATGGGAGCGCGGGTCGTTGCAGAGGGGTCGGCGTGGAGCTTGTGAAATTTTTCACAAGCAATGGGTGATCTACCACGGGCAGGCCGCGGAGCGGCGCGGAGCGGCGCGGAGCATGTAGAGGCAAAAAATCGGACGCAATGCCAAAAAGCGGAAAATATTCCACAATCGGCGCGTATCGCGATTTGTTGAATCCGCTAGAGTCCCGCCCTTCAACGGGACTGCCAGTTCAGCCCTTGGGCCTTGCGCCACTTGCGGTAGGCGGCGGACTGGTCGGCCTTCGACTCGTCGCGCAGGCCGGGGTTGGCCTCGAGGAAACGCTCGAACATGCCGCCGCCCGCCTCCTCCGCCGGCTCTTCGACCTTTTCTGCGGCATCCGGCAATGTCGAAGGCGGCGCCTCCCCACGTCCGATCCGCTCCAGGCGGGCGGCCACGCGCCCCAGTTGACGGAGCGCCAGCGCCAGCAGGACCAAGATCCCGCCCAACAGCAGATTCGTCAGGAGCGCGCTTTCGAACATGCCCCATCCTGCGGAAAGCCCTCCGCCGCGGTCGAGCAGGAAACCAAAGCCCTCGCCCCGCCGGCCGGGGCTCACCATTCCTTGCAAATCCGCTGCAAGCGCCGCAGCCGGTCGAGCGCCCCGCCGGAAACGATCGCCTCGCGCGCCAGCTCGATGCCCGAGCCCATGGTGTCGGCCAGGCCGCAGCAGGCGAGCGCCGCGCCGGCGTTGAGCAGCACCATGTCCCGCTTCGGACCGGTGTCGTCCCCGGACAGGATCGCCTCCAAGATCGCCGCGTTCGCAAACGCATCGCCGCCCTGAAGATCAGACACTTCCGCATGCGCCATACCGAAATCGCGCGGCCGCACCTCCTCGTCCTCCAGATCCTGATAGGCGCCCGCCTTGCAGATCCGGGTCGAGCCCATCAGGCTGACCTCGTCGACCGAACGGCCGTCACCGGTGGTGCCGTGGACGACCCACGCGCTCTCGCGACCGAGACGCTGGAGGATTTCGGCGAACGCCGGGCACCACTCGCGCTGATAGACCCCGGTGAGCTGGCACTGCGGCTTCGCCGGATTGAGCAGCGGCCCGATGATGTTGAAAATCGTGCGCACGCCGCGCTTGGCGAGCATCTGCCGGACGCCGACCACCGCCTTGAACGCCGGATGATACATCGGCGCGAATAGGAACCCGACGCCCGCGCCCTCCAGACAGCGGCGGAAACCCTCCGGCGGCAGGCCGATCCGCACGCCGAGCGCCTCCAGCACGTCCGCGCCGCCGCTTTTCGACGTGATCCCGCGGTTGCCGTGCTTCACCACCACGCCGCCCGCCGCCGCGACCACGAACATCGCGGTGGTCGAGACGTTGAACAGGTCCAGCTTGTCGCCGCCCGTGCCACAAACGTCGATCGTCGGCCCCGGCGGCAGGGCCAGCCCGGCGTGGGGATCGACCGCGTGGCGCAGGAACACCTCGACGAAGCCCGCGATTTCCGCCGGCGTCTCGCCCTTTCTCGAAAGCGCTTCCAGCAGCTGGGCTTTCTTCGCATCGGCGACCGCCGAGTCCAGCAACAGCTCGGCCGCCACCTCGACCTCCTGCGGCGTGAGGTCCTGCCCTTCTTCCAGATGGTGGATCAGCGCGTCCATGAAGCCACCATGTTACGAGCCGGGCGAAAGGATGGAAAGCCCGCGCAACAAGGATTTTTCCCGCCTCACGGCTTCGAGAACCACGCCGGTTCGTTGCCGGGCTTCCACTTGATGTTGCAGCCGCTGCTCGGATACGGGCGGGCCATCGTCGGTTCGCCGGCGAGCATGCGGCGGACCGCCTCGCCGAGGTCACCGCCATGCGGTTCCAAGCCGCTGCGCGGGCGGGAATCGTCGAACTGCCCGGCGTAGGCGAGCTTCAGATCGCGGTCGAAGAGAAAGAAATCCGGCGTGCAGGCGGCGGAATACGCCTTGGCCGTCTCCTGCCCGGCGTCGAGCAGGTAGGGGAAATTCCAGCCGTGGGCGGCGGCGAACGGCCCCATGTGCTCCGGCGCGTCGTCCGGGTATTTCTCGAAATCGTTCGGCATGATCGCCACCGTGTTCACCCCTTGGTCGGCGATTTCCCGGGCGAACGCCCCCAGCGCGTCCGCCAGGTGGATGACGTAGGGGCAGTGGTTGCAGGCGAACACGACCAGCAGACCGTTCGCCCCCTTCAGTTCGTCGCGGGAACGCACGCCGCCCGCGGTGTCGGGCAATCGGAAGTCCGGAGCCGGATCGCCCGGTTGCAACAGGAAGGTCGAAAGCACTTCAGCCATGGGCAAACCATGGCATGAAACCGCACGACGGACACCCGAAAATGCCCGTGCGATCCGCGTTGGACGCGCCCGCCCGCATGCGCCACAGTGCGCCCCGATGTTGCCGCCGCTCACCCCTGACGATCTTGTCCGCTACTCGCGCCACCTGCTCATCCCGGGCGTGGGCGAGGACGGCCAGCGCCGGCTGAAGGGCGCGTCCGTGCTGATGATCGGCACCGGCGGCCTCGGCTCGCCCGCCGCGCTCTACCTCGCCGCCGCCGGAATCGGGCGCATCGGTCTGGTCGACCCCGACACGGTCGACCGCTCGAACCTCCAGCGCCAGATCGTCCACGGCGAAAGCTGGGTCGGCAAACCGAAGCTCGACAGCGCCGCGGCGCGCCTGCGCGAGCTCGCGCCGCACGTCCGGCTCGACCTGCACCGCACGCGGTTCACGCCCGACAACGCCGAGGCGCTCGCCGCGGATTACGATGTGATCGTCGACGGTTCGGACAATTTCCCCACCCGCTTCCTATCCAACGACGTCTGCTTTTTCCTGAAAAAGCCGAACGTTTACGGCTCGATCTTCCGCTTCGACGGCCAGGTCGCCGTGTTCGCCCCGCACCTCGGCGGCCCGTGCTACCGCTGCCTGCTGCCCGCGCTGCCCGCCCCCGGCTCGGTGCCGTCGTGCGACGAGGCCGGTGTGCTCGGCGTGCTGCCGGGCGTCATCGGCTCGCTGCAGGCGATGGAGACGATCAAGCTGCTGCTCGGCCTCGGCGAGATCCCGCTCGGCAAACTCACCTGCTATGACGCGCTCCGCAGCTCGTTCCGCACGCTCACGCTGCGCCGCGACCCGGCCTGCAAACTCTGCGGCGATTCGCCCGCCATCCACTCGATCCACAACCCCGAAACCCTCGGCTCCGCCTCCTGCACCATGACCATGGGAATCCCCACCATCTCCGCCGCCGAACTGAAGCAACGCCTCGCGGAGGGCTTCGACGGCATCCTCATCGACGTGCGCGAGCCGCACGAACACGCGGTCGACCACATCGAGGGCAGCCGGTTGATCCCGCTCGGCACGCTCGCCGAGGCGCTCCCCACCCTGCCCCGCGACAAGGAAATCCTCGTCCATTGCAAGATGGGCGGCCGCTCGGCCCGCGCGGTGAAAACCCTGCTCGACGCCGGCTTCGAAAACGTCAGCAATGTCGCCGGCGGCATCGACGCCTGGCTGGCGCTGCCGTGAGCGCCCTCTCGGCCGCCGCGCCGGCAGTCAAAAGAGCCGTCCGCCCGATATTCCCCGACCCGCGTGCCGAGCGGGATCGTTTTGGGAGCGGCTTGGGCGCGGGAAAAAGGCTGGCGGACCCGGGAGGCGATTGCTACTGGGGCGGAGTTGTAAACGAAATCCGGCGGGTCGCTTGCGAGCCGATCGGAGTCCCCCTCCCCCCTTTTTTCCGGAAGTTCGCGCTTCCGTGCAATCAGAACGTGCTTCGGGCCGCCGCGAGGCGAGTGTTGTGAAGCGGAATCGAGAAACCCAATCGTGTGCCGATGAACAGGATGAAAAGTGAGAACGCCGGGCCTGGCTCCGCGCAAGCCGTGCGCGACGCCGTTAAGAAAAGCACCGGCATTGTCCCATTCGGCCGCCGCTTGGCATCCTGTTGCGCCGCCTGGGTTTGGTTCGTGCTGACACTGTCGCTGTTCGGCGGCTCGCTGCTGCAGGCGGCCCCGTCGGATCCTTGGACGCGCGGGACCGGCTTGTTCAACAACATCACCTTGGGCGCTTTGAAAAACTCCGCCGTGGTCAATCGCGCGTGGCCCAACTCTGTCAACTACGACGTGGATCTGAGCACTTGGACTTATGACGTTTACGTTCCGCCGAACTATGACGGAACCAAGCCTTACGGCGTGGTGGTTTATTCGACTTCGGATCCGTGGCCGGCTGTGATGCTGCAGACGGCGTCGGCAGACAAAAACCTTATTTGGATCGCGCCACGAGGTGTCGGCGGAAACAACGATAATTGGCAAGTATCCGGCGTCGCCCTTATGGCCATCTACCGAGCAAATGAGTTGTTCAACATCAATCCACGCCGGGTTTACACCTCCGGAAAATCTGCCAACGCGCGCATTACGAGCGCTCTCGCGTTTTATCACTCGGAACTCATCAAAGGCACGGCACCGTCTTCGGGTTTCGGCATGCCGCGACTGAATGCGGTGACTCCGGATTACATCCCAAACACAAGCGGCAAGACCGATAGTTACTTTGGCTATGCGGATTTGTGGCTATTCGGGGATGAGAACGCCACCAATACGGCGTCCAAGGCGAACAAGCTGCGCTCCTACCTTTTTGCGCGCTACGATGATTATCGCGAGGACTACTTCATCGAAGCCTTCCATTGCGCCTACGAGCCGCAGGGTCAGATTTCTTTTCTCTACAACGGCCCCGGCAGCCACACGGACCCCTCCGACGCCGAGATGAAGGAGGCCATCGACTACCTCGACCGTGACGACATCTTCCCCGTCAACGCCAACATCACGGCGGGCTCGGGCGGCTTCTCCGGAATGACCAACATCAGTCAGTCCGGCGCTTCGGCGGTCGAGGCGACTGCTGCGGGCAAGACGACTTACACCCTCACCCCTACACTCACCGCCACGGCGGCGGCAAAGACCGGCTCGCCGTTTTACTGGGACAATGCGAACGGTTCCACCGTCCGCTGGCTCTGGGAGGTGAAGAACGCCGCGCCGACAAACCAGAAAACCTCCTTCGGCCTCTGGTTCGCCAACGAGACCTGGGGCGGCGGAGCACCCACCTCCGTGACCGCGGGCAGCAATCCCGGCATCCTCATCACGATCACGCAAAATGGCTCCGTGAACCGCATGGTCGTCAGCGCCCGGTCGGACGCGGGTGGCGAGACCGTCTTCTACGACGGCAATTTCAGCTTCGTGCCGGCCTATTCGACGGCGTGGACGAGCACGCAAACCGGCTACCTCACCGGCACCGGCTCTCCGGTCGAGATCCGCATGGACCTCAACAAGAGCCGCTGGCAGCTCGCATTCAACGGCATCAAGCTCGACGGCACGACCAACTCCATCGCCAGCGGCACGCAGATCTCGCGCGACAACAAGCGGATGCTTTTCGGCTACTGGGACAGCGCGGTCGGCGGCTCGCCTTTCTGGACGCACGGCCCGGTCTACTCCACCTACAACACCTGGTCGCCGTTCACCAAGTCCATCTTCACCGCCGCCACCGGCGCGCTCTCCGGCGCGGGCGCCACGCCTTCCCCGATGGAGCTGCGCTACGTGATCGCCAGCGATCCGAATCTCCCGAATCCGCCCGCGGCGTCCCCCACCGGCTTCACGGCGACCGCCAACGGTGGCGCGATCAATTTGTCGTGGAACGCCCTCGCTGGCGCGACCAGCTACGAAGTGAAGCGCGCGACCACGTCGGGCGGCCCCTACACGACGCTCCAGAGCGGCTATGCGGGCACGAGCTACAGCGACAGCAGCGCCGTTTCCGGCACCCTCTATTACTACACCGTCTCGGCGAACACCGCGTCCGGCGAGACGCTCAACGCCACCGAGGCAGCCTCCGGGCTCAACCTCCCGTCGCTCACCTGGATCGGCAACGGCGCCGACGCCAACTGGCAAACCGCGGCGAACTGGACCACGGTGCCTGTCGCGGGCGACACGCTCAATTTCGCCGGCGGCCGGCTCACCGCGACCAATAATTTCGCGGCCGGCACGTCGTTTGGCGGGCTCGTGTTTCCCGCCGGATCGAGCGCGTTCACGCTCGGCGGCAATGCGATCACACTCACCGGCGGCGTGACCAACGGCGGCGCGAACGCGCAGACGATCAACCTCGCCATGGCGGTTCCCTCCGGCTCACACACCGTCACGACCAACGCGAGCGGCAACGTTGCGTTGGCCGGGGTTGTCAGCGGCAGCGGCGGACTTGTGAAGGCCGGCGCGGGCACGGCGACGCTCTCCGCCATCAACACCTACAGCGGCAACACGACCGTGAACGCGGGCACGCTCGTGCTCGGAGCGGGCGGCGGCTCGGGCGCGGTGCGCGGCACGGTCACGGTCAACTCCGGCGCGACTTTGAAAGCGACGGCCACCGATGCCGTGGGCTATAACGTCGGGAGCCAGATTGCGCAGTTGAATATCAACGGCGGCACCTTCGACAACGGCGTCAATGGCAACAACGGGTTTCGCACGAACGTGGCTCTCACCGGCGGCACGATGACCTCCACCGGCGGCGGCTCCTTCCTCTTCACCACCGGAGGTTACGGTATCACTTCGCTCGCCAGCTCCACGACCTCGACGATCAGCTCCGGCCTCTTGCTTCAAAACAGCGTGAACCTCCCGATCGACGTGGCCGACGGTGCCGCCACCACGGATCTCCTGATTTCAGGCGTGGTCGCCGGGAGCGGCAGCGCCATCACCAAGACCGGCGCGGGCACGCTCATCCTCTCCGGTGCCAACACCCACAGTGGCGGCACCACCCTCAGCGCGGGCATGGTGGAAATTCAAAACAACAGCGCTCTCGGAACAGGCACAGCGACGCTGGCTGGCGTTACGTTGCAAGTCGGCGGCGCGGATTTGACGATCACGAACAATATTGTGGCGCAAGCCGGCACCACCTCGACTCTCAATAACAACGCCAAGAATCTCACGATCAATGGCAGTATCAGCGGGAGTGGTAATATCAATCGAGGCGCACCAAACTCCCCTACCGGCGTAATCCTTGGCGGAGACAATAGCGGCTATACCGGCACGTTCACGCAGAACTCTAATACCAATGCCACCGTTCGTTTCAGCAACGCGAACGCAGGCAGCGCCGGTGCCAGCTGGGTCTTTCAAAACACAACCGGTGGCAGAACCACGCTGGATTTCTCCGGCACCGGCACGATCTCGTTCGGTTCGATGACGGGAGGTGGATCCGTTCAGGCCAACACTTCCGGAACCAAGACGATCTCGGCGGGTGCCTTGGGCTTAACCGATACCTTCTCGGGCACCCTTGTCGCGAACGGCACGAACATACTAGCCTTTACCAAGGTCGGCAGTGGCACGATGACGCTCTCCGGCACCAACACCTACACCGGCCCGACGGCGATCAACGCCGGCACGTTGAACATCACAGGCGCGCTCTCGGGCTCTGGTGCGGTGACGGTGAACAATGGCGGCAAGCTTGCCGGTTCGGGCAGCGTCGCCGGCTCCACGACGGTCGCAAGCGGCGGGACGATTGCGCCGGGCAATGGCGGCGGCGGCGCGGCGGGCACGCTGACGCTCTCCGGCGGCCTCACGCTCAACTCCGGCGCGGTGCTGAACCTCGATCTCGCCGGCACATCGGCCTCCGACAAGCTCGCGGTAAGCGGCACGTTTTCCGCGACCGGCACGACGACGATCAACCTCACGGCGCTCGGCGGCTTCGCCGGCTCGGGCACGTATCCGCTCATCACGGGCGCGAGCGGCATCAGCTCCGGCAACTTCGCCATCGGCGTGATGCCCTCCGGCTATGTCGGTGCGCTCGGCGCGAGCGGCGGCACGCTCAACCTCACCGTGATGACCGTGCAGGAAAACTGGCGCCTCACGTATTTCGGCACGACCGCCAACAGCGGCAACGCCGCCGACGCCGCCGATCCCGATGGCGACGGCATGACCAACACGCAGGAGTTCTCCAGCGGCACCTCTCCCACTGATCCCGCGAGTGTTCTGAAAATCAGCCAGCTCCAAGCCAGCAATGGCGACATCGTGTTGAGCTTCCCAACGGTCACCGGGAAAATCTACCGCGTGGAGCGCTCCGATACGTTGCAAGACGGCTCTTGGGTCACGGTCCAAGGTGGCATCGCCGGCACGGGTGGCACCATCCAAGTCTCCGACACCGGAGGCTCCGCGCAGCCGAAGCGGTTTTATCGGATCGCCGTGCAATGATCGGCACTGCCCGTTACCCAACCTTGCTCATGCGAATCAATACGATGATCCGGCGAAGCGAGGCGGCATCGCCGGATCGAATGTCTTCTTTTTACCCGCGCCCTATGAGCGGGCCCGGCCCAGCTGCGGCACCCAGCAGGGCCGATCCGTCGTCTGACGCGTGAACCGGTGCCCCCCTCGGGGATACCGGTTTATCCGGCAAAGCCCGGGGCTTTCACAACGGCAATGGTGGGTAACGGGCTGGATAGACTGCCTCTCCAGCCCGTGCACGACCGCCCCCGTTCAGCGCACCACCTCGGTGCCGATGCCGCCGTGGGTGAAGATTTCGAGCAGCAGCGCGTGCGGCAGGCGGCCGTCGACGAAGTGCACCTTGCGGACGCCGGCGTTGAGGGCGTCCACCGCGCTGCGGATCTTCGGGATCATGCCGCCGGAAATCGTGCCGTCGGCGATCAGTTCGTCGGCCTGCTGGCGGCTGACGGATTTGATCAGCGTCGACGGGTCCTTCGGGTCCTTCATCAGGCCGGGAACATCGGAAAGGTAGACCAGCTTGGCCACGCGCAGCTCCTTCGCCAGCGCGGCGGCGGCGAGGTCGGCGTTGATATTGAGCGGGCGGCCGGTCGAGAGTTCGGCGGCGAGCGGCGAGATCACCGGAACGATGCCGGCGTCGAGCGCGGCGTCCATTTGCCCGAGCTGGCAGCCGACGACTTCGCCGACGCGGCCGATGTCGACACGGGTGCCGTCGGCGTCCGTGCCCTTGGTCTTTTCCCCGAGGAACACGTCGGTACCGGCGACGCCGACCGCCTTGCCGCCGAAGTCGCGGATCATGCGGACGAGGCCGGGGTTGAGCTCCTCGGACAGCACGCGGGAAACGATGTCGATCGCCTCGTCGGTGGTGACGCGGAAGCCGCCGACGAACTTCGCCTCCAGCCCGGCCGCCTGCATCGCGGCGGAGATCGCCTTGCCGCCGCCGTGGACGACGATCGGGTTGATGCCGGCGACCTCGAGGAACACGACGTCGCGCATCACCTTGGCCACCAGATCCGGATCCTCCATCGCCGAGCCGCCCATCTTGATGAGGAAGGTCTTGCCGCGGAATGCCTGGAGATAAGGCAGGGCTTCGATCAGGGCGTCGGCTTTTTCAATGGGCTGCTGGAGGCTCATGGCGGGAAACTGTGAGAGCGTGATTCGGATTTGAAAAGAAAAGGCGGGTCAGGCGGCATCCGGCGCGGAGGATTCGTCAACCGGCGCGGGCTTCCGTTCGCGCGGCGGCCAGGAAACGAGCCAGCCGGCCAGCACCGCGGCCAGCCCGGCGAGCCCCGGCAGCCAGACGTCCGCCAGCCCGGCGACGGCGAATTGCGCGGCGACCAGCAACCCGGCGCACAGCAGCAGCGAGACGTGGCGGCGGAACGGCCCGCCGGCCGCGAGCAGCACCTGGAACCAGACGATCCCGCTGAGAAACAACGACTCGCCGAGCTCGGACAACCGGGCGAACGGACGCGGCGCGGACACGCCGGTGCTCGCCGCCAGCGATTGCAACGCCGGGACGAGCGCGGCGGAAAAACGCTTCACCGAGGCGTCGGCGACCCGCCGGTCGTCGCGCACCACCACCGGCGCGCCAGCCGGCATGGCGGACGCGTCGATCAGCGACTCGGCGGCGATCGATGGCGCGGGCGGGAATTTCGCGGCACCGGCGGCGAACCGCCCGAACGCGTCGAGCGGGACGAGCGGCCCGTCCTTGCCGAGCTGCAGCGCATGGCCGAGGCGGACGTCGAGGTCGTCGACCGACAAGCCGCGGTCGGCCAGCAGCGCGACCAGCGGAAAGGCGAGCACCACGCGGTCGTCCCAGCGGGCGAGCAGCGGCAGCGCGCCAGAAGGCGCTTCGGACTCGAGTTCGGTGAACCCCGCCAGCTCCCGCCCATCGCCGAGCACCGTGCCAGGCACGGGCAAACGGTTCACCACCGGCAGCAGCGCGGCGTTGCCCCGCACGCGGTCGAGCGGCAGCGACGCGCGCAGGAACGCGCCGGGCACCGGCTCGGACGTGGCGCCGCGCGTCAGCGGCGTGGCGGTGACCAGCGATTCGAATCCGCCCATCTGGCGGTCGAGCGCGGCGCGGGCGAGCGGATCGCTTTCGCCCCACGCCATCACCACGCCGAGCGCGGCGCGCTTCACGCCGAGACGCTGGAGGTTTTTCAGGATCACCGCGTAGTCGACCTGCGACAGCGGCGACGATTGGAACACGCGCTCGGGGTCGTCGCCGATCGCCACCACCGCCGGAGCGGCGGGCCCGCGCTTCGATTTCGCGCCGTTCGCCGCCACCGTCCGCAGCGTCCACGGCTGCCCGCGGGTCCCTTCGCCCGAAACGAACAACGGCGGGTTGCAGGAAGCGCCGGCCACCGCGGTGAACGCCGCGCGGTCGAGCAGGCGGAACTCCGGCGTCGCCGGGGCGAGCCGCCACACGGAGAACCCCGCCCCCGTCGAGGCGAGCAGCACCAGAATCCGGCGGGCGATCGTCCAGGACATGGCGGAATCGTTCAACCGGCCGCGACGGCGAGCACGGAGGCAAGCGGTTGTTCGAGCGGCGTGCCGGCGGTCACCTCGGCCAGCAGGCGCGAGGCCGTGGCGATGTGCGGGCGATACCATTCGTCGCCGCGCTTTTTCAGGATGTTGCCGTAGGCGCCGAGCGCCTGCATCAGCCGCTGCGCCGCGCACTGGTGGAAAAGCGACGTCTCAGGCCGCTCGTCGGCGATCTCCTCCCAGATCTCCAACAAGCGCTCGCGCTCGTCGGCCGAGTGGTCGAGGTAGGGATCGAAGATCAGCGACGCGAGGTCGTATTCCTGCCGCCCGCGGCGCAGGCCCTGGAAGTCGATCAGATAGACCTCCCCGTCCTTGATCAGCAGGTTCTGCGATTGGAAATCGCGGTGCACCAGGTGGCGGGCGCCCGCGCCGAGGCGCTCGGCGAGCTCGGCGAACACCGGATTTTCCCGCAGGAAATCCGCGTTCATCCCGAGCTGGTCCTCCACCAGATGCTCGAAGAAATACTCCTGCTCCCAGCGGTAGAGCGACGCGTCGAACGGCGGCATCAGCTCGAAATCCTTCGGCGGCTTGGCGTAGAACAAGCGGTCGACCTGCTGCAGCGCCGAGCGGTAATACGGCTCGCGCTCGGCGAACGGACGGTCCTTGAGCGAGTGCAAGTCGGTGTCGCCGAGGTCCTCGACCAGCGCGACGCGGCGCTTCAGGTTCTCGTGCAGGATCTCCGGCACGCGCAGCCGGGCCTTTTTCAGGAAATGGGCGACCGGCACGAAGCTGTCGTTGTCCGGGCGCTCGTCGGTCCAGTGGATGCCGATGAACGGCTCGCGGCCGGGCGTTTTCACCCGCACGATCGTCCGGCCGGATGCTCCGCGTTTGATCGGCTCCAGCGTGACGGAAACGGTCGGGTCCACCCCGAGGTACTGTCGGGCGATGGAGAGGATCGAGTCGGTCGGCATGCGGGGAAAAAGCAGAGTTTCAAGGCGCTAGGCAAGACTGGAGACTCTCAAGTAGCCGCGTCACCCCAACTTCTCCTCCACGAGTTTAAAGCGCGCATCGAACGCCCCGTCGCTGTGCTTCCGGCAGCACGGGTAGCAGGCGACCGGGCGGCGGATCTTCTTCACCCGGCGGATCGTTTCCAGGCACCACGGGCAGGTGTAGGCGTAGTTCCGTTTCATCCGCCGGCGCTTGAGCGGCAGCGTGTGATACGGCTGCTCGTGCGGAATGCCGAGCTCGGCGCAGGCGGCGCGCCATTCGTCGCCGTGCGGCTCGATCCGACGGCGGCCGGCGCGCTCGTAGGCGACGAGGTGGGCGAGCTCGTGCTTGAGCGTCCGCCAGAGCTCCTCCGGGGCGAAATCCTTGAGCTTCGGGTTCAGCTCGATCAGGCGGTCCGGCCACCACGCGCGACCGGCGGTCGTCTGCATCCGCCCGTTCCAGCTCACGCGGACGCGGCGGGCGAGCTCGGGCAGGCCGAGCGACTGGGCGTTTTCCCGGCACCACTCGGTCAGCCCGCCGTCGATGGGCGGCATCCGCTTCTCGCCCTGCGGCGACGGTTTCCCCTGCTGCCACGCCTTCAAGCGCGGTTCGAGCGAGCGGAGCCAGTGACGCATGGACGGGTTTAGCACGAACGACGCGCGCTTGCAAAGCGGCAGGGCGTGGATTTCACGGCAACGGCGTGCCGTCGGGGACGAGGAAGGTCTTCCACCGCGAGCCGTCGCCCTTCTCTAGGATCACCTGCGACTTGGACAAACCGAGCGCCTTCGCCAGGAACCCGCGCAGCTCGGCGTTCGCCTTGCCCTCGACCGGCGGAGCGGCGACCCGCACCCGCAGCACCCGGCCGGCGCGCGGGTCGTCCTCCCAGCCCGCGATCTCGCTGCGGGAGGCGTTCGGCACGGCGCGGACGACCAACTTCATGCGGCGAGCGTGGACGGTGGCGGAGCGCTTGCCAATTTGGAGTTTCTCCGGGCCGGGAAACCGTTAGCGTCCGCGCGAGATGCTGGAAGACGATCTGAAGCAACCAAGCCGGAAAGAATGGGCCTCGTTCTGGTCGCTCGTGTGCCTCCAGATTTTCCAGTCGTTCAACGTCAATGTCGCGAAGTTCGCGCTCGTCGCGCTGGCGGCGTGGCTGCTGTCGATCCACCAGGCGTTCCGCGGCATCGAGCACGTGATCGTCGTCGCGCTGGTGCTCCCCTACGTCCTGTTCGCGCCCACCGCCGGCTGGCTGTCGGATCGCTTCGCGAAAACCTTCGTCATCCGCTGGACGTCGTGGATGCAGCTCGGCGCGCTCGGCTGCCTCGCCGTCGCGCTCCACTTCCAGGCGCTGTGGCCGGCGGTCGCCTCGTTCTTCCTGATCGGTCTCCAGGCCGCGCTACTCAGCCCGTCGAAGGTCGGGGTGGTGAAAGAATACGTCGGCGGCCGGCGGCTCGGCTTCGCCAGCGGCGTGATGGAGGGCACCGTCATCCTCGCCATCCTCGGCGGCCAGATCGTCGGCGGCACCTGGTTCGACCACGGCATTTCCCACGGCCGCTGGGGGTGGGACGCCGCGCTGACGCCGCTCTGGACGCTGCTGGCGCTGTGCCTGGTCTCGATCGTGCTCGCGCACCTGCTGCAAAGCACCCGGCCGCTGTCCGACCGACCGTTCTCCCTGAAGGAAGCAACCAGCCACCTGCGCGACCTGGGCGAGTTTTTCCACGACCGCTCGCTGCTGCTGTTCGGTCTGAGCGTCGCCTACTTCTGGGGCTTCGGCGGCTTCATCAACTTGATCGTGCTGGAGATCGCCGAGAAGATGTTCCACGGCGGCGCGGGCACCGGCGGCGCGTTCGCCGGGCTGTGGGCGATGCCCGGCATCGGCATCATCATTGGCAGCATCTCGGCCAGTCTGATGTGCCGCCGCAACGTCGAGCTCGGCCTCGCCCCGTTCGGCGCGTTGCTGATGGCATTCTCCACCACCGTGCTCGCCTTCGCCCGGCCACAATCGGCGCTGATGCTGGTGGTGCTGGTGCTCGCCGGCGCGTCCGCCGCCCTGTTCCTCGTGCCGATGCAGGCGATGGTGCAGGACCTGCCGTCCGACGAGAAACGCGGCGCGGTCATCTCCGCGTCGAACCTGCTCAACAGCCTGTCCGGCATCCTCGCGGTGATCGTCCAGCTCGTCTTGAAACTCTGCGGCGTGCCGGTGAGCCTGCAATTCCTCGCCCTGACGGCCATCTCGCTGGCCGTCGCCGGCATCTGCATGCGCCACTTCGGCACCGACCTGATCCGCTTCATCGGTCTCGCCCTGATCCGCACGTTCTACCGCATCCGCGTCAGCGGCGCGGAAAACGTCCCGCGCCACGGCGGCGTGCTGCTGCTGCCGAACCACGTCACCTTCGCCGACGCGTTCTTCCTCTCCGCCGCCTGCCCGCGCCGCGTCCGCTTCGTGATGGACGAGGCTTTCATGAAAAACCCGGCCGTCGCCGCGTTCTGCCGCGTGTTCCAGACGGTGACGATCCGCGCCGGCAACCCGCGCACCGCGCTCAAGGAAACCGTCGACGCGCTCCATGCCGGCGACGTGTTGTGCTTCTTCCCGGAAGGCCAGCTGACCCGCACCGGCACGCTGTGCGAGCTCCACCGCGGCTTCGAATTCATCGCCCGCATGGCGAAATGCCCGCTCGTCCCGGTCTGGACCGACGGCGCGTGGGGGTCGATTTTCTCGTTCGAACGCGGGCGGTTCTTCGACAAACGGCCGTACCGGATCCCGCACCGGCTCGGCGTCGCATTCGGCCAGCCGCTCGACCCGGCGACCGCCGACCGCGCGCAGCTGCGCGCCAGCCTGCTGGAGGCCAGCGCCGCCGCGGTCGGCGTGCAGACGGCGTCCGACCCGCGCGTGCAACAAGCGCTCACCCTGCTGCTGCCGGACGATCTGCCCGAGGAAACCGCCACCCGCGCGTGGATCAACGGCCATCAGATCGGGCAGATCGCCGCGCTGCCGCGGCGCGCGCCGTTCGCCTGGCGTGAGGGCGACCCGACCGCCGCCGCCCTGCCCGGGCTGTCCGCCGCCTTCCCCGCGCTGTTCGGTTCGCAGCTGATCGCCCAGGGCCGGTTCCTGCCGGACGCCGCGAAACACTGGATCGGCGGCGCCGCCCTGCGCGGATCGATCGCCGCCGCGGCCGAGGCCCCCGTCGTGTTCTTCGACTTCAGCCCGCGCGCCGCCGTCCCGTTCGACCGCCCCGGTCTGATCCACTGCCCGTGCCTCGCCATCGACGGCCTCGTCGTCGCGATGTCGATGCCCGACCCGCCGCTCGCCTTCGCCACCAGCCTGCCGCAAACCGGCCGGAAACCCGGCACCTGGGGGAAACTCCTGCCCGGATTTTATCTTCGCCCCGGGCCGGACGGCCACCCGCGCGTCCACGGCCCCGCCGCCCCGGCCGACGGCCTCGCCCTGCCCCCCGGCACCACGCTCGACGACGAAGGTTTCCTCGTGCCGCCGCCGCACGCCGGCTAACGCGCCCTTGCCGCCCGGCCGCGCGCTTTGGCAGAGTGAGCGACGCATGAACC
>Ga0207709_10000496_pt1 | contig 35399 bp, 63 predicted proteins | sample KBSM34metaG_FD_184397 | JGI IMG/M metagenome (GOLD analysis project Ga0207709, IMG submission 184397) | Miscanthus rhizosphere microbial communities from Kellogg Biological Station, Michigan, USA - KBS M3-4 metaG (SPAdes) (version 2) | ecosystem: Host-associated > Plants > Roots > Rhizosphere >...
GCGGCGCCGGGACCGGCGTGACCTACGACGTGATCATTCTCGGCACGAGCGCGTAAATCGGGCGGACGGCGCGGGCCGTGAATCAGGGAACGAGTCATGAGTATCAAGACCGGCCGCTACGGCACCATCAAATACGACCCGGCGGGCGTCACGCCGATCGCGCTCATCAGTCTGAACACGTGGAAGCTGTCCCTCAAAACGGACTACGAAGACGTGACGTGCTTCGGGGACACCAACAAAGTGTACGTGCCCGGGATGCGCGACATCAGCGGATCGGTCGGCGGGTTCTGGAACAGCACCAACGTCATCCTGTTCGACGCCACCGAAGCGGCGACGCCGGGACTGCTGGAGCTCGCGCCGAATTCGACGGAGCCGACCTTCACGTTCGCGGGCCTCGCGTACCTCGACGCGGACATCGACTGCAGCGCCAAGGGCGCGCCGAAGGTCTCCGGATCGTTCCGGGCCGCGGGCGCGTGGACGGCGAATCCCTAAGCGCGCGTCGTGTTTGACACCCTCCGCTTGCACGGCGGCGCGGCGTCGATCCTCTGGGGCTATCGCCCGGCGGCGACGCTGCGCAGCTGGAGTATCGCGAAGGTCAACGGGCAGTGGACGCTCACGGCGACGCTCGAGCGGCCCGACGCGTTCATGCTCCGCCAAACGCCCCTGTTATTTACGGCGCCGCGAGAGGGCGCGCACGACGGCTTCTGGGCGTGGGGCGTGGAAGCGATCACGGTCGGCACCCACAACCTGACAGCGCGGCTCGGGCCGCCGGAGCAATAGATGGACTCGCGCGTCGTGCCGCCGGCGTCGAAACAGCTGCCGATCTCGAACGGCGACTGGCTGCGGGTGAAGACCCGCCTGACCGCCGGCGAGAACAAGCGGATGGTCAAACGCGGTTCGACCGAGGCGGAGGACGGGCGGCGCTTCGACAGCATCGAGGCGGGCACCGCGAAAATCCTGGCGTATCTGCTCGACTGGTCGCTGACCGACCCAGCCGGCGCCGTGATCGCGATCGCGCGGCAACCCGACGACGTGGTCGAAGCGGCGCTCGACTCGATCGATCCCGAGAGCTACACCGAGATCCTGCGGGCCATTGAAGCCCACGAGATCGCCATGCAGGCGGAGCGTGACGCCCAAAAAAAGATCCCGCCTGGCGATCCGACATCGTTACCACTCTCCTCGTCGCCCGAGCCTGCGGCCAGTCCTACGACTGGGTGCGCGACTTAGACGCCGATGTGTATGACGTGATTGTGGAGACCCTCATCGAGCAGCGCGTGATCCGCCGAGCGACCGACGGCGACAATCCGGGCGAGGAGCCCGACGACTAACCGTGGCCATCACCGGGACCTTCCTCGCGAATTTCGATCAGTTCGTCGCCGCGGCGAAGGGCGCCGAAGTCTCGCTCCAGGGCGTGGAAACCGGCGCCGCAAAGATCGGCACCTCGGTCGAGAGCTTGAAGGGCGTGGCGACCTCGTTGGCCGGCGCGTTCGGGATCGGCTTCAGCGTCACGGCGATCGTGGGGTTCGGGAAGGAACTCCTCGAGGCGGCCAGCGAGTTGAACAAGCTGCACAACATGACCGGGATCTCCGTCGAAGGGTTGCAGCGGTTCCAGGTCGCCGGCGATGACGCGGGCAACACGATCACCGACCTGACCAGCGCGATCGTGAAGATGGAAGACAAGCTCGCGGGCGGCGATCGGTCGGCCGCGGGCGCGCTGCAGAAACTCGGCCTCAGTTTCGCGGATCTGAAGGGGCTGACGCCGGAGCGGCAGTTCATCGCGATCTCGGACGCGATTCGCCAGATCCCCGACCCCGCGCAGCAAGTCAGTATCGCGATCGATCTGTTCGGGAAGCAGGGCGCGACCGTCCTGCCGACGCTGAAGCGCGGCTTCGACGATCTCAAAGACTCGGCCGTCGGGATGAGCCGGGAGACCGTGCGCGCCCTGTCGGAGACGAGCGATGCCCTGGGCAAGTTCTGGCGCTCGGCGAAAGGCGTCGCCGGCACGGGACTCGGCACGCTCATCCTGACCATTACCGATTCGTTGGGCGTCATCGCCATGAAGAACGCCCTCGACGACGCCACCGCGGCGGCGACCAAGGCGGCGCCGGCGTTCAAGTCGCTGGCGGTGCCAGGACTGCCCGAGGATCTCGCGAAGATCCGGCAGATGGAGGACGAGCTCACCAAGAGCGCGGAGGCGTCGATCGTCGCCAACAAGGCCTTCGCCGACAGTCTCAAGGCGACGTCCGTCATTGAACACGACGCGCACGCGCTCTCGATGGACTGGGTCCGGGACCTGAACGCGGCGAAGGCGAGCGCCAACCTCGAGCAGATGCAGGGCGCCGTCAAGACCATCAACGACATCGCGGCGCTCGAGCGCGAAGCCGCCACGCTGCGCATGGGCCTGTACGCCACCGACACGGAGATGCGCATTCAGGCGGCGCACGACTGGTTCGACGACGAAGTCGCGAAGCTGAACGCGAGCGATCTCAACTACAAGCAGCACTACAACGCCTTGCTCGACGTTGAGAGTCTGCGCATCGCGAAGATCCAACAGGGCACCGAGGCGGTGGTCGCCGGCGCCGCACGCGAAGTGGCGGCGATCGCCGGCGTGACGGCGGGCTACTGGGCGCAGGTGGATGCCGCCGCGGCGGCGGCGGGCGCGGCCCTGGAGGCGGCGGGCGGTGCGTATGTCAACGTCGGGAAGCGGGCGCCGAGCATCACCGATCCCGGGTTCTCCAGCGGCTTCAGCCTGAAGGGGACCGGCGCCGGTTGGAGCGACGGCGGGATCCATCCGCTCCGGGATGGTGGCGGCCCGGTGACGGCCGGCCAGTCCTACGTCGTCGGCGCCAACAAACAACCGGAACTCTTCACCCCGGGTGCGTCGGGCTTCATCACGCCGATGGGTGGCGGCGTGACGGTCATCAACCACTTCACGATCATCGACACCGCGGAGAATCTCGCGCAGCGCACGGCCGATCTCGTGATGCAGACCGCGAAGCGCGCGATGCAGTTCGGAGCGGCGTAGATGCCGACCCAACCCGCGGTCCTTGGCTCGGCGCGGCTCAACAACTTCCGGCTGGGCTATGAGCCGGCGGCCCTGGCGGCGGTCCGCGCGACCCGCGTCTCCATTCTGATCGCCGGGGTCCAGGCGCGGCGGCGGGTCCGGATGGCGGGGCTGACGATTCGCGATTTGTTGAACGATGCGCCGAATACCTGCAGCCTCGTCGTCGACGGGACGGCGCCCAGCGGTGGCCAGGATCTCCGCATCACGATCAATAGCGATACGCCGCGGCTCCTGTTCACCGGCACACTCCAAAGCGTCGATGTCACCTACGAAGGGAAGCCGAGCCAGGTGGCGTGGCGCTGCACGGCGATCGACGATACCGCGCGATTGAACCGATTGCGGCCCTTCGGCACGTTCGTCAACGTGTCCGCGACGACGGTGGCGCAGACCATCATCGCGAGCTTCGCGCCGGGCTTCACCGCGACCCATGTGCAAGCCGCGCTGCCGGCGATCTCGATCATCTTCGACGGGAGCGAGTCCTTCTCGACGTGCCTCGCGCGCATCAAAACCCTGATCGGCGGCTACACCTACACCGACGATCTCGACGTGCATCTGTTCCTGACCGAAGCGACGGATGCGCCGCTGGATCTCGATACGACGCCGGGCCGGTTCCTGGACAGCCCGCCGATTCACGCGGTGAGCGATGACAGCCAGCTCCGGACGCGGCTCCTCGGCAAGGGCCACGGCGAAGGGGTGCCGGCCGACGTGGCCGCCGGGGAGACGATCGTGCCACTCGACGACGCCGTGATGTTCGGGACCGTGACGGCCGGCGGGCGCGCGATCGCGGGCACGACGCCGGACGGCGCGCAGAGTCAACGGCTCCTCTACACGGGCGTGATCCTCGGCGGCGTCGGGTCGCTCGTCGGGCCGGGCTGGTTGCCGCCGGCCCCAGCGACGCTCGCCTTGTCGTATGGGTCAGGGCTCGGCACCGGCGTCTACCAGTACGCCTACAGCCAGGTGTCCGCGGCCGGCGAATCGAAGCCGAGTCCTCTTGCCGCGATCACCACGGGCGTCATCAGCGCGCCGAGCGTGGCGCCGACGGTGACCGACGGCGGCGCGGGTGGCAGCGCGAACTACGGCAACAGCATCTTGTACGAGTTCGTGTTTACCTTCGTGACGATCACCGGCGAGACGACGCCCAGCCCGATCGGGTCGATCACGTTCGCGTCCGGTCCGTTGCACAACATTCAACTGAGCAACATCGCGGCGGGGCCGCCGGGCGTGATCTGGCGCAAGCTCTACCGCCGGACGCCGACCTCGGGCGGCGTGTTCGTGCTCCTCAACACCAGTGCGACCCTCAACGACAACACGACGCTGACGTTCTTCACGCATGGCCTCGAATCGACGGGGGCGGCGGCGCCGGGGTCCAACACCGCGACCGGGTTTCAGCAAATCGCCGTCGCGGGCATCGCCATCGGGCCGGCGAACACGACGGCGCGCAAGGTCTATCGGACCGCGGCCGGCGGGTCGACGTTGCAATTCGTCGCCACGATCGCCGACAACACGACGACCACCTATGTGGACGCCACGGCGGACGGATCGCTGGGCGCGACCGCGCCGACGAGCGACACGTCGGGGCTCGGCCAACCGCAAGGCGAAGTCCTGGCCGGATCCACGTCGCTGCCGATCGCGACGGTGAGCGCGTTTCCCGCGGCCGGGTGGGTGCGCGCGGGTGAGCAGATCCTGCGCTACACCGGCATCAGTGGGAACACGCTCACCGGCATTCCCGCGAGCGGGACCGGCGCGATCGTGTCATCGGTGCCCTTCGGCAGTGCGATCGCGCCGGCCCCGATGCTGACCGGCGTGACGGGCCTGACTCTGGCGATGCTGAAGGGGACGCCGGTCTCGATCTGGGTGCAGCGCGACGACCTGTCCGCCCAAGCCGCGCTCGTCGCCATCGATGCGGCGCAAGGCCGGGTCAGTACCGGCGTCGTCGACTACACGATCACCGATGAACGCCGCGGGGAAGCGTCGCTCAATGCGGTCTGTGACGCCCACCTCGCGCTGTTCTCGCGGCCACTCGTCACCGTCGCCTATGCCTGCCGCGACGTGAAGACGAAGAGCGGCAAGCCGATCGTCGTCACGCTGGCGAGTCCGCCGATCAGTCAGACGCTCGTGATTCAAGAGGTCACGATCACGGAGATCGACATCGCGCCGGGCACGGCGCCGCGCTTTACGGCGAGTGCCTCGACGGTGCGGTTCTCCTTTGATGATTTACTGCGGCGCCTGGCGGCGGGGGTGGGGACGACATGAGTATCGACCGCACGCTCCTGACCGCGCTCGTGGACGATGACGGCTCGAACACCACCGGGTCGGTGATCACCAAAGCCGTGCTCGGCAGCGTGATCTTCGACCCGATCGACGCCGCCATCCTGGCCGGCACGCCGCGGACCTGTCGCGTCGGCAATGCCTCGGGCACGCAGACCGTCCTCACGGGCGTGGTCACGCCGATCACGTTCGCCACGGAAGCCTTCGACGCGACGGGGATGCACGACCCGGCCGTCAATCCGAGTCGCATCACGGCGCTCGTGGCCGGGACCTACCTGGTGGTCGGGGGGATCTTCTGGACGGCGTCCGCGATCGATTCCGCGACGCTGCTGTTCGTGCGGCTGGCCCGGAGCGGCAGCCTCATCCCTGGCGCGCGCAGCTACTACCCGCCCATCTCGACGATGGCCGGCAACGGCCTCGGCCAGCCGATCGCCGCCGTGGTCGACTTGACCGTCGGGCAGTACGTGACGATCGACGCCTTCCACGATGCGGTGGGATCGCGCACGGTGGATCTCGCCAGTTGCAGCCTGCAACTGGTCTACCTGGGGCCGTGATGCTGTACCAAAAAGTGCTGCTCGTGTGTCAGACCCGCGGCGTCACGCCGACGATCGATGACTTCGAAGTGCGGCTCGTCGACGGCGTCGAGACGCTGACGGTCTGGAACGCCGCGACGCTCGGCGCGGTCCCGACGCCCGCGGACCTCGCGGCGATCACCGACGCCGCCGCGCTCGCCGCCCGCCGCGCGCGGCAGTTCACGACGACGAGCCGCCAGAAAGACGTGCTCGCCACGATCGCGTTGATCGTGCGGGCGCGCAATGTGCCGGCGTGGACGGCCTTGACGACGCCGCAGAAGGTCAGCGCCGTGCTGGCCGAAGCCGACATCTGGATCGCGATTCGGGATTTTCTCGAGCTGAACGCCTGACCGAAGGCCGGACCCCTATGAGCCGTTACCCCCTCGCGATCGTCCTGGCCCTCACGCTCGCGGTCCCGCAGGATCTCCCGCGGGCCCGCGCGCTGCTCGAGCAGGCGCTGCGCGAGCTCCAGGCGCCGACGCCGATCGCCGCGATCGCGACGCCGGCCGCCTTGGATGCCGCGCTCGCGACGGCCGCGCCGGGCGCGATCCTCACGCTCAGCCCGACGCTCATTTATCCGAGTCCGTTGACGCTGCAGCAATCCGTGACGCTCCAGACCGTCGTGCCGCTCGCGCGGATGGATGCCGTCACGCCGTTGCCGTCGTTCCGCGGCGGCCTAACGATCACCGGCGACGACGTCACGGTGATCGGGATCGAAGTCCGGCACACCAATCCGCTCACCGACATCGTCACGTTCAGCGGCGCGCGGGTGACGCTCGATCGGGTGCGGATCCTCGGCGATGTCACGACGGGCGCCAAGCGCGGGATTGCGGCGAACGGGAACGGCGCGTGCGTGATTCGCCGCAGCTACGTCGACGACTGTTTCCAGGCCTCGCCCGGCAACGATTCGCAGGCGGTGATCGCGTGGGACATGGCGCCCGGGTTGACGATCGAGGACAACTTCCTCCGCGCCGGCAGCGAGACGGTGCTGCTCGGCGGCGCGGACTCGTCGAGTCTCGCGCGGATGCCGACCGACGTCACGATCCGGGGCAACACGATCACGGCGCGTCCGGAGTGGATGGGCCGCGCGATCGGCGTCAAAACCAGAATCGAAGTGAAGGCGGCGCGGCGCGTCCTGATCGAGCGCAACGTGATCGAATACTGCTGGAAGCAGGGGCAGGGCGGGTACCTCGTCTCGTTCACCGTGCGCAATCAAGGCGGCAGAGCGCCCTGGTCGACGATCGAAGACGTCGTGTTCACAGACAACGACGTCGCGCACGGCAGCGGCGCGCTGAACGTTCTCGCGCTCGACGACAATCAGCCCTCGGTCCGGCTCTCGCGCGTCTCGATTCGCGGGAACCGCTTCAGCGATCTCAGTCCGACCGCCTACGGTGGCGGCAGCAATCGGATGATCCAGATCAGCGGCGGGTCGCGTGAGCTGTCGATCGACGCGAACACCTTCGCCGGCACCGGGATCGGATCGGTCGTGTACTTCACGGGCCTGCAGCGGGAAGAGCAGTTGACGATCACCAATAACACCTGGCCGCGCTCGACCTACGGCATCTTTGGCAGTTCGGCGACCGTCGGGCAGGCGTGGGCGAAATTCGTGGTGACCGGAACGCTCAGCGGGAACGTGGTGACGCCGTGAAACTGACCGACCTCGAACCGCGCTGGTGGGGTGATGGCACGGAGCGCCGATTAGGCGTGGCGTTCGTGTGCCCGCACTGCCACTCGACGTCGCAGCCCGTGCGGTTAGGCATCGCGTTTGCGAATCCCGAGGATGGTGGGCCGCCCTCGCCCGTCGTCATGCGGACGATGCCGCCGAGCATTCGGGATCACATTCACGAGCGCCGCACGTTCGACGTGCCGCCCGGATGCCTGTGGCAGCGCGACGGGGACACGTTCGACACGCTCACGCTCACGCCTTCAGTCGACGCGTCGCAGTCCGGACACTGGCACGGCCACGTCACCAACGGGGAGACGGTATGAGCGGCCTGTCTAGTGTGCTCAAGCACGCGCGCGGCGCCGCGCGACTGGCCTGGTTGCAGGAACACGGCACGGATCTCCCGGGCGCGTTCGGCGACATTTCCGAGGCCCAGCGCGTCGAGCTCGACGTGGCGCGGCTCCAGATGATCCGGATCGGGTTGTACAACGCCACGTACGAGGCGCGCACCTGTCGCTGGGGCATCCGGCGGATCCTGTCGGCGAGTCGCGGGGAGCGGACGCCGACCTATCGCGACTGTGCCGCACAGCGGTACCGATCCTGACGGAGGGCCTGATGGAAACCCGGACCTACTACGCGATCAGTCTCTTCAGCTCCCGCACGTTCTGGTGGAACGCGGCGAATGGGTTGATCGCGATCCTGTCGCTGACCGAAGTGACGGCGCTGATCCCGGTGCGGTTCCTGTCCTTGCAGGTCGCCGTCGTGGCCGCGGTCAACGTCTACCTGCGGTCCGTCACCGTGCGGCCGGCGGTGGTGATGATGCCGGGGAAAACCGCGGCGGTCGAAGTCCCCAAGATTGATCCCCCCGCGCCGCCCGTGGTGACCGACTGATGCCCACACGCACACGCAGGCGGCGCAACGGCCAGGAGAACCGCCGGATCCCCGGGGGGAGCGGCAGCGGCCTGCCGGTCGATTTTCAGGGCGGCCCGACGGTCGACCCGACCGAGAACGTCAAGGATCTGTCCGAGGCGCTCAGCCACCGCCAGGACGATCTCCGCACCCTGACGAAAGAACTGTTCGATACCAAGGTCGACCAGGTGAAAGAGATCGGCACCCTGCGCGCGGACCATCAACATCTCATGGACGGCCTGCGTGACGCGCACGCGCGGCAGATGCTCGCCGCGGAGTCGGCCCGGCTCAATTCCATTCGACAGGTCGATCGCGAGGAAGTCGCGAAGACGGCGGTGACGAACCAGACCGCGACGACGGCGCTCGCGAGTCAGACGTCGATCCTCGCCGAGACGTTGCGGACGCAGGTGAGCACGGTCGCCGGCGCGGCCGAAGCCCGGGCCTCGGCCGTCGCCACGGCGGGCGAAAACCGGCTCAATCAATTCTCGGCGGATGTGATCAAGCGGCTATCAGCGCTCGAGTTGTCATTCTCAGAAGGCCGCGGCAAGCAGGCGGTGGTCGATCCGCAGGTGACCGAGATGCTCGTCGAGATGCGCGCGCTGCGCGCGGTGCAAGCGACCGACAGCGGGAAGTCATCGGGCGTCGATAGTACGTGGAAGTTCCTGATCGCGGCGGTCGGGCTCCTCGTCGCGCTCAATGCCTTGGGCGTGTTCACGCGCACGGCCACGCCCAGCGGCGCCCCGCAAGTGATCTATGTGCCGGCGCCGCCCGGCGCCATGCTGCCCACCACGCCGCCGTCCCCGGCCCCGCGATGAGCCGGCCCCGCCTGCGGCTGCTGGCCCTCCTGGTCGCGCTCGCCCTCGGCGGATCGTTGGCGCTCGCCGCGACGCGGAGTAAAACCGCCGTCACCGCCTTCAAGCGGCAGTCGGGATTTCCAAAAGGGCGCCCGGGCTACGTCGTCGATCACATCCTCCCCCTGTGCAGTGGGGCGCCCGACACCCCCGCGAACATGCAGTGGGAGCCCGTCGCCAAGTCCTACGTCAAGGACACCTACGAGCGGCAGTTCTGTGCGGCGCTGAAACGCCAGGGCCTGATCCTCGTGGCGGTCCCCACGACGCGTCCGCCGGGCGCGGTGCCCCGATGAGCAGTCCTCGGCTCGACGATCTCCGCGATGCGCTGGCCTTGATGGAACGGTTACGCGTGCTCCTGGAGCGGCTGGATTTTGAGACGCAGGGCCTCAGCGGCTTCAACGCGATCGAAGCGACGTTGATCCGGGAACGGACGCGCTACCAGAATCGATCGGACGCGTCGACGGCCTAACCCTTCGCCTGCTTCGCGGCGGCTTTCTTCTTAATGGTGCGGGCGACGGCGCCGCGCTTGAAGAACAGGGTGTAGACGTAGGTCTGGGTGCCCGCCCGGCGTTCCACACGGAGATGGATCAACCGGTGCCCCTCCGCCTCGGTCGCGGACAAGAGCGCGTCCAGCTTCGTGGCCGGCACCTGCTCGACGTTGAAGTAGCGCGCGGAGTCGGCGGGGGAGTCCGGCATCAGCGGTCCAGCCCGTCGCACGTCGGCAGGCTCCCGCGCTGCACCTCAAAGCGCGCCACCTCCCGCCGACACTCCGGGAGATAGCACTGCAGGATCAGGGTGTTCCCGTCGAGGGTGACCAGGAGCGGGGCGGTCAGATGACAGCGTGCCCGCAGCAGGAGCGGCCCTTGATCGCCGCACAAGTCGCAGCCCGGCTCCGTCGTCATCCCTTCGCCTTCTTCGCGGCTTTGGCTTTTTTCGTGCGCGCCGCGTCCGGATGCCCGCGCCTCGTCTCAGCGCTGCGCGCATACGTCGCCTTGTAGTCTCCCCCTTGCCAGCCGCCGTTCAGCAGCGAGTCCCGGTGCTCCATGATCAGCGCCGTCTCTTTCCGGATCGCCTCCGCCGCGCTGGAGGCCACGGCGAGAATCAGCAAATACGGATAGGCGCCCACGCGGGCCAGACCGCGGATCCACTCGCGCCGCGCCTGAGTCGAGGGCGTGCCAGCCAGGGCGGGGTCGAGCGCCTGACTAATGTGGTGCTCCAGCCGCGCCATCGGCAATCGACACTGACCGATATAGCGGACCGCGTCGGTCTGTGGATCCCGCAGGGCATAGACGAACCAGCCCGTGCTTGGCTGGTACGTGATGCGGTCGCCAACATCCAGTGCCCGCACCTAGCCCTTCACCTTCTTGCCGGTGGCTTTCTTCTTCTTCGTGCGCGCGACGGCGGCCGCCTGACTGGCCTTCGTGGCGCGGGCGGTCCGCTCGGCTGCGGTCATGCTCGCCGCGGCGGCGGGTCCGCCGAGTTTCCCGCCCTTAGATCCTTGTTCTCGGAAGTAGGCGAGGGCATCCGCCGAGAGGCGCTGTTTCTTCGTCACGACGCGTCACACTCCATGCCAGCTATCTTAACCCCGTCAGGGTCTCTGCGTCGCTTTAACCTTGCCCTTGAGGGGGTCAAGGTGTAGACTTCTCTCTATGGTTACCCAGTCCCAGCCCGCCGTCGTCGTCGACCCGATCACGCAGCTCGTCGTCGCGTGCGCCTGGTGCTGCACCCGTCCGCAGCTCGTCGCCTTGAACCGCGCTTATCCGGGCGCCGTCAGTCATGCGATGTGCCCGGCGTGCGCGGCGACGTTCGACGTGGAGGCCGCGTAATGGGCCGCCGGTTCGTCGACGCGATTTGGATCAGACAGCGGATGGATCAGAAGGACGCCCGCTGGGGCCGCGATAGTCACTTCGTCTTCCATTTGTAGGGCTCGTCCGAGACGAAGAACAGCTGCCAGACGCGCAGATCGAACACCTCGGCCAGCTTGTCCACCAGTTCCCAGCTGACGCCGCGCACGTTCTCGGGCTGTTGCGCTTTGAGAAAGTGACTCACATGCGACGGATCGACGCCGAGAAAGCGCGCGAGTTGCGCCCCGGAGGTGAAGCGCGGGCGCCCGTCCGCACCGGGTTTCTGCATCTCTTCACGGACGCGCCGCCGAAGGATCTGGAGGCTCATCGGAACCGGCTTCGGAGGCTTCGGAGGCTTCACCGCTCAGTGATTTGAGCCCGTAAGTGTCGGAGCGTCAATGGCTTGGCTTCAAGCCACGGCGCGTACGAGAGGAAAGACCGAGAGAGATCCGCGATTGGGCTTGATCTCGTGTCTTTAAGTCAGTAGGATCCCGCCTCATGATCCATCGACGCGCGTATCCGAACCTGCGGGCGTATTTGGAAAAAAGCGGCACGTCGGCGCGCGTGTTCGCGAAGCGCCTGGGCGTGGACCCGGCGCACGTGTCGCACATCCTCGCCGGCCGTCGCGTGCCGTCCTTGCCGCTGGCGCTCAAGATCGTGGACGAGGCGAACATTCCGATCGAATCGCTGGTCAGGGAGCGCGCGGCGTGACTGTACGACACGTCACGGACGGCTGGAACCATCAGCGCGAGAACCGTTTGCGTGGACGTGAGTCCGATAATGGATGTAGTGTCAGACTCGGCGATCGCTGGACTCCGCCCTGGAGGACAACGATCGGCCGTCAGCAGACGCTGACAGCGCGCGGGCGCGGTACTTCTACTCTCGAACCTTCCCGGCCGTCAATCCCTCACGTCTGGCGCGTATGAGCCCCGTGGCCCTCCGCGACGCCAAACACGCGCAGCGCCTCGACTGGCTGCGGACCTATCCGCACGTGCGCGAGCTGCCCGGCGTGCATGACCGCGTGAGCGGCCGACAGACCGAGGCGCTCGACGTCGCGCTGAAGCAAATGAAATTCCTGCGGCTCTACGCGCCCTCGTGCCTGCCGGCGGCGACGCGCTGGCGCATTCGCTTGCTCGTCAGTGAACTGCGGGGGGAGTCCATCAGCGCCAAGGATCGGCAGTGGGCGCTGCACGGGAAGTTGTAGCGGGTTTCAAACTGCATTTCGCTGATGCAGTTTCGGAAGCAGAGCAGAGACGGCCGCCGTCATCCAGATCAGACGGCCGCCCCTGGGGCTCACGGACAGATCAGGGTGGAGGCCCCATCCGGCCATGCGCGATCAGAGTGTAGGAGACTCAGGGCGAAAGGGTCAATTCACACAACCGGGCGGTTGTGAGAACGACCGACACGCCCTGGGCTACGTCCGCGTGAGCACGGACAAACAGGCAGAGCGCGGCCTCTCGCTGGAGGCGCAGACGGAGAAGATTCGGGCGATGGCGGTCGTGCGCGGCGCCAATCTGGCCGATGTCATCGTCGATGATGGCGCGTCGGCGAAGTCCCTCGATCGGCCGGGGATGGCTTGGCTCTTGGCCCAGATCGACAACGGGACCGTCCACACCGTCATCATCGCGAAGCTCGATCGCCTGACGCGGTCGGTCGTGGATCTCGCGGATCTGCTCAAGCGATTCAACAAGCGCCGCGTGTCCCTCGTCAGCGTCGAAGAGACGCTCGATACGGGGTCGGCGATCGGCGAACTCATCCTCAACATCATGGTCAGCGTCTCGCAGTGGGAGCGCAAGGCGATCGGCGAGCGGACGCGCGACGTGATGCGCCACAAAAAGGCGAAGGGGGAGCGCGTCGGCACGCTGCCGCTCGGGTTCGAGCTCGCGGCCGACGGCGTCCACCTCCAGCCGAATCCCGTCGAACAGGACCGGCTCGCGAAGATCCGTGATCTGAAATTTGCCAGAGGGCTGAGCCTGAAGGGCATCGCGGACCGGTTGAACGCAGACGGGCTCACGACCCGCCGCGGCACGGCCTGGCGATTTCAATCAGTCGCACACGCGCTGAAGGCGGCGCCGCGATGACCGACTCCCTCCTCCACGATCTCGCCGTCCTCCATGCCACAGGCGCCGTCGATGAAACCGCCTTGCGCTTCGTCGTCGGGGAACGGGTCGCCGGCAAACCGCTCGAGCTCGATCACCTGGTGATGATCTTCGGCGTCGCGGACATCCACCGGATCCTGACGGCGGCGCACGCGCACCCGGCGGATCGCGTGCTCTTGGCCTCGCGGTTCGAGGATGTGATCGAGACGTTGCGTGCGGTGAATGCGTGGGAGAGCGCGCCGGCGATCGCTGGCGTGGTGGCGGCAAACCTGAAACTGATCAAGCTGCTGCGGGACGTGTTGTGTCCGCCGACGACCGCGGGGGATCCGGTGGCCGCGCTCGACGCGGCGTTCCCGACGACCACGGATCGCCAGCCATGAACAGACGAGCGCGCCGCTATGTGTTGCTCTTGCACGGCTGGCACTGGGCGCAGCTCCCCGTGCAGGTGAAGTTCTACGGCCCGGACCGCCGCGAGTTTTGCGTGCATCGGGCCGAAGCGCCAAGCGACTGGCCGCACTTTGATTTGGAGCCCGACGTGCGCGAGTTGGTGTTGACGGCGCTGCAATACGACCGCGTGGCGATGTGGTCGGACCCGCTCGAACAGTTGGGCGTCACCTTCTCGGCGCGGCGGAGGGCGTGATCATGAGCGACGCCGACGATCTCGCCGATCTTGATCCCGACGACGACGTCGACGACGGCGAACCGGACTTCTCCGCGCCGTACGAAGACACCGGCGAAGACTCCCCGAGTGGCGACGACGACGATCTCGACGACACGGAACCGGAGAACGGCGTCGGCGATGGGCTGGAGCCCGCGCATGTATGACGCTCGCGGCCGTCGGCGCGATCGCGCTGCTGGCCTTCGTGGTGTGGCGCCGAGTGTTGCGCGATCGACGGGCCGACGAAGCGACGCGCGAAGTGTTGTGCAAACGCTTCAGTCGACGCCCGGACCGCTACGAGTGAGGGGGACGCCGCCCGGCCGCCACTACGCCTACGCGCGCGTGAGCGACGCGGAATACGCGGTCCTCAAAGCGCGGGCGACCGCGGCGGGGTTGAGCATCTCGAACTATGTGCGGCGGGCGATCAACAGCCTGTGGCTCGAAGAGGACAACGAGGACGGGCCGCTGCTCGACGAAAAGGAGACGCAGCGGGGACGGCCGAGGAAGGCGTAGGCAGATTCGCGGACGAACGCGCACGGGGACCTTGCGCGTCCGCCGCAGACTTCAGGAACAGGGGGAGTAGAGGAACCGCGGAGCGATCGACGACGAATCGAGGAAGGGCCGTGACTCCCAACGCGGCCGGGCGTTCGTGTTCACCACAACACGAACGCCCGTGGAACAGAGTGCGTGCGCTGACCCGGCACGGTCAAGCGCGGTGTGCCCTTCTGAGGTCTGTATGGGAACAGAAAAAGGGCAGCGGAGCTCTAGTGTACAAAACCGCTGCGGTCGTGTCTGTATACCACCCGACAATGCCGGCGGGCGGCGATGAGTGGCCGCCTGCTCTCCGCGATCGAACAGCGGATCGTCTGGACGCGGTTCGCACGTGAGACGGACAAGGCGGTGTTACGAGCGCTCGCCCGCTGGTACGCGTGGCGAGCCGACGGCAGCCACGTGCGGCCGACGTCGATCGACGCGCTCGCGACGAAGAGCGGCGTCCCGAAACGCTCCGTCGATCGTGCGCTCGCTCGGCTCATTCACGACGGGTTTCTGCAAGTGACCGCAACACAAAATCGAGGCGCCTCGACGTATCAGATCGTCCTCGACCGGCTCGCGACGGCCGATCCAGATGACGTCGTGATCGTCGAACGCCAGAGTGGCGCGCGACCCGCGACTTCGGACGCGTCGAACGCCAGAGTGGCGCGCGAAACCGCGTTCGAACGCCAGAGTGGCGCGCGAACCGAAAGTGGCGCGCGAGAAATTCGGCCTGATTTTGAAAAAGTGGCGCGCCCGTACAGATCAGAAGAAGTAGTAGGAGAAGAGATCTGTACCCCTCCTCCTACTCCTGTACGGGCGCGCCACTCTGGCGCGCAAGACGGCGACGTCGCGGCGTTCGCCGCGTGGTGGACAGCGACGTATCCAGCACATCACGAGGGCCTGCCCAATCCGATCGACGCAACGCGGGACGGCGCCGTGTTGGGCGAATTGTTCGACGCCTACACGATCGAGCAGCTCCAGGTGATGTCGCAACTGCTGTGGCGCATCGTCGCGGACAACAATCCGCACAGCGATCGCTCGTGGATTGCCGCCTCGGATCGCGGACTGCGGGTGTTACGACGAAAAGCGGCGTTTCTCGCCCAAGCGCTCATGTTGCGCGTCCCGGAACAACTCACGTTCGGGCCGATGGCGCCGCTGACGGCGCGCGAGATCGAGGAAGCGCAGTCGATCCGGAATCGGTGTTACGGCGGCTGGTGTCCGCACGATCCGAAATGCGCCGACGGCAAGGAGTGCGTGCGGACGATCGCGTTAGGTCGGCGGGTGTCATGAGGACCTGGATCCGGCACCCCGCCCTCGGCCCCTCGCACAGCTGTGGCCGCTGCGGGCGCCGCTTCGCCGCCGGCGATCCCCGTGCTGGTGATCAGCCGGGCGCGATCGTTTCGGTTCTATCGGTGCCCGGCGTGTGCGGGCGAACCAGTCCCGGCGGACCTCTCACCGGTGACGACGACGAACGACAAGACCGACGACGACGGTCATACGCGTTCTCACGGTGCGGGTGACTCCAACCCTGTGACCACGCGGCGGCGAGAAGGGTGATTCGATCCTGGCAGCCGGAACGGAGACGACGATGACGACACCAGTACGGCCCGAGCTCGACGCGCTGCCGCCACGCCTGAATCCGTTTCGCCAGCGGTGGCCGTAACCGCTGCGGAGTGACGCCCGTGCGTTGTTGAAGCGACTCGACCCCGTGCTGTTTCCAAGCGCAAGGAATGCGGAGCCCGCCCGATGACCGATCCCGCCCCCCCGAATCCGCCATGGACGTTCATCACATACCAGAGTGTAAAAGGTGTGGTCATCCTCACCGCCGAGCAAGCAAAACGTATTGAACAGTTGCTCGCCGCCTCTGTCCCGCGCCAGTCGATCGCGATTCAGACCGCGAACGCGCAGCTCATCGCGGCGGCGCCGGAGCTGCTCGCCGCGCTGAAGCGACTCGTGGGTCTGTTGAACGACGACCTAGACCCCGACCAGTGCGCGGCGTGGGATGACGCGGTCGCCGCGATCGCGAAAGCCGAAGGCCGATGACACGCGACCAGATCGCCGCCGGCCTCGAGCAGCTCGCCCTTCAGCTCGCGAACGCTCGCGACGTGCCCGTCGGCTGGGAGCCTCACGAATGGGCGTACGTGAAGGGGATCGCGTCAGGCGCCATCATGCGGCTGCGCGATCGGCTCCGTTCCACGGGGAACGTCTCAGACGTCGCGGAGAAGGTCTGAGACATGGCCGATCCGGACTACGCGTCGTGGCTCACCAAGCAGCAGGCCGCCGACGCGATCGGCGTCACGACCAAAACGATCGAGCGCCTCGCGCAGGCCGGCCAGATCCAGCAGGCGCGCTGGCAGCGGCCCACAGGCGGCCCGACGCTGGCCGTGTACTTCCCTGACGACGTCGCTCGCATCGCCCAGGAGCGGCAGCCAGGCCCGCTGGCGCCGTTTGTGGTACCGGCCGGGGCCGAGCCGTCGACGAACGGGAACGGCTCGGGCTCCACCGCGCTGGCGCACATGGAATCCACACCGGATTCAAGTGGGATCCAACTTGCACCCGGCGAGGAGTTCTTTCGCGTGCTGGTCGCCGCGGCCGGACGCGTCCTGTCTGAGACGTCTCAGACACCGACGCTGTTCCTGACGGTCGACGAGGCCGCCGCGATCCTGAACTGGACGCGCGGGGATGTGCGGAAGGCGGTCCGAGCGGGGGAACTGGCGGCACGGAACACGGCGCTGAAGGACTGGCGACGGTGGCGGATTCGACGCGCGGACCTGGAGGCGTTGTGAAGCGACCACAGAAAGTCTTTTCGTGGCACTGGCGCTGCGATCGCTGCGGGAAAGGCGGCACGCTCACGCTCCCCGTGCACATCGACGGGTGGAGCGGGGCCATGGCGGTGCTGGAGGCGCATCGCGCACGGGCGCCGCGCTGTCGAGGCGACGTCCGGACGGTCCGGGTGAGCCGGGGGCGGATTCGACGCAAGGACCTGGAGGCGTGGTGAAGCCCAAGCCCGACGTCCACGGTGGACGCTACTACGGACGGCTCACGCCGACGGGCCCACTCGTGCCGGTGACCGACGTCGTGGGGGAGCCGGACGCGTGGATCTGTCGCCGGGTCGCGGACTATCCGAACCAGACGATCCCCGCAGGCGGCGCCGTCGCGGTCTGTACCGAATGTGGCGCGCCGGTCGCGTTCAATCCCACGCGGACGATCGCGGCGCCGAAGGTGTGTATGCAGTGTGTAGGAATTCAGCCGCTGCCGTTCGAATGAAGGTGGTGAAGCGGCCATGCATCGGGCCGTGCCGCGATCCGTTGCATCTGTGGTTCCTCGAATGGGTGGACGGTCGCGGGATCTGGCGTCGCTACTACGCGAATCGAGACGAGGCGCGACGGGCGTTGAAAGCGCGCCGTCAGGGAAGGAGGGCAGCATGTTGACTCCACAGATCGCGGCGGCGCGGGTCGCCCAGGGCGCGGCGTTCCTCGATCGCGTCCATCCGAGCTGGGCGGATCGGATCAACGTCGACACGTTGGCGATGCGACGATGCCGACACTGCATGTTCGGGCAGTTGTATGGGGACTACCTCACGGGCGTGGAGATCTTCGGATGGCCGTCCTCTGCTTGGGAGCTCACCGATCTACCGCCGGTGCAGCTGGGGTTCGCGCTGGCCGAGGTGGACCTCGAGGGTGAGCCGCACGACGAGGACTTCTGGCGGCAGGACGCCTTCATTGACGGGGTGTGGCGGACCTTGACCGACGCGTGGATCGCCGCGACCGCCGAGCGGCGGTGTGCGGTCGCCGACGGCGAGGTCCAGGACCTGGTGCTCGTGTAGACGGACAGACGGAACGAAGTGCCCGACGACGACGACGATTTGACGCGTTGGGACGGTGATTGCTGACGCGCGGCCTAAAAGCCCACGCATCGACGATCGCGCCGGTGCTGACGGGGGCAGAGGGGAACGACGGCCGATGACGACTCCAGGGCGATGGGCGATCCGCGTCACGTATCCGAATGGGCAGGACGCGTGGTTACGACGCGGCGCGACGATCGGCGCGGGACCCATCGTCGAGTTCCGCACGAAACACCTCGCGGAACTCAACGTGGAGTTGATTCGCGAAGGGCTCGACGCCGACACTGTCGTCTCGGTCGTGCGTCTGACGTCGTCGGTCCGGCCGTCTGCACGGCAGGAGTGACTGTGGATCGCCGATGCGTGTGCTTTTGACCCTCGAACTGCGATCACCGTCCCAACGCGCATGATCGTACGTACGCTCTGATGCCTGACGATCTCCGGATCACCGTCCCAACGCGCATGATCGTACGTACGCTCTGATGCCTGACGATCTCCGGATCACCGTCCCAACGCGCATGATCGTACGTACGCTCTGATGCCTGACGATCTCCGCCTCCTCACCCTCCTGAAAGTCCTCGTGTTCACCTGGGACACGGATCAACTGGAGGCGTTTGAGGTGGCGATGCATGAAGCGCATGTGCTGCTCGGGATCCCGGAACCGGGGAAGGAACTCGACACGGCGGCCGCGATCGAGGCGCTGCAGGCGTTCACGCGGAAGGCGGCGGCGAAGGGGGAGTCGTGACCGATCGCGCGCGTGATGACATGGCCGTCGACGGCAACGGCAACCCGCTCCCGTACTCGCCGCAGGAAGTCCGCGCGATCGTCCTGAAGATGATTGACGACGGGGACATCCAAGCGGTGATCGTGCGCGTCGGCGATGATCTCGCGGTGCAGGTGTTCGGGCCGCCGTCGCGCGAGCTGCTCGACGTGCTGGAGACGACGACCCGCGCCTATCGACGCGCGCTGCAGGGCCACTGATGGCGCCCCGTTCGATCTTCTGGGTGCTCGTGGCGATTGTCGCCGCCATCGCGTTGGGCGTGAATCTCACGATCGTGTCGCTCACGGGGAATTGGGTAATCGGCGGGCCGATGGTCCTGACCGGCGTCGGACTGATTGCCGTCAGTCTGTTTATGTTCCTGCACGGCGCGGGCGTTCGACGGTGAGCATCGCTCGCCACTCCGACAGCACGTTACCCACATCGTCGCCGCGTGGTCATCAACTCCGCGTCACCCAACTCTTGAGAACGCGTATGACCGTCGTCGTCGTCGTCGTTTGTGTTCTTGTACGTCTCCGCTAACGATCGAATCTGTTGCACGAGGACGTCGTACCGCACCCCGCCACAGCCGCTGTGATTGCTGTCTGGCCGTTCGACACACGGGAGATCTTGGAGGGATCGATAGAGCCGTTGAATCTCAGCGAGGATCTGGGACCGGGTCCGCGACGGTTTCGGCGCCGGATCGGGCGGCGGTGACGAACACGGTGAGGACGTCGACGGCGTCGAAGGCATGGCGGACGTGGTCATGATCGTCGCAGGCGAGGCCGCAGACGGCGCACCGATCGAACCCTTGAATCACCGCCGTCAAGCCGCGCCGGATCTCCTCATCGTTCAAGCAGCGCATGGTCCGTACTATTAATCCTTCTACTAATCCCAGCGCTCACCCACGCACCAGAAACCAGCAATCCGCCCACACCTGGCGCCACGTCGTCCGTTCCCGCACCCGGACGATCCACCAGCGCGTCTTGAAAGGCCAGTCGCGCGCGTCACGTTGTTGCCGGAGGGTGGCCTTCGCCATACGCATCTGGCCGACACTCATGAGGCGCGGCGTTTCTTGAGGCTTGCCTTCGCCATCGGCGATTTCTCGGCCGCCGTCACGGCCGCCAAGCTTTGCGTCAACGCCTCGCGCAAATTCAGCACGGGCGTCGACGCGATCGGGGTCGGCTGCACGATTTCCTGGCCCGCGATTTTTGCGTCGATCAACTGGCGCAGGTCCGACTGGTACGCATCCGTGAAGTCGGCGAGGTCGAGCGGGCCCATGAAAGCCGCGATCACCTGCCGCGCGACGCGCACCTGGTCAGGCAGCACCCGCGGCACGTGCTGCAGATCGTCGATCGTCTCCGCGGCCCGGAGTTCTGCGGCGTGATGCAACGTGTGGAGCATCAGCACGGACTGCCAGGTCGCCGAGGCCGGCACCTTCGTCGGCCGCACGGCGACGAGACACTCCCGCCCGTAAATCGCGAGCTTCCCGATCCCGACCCGGTGCGCCATCGCCAGCTGCATGACCGCGAAGGCCTCCGCGGCGATCGGCCCGTCGGGCGCGAGGTAGTAACTCCGATCGATGCTGTACGGCTCGAGCTCCAAGGCGTCGGCGAACTGGGTCAGTTGGATCACCCGCGTCGACTCGGGCGCGATCGCGTCGAGCTCGTCCTCAATGAGGATGACGTATCGGCCTTTCTCGAATTCGAACCCCTTCACGATCTCCGACGAGGGCACCTCGCGCGCACAGGTCGGACACCAGCGTTTCTGCTGCATCCGCGACTGACACGCGCCGTGTAACTGATTGAACGAGATGGCGGCGCTCGACTCCGTGGCCGGATACACCTTGATCGGAATACGCACCAGGCTGATCTGGAGGACGCCTTTCCAGGTGGGACGGGGACCAGCCATTTAGCCGCGCCTCACGATGGGGCCGCGCACGATCTCGACCCTTAGGCCGTCGCTCAGTACGAACGTTTTGACGGATTGCAGATCGGTGCCCTGACACGCGTCGGCCCACGCGGCTTTCAGGCGTCGGACCTGGTCCTGACTCATGCACTTGTCGGTTGTCAGCAGGATGATCGCAGCGTCGCTAGCCTCCTGCGTCGTCACCGGAGTAACGGTGAGGCCAGTCGCACCCGCGAGGGCAGCCAACGACTTCAGGGCATCGCGGCGATTCATGCGCCCCTCGGCACCGGATGCAACCGTCCATCCAGCGCCCGTTCCTCGCGCGCAATCTGCGCCCGCAGCGTCACGATGAACGCCTGGAGATCGTGCTCATCCACGCGCCACCGGCCACCGAGGCGCACCGCGGGCAACTGATGACTCCGGATGAGTCGTCGCACAAACCCCGGGCTCACGCTCAACCGGTGCCCCACATGGTTCACTTCGAGCAGACGGGCCGGCGCCAGGAGCGGATCGCTCAGCTTCACCGTGTCTGAAATGATGCGGCCTTCACCCTCCATTCTAGCGAGCCAGGACAACGACTTAGAGCGTCTTCTGACGTCTTAGCCGTCCCAGCGGGGTTACAGGAAGCGCGTACGGGTACACGCTGGAACCTCCTGACCCGGGCCGAGAGCGGCCCCTCGCGGTCCACCCCGGGGATCCCTCGACATGGTGGCGTCGTCGGGCACGATCGACGGCACCCCTGACCTGACCTGTCACAGATCTGTGATCGAGGCCGACGCTTGATGGCGATGGCCCCGCGCCGCCCCTGCACCGGCTCCCCAAAATGCGGGAACCTTCAGCCCTGCGCCCTCCATCCCGTCGTACCGTGGCGTCCGCGCTTCGGTCCACCTATCTGCCGAGTCCGAGGCCGCAAGCTCCAGCAGCTGCGGACGGCGCTGTTCGCGCGCTCGCCCTGGTGCGTGCTGTGTTTGCCTCGAGGCGTTCGCACGAAGGCCACCATCCGCGACCACATCGTTCCACTCGCCGAAGGTGGACGCGATGACACGAGCAACGAACAAGCGCTCTGTCGTCCGTGCTCGGATGCCAAAACCCAACAGGAATCCGCGCGCGGCGTGAGACGCGACCGATGACGGGCGGGGGGGGCGTCGAAGTGTTCCGCGTCCGGGCCGCCGGGAAACCCGCTCAGGGGCACCCGCGCCTTTCCGCAGAATTGAGGTTTTTTGACAAAGCAGACGATCCGCAGACGGCGGCCTGACCCCACGACGATCGCCGGGCTGACGCCGGACCCACACAACCGGCGGACCCACAACGCCCGCAACGTCGACATGATCGCGGCGGCGCTCACCGACGTCGGCGCCGCACGCAGCATCGTCATCGATGAGCGCAACGAAGTCCTCGCCGGGAACGGCGTCCTCGCGGGCGCCGCGCAGGCCGGGCTCACGAAGCTGCAGATTGTCGACGCCGACGGCGAGACCATCATCGCGGTCCGGCGCCGCGGCCTGACCGACGCGCAAAAGCGGGCGCTGGCCATCTTCGACAACCGGGCCGCGGAGCTCGCCGAATGGAACGTCGCGCAACTGGCCGCGGATCTGACCAACGGGGAGGACCTGACGGCGTTCTTCTCGGCCGACGAGCTCCAGGCGCTCCTGAGCGACGGGAAAGCGAAACCAGGCAAGACGGACCCCGACACCATCCCCAACGAGCGGCCCACAGGCATCGTGGGCGGCGATCTCTTCGAATTGGGGGGGCACCGGCTGCTTTGCGGGGATTCGACGACACAGGCCGACGTCGCGCGATTGTGCGGCAACGTCCGCGCGGCCCTGATGAACACCGACCCGCCTTACCTGGTCGACTACGACGGCTCGAATCATCCGCAGTCGACCGCCAACAGCGCCATGACGAAGGACAAACGCTGGGACGCCTACAAGGATCCAGCGGCGAGCGTGCGCTTTTACAGCGAATTCATCGCCGTGGCCTACGCGACAGCGCTCCTCGAACGCGCGCCGATGTATCAGTGGTACGCCGACCGCCGCGGCGGGATCGTCTTCGATGCCTGGGAGACGAACGGCCTTCTCGTCCATCAGGCGGTGTGCTGGGTGAAGAGTCGGCCGGTGCTGACGCACAGCCATCTGATGTGGCAGCACGAGCCGGCGCTGTACGGGTGGAAGCAAGGCAAGCAGGCCGAGCCCGAGCGCCGCCCGCCGGCCAACGAGACCACGGTCTGGCAGATCGACAAGCAGGGCTCCGAGAATGACGTCCATCCAACCGAGAAGCCCGTGGAACTGTTCACGCGGCCAATCGCGTGGCACACGCGCACGGGCGAGGCGTGTTACGAGCCGTTCTCGGGCTCGGGTTCACAGCTCATCGCCGCCGAGCAGCTCGGTCGCCGGTGCTTGGCGATGGAGATCGAGCCGACCTACGTGCAGGTCGCGATCGACCGCTGGGAAGCCTTCACCGGCCTGAAGGCCACGAAGGTCGGCGAGCCCGTTCGCCTCCGCAAGAACGCGAAGCGCGCGAAGTGAGAGGCCGCAAACCGGAACCCACCGCGCTCAAGATCCTCCGCGGGCTGCCGGGGAAACGGAAGCCCAACGCCGCGGAACCCGCGCCCGCGGCGGTCCCGGGCGACGTCCCGCCCCCCGCGTGGCTCGACGTCGAAGCGCAGGCCGAGTGGTCGCGCCTCGCGCCGATGCTGACGCGGCTCGGCGTGCTGACTGAGACGGATATCGGCGCGCTGTCGGCCTACTGCGAAGCGTGGGCGACCTGGAAGGGCGCGACGCAGAAGATCCGCCAGTTCGGCATGGTGATCAAGGCGAAGAAGCCCGGCGACCTGCCGATCGTTTCGCCCTACGTGAAGATCGCGCACAACGCGCTGACGCAGATGCGGGGGCTGCTCGTCGAGTTCGGGATGACACCGAGCTCGCGGTCGCGGATCCACGTGATGGTCAAGGACGAGCAGCCGTCGAAGTGGCGCGGCCTCCTGCCATGAGCCGCAACGCCGGATCCGATCGCGCCGTGTCGGTGATCAACAACCTCACCCACACGAAAGGCCCCTTCGGCGGCCAGCCCTTCAATCTCCGCCGCTGGCAAACGCGCGACATCGTGCGGCCGCTGTTCCGCACCAAGCCCGACGGCCTCCGCCAGTACCGCACGTGTCTGTTGATGATGCCGCGCAAGAACGGCAAGAGCGAGCTCGCGGCGGGGTTCGCGTTGCAGGGCCTGGCGTTCGACGGCGAGATCGGCGGGGAAGTCTACTCGTGCGCCGCGGATCTCGAGCAAGCCGCCATCGTCTTCAACGTCGCCGAGCAGATGGTCCGCGCCGATCCCGAGCTCCTGGACGCGATCGAGATCATCCATTCGCAGCTGCGCATGGTGCACCGCGCGAGCGGCACGTTCTATCGCGCGATTTCCGCCGAGGCCTACAACAAGCACGGCTTCAACGCGTCGCGGATCATCTACGACGAATTGCACGCGGCGCCGAGTCGCGATCTCTACGACGTCCTCACGACGTCGATGGGCGCGCGCGCGCAGCCGCTCCTCATCGCGATCTCCACCGCCGGCTACGACAAGCACTCGATCCTCTGGGAGCTCTACGACCACGCGCGCAAGGTCACCGAGAATCCGTCGCTCGATCCGACGTTCCTCCCGATCCTCTACGAAGCCGCGGCCGATGCCGACTGGACCGACGAGCAGGTCTGGGCGAAGGCGAACCCCGCGCTCGGCGATTTCCGCAGCCTCGAGGACATGCGGATCCTCTGCGCGCGCGCGCAGCAGATCCCGGCGCTCGAGATGACGTTCCGGCGCCTGTACCTGAACCAGTGGACCGAAAGCGCCGAGCGGTGGGTGAGCCTGGCCGATTGGGATGCGTGCTGCACGGTGGCCGCGGCGTGACGACGCGCGCCGACTTCCGCGCCCGACTGAAGGGCCGCCGCTGTTACGTCGGCCTCGATTTGAGCTCGACGAAGGATCTCACCGCACAGGTGGGCGTGTTTCCCGACGACGAGGGCCCGGGCTTCGACGTGCTCGCGGACTTCTTCGTGCCGCACGACAACATCCTGGAGCGCGTGACGCGCGACCGCGTGCCGTACGACCAGTGGGTCCGGGACGGGTTCCTCCACGCCACCCCCGGCAACCGGGTCGAGTACGAGTACGTGCGGCGGGAACTGAACGCGTGGGCGCTCGAATTCGACGTGCGCGAAATTGCGTTCGACCCGTGGAACGCCACGGACTTAGTGACGCGGTTGTCGGAACAGGACGGGTTCACGTGCGTCCCGATCCGGCAGGGCTATCGCTCGCTCTCGGCGCCGACCAAAGCGCTCGAGACGGCGATCCTCGCCCGGCGGCTGCGCCATGACGGCCATCCGGTGCTCCGCTGGTGCATCGGCAACGCCGCGGCCGAGCAGGACGCGACGGGCAACATCAAGCTGTCGAAGCGTGTCTCGACCGAACGCATCGACGGCGCCTCGGCGCTCGTGAACGCAATGGATCGCATGGACCGCCACGGACCCGGCGACACGCGGCCGACCTACCAGATGATCGTGCTCGGCGGCACCCCCGCATGAAGCGGATCCCCGTCCTGCCGCCGATCCCCCCTGAAGTCCATCGGGGCCGTCCCCGGAACGCGGAGCCCTCGAGCTCGGTCTCGACCTGGTTACCCGCCCATGAACATGACGATCTGATCCGGAGAGCCCGGGAAGAGGAGACGTCGGTCAGTGCGTTGGTCCGGCGTCTGGTCCGGGTGCGCGTGCGGTAGCCGATAACACCAGCTCCAGGGGTCCGCTTCGATCCACTGTTCGGTGAGCGCGGCGCCGTCGATCATCACGCGTCGCGGCATAGCGGAGACCCCCGTCCTTCACGCTACGCGGTGCGGAGACCCGGCGAATACTCCAACTGTACAAATCCGAATCGCCAGACCGGGCGCACGCTCGATCCGTGAACCGCGCGTACGCGATCCTCCATGTCAAAGCCGTTGACCCCGATAAACGCGTTATCAGTGGCATTGCGACCACGCCGGAACCCGATCGCGACGGTGACATTATTGAACCGCTCGGGGTGGCGTTTACCAATCCGCTCCCGCTCCTGCTCTTTCACGACGCCAAGAAGCCCGTCGGCTTTGCCACCTTCAGCAAGCCCACGAAAACCGGCATCGCCTTCGAAGCGACGATCCCGACGATCGACGAACCCGGCACGCTGAAAGATCGCGTCGACGAAGCGTGGCAGACCGTCAAGGCCGGCCTCGTGTCCGGCGTCTCGATCGGGTTTCGTGCGATCGAGTACGCGTACATCGAAGCGTCCGGCGGGATGCACTTCCTGCAAACGGAAGTGATGGAACTCTCCCTCGTCACGGTGCCCGCGAACGCGAGCGCCACGATTCGCACGATCAAATCCCTCGACCTGGCCGCGACTGGCCGTCATCTGCCCGGCGCCACGGGCCCGTCAATCGTTGTGCGCCTCCAGAAAGCGGCGCCGGCCATGACCATTCAAGAACAGATCACGCAATTCGAGAACACCCGCGCCGCGAAAGCCGCGCGCCAGTCCGAGCTGATGACGAAGGCCGCCGAGTCCGGCGTCACGCTCGACCAGGCCCAGACCGAGGAATACGACACGCTCGCGCTCGAAGTGAAGAGCGTCGACGCGCATCTCGTGCGCCTCCGCGACCTCGAGAAAGCCAACGTCGCGAAAGCCACCGCGATCACCCCGACGACCAGCGCGATCGCGGCCTCCGACCTCCGCGGCGGCACGGCGACCACGCCCGTGATTCAGATCAAATCGCAGTTGCCGAAGGGCACCGCCTTTACCCGGATGTGCATCGCGCTCGCGCGCGGGAAGGGCGACTCCTACCAGACGCTCGAGATCGCGAAGCAGTGGACCGACTCGACGCCGGAAGTCGAGACGATGGTCAAGCACATGTGGCACACCAAGGCCGCCGTCGCCGCGGGCACGACGACCGATGCGACGTGGGCCGGCCCGCTCGCGGTCGCCACGCCGATCAACGAATTCCTCGAGCTGCTCCGGCCGCGCACGATCATCGGCCAGGTCGCCGGGTTCCGGCAGGTCCCGTTCAACATCAGCGTCCCGAGTCAGACGGCGGGCGGCACCTACGGGTGGGTCGGCCAGGGGCTCGCGAAGACGGTCACCAAGGCCGCCTACGCGACGGTCACGCTGCCGTTCAGCAAGGCCGCGGGCATCATCGTGCTCACCGAGGAGCTCGTGAAGCTCTCGACGCCGTCGGCCGAAGGGCTCGTGCGCGAGGAAATGATCGCCGGCATGGCGCAGTTCCTCGACACGCAGCTGGTCGATCCGACGGTCGCGATCAGCGCCAACGTCAGCCCCGCCTCGATCACCAACGGCGCCTCCACCGCGGCGGCGTCCGGCGTGACCAGTGCGGCGGCCAAGCTCGATCTCGCGACGTCGGTCGCGGTCTTCACCGCCGCGAACATTCCGCTGCAGGGCAGCGTCTGGCTCATGTCCGACAGCAATGCGTTCGGGCTCGCGCTCTCGGTGAACGCGCTCGGGCAGCCGCTCTTCCCCGGCATGTCGATCACCGGCGGGACGATCTTCGGGATCCCCGTCGTCGTGTCGAACAACATGGCCGCGATCGTGGCGCTCGTGCATGCGCCCTCGATCCTCTACGCGGATGAAGGCGGCGTGCAGATCGACGTCAGCCGCGAAGCGTCCGTGCAGATGGACTCGGCGCCGGATTCGCCGGCGACGGCGACCACGGTGCTCGTCTCCCTCTGGCAGAACAATCTGGTCGGCCTCCGCGCCGAACGGATGATCACCTGGAAGCGCGCGCGCACCGCGGCCGTGCGCTACATCTCGGCGGCGGCCTACGTCGGCACGTAGACCGCGGTCGTGCGGTTAGTCATCGGGGGGCCGACACGGGAGACCGTGCCGGCCGCCTTCGCCCTCGCCCTCGCGCAGCTCTACGCGACGACGCGCGACGCGGGGATCTGGACGTCGGTGACGTTGGGGTTCATCGGCGCCACGTATGTGCACGTCGGCCGGGAAGCGTTTCTCGCGCAGGCGATCCGGCAGCTCGCGACGCACGTGCTCTGGCTCGACACAGATATGACCGTGCCGCCGGACACGGCGATTCGATTAGCCGCGCACCAGCGGGCGATCGTCGCCGCGAACTGCGTGATGCGGGATCCGCGGCTCTGGTGCACCGCGCAGCGCGGCGGGCAGCGGATCCAGACGACGCCGGCGTCGCACGGCCTGGAGATCGTCGACTCGGTCGGCTTGGCGGTCTGTCTCATGCGAACCGACGTCGTGGCGGATCTGCCGCGGCCCTGGTTTCGGCATGGGCTGAGCGCGACGGGCGCGGACATCGGCGAAGACATCATGTTTTGTCGCACGCTGCGCCTCGCCGGCGGCCACGCGATCTGGATCGATCACGACCTCTCACAGGAGATCGGCCACGTTGGACAGCACACCTACCGCCCCGCTCGTGAAACTGCGCTCGCCGTTTAACCAGGAGATCTGGACCGTCCCGCCGGACTGTTCACCGGAGTTCGTCGCCGAGCTCGTGAAGCGCGGCTTCACCCGGATCGAGGAGCCCGCCAAGGGCAAGAGGACACGCACTGATGCCTGACGAATCCCGACACACGGTCACGGTGGAAGCCCTGCAGCTCCACACCTACGACGGCCACACCTACGACGTCGGCGACACGTACGAGATCGACGAGCAGTACGCCGAGAGCGTGGTCGTGCAAGGGAAAGCCGTCCGCGTCGATCGGAAGGTCGCGACCGCGAAACCCGCCGCTCCGAAGCGCGCGAAGTAACCGCGTGCAGCTCTTCGGGTTCACCATCGCGCGGACCAAGGCCCTCCAACTGCAGCCGCTCAGCGGCCGCGGCGGGTGGTGGAACGTCATCCGCGAGAGTTTCACCGGCGCCTGGCAGACCAACGTCGAAGTCCGGGCGGAGAACGTCCTCACCTACAGCGCGGTGTTCGCCTGCGTGACCTTGATCGCGAGTGACATCGCGAAGCTGGCGCTGCGGCTGGTCGCCCAGGACGCGCACAGCATCTGGTCGCCGGCCGAGTCGGCCTCGTTTTCGCCCGTCCTCCGGAAACCGAATCGCTACCAGACGCGGATCAAGTTTATCGAGCAGTGGCTCGTCTCGAAACTGATTCACGGGAACGCGTACGTGTTGAAGCAACGCGATCAGCGCGGCGTCGTCGTCGCCCTCTACGTGCTCGACCCGACGCGCGTGATCCCGCTCGTGGCGCCAGACGGGGCCGTGTACTACGAACTCCGCCGCGACGACCTCTCCGGCCTGGCCACGGACAACATCACCGTCCCCGCGAAGGAACTCATTCACGACACGATGGTCTGTCTCTTCCATCCGCTGATCGGCGTCACGCCGATCTATGCGTGCGGGACCGCGGCGCTCCAGGGGTTGTCGATTCAGTCGAACTCCACCAAGTTTTTCGCGAACGGCTCGCAGCCCGGCGGCGTGCTCACCGCGCCCGGGGCCATCACCGACGAGACGGCGGCGCGACTCAAGGCGTACTGGGAGACCAACTTTGGCGGCGACAACGTCGGCAAAGTCGCGGTCCTCGGCGACGGGCTCAAGTACGAAGCGATGAGCGTCAACGCCGTCGACGCGCAGCTGATCGACCAGTTGAAGTGGACCGGAGAAACCGTCTGCACCTGTTTCCACGTCCCGCCCTATATGGTGGGGATTGGTCCTCCGCCCCCCTACGCCAACATCGAACCGCTGCTGCAGCAGTACTACGCGCAGGCGCTCCAATCCCTGATCGAAAACCTCGAGCTCTGTCTGGACGAAGGGCTGGAGCTGCCGAAACCCTACGGCACCGAATTCGACCTCGACGATCTCTTCCGCATGGACACGGTGTCGCGCGCGGACGCGGCGGCGAAGTCCCTGACCGGCGGCATGTCCCCGAACGAAGCGCGCTTCAAGTACTTCGACAAGGGCCCGGTCAAAGGCGGCGAGACGCCGTACATGCAGGAACAGAACTGGCCGCTGGCGCTCCTGGCGGCGCGCGAACTGCCGGCGCGGCCGCCGACGGCGCCGATGCCGCTCCCGCCGGCGCCGCTCCCGGCGAAGGATCTCGCCGCGCAGTTCAAAGCGGCCCTCGCGCGCAAAGCCCTCCAGGTGGAGCTCCTCCATGCAGCCTGAACTGCTCGAGGCCCTCGCCGGCGAAGTCGCGTTGCTCCTCAAGGCCGCGCTCGGGCCCGTGCTCGAACGCCTGGCCGTCGCCGAAGCCCGGCTCGTGCAGACCCTGGCCTATGACCAGGCCCTCGGCGAGCTCCGGGATCGGGTGCTGGTGGGGGAGACGAAGGCCGCGGCCGCCGTGCCGACGCCGATCGACCTCGCACCGGTGCTCGAGCGCGTCGCGGCGGTGAGTGAGCGCGTGGCCATCGTGGAGACGCGGGCGCCCGTCCCGGGCCCCGCGGGGCAGGACGGGGCGCACGGGACAGACGGCGTCAACGGTCTCAACGGCACAGACGGCGCCGACGGGCTCGGGTTCGACGATCTCACGGTCGCCTTCGATGGCGATCGCACGCTCGCGTTTCGACTCGAGCGCGCCGGCGTCGTCAAAACGTTCCCGATCGTGCTGCCGTTCCTGAAGTACTGCGGCGTCTACCAGGACGGGAAAGCCTACGACGCCGGCGACGTCGTCACGTGGGCGGGCTCGACCTGGCACGCGAACGAATCCACGACGACGAAGCCGGGCGACGGCTCGAAGGCCTGGACGCTCACCGTGAAGCGCGGCCGAGATGGATCGGACGGCCGGGATGCGCCGGGCGCGCTGCCCGTGGTGAAGGTCCGCTGATGGCTGCCGTCCTCGTGACGCTCATCCAGGCGAAAGAGCACCTCGGCATTCCGTCCGACGATCTCGCCGACACCGATCGCGATGCGGACATCCAGTTGAAGCTCGATCAGGCCGAGGGGTACGTGCTCGACCGCTGCGGCTCGACGGCCTGGTGGCGCGCGATTACGACGACGTGGACGGCGGTGACGGTCCCGCCGGCGGTCACGGCCGCGATTCTCTTCGTGGTGGGGCACCTCCGGGAACACCGCGGCGACGATCCGCCCGATGACGCGTTCTGGGCGGTGGTCGACCGCTTGATCGGGCTGCACAAAGATCCGGTGCTCGCATGAAGACGACCGCGATCAACCAGCGGCGCTTCCGCGTGCAGCTGCAGACGCCCGGGCCGGGCGTCTCCGACGGCGACGGCGGCGTGACGCAGTCGTGGACGGATCTCGTGCCGGCGCATCGCTACGCCGAACTGAAACCCGCGACGGCCCGCGATCTCGAACGCATCGCCGCCGGAACCGTGATCGGCACGGCCTCCCATATCGTGACGTTCCCGTTTCATCCGGGGGTGACGCTGGCGACGCGGATTGTCTTTCGCGGGCGGGTGTTCCAGGTGACCGGCGTCAGTAATCCGGAAGAGCGCAACATCGAAACCATCGCGGTCTGCGTCGAACTCCTCGGCCGGCCGCTGGCGTTGAACCCGTTCCAGTCGAGCGCGTTCCAACACTCCGCGTTTCAGACGAGCCTGGCGGCCTAGATGGCTCTCACTATCACCCACGCGAAAGTCTCGACGATTCCGGATGATCCGCTCGCGGACATCAAGACGTCGGATTGGAATGCGCCGCTCGTCGTCGCGGGCGGCGTGCCGGCGGATGTCGGGCTCAGCGCTGTCGAGAATACGGCGCTGTCGACGTGGCCGGGATCGACGGCGCTCATCACGGCCGGCGACCTGCGGACGACGCGGCTCGACGTCCGGGGCGTGCGGATCCAGCGGCCCGCGCGCTCGTGGACGCCGCACACGATCACGCTCATTGGCGGGCAAGATGACGAAGCCCCGGGGGCGACCGCCTGCACGATTGTCGCCGACCCCGTCAACTACAAAGTCGGCGATCGCGGCTGGCAGATGCAGATCGCGAGCGCGACGACCGCCTGGCTGTTTCTCGATCCGCCGGGCACCGACGATCCGCTGGTCTTCAGCACGGCCAGCGCCATCGGGCTGTGGGTGTATCTGGAGGATGTCACCAAGATCACCTCGGTCACGGTCGCGCTGTTCAGTGATGCGGGCCTGGCTGTGTCGGGCGCGACGTCGTGGACGCCCGCCACCGGTCTGGTGACCGGGTGGAATTACCTGCGGCGGGCCGCGGTCAGTCTCACCTTGACCGGCTGGGGCACGTGCTACCGCGTCCGGATCCTGGTCGTGACGACCGCCGCGACGAACGCCACGATTGGGCACGTCTGGCTCGAACAGCAGCCCAAAGCGCAGATGATCTTCATCGCGGATGGGCCGTACGACACGTTTTACACGCTCGGGTATCCGGCCCTCGCGGCGCTGGATATTCCGGTGACGTTCGCGTGCGCCCCGGCGCTCTTTGGCACCGGGACCGGCGCGGATCTGCGCATGTCGGCCGCGCAGATCGCGGCCGCCGCGGGTGTCAACCGCAACAGCATCGGGATTCACAGCTACGACGGGACCGCCACGGCGTCGATGACGGCCGCCCAGATCCGGGCGGACTTCATGAAGGCGCTGAAGTGGATCCAGCGCCGGGGCTACTCGCGCCCCCTGTGGCGCGCGGCGTGGGTGCAGAACAGCGCGACCAATGCGTCGGCGATTCAGAACCTGGTGATGGCGTACGCCACGGCCCTCGGCGCGTCGGGCAGCGCGGGGGCCTGGCCGCCGGTGAACAAGTGGGACATCCAGCGCTACGGGTTGCATGGCACCAACGGCGCGGATGCGGCCCTCGATACGCTCTTTACCTCGCTGCAAACCACGCGCGGGTGCCTGGCGTGTTACACGCACGGGATCGACGCGCGGGGCGTGAACGACATGGTGCCCGCGCAGTGGGCCTACTTCCTCGGCAAGGTGACGGCGGCGATCGCGGCGGGCTGGTTAGAGGGCACGACCTTCGAGGAGTTGGTCGCGAACACGAACGTCGGCGTCCCGGCGCAGCACACGTTCGCCCCGTGGCTCGGGGCGGCGCCGTGGTGAGACACAGAAGGGGAGACGCAATGGCGCGAACGCGACGCATCGTCGTCGTCGGGGTGGCGGTCTGGCTCGCGATCGGCGCGGGCGTCGCGGCGATCGTGGCGGCGCGGGTGACCGTGGCGACGACCGCCACGCTGATCTATACGCCCCCGCCGAGCGGCGGGACGGGCCTGATCCGGAATGCCGGGACCGCCTCGGTGTATCTGGGCGATGCCGCCGTGACCACGGCGACGGGCTGGGAACTCATCCCCGGCGCGGCCGTGTCGCTGCCGGCGATCGATCCGATCTACGGCATTGTCGCCGCGTCGACGAACCGCGTCGACGTGGTGGAAACGAGCCGGCGATGAGGCGCGCGCGCCTCGCGGCCTGCGTCGGCCTGGTCGCCAGCGGCCTCCTGCTCGTCCCGATGGGCGCGCAGCAGTATTTTCCGTCCGGGACGACCCTCCCCTTCGGCGGGGGGGCCGGGACCGTCACCCTGGGCGGCCGGCTGCTCACGAGCACGACGTCGGCGGCCAACGTGGGCACCGGCGAAACCGACCTGCTGACGTACACGCTGCCCGCGAACTCGCTGAGCACGGACGGCATGGGCGTGCGCGTCACGGCGTGGGGCCTGTTGGGCGCGAATACCAATAGTAAGACGCTGCGGATCTACTTCGGCGGCACCAGCCTGGTCAGTGTCAGCACGGCCGCGAATGGCACGGCCTGGACGTCGCGCGGGGTGGTGCTCCGGTCGGGGGCGGCGACGCAGGTGGCGCAAGGCGAGGCGTTACAGGGGGTGGCGATCATTGCCCGCACGAATACGACGCCGGCCGAGACCCTGAGCGGGGCCGTGGTGATTCGGATCACGGGCCAGAGTGCCGTCGCGTCCGGCGACGTCACCGTGCTCGGCGTGATCGTGGAAGCGCTGCCATGACGCTCTTCTTCGCGGAGCCGGAGCCGGAAGGATCGGCGTCGTGAGTACGCGTTCCCGCGTCGTGTGGGAAGGGCTGGAGGACTTGAAAGCCGCGATCCAGGCGCTCCCCGACACCTGTGCGGGCGAAGCCGCGAACCTCATGGCCGGCACCGTCAACGGCGCCTACGTGGCGATCAAAAGCGCGTATCCGATTCGGACGGGGAAGCTGCGGAACGGGATGAAGCTCCTCCCGGTGACGCGGAAAGGCCTCGTCGTCGGCCAGAAGATCACGAACACGGCGAAGCACGCGCAGGCCTTCGAGCACGGCAGCCAGGCGCGGCACTACGTCACCAAGAACGGTGTGCAGCACCTGACAGGCAAGATGCCGCCGGGGCATGTGTTCGTGCCACGCATCGAGAACGCGCGACGCCGGTTGACCGGGCAGCTCGTCGACCTTCTCAAACGGCACGGGGCCACGGTGTCGGGCGATGTCTGACAGTTCGGCGATTGACCAGGCGCTGCTGGACCTGCTGCTGAACGACGCCGCGCTGCGGGCGCTCCTGCCCGACGGTGTGTTTTTCGAGGAAGCGGGCGCGTCGATGCTGCATGGCGGGCACTCCACGCGGTTCGTGCGCCTGAGCGTCGTCGAGGCGATCGACGAGCCCGTGTTCGGCCGCCGGGCGTACGAAGACGTGCTCTACGCGGTGATCGCCGTCGAGTTGTCGACGGGGGTCCTCAACAGCCGCGCGGCCGCGGCGCGGATCGACGTCCTGCTCGAAGACGGGGCGCTCACCGTCACGGGCTACACGCCGATGGTCATGTGCCGCGAGGCGCGGATTCGCTTCGTGGAAGTCGACGACGTCGATCCGGCGATTCGCTGGTCACATCGCGGCGGGCACTATCGGGTGCAGCAGGCGCTCGTCTAACGCAGTTTTTCGGAAGGGACTCACGACATGGCCGTCACGGCAGACCTCACCCTCACCGTCACCGGGCAACAGACCAGCGTCCTCGATCTCGGGACGGCGGCGCTCCCGTTCGCGTTAACCAGCGCCGTGCGGCTCCTGAGCGGCACCGCCGCGGGCCAAGTCGATCGGGTGTTCACCGACACACGCACGCTCGGCATCAGCGCGACCGAAGATCTCGACTTGGCGGCCGTGCTGCTCGACGCCTTCGGCGCGGCGATCACCTTCGTGAAGATCAAGGCCCTGATCATCAAAGCCGCGGCGGGCAACACCAACAACGTCCACCTGAGTCGCCCGGCGGGCGCGACCGGCGTGCCGTTGTTCCTCGCGGTGAGTGACGGGATCATCATCCCACCGGGGTTCACCTTCGCGTGGTTCGGATCCGGCGCGGGCATCACCGTGACGCCGTCGACGGGCGATCTCATCACGCTGACGAACAGCGGCGCCGGGACCGGCGTCACCTACGACGTGATCATTCTCGGCACGAGCGCGTAAATCGGGCGGACGGCGCGGGCCGTGAATCAGGGAACGAGTCATGAGTATCAAGACCGGCCGCTACGGCACCATCAAATACGGCCCGGCGGGCGTCA
>Ga0207709_10000499_pt1 | contig 35120 bp, 27 predicted proteins | sample KBSM34metaG_FD_184397 | JGI IMG/M metagenome (GOLD analysis project Ga0207709, IMG submission 184397) | Miscanthus rhizosphere microbial communities from Kellogg Biological Station, Michigan, USA - KBS M3-4 metaG (SPAdes) (version 2) | ecosystem: Host-associated > Plants > Roots > Rhizosphere >...
CAACGCATCGAGCTCGGATACGAGCAGCACGTCGCCGACCTCGATGCGTTGCGGGTTCACTTCAAGCTCGAAAGGATGTCGCTCATCGGTAACTCGTGGGGCGGGCTGCTGATCTCGCTTTACGCCGTCGCTCATCCGGACCGCATCGAGCGAATGATCCTTGACAGCTCGGCCTCGCCGATGGCCGGTTTTATGGCCGATATGGAGGACGAGATCAGCCGCCGGACGGCCAAGCTCTACACGCCCCAACAGATCGCCCGCTTGAAGGCCGTACGCGATCCCAATGTGTGGCTCAAGGCAAAGGACCCGACAGCGATCTGCCGCGAGTTCTACTACGGCGTGCTGAGGGCCTACACGTATTCGCAGACGTTCGGAGACAACTATAAGGGCGACCTCTGTGCCGGCGGCTTCGAATCCGTGCGGCAGCAGCCGATAACGCGTGCCCACGCCTGGCGAAGCCTCGGTGACTACAACCTGATGTCCCAGCTCGGCGTCGTCAAAGCACCCGTTCTCGTCATCCACGGCGCCGCCGACGTGATACCTCTCAAGAGCTCCGAATTCTGGGCCTTCGGCTATCCGAACGCGCGCCTGCTGGTGATCGAAAAAGCCGGCCACATCGCCCAGATCGAAGCACCCGAGATCTTTTTCCCCGCCATCGAGACCTTCCTGAAAGGCAGCTTTCCCGCCGCAGCGAAAACGGTCAAACACCCGTGAGCAGCAACCCGAAGGGTTGCAAAGAAAGTAGCCGGTGGTCGGAGTCGCGGAGACCACCGGGAAGCGAAATTAATTAGGTCGCACCCCGGAGAGTCTGTCGGAAAAACCGCGTAGCGGTGAAATGTTTATAGAAAACCAGAACCCAATGAGACTTGGTAGCTCCTTTAGGAGCGTAACTAATCGTCTTTCGCCCATAAATGGGCTCCCGAGATCAATTGGGATTGAGCTTTCTATAAACATTGCATCCCTACGGGATTTCCCGACAGACTCGGAGGGGTGCGTTCATGACTAACGACTTTTCCGGTGGTCTCCGCGGACTCCGACCACCGGCTACTTTCTTGCAACCCTTCGGGTTGCGCTGCGGAGAATCGCAAATAGCAGGCCTGACCCCAGTAGATTGTAGATCCTGTAAGTGAAGTGAAGAGTACGAATCCGTTCTTGTTAAGATAGCTCTCGTCGGCGGCATGTTATGGATGCTCAACCATTTCGCAGTGCTGAGATTGCAAATACGGCGCGAACTCCACAGATATTGACAAAATCAATCACTCTCAACGATCTGCGGCGGTTTACCGTCGCGCGGACTTTTTTTCCGCCGACCACGCTCAAGCGGGCTATCGAACGAATGGGTTTTATTCAAGCCGATCCAATTCGAGCGCCGGCGCGCGCTCAGGATCTCATTCTGAGGCAACGCGTGAAGAACTATCACGCCGGCGACCTCGAACGGCGGTATGACACCCTCGACATCGAAGAAGACTTTTTCGTCATTTACGGCTTTGTGACGAAGTCGCTGCATGCGCTAATGCATCCGCGCTCGGGCTCGCAGGCTTCCGCGGACAAGATGCCTCTGCCCTGGCCGGCTGCGAACCGAAAACGCGCTCAACTTCTGTTCGAGTTTGTCAGCGAGCGCGGTGAAGTGCATCCGCGCGAAGTGGATCAGCATTTCGCACACGGCAAGGTGGAGAATTTTTGGGGTGGCTCGTCGAACGCAACCACGCATCTGCTGCAGGAAATGCACTATCGTGGCCTGCTCCGGGTGGTGCGGCGAGAGAAAGGAATTCGAGTTTACGCGACTCGTGAAAGCGGTGCGGGGGTTATTGACCCTGACGAGCGCCGCGAACGAATCGATGCATTGGTTGATGTCGCGGTTAACTTGTATGCACCGTTGCCGGCGCTGAGTTTAGCGTCGATGGTGAACGGGTTGCGTTATGCGGTGCCGCAATGGCAGAGGGAGTTGAAGACTGCTTTGCAACGCGCAAAGGATCGACTGATGCACGCGCAGGTTGATGGGATCGACTGGTATTGGGTGAAAGAGGATTCGCTGCGTGGTGCGTTGCGAAACTCATCCGAGGATCGGGTGCGCTTGCTGGCGCCATTCGATCCGCTGGTGCGCGATCGTGCCCGCTTCGCGTTGTTGTGGGGGTGGGAATACCGCTTCGAAGCCTACACACCAGCGGCGAAACGCAAGCTTGGCTATTACGCTTTGCCTTTGCTGTGGCGAGATCGAGTACTTGGCTGGGCGAATCTGTCGGTAAAAGACGGCCAGCTCCTTTCAGAGTTCGGTTATGTGAAATCACCGCCGGGCGATCGTGCTTTCAAGCGTGAACTTGCAGCAGAGCTGGATCGCATGCGCGCGTTTTTGTCGCTGCACCTTCAGAATGGCAAATAGCAGGCCTGACCCCACAGCTTTTTCTTATCAGCAATCCGAAGGGTTGCAAAGAAAGTAGCCGGTGGTCGGAGTCCGCGGAGACCACCGGGAAGCGAAGTTAATTAGGTCGCACCCCGGAGGGGTGCCAGATCTACGCGGTGACTATATCCATGTAGGTTGAAAATCAGGATTCGTAGGGAATGCCGACCAGTGGTCGTGCACCCCCTTCGAGTCTGTCGGAAAATTAGTCTCTGTGGACCTCTGTGAGATCCTCTGTGCCTCTGTGGTGAATGAATTCCCAGCAATTTCCACCACAGAGACACAGAGGGACACAGAGTTTTCACAGAGAAATACTTTTTCCCGACAGACTCCTTCGGGGTGCGGTCATGACTAATGACTTTTCCGGTGGTCTCCGCGGACTCCGACCACCGGCTACTTTCTTGCAACCCTTCGGGTTGCGCTGCGGAGAATCGCAAATAGCAGGCCTGACCCCAGCGCTTAGCGCTTTCGCAAACTAACAGTTTGCGTTACATGGTCCTTTTCAGAAATTGATCGGTGTATTCAACTGTTGGCTCAAACCATGGGTGAAAGAGCCAGAAAGGATGCGGCGTATTCGGGATCACCACGATCTCAGAGACGATTCCCAACGCCTTCAGCTTAGCGCTCATTTCCTCGCGCTGTTGGAACGGTCGATTACCGCTGCTGTTGATAAAAAGTACCGGGGCGCTCTTTTTGTAGACATGGGTAATGGGTGAAGCTTCACGCCACACCTCAGGTTTCTCTTTGAAGCTGGCGCCAATCAAGCGGGTGTTTGTATCCAGCGGACCTTTGATCTCTTTTTCGATATTACCGGGATCAATGAACGTCGCTGTGCCGTCGATGTCCACGACCGACTGCACGAGGCTGGAAAATTTCTGATTTCCTCCATGGCCCTCGAACTTGCTGATGCCGTTCGTAGCGCCTAACAAGGCCACGAGATGTCCTCCGGCAGAAGCGCCCACCGCGGCGATCCGATGCGGGTCGATCCGATAGCGCTTCGCATTTGCTCGTAACCAGCGCACCGAAGCTTTAAGGTCATGGATCTGTGCCGGATATTTTGCCTCGTTCGAGAGCCGGTACTCGATGGTCGCTGCTACATACCCACGCCGGGCCAGTTCCATCGCGAAGGGATTCTCCATTTTGTGATTTCCAGTAATCCAGGCGCCACCGTGCACCAGAATCACTGCGGGAAATGGCCCGCGCCCCTGCGGGCTGAAAAGATCGAGTTCCATTGCCCGCGCTCCGTATCGCGCGTAAATCAATCCCGGTTGTGCCGTCACCTTATCAGGCAAGTCGGTCGAAAGGCGTTTGATGAATGGATAGTTTTTGCGAACGCTGCGCTCGGCTGTTTCGACGGAGAAAACGGTGTAGCCGGGTGGCAGTGTCGCCTGCTCGCGCACAGTCGCCTGGTCCAGCGGTGGGTCGTTCGGTTGCGGCGCCTGCCCCAGGCTGGTGATCAGCATGGCCAGAGTCAACGCCCAGGCGACAGCAAATGACTTTGATACGGTTACTCGCATAGGTTGGGATCAATCGTCACAGAAGCATTGCCAATTTCAGATCTGAGATCTCAAATCTCAGGGAAAATCGAAATCGGGGCAGGCCTGCTATTTGCGATTCTTGAAAGTCTAAGTTTCGAGCCATGCAGAATAGCAAATGGCAGGCCTGACCCCAATCTTGTTCTGCGTGAGAGTGCGCGGAGCGCACGGCAGCATAAAGCCTGGGGTGCAGCGAGCGCAGCGAGCAAACCTCAGGATCCGGAATAAAAAACCCAACCAAGCCCGCGGAGCGGGCGACAGATTTGGAGTGCGGTGGCAATCCCGATTTATCGGGAGCGAAACCGCTTTGGATCGACCCAATGATCCAAAGCGCCGTCGTCGTCCCAACAAGTCGGGACTTTGCCAGCGCACTCCAAAGCTGGACAGATGCGCGATTCTGAGATTCCACATTTTTCTGGCCAAACAACTATCTTCCCGGCATAATGGCCGCGAACACTGCCCCCCATTCAACTCTAGGAGGAGGCGAAAGCAGTGATCAATAGATTCACGACATGGGCGGCTATCCTGGTATTTGGGATAGTGTTGATAAGCAGCACGATCGGCGACAGTTCGACAACAGCCTACGCCAGGAGCGCGAAGGGCGAGGACGTTATCGATAAGTCCAAAGCAGTCGGGAAGGACGTGGTCGATAAGACCAAGAACACTGGCAAGGCGGTTGGCGAAAAAACCGTCCAGGGCACGGTGATGGTAATCGACAAAACCACCAGCACCGCAAAATCCGCGGGTTCAAAAGCCAAGGACGGAACTGGCAAGGTTGTCGACGTAACGAAAGAAGGTGCGAAGAAGACTTTTAATGTGTTCAAGAAGGTGATCCCGCACTAAGCCGAAAGATTAATTAAAGAGAAAACGGCGGCCATTCATTTCGAGTGGCGGCCGTTTTTGCTTTTCCGCAGCAGTCAGCAGAAATCTTTCGCGCAACTCCTGGGACCTGAGGGATCTGACCGAGACCCCGGTGGAATGTGGGAACCAACCTACGACCCGAACGCCTGGGCAGCGAAGCATGAGTTGCATCTTTTCGTCCAAAACGTTGGGCAAGGCGACGCCGAATCGCTTGAAGAGTTGCCGCCACAAATGATCAGCGTGCTTGAATGGAAACCTCGCCAACCCGAAGGGTTTGAAAGAAAGTAGCCGGTGGTCGGAGTCCGCGGAGACCACCGGAAGTGCGATACTAATTGGGTCGCACCCCGGAGGAGGCTGTCGGAAAAACAAACTCTGTGGTTCTCTGTGCGATCTCGGTGTCTCTGTGGTTGATTTTCTCTGAGTAATTTCACCACAGAGGCACAGAGATTCCACGGAGTTACACAGAGAAAACACTTTTTCCGACAGACTCGGAGGGGTGCCAGATCCTTCGCTGTAAAGATCTTTTACGTTGACCGGTAATCCAAACTTGAGATTATGGGTTCAACCTTCTTCAGCCTGCGCTATCACATCGTCTTCTCGACCAAAGGAACGACGACCCTTCATTAAGCCCGAATGGCGACCACGTCTTCATTCTTACCTCGGCGGGATCATTAAGGCATGAACGGTGTGCCCGAGATTGTCGGCGGAGTTGAGGATCATGTCCATATCCTGGCGAGTCCGGAGGCCAGTGCACTGCATTGCGGATGTACTTCGCGACTTGAAGAAGGAATCGTCGACGTGGGCTAAAGAGAATTTTGATCGCAGCTTCGCCTGGCAAGAGGGTTACGCGGCGTTCACCGTAAGCCCCACGGCGACCGACTCAGTACGTCGCTACATTGCCACGCAGGAGGCGCATCATCGCAAATACTCCTTTGTTGATGAATTGAGAGAGCTTCTCAACGCGGCGGGTATCGAATTTGATGAGAAGTACTGTTGTGACGTCTGGCACCCCTTCGAGTCTGTCGGAGAAAGGCGTTTCTCTGTGCCTCTGTGAAAATCTCTGTGTCTCTGTGGTGAAATTACTCGAGAAAACACTCACCACAGAGGCGCAGAGATCGCACAGAGGCACGGAGATCAATTTCTCCGACAGACTCCTTCGGGTTGCGGAACGAAATCGGTGTCGCACGTGAGCTTGGCATCACTCCTGCCATTTTGCGATTCTCGCAATTACAGCATCGCTCGAAACTTAATCGAGCACCGTTTGCAACAACCTAATCATTTCGCCTGCGAAGTAGCCGGTGATTCGAGATATTTATCCAGCCATTCAACGTAGCGCCGATTCACATCCTGTTGCCGCACCGGGTCGCCCGGCGAATGCCCCGACACCGGGTAAGCGATGAACTGGACAGGGACATTGTTATCGCGCAGCGCGTGATAAAGCTTGAACGATTGCGGAATCGGCACGCGAACGTCGCCCGTGTCGGACATTATCAAGGTCGGCGTTCTAATCTTCGACGCTGCGCTGATTGGCGATTGTTCGCGGTACGCCTTTTCAAAATCGCCCGTCCATGGTGAACCGCCAAACTGCCCGGCGCGGCTGACGTTGCTGTCGCCGATGTTGTATTGATCCATCCAATCGGTTACTGCGGCGCCGGCCACCGCGGCTTTCCAAATTGGGTAGTGGCCGATCATCCAGGTGGTCATATAGCCGCCGTACGACCAGCCCGAAACGGCCATCCGTGATTCATCCACGAAGCCGCGCTTCTTCAGCATCTCGATGCCGGCCATCACATCCCGACCGGGACCTGCGCCCGCATCGTTGTAGATGCCGCGCATGAACTTGCTGCCCAGGTTGTCGCTGCCACGATAATTCGGCTCAAAGACCACCCAGCCGCGCGCGGCGAAGAGTTGCGGCAACACACCGAACGATTCTCTGGAAGCCGCTGCCGGCCCGCCATGAACGTACAGCACCAACGGGTACGTACGCCCGGGCGCGAAATCCGGTGGATAAGTCACGACGCCGTCCAGCTTGAATTCATCATTCGTCCACTCGACCTTTTCAACTCTGCCGAGCGAGAGCGCTGGAATCTGCCCATTGAAATCGGTCAATCGCTTTGGCCTGGCAGCCGGTGAGGTCATGTAATAAAGCTCCGCCGGACGGTTTGGTTGGCTGCCGGTGAATGCCAATGCGCCATCGCGACTCACGCTGGCGTCAATCCAAAATGAGCCACCAGGATTGATGTCGCCGAGATCAAGCTTGCGGGCCCCGCCATCCAGCGTTTGCTGCCACAGGGAAACGCGCGTGCCGTCGTTGCCGCCCGTGATAAATGACTTGCCGTCGGGCATCCACATCGATCGAAACACGTTGCGATCCAACGCTGTCGTCACAGAACTTCCCGCGCCGCCCGTCGCGTTCGTCACATGAATTTCATTGATGTTGCTGGCCTGGCCATCGCGCGGATACCAGTACGCTATGCGCGAACCATCTGGCGAAAAGACAGGTTGAGCCTCGCGTTCGCTGCGACTCGTCAACGCGCGCATGGTGCCGGTCGCCACGTCGAGCACCTGAACCGTACTGACGCGTGCATCCCCGTAATGCGGACTGATGCTTTTGACGAACGCGATTGCCTTGCCATCCGGCGACCACGACAGCGGAGACGAAGGCGATCCGGGCGGCAAAGTGATGGGCAAACTCCAGGCACCTGAAGTCAGCCGCTTCGCGGCGCCACCGCTGGCACTGATTAGCCAAATGTGCGCCGAGGTAACCTGAGCGTTAACGAGAAAATGATCGTTGCCGACTTCAAACGCGATTTCGCGGTCGCCAATCTTTTTGTTCGGTGAATCGTCAGCGGTGACGAAAGCGATCTCCTGCCCATCAGGCTTCCACGCGTAATGCTGCACGCCATTCGCCATGCTGGTGATGCGCTTCGCTTCACCGCCATTCATTGCCAGGACGAACAACTGCGACTTGTTCTCTTTACCGGTCGGCGCGTTGGCGATGAATGCCAGGCGGTCACCGTTTGGCGACCAACGCGGTTGCGATACTTCCGGACGCCCGCTGGTCAACGCGCGTTGCGCGCCGGTAGCGATGTCCACCAGTGTGAGTTCACTTTCCCAACGGTTTTCTTCAAAGTTGGCGCGCGCCACCACCACGACGATGGATTTGCCGTCCGGCGAAATATTCGGATCGCTCAATCTCACGATCTTTGCCGAGGCGTCGAGATCGAAACGCCTGGTTTGAGACGAAGCGGTCTGCGCTCCTGCACAACAAATGCTGAAAAGCGCGAGCAATAGCACCCAACCCTTCAGTTCGGTTTTCATGATCATTTTCCTTTCGTCGGGCCGATCAAGAGTCCGCGGAGCGGACGGCAGCATAAAGCCTGGGGTGGAGCGCAGCGAAACCCCAGGTAGGAAGCGAGAATTCGAAGCAAGCCCGCGGAGCGGGCGGTAGCTTTGTAAATTACCAGATCGTGAAAAGAGCGATTCCCAAACGGCTATCGCCCGCTTCGGAGTCTGTCGGAAAGCGTGATCTCCGTGCCTCTGTGCGATCTCTGTGCCTCTGTGGTGAGTGTTTTCTCGAGTAATTTCACCACAGAGACACAGAGATCGCACAGAGGCACAGAGAAACGCCTTTTTCCGACAGACTCCTTCGCGGGCTAGCCGCCAACTTCCAACTGATCCTGGGGCTCACGCCCCAGGCCGGGGTCCCCAGCCGAGCATCTCGGCTGGGGTGGAAGTCTTTACGCTGCCGTCCGCTTCGCGGACTATCGTCATCGAGCTTTCGCCAGATTCAGCACAATATCCAAATGGAAGCGAACAAATTTGTGAATCGATTCTTCCAGCAGGCGCTCTTGATCGCTATGCGCGCCAAAGCCTTTCGGTCCGTCTTCGCTATCGGTCATCGGCCCCACGCCGTAGCATTGCACACCTTTCGCGCGCAACTGCGCCATGTCAGTAGCGCCCGTTAACATCGTCGGCAACGTCACGGTGCTGTAGACGTGCTTATTGGCCTCTTCCAACGCGCGAAAGGCGTCAGTGTCCAGACGCGACGGCGGCGAACCCGGGCGGCTGTTGCCACCGCGCACGATTTCAATCGCGGGGTCATCGATCACTTTTTTCATTTCGTCAAAAAACCAGGCCATGTCTTCGTCGGGCAAGGCGCGAATGTCCAGGGTCGCTTCGGCTTCTGACGGAATCACGTTGCTGCGATAACCGCCTTTGATAATGTTCGGCGAAATCGAAGTGCGCAGCGTCGAGTTCAAGCGCGGTTCGTTAATAGCCAGGTACTCCTGCACGTCATCCGAATTCCCCGGTCGCAGTAATTTCTGGTAACGCGCGGCGGCGTCGGGCGGGCTCAGTTTGGCCAGCCGTTCAAAATACGCGCGCGTCGTATCGTTCAACCGCATCGGCGTTCGCCACGCGGCAACTTTGGCGACGGCATTAGCCAAATGCACAATGGCATTGCTGCGCAACGGTACTGAGCCGTGGCCGGAAATCCCGCGGGCGACCAGGCGGGCGCCTCGTGAGATTTTTTCCGTCGTCGCGACCGCAGAGTACTGAATCTTGCCGCCGCTTCGGACTACCCCGCCGCCTTCGGCAAAGCAGTATTCAGCATCGATCTCGTCAAAGTGTTCCCTGACCATGTAGGCGATGCCATCTGCGCCGCCCCCTTCTTCGCTCGCTTCGGCGAGGAAAATAACGTCGCGATCCAACGGCGTGTTCATGCGTTTGAGCATGAGCATCACCATCAAACATGCGACCACGTTATCCTTGTCATCGGTGGCGCCGCGCCCATAGACATAGCCACCTTCGCGCGTTGCTGAAAACGGCGGATACTTCCACTTGGTCGGGTCAACCGTAACTACGTCAGTGTGGCCCATAATCAGCACCGGGCGTTTCTTGCCATTGCCGCGCAGCCGGGCGACGAGGTTCGCGCGTTTGGGATCGTTGGCGAAGACCCTGGTTTCGATGCCTTCTTTGTCCAGCACCGATTTCAAGTACTCAACGACGAGCGTTTCATTCCCGGGCGGATTGCTGGTGTCCAGGCGCAGAATCGCCTGGAAGTGGCGCATGGTTTCCTCTTCGATTTGCGACCAGTTCGGCTCTTGCGCTTGCGAGTGCGCGATCGAGATAAATACCGGCAGGGCGAGTAGTGCCAACCGAGCGACCCTCATGAGATGTCCTCCGCGTCAGTCAGTACAATTGCGCTTGATCGGAGCGTGCATAGTACCTTGTCGGCGGCGTTCCGGCCAGATCTAAAAGATCGGCAAATGTAATGTGCCGCGAGAGCGTGTCAGTACCCGGAGCGGCAGCGACGGGATCAGGAGGGATCTTTGAGTAATCAGCGTGTAGTGATCCCGTCGCTACCGCTCCGGGTACTGACACACTCGCTCCGATGACTCTTGAAGCAAAGGCGAGCAAACTTGTGGCGCAAATCGAGGGGAGACGGCTTTGCCTCAAAAGTTAGGTTTCAGTAGCGGCTTCGCCGTCTGATGTGGGGAAGCGCTCTGCGCTTCCGTCGGCCGTCTCTAACTTCGGGCTGCGCCCTTCAAAGAGGGCATTGCCCTGAACTCTTCAAGGATGTTTGCCGAAGGCCATAGGCCTCCCGCACATCAGACGGCGAAGCCGTAACCATTAGCTATTTTGAGATGGCACGCGCCGGATCCCTCTTTCGCGTCCGCAGTTGGTTAATTACGGTTCGCAGGTGATTGTTATCTTTCGCGATGAAGAACGTGGCAGTCGTATTTCAGCAGCAGTCAGCAGAAATCTTTCGCGCAACTCCTGGGACCTGAGGGATTTGATTGAGACACCGTTTGGAATGTGGTAACCAACCTACGACCCGAACGCCTGGGCAGCGAAGCATGAGTTGCATCTCTTCGTCCAAAACGTTGGGCAAGGCAACGCCGAATCGCTTGAAGCGTTGCCGCCACAAATGATCAGTGTTCTTGAATGAAAACCAAAACGAGCTAAGTCGCGGCGATTTAGACGCCACGAATGGCAAATAGCAGGCCTGACCCGCAGCTTTTTCTAGTTTTTCCAGCAACTCTTCGAACCATGCCGCCCGGCCACTGCTCTCGAAACCCACTACCACTCTTTGGCCGGCAAACTGTTGGTAGAAGCGGCGAACCTCTTCCGGCTGCCCGTGGTCCAATTGCAGCCGTCGTATCTCTCCATCTTCAGTTGTCAAATAACCGATCGTTTGTTGGGCGCATGAAAGTCGACCCCGATATATACTGTCATAGGCGTCTCCTTCTGCTAACGCAGATCGTTCAACCGTCAGTCTAACAACTAACGGCAGGAGATGCCTGCTTCATACCATCAAGCCTGACCCCGGCTTAGTTTCTCTTCTGATCCGATTCGATAGTAATCGGCGACGAACGTCGCTCTACGTACATGGCCTCTCACAACTGATATCTGTCGTCGGCTCAGACTATGAAATAGAGAGTGCGACCACCATATAGGCAGAAGTTAGATTTCGAGAAACGGGGATCTTGCTTCAGCACAGCAATATAGTTGGTAGAGTTTTGACTCGCTAAAAGGACCTTTAATTGATCCGCCGTCGGAAGTTTCCTGCTTGCTGCCCCACCGCGAAATACAGTGACGCGCAGCGGATTTGATGGTCGAACGGCATAGACTGCGCGATCCTGCATTACCCGAAAGTCGTGAAGTAATCTGCGTATTAGAACGTCGGGAGTAACTTGGAGTCTCAGGGATGTCTGGATTATATCCGCCATGGTAGGGGAATGGCTTCGAAGGTCACAAATGAATACATCTGGAACCAATAACGCTGCCGCGAACGCATCACAGAGTCCTTCTTCTCTTCGAGTCAACGGTGATAATGGCCCCAAAGGCCGCGGGAATATCCGCTCTGGACCGTTGGGTCCGGAAAAGAAGAATAACGTGTGTCCCAACTCATGTGCGAGTGTAAAGCGCCACCTAGTTGACGGTTGGGTTTTGCTATTCTCTAACACGACAATCTCAAATCCATTTCTTGTTGGGAGCAATTGTCCGGAAACATTGGCGTGCATCGTTCGGCGCTCTGTTATGTTTACTTGAAATAAGCGTGCGACACGAGCCAGATCCACAGGTGGCGTTTTAAGTCCGAGCGTTGTAACGATTGCTGCCGCAATGTCTTGGATTCGCTTTTTTGCGCCAGGCCAACCAGTGGCCTTCGAAGAATACTGCCGAGAGACATACGACTGAAAAAGCGATATCTTCGCTGATAATGAAGATCGCAAAGAAGGATCGTTGCCGATCATTTCATTGTTCCGGAATCTTGTAACCCTTAGCCTTGAGTTCGTGAATAATCACCGTCTCTACGTCTGCAGCGGACCAATTGTCGCTGCGCATTGCAATGGCGCGCAGAGCCCGAAGATCTTCGTGCTTGATTTCTTTTTCGATGCCGATTTTACGAAGGAAATGTCCCACAATATATTCCTGCTCAAGCTCACCTAGATCTTTGCCGTGTGAGTTAAAGCCATGGATTTCATTTGGTGGGCCTATCTCGCGCTCAATAGCAAATGCCAACTGGCCTGCAAATGGGTCGTGATGAGTAGGTTTGACGACCCCCGGATCTACGAACACTTCAAGTCGCCAAAGATATCGATGAGTGTCATGAATTGCCGTGATTTCTGCCTTTATTGACTTATGGTTTGACTGTTGCAGTGTATGAATATGCTCGTCAGGGGCTGGTAATACCAGCATATCGAAGCCTTTCAAACCCATGTCCTTATCAGGGCAGGAAACCACCACGCAACCGACTGCAGAAACGCCATCGCTAATCATATATCCGATCAGGCGCTCCAGTCGTTCGACAAGTTGATGTCGGTTTTTTGGATTTGAATACTTGCCACGCGCATTTCTTATGACCTTTGAAGCTTGCGATTCGTCTTCTTCGTGATGACTACATCGATAGATCGGTTTGAATAGCTTCCGATTCAATAGTTTTCCCGCCAGAACTCGAGTGCTATCGTTTTTTGAACTCAGAAAATGTTTTAGTACTTCCTGGTCCGACTGCTGCCATATTTCCTTTGCGCTCTGGAATCCGTGGGCGACTGCAGCCTCAGAGAGCATCGCTGACGCTACTAGTTTTGTACGATGAAAATACAGCTTTCGCGCGACGGTAAGGCGCTTACGAACCAGGTCGATAGCCTCTCCAAACACGTCTGGTTTACTCACGATCTCGACGCGCTCATTATATCGATAACCCAGCAAGACGACTCGGCAAGATGTTCGCTTGTTGTTGGTTGATTTCGTTTCAAACGTGCGGTCGTCATCGCCTCTCATCGGCCTCAGAACCCAAACCTCGCCACCGTTCTCTCGCTTTTTGTGCTCCTCAATTGGAAATACTGCTACGTATTTTAAGAAGCGGTCGCCGAATCTTTCGACAAGACCACAGAAATACATATCACGTTGCACATAATCGATTAGATCTGCGCATAACGTATTTCCGACAAGGTCATGAACAAACGGATACTTCAAATTCGGGACATTTTTCCGATCGGCAGTGAGAACCGCCTTTATGTCACTTAAAAGGAGCCGGGCCTTAACTGCTGGAATGTCTTTCAACTCAAATACCGCGGCCAGTATTTTCGCGACTTCTGATTCCGTCCCGAGCAGGGTTTCCACTCTCCAAGTATCCTTCCATTCGTCACGCGAGAAAATCCCCGCTTCCTTTTCAAAGGTATGTCCGAAAGGAACGTGTGCTAAATCGTGAAGTAAAGCGCAAAGCCGTGCTAAGACGATCGGGTAACCAGTAATCCTCACTGGTACCGCATGGTCTTCTTCCATGCCGACTTGGAATTCCCGGGCATTCTTGTTGCACGTTTCGATCAAATTCGCACAAACATGGAGAGTACCTATCGAGTGTATGAAGCGAGTGTGAACGGCTCCAGGGTACGCCACATAGGTCATAGCGAGCTGGTTAATATTCCGGAGGCGCTGAAAATCCGAGCAATCGATTATCCGGCGCTCCAACGCAGTTAATGAAACGTCTCCATGCAGTGGATCACGTATTACATCGGCGTGCGTAAGAAGTTTCTCCGCGTCCTGCTCAGTCAACTCTGATCCCATTAAGGCGCACCTCTCTTTCTTCGCTCTTATTAATCCTTGAACTGTATCGCATCGTTTGGATTTGCGAGCGCTGATGCAACATTCTCAGCAACCTTCGCGATGAGCTTGTCACCCCAAAATGGATCATTAACGTCGTAATATATGACCCGAACATGCCTGACATCAAAGGGCACGTCCTCTTCATTAGATGAGATCAACACGACGGGTTTGTGGAGCGCGTGTGCCAGGCCGAGTTCATATAAGACGTTAGGATTCCTGCCAGTCAATTCTGCTACCAGGACTTTGGCCCGTTTCAGGCCGGCCCATATTTGCTCGATGATCTTGCCTGTTCCGAAGATGTCAGTATCGGCTCGAACAGGATTCAGACCCGTTTTCTTGATCGCAGGTTCGTATATCAGTTCGTAGTAGCCACCGATTGGATCGGCAAAAGGCATAATAACAAAGCAAGAATCGCCTGCTGCAACCGAGACACCCTTGCTCACCTTTTTCAGATGGTCTTCAGTTTTGATGGCAGACACTCCAGGACTCTCAGAAGGAGTATGGGTGATGTCCAACACTCGCTTCTTGCCGCTCACCTCTTCGATGAGTTGAGCTGCTTCCAAATCCTCCATGAATACACTGAGGAATTCAGCGACGCGGTCAGCCGGGATCTTGAATGTTTCAGTTGCCGTATTGATCAGAAAGGAACTCTCCTCGGGCAGGTTTTCGCCGCGATAGTGCTTGTACATATCCGAGATAAGAGGAGCATTGAGCATGCCCTCCCTGATGGCGTCAATCTTGTCATTAGGTTTCTGAGGTCGGACAATTCGACGAGTGAGATCAGTCGGTTCTACTCTCCCCGGACTTGGACGCTGGAATAGGCCGTACTTGATTGCTGAACCGATTTCTACACCAACGGGGCCACTCCATCCCATTCCCGCAAAGTTTGCCGCTTCCCGATCAGTACAGTCTCTTCCCGCGTTGTTTTCCAAAACTGCCTGTGGGATGCGAAGAGCCTTCGCGATTGAGTGTTTCGGAAAAGCCAGAGTCTTTCCCGCACCCGTGGCCGCCGTCGACTTCTTCTTGGCTGACCTCTTCTTCTTAGATCTTTTCTTCCCAACTTTCTTGGTTGGTTTTGGTTTCACGGGTTCAGCGTCAGCGGTTGTAGTTGTGTTGTTGTCTTCTCCCATAGATGAAACAAGCTACATCAGTTTCAGCGTTTTTCGCGAGGAACTGGGTGTAGATCCTCCTATCGTGGACGGTCTTGAGATGCATGCCTTATATCACTGACGGAAGTGGCCGGGCAAGCTGGGTCCAGGCCTGTAATCAAGCCCTCAAGTTGACCTCCCATGCAGCGCGATTCAAATCGGCAATCGACAATGTCATTGTTTGATGGTCCATCTCCTTATAAGTGATGAGTGATGAGTCAGGACTGACCAGTGATTAGTCGGCGCGTCGAGAGTCTCATTCTCCTCACCCAACCCCAAAATATTCCAACGCAACAATGAGATCGCCACGTTGCCGTTCTTCCGCAAATAGTCGTGAAAGGCTCGCAGGCTGAATTTCTCCTTCCAATTAAGCCGCGCGGCCGCCAGGTCTATCCTTGCCACCCGACATGCTCTCAATATCCGCGTCGGCCTCTGACAAGCCATTTCTTATCCCAACTGCCGAATCCGCTCCTGCAAGAATTGCCGCTCTGGTTCCTGTTGGGTCAGCGCCAGAGCTTTCTCATAAGAAGACCGGGCCTCAGATGTCCTGCCAAGCCTGGAAGACCAAAGAACCTGGGGTCAGACCTGCAATTCTGCAATTCTCATTCTTGCCTTACTGTGCTCGCGCCTTCTCATTCCAGCATTTTTAGCGCACCGGGGAATCGCAGAATCGCAGCCCTGACCCACATTACCGCGTAGCAGTTACCAATTCATATGTCCAGTCTTTGACTGACCGAATGGCAGGCGTTGAGAAATAAGACCATGACCCAGGGGTAGAGCAGCAACTCCAGGCGAATTGACTGGTCAAAGAACCTGGGCATGGCTATCGACAAGAGGTCACTGAGAGACATACCAACGAAAGTGCCCAGCAGTCCACACACGATCGCCGCGAGCCCAATTAAGAAGACGGCCCGCCGTCCGCTCAAGGCCTTGCCGAGCAGCGGCAGGTTAACCACCCGGGCGCCCGTCTGATCCTCGGGAAGCAGCTTAATGGCGGTCCAAATCTTCAGCACGGTGCCGCATACGCCCAGGCTAACCAGCGTTAATATCACCGCCCGCCCAGTCCAGCCTGAGTAGCGCCAGATCCGAGGCCGGATCAGCGCCACACAGAACGCGGCGAAGAGGAACGCCACAATTGGAAAGACAGCTTGTCGCAGCGCGTGTGCCTCCTGGCGTTGAGCGATCTGGAAGTTTTCGAGATTCTGCCTGATGCGAACATCGGAACGGACGCGTCGCAGATAGTCTTCGCCCTTTGGTTTCAGGACTGGAGCATAAGCACCGGGGCCAGGAGCGGCGGCGTGGCGCTGCGCGTCATACTCAGCGCGCCTTTTTGGGTCAATCAAAATATCCCGGGCATGCGAGAGTTGGACGAAGGCCTCCGCGGCCTCGGCCGAGCCGCCGTTGAGATCCGGATGCTGCAGCCGGGCGAGCCGCTTGTATGCCGCCTTGATCTCTTTTGATGAGGCCGTGTGCTTGACCCCGAGAACCTGATAATAATCGACCATACTCTCTAGCCGCAGTATGCCTTAACGGGCTTTCGCTCGCGCCGCGAGCTATGAATAAATGTTTCTAACCTTTTCCTGATGGTCAAGACCGGGGTCAGGCCTTCGATTCTTCGATTCCCCAGTTTTGTGCTGATCGTCGTACACGGCTTGTCGATCGAGAATCGCAGAATCGAAGGCCTGACCCCCAATCGGTGAATCCTAAGAGGACCGCGGCAATCCACGCGCCTCAATCACTGCCATGATTTTTCTTGCAACACCACCCAAGGTGTAATAGTCTCCACACGAATCAGGCATTACTTGCCAGCGGTCAGGACTGTCGTAAACTCAAAACTCTGAAGCCGAGTCTAATCGCAATAAGTCAAGCGGTTTGCTTTTTATCCCAACTGCTCTGCGCCATTGTTGATCTAATTCCACTGATTCACGATTCGTCGATACCAAATAGTAAAAGCGCTAAGGATGACGACACTTATGGGAAACACGCTCTCATTCCATAGGACATTCGTGGCAATACTCCTAACCGCGGCATCTTGGCTTTCCATCGCTACGGTTGTGGCGCAACCGGAAGCCAAGAGTCAGGCGTCGCTGATTAATGTACTGCGTGATAAAAATTCCCCTGAGTCCGTGCGGCTCACTGCCGCCGGTGCTCTCGGGAACCCAAACCTCTCGCCGGAAGCAACTCAGGAGTCCGTTCGTGCTCTCGCTGAGGCGTTTGGCGATCGTTACGAAAGCGTAAAACAACGGGCTATTGCGAGTCTGGTGCAGATCGGACAACCCGTCATCCCTCACATGCTCCAGGTGTTTCAAAGTGATAAGTATGACGTACGTAATTGTGCCGCTAGCGTTCTTGTACAGATCGGACAACCCGCCGTGCCCGCTTTGATCGAAACCGTCAGGGTTCAGCGATCAGTTCCGCTCATGTACGCCATTTTCACTCTTAATAAGATCGGTCCCCTATCCGAAGAGGCCGTTTCGGCGATCATCCCTGTCCTGAACAATGAATCGGAAGGCCCAGAACCGAGATTCTGGGCGGCCGTGGCTTTGTCAGATAATGGATACAAGTCGGATCAAATAGTTCCCGCCCTGCTCCGTCTCTTCTATTCAGATAAGGAGCGCCTGATTACTGCGACGCGCATCCTCGGCAAGACCAAAAATTTGCCTGAGGAAGCGATTCAAAAGTTTGCGGTAGCGTTACAAAGTGGAGACAGGGACATTCGGGAAGTTGTGGCCGGTGCTTTGCGGCAAATTGGAGAACCGGCGAAAGGGGCAGAACCGGCTCTTTTGGCGGTGCTCAAAGAGGAGGAATTATTTTGTCAAGCGATCGCCGTGCAAAGCCGCGACGGCGCTCTTAAGGACAACCAGGAGCGCGAGTTTAGAAAAAGCGTTAGGGTGCAACGCGCAATCGCGATGGCTTTGATCGCTATCAAGTCAGAACCAAGAAACTCGATTCCCACTTTAATGGGTCTGTTTAACCAGAAGGAGGTTTATAGCGGCACGAACATTCAGGTTTATTCTGAATTGGATGGCCTTGCCGAGGACTTCAAAGGTGCGGGCGCCACACCTGTTCCCGAACTCATCAAGATATACAACGCGCGCCCAGAGAAGCGAACCTTGGTGCTCCAGACGTTGGGGAATATCGGGCCGGAAGCGAAGGAAGCGATCCCACTTCTAAAGGACGTACTCTATCAGGCCAAACGAGAGTTGTTTGCCGTCACGTCCGAACGCTATGAGGCCGAGGAGAGGCTTCGAACTATAGTACACACCCTGGGGGCCGTTGGCGCCGCTGAACCCGCACAAACTATTCCACCGTTGATCGACATATTGAATAGCAGAAAGCTTGATTTGCACAATGCAGCAGCTAGCGCTTTGCTGCGCATTGCTCGAGATCTCGACAGTGCCAACGCGACCAACTCTATCTCTGAATTAGAGCTTGCGCACGACCACCTATCACAGTCCGACGACAATCGCGTGAAGGACGCCGCGGATGATGTACAACGAATAATCAAGCATCTCAAGGACCGGTGGTGGAAAAACGTCTTTGCGAACACGCAGAAATATTGGCCCTACTTTTTACCGGCCGCCCTAATTCTGGTCTGGCTCTTCCTGTTGTGGATGAAACCCCTTTGGATATTTCATATTAATGAGACGCTTTCAAAGTGGTCTGACTTTAAGCTCCCTAGTTGGTTGGGCGGAATGTCGGTCCCGGTAAGGTATGGACTACTCGTTGGCTTCTTTCATTATCATGGGCGAGTCCTTGATGCCTGGGTTGGCAGATATGTGAGTACCGTGCGAAGGGGTTTTTCCGACAAGACCACGGTAGAAGAACGAAGCACTCATGTTCCTGTCCCTATAACCCTTGACAAGCACAATGTTGCAAACCTGACGGCAAGGCAACTAAGAGAAGCCTTTTCCAGGACGATGGCCTGCGTGCTCATACATGGAGAAGGGGGCTCAGGCAAAACGAGCCTCGCTTGTCTATTTGGAAAGTGGGCCATGGCCGAGGAGAAAGACGAGAGACTTTGCGAACATCCGATGCTGCCAGTACTTATCGAGCAAGACGCTGACTTCCGAGAAAAGGCTGGCGATGCCGAGATCCTTTTGAGAACGGTTCAAGACCACCTCAGATTATTGACCGGCGCAATCACTCATCCTCCCATGGGCCTGGTCAAGCAACTGCTGGCGCGTCGTCGCGTGCTGCTGATTATCGATGGTTTGTCGGAGATGAGCGAGACAGCGCGGAAGAATATTCTCGCGGCAATCGCCGGAGTTCCCGCTAACGCGTTAATTATTACCTCACGCGCGCCCGATGCTTTAAATGACATGCCCAAAAGTATTGTTAAGCCGATGAGGGTAAAGGGCACGCATCTCTCTGATTTTCTGGGCGCCTATTTGACTCATCGAGAGAAGCGCGATTTGTTCGAGGATGATGAATTTTTTGAATCTTGCCGACAGCTGTCACTGATCTCCGGCGAACGGGAAATTACGGTCTTGTTAGCGAAATTATTTGCCGAGCAAATGATCGCTACAAAAGGTGGCTTCTCAGATGATGATCTGCCGACGAACATACCTGATTTGATGCTGAACTACCTGAACACCATTAACCGAGAAACCTCAACGACAGGTCTTGATGATGAATCAGTACATTTGGCCGCGGAACTCGTTGCCTGGCAGTGCTTAAAAGATGCTTTCTATCCCATGCCCACCAAGCGAGCCGATGCTGTAGCAGTTTTTGAGAAAGAGGGAATAGGAACTAGTGCCATCAAGTATATGGACGAAAAGTTAAAGATTATTCAGATTATCGGCGCCGCCCGCGACAGAATTCGCTTTATTCTCGATCCGCTTGCTGAATACCTTGCCGGACTGTATGTCATTAAACAGTGTGGTAATAGAGAAGAAGATTGGACGAGGTTTCTAGAGCAATTTGAGGAACATGAAAGCTATCCAACCAAAAGCAAAGGATTTTTACTCGCACTCTATGACTGTTCGGTAGTGAGGTCTGCGCAAGGTGGAATTCCGCAGTCAGTACTAGATCGCATTCTGCAGCTGCTAGCCGCACCGCAAAGCGCGTAATGCCTTGTCGGACTCATGAATGTTGGCAGAGTTGTGCACGCACGATGATCTTACGTGACCACGAACTGTTTGTGGTCGAAGCGCCCCAGGATATTCGAGACGTAATTCACCGGTTCGATCCCGCGTCAATTCCCTTTACCCTTGTCCCGGAACCAACTCCCGATAGAACTTCTGCATTACATAAAACGCTTTTTTCTTTTCGCCCTTGTCAGAGATCAATCCTTTGCGATTGTAGAAGTCCTGAATGCCTGGCAGCGGGCGGCGAGGGGAGCGGAAGTCCATCAGGATCCATGGACAGGTGCCGCGCAGGAAAGGGATTTTCTTCAACATGTGCACCTGATGCTGGTAGACATTCTCCTGGTATTCCTCTGTCCAGCGGGTCATGTTATCGCCATGCTTGCCGTAAGGAGCTTCGCCGCCGCACTCGGTCATGGTGAGCGGCTTTTGGTACTTCATCTGCCAGTTCAGGCGATCGATCTTTTCCGGCAAACCATCGTACCAGCCGACATATTCGTTGCAGCTGAAGACGTCGACGCAGTCAAGTCGGGGTCAGGCCTGCGATTTGCGATTCTTAATCAGCAGGCAATTCACTCCAGTAAGGGTTCACCGAAGAATCGAAATCGCAGCCCTGACCCTATTACTGCGTAGCAGTCACCAATTTATATATCGAGTCTTTGACTGACCGAATGGCAGGCGTTGAGAAACAAGACCATGACCCAGGGGTAGAGCAGCAACTCAAGGCGAATCGACTGGTCAAAGAACCTGGGCATGGCTATCGACAAAAGGTCACTGAGAGACATACCAACGAAAGTGCCCAGCAGTCCGCACACGATCGCCGCGAGCCCAATTAAGAAGACGGCCCGACGTCCGCTCAAGGCCTTGCCGACGAGCGGCAGGTTGACCACCCGGGCGCCCGTCTGATCCTCGGGAAGCAGTTTGATGGCGGTCCAAATCTTCAGCACGGTGTGAGATACACCCAGGCTAACCAGCGTTAATATCACCGCCCGCCCGGTCCAGCCCGAGTAACGCCAGATCCGAGGCCGTATCAGCGCCACACAGAACGCGGCGAATAGGAACGCCACAATTGGAAAGACAGCTTGTCGCAGCGCGCGTGCCTCCTGGCGTTGAGCGATCTGGAAGTTTTCGAGATTCTGCCTGATGCGAACATCGGAACGGACGCGTCGCAGATAGTCTTCGCCCTTTGGTTTCAGGACTGGAGCATAAGCACCCGGGCCAGGAGCGGCGGCGTGGCGCTGAGCGTCATATTCAGCGCGCCTTTTTGGGTCAATCAAAATATCCCGGGCATGCGAGAGTTGGACGAAGGCCTCCGCGGCCTCGGCCGAGCCGCCGTTGAGATCCGGATGCTGCAGGCGGGCGAGCCGCTTGTATGCCGCCTTGATCTCTTTTGTTGAGGCCGTGTGCTTGACCCCGAGAACCTGATAATAATCAACCATACTCTCTAGCCGCAGTATGCCTTAACGGGCTTTCGCTCGCGCCGCGAGCTGTGAATAAATGTTTCTGACCTTTTCCTGATGGTCAAGACCGGTGGTGGTCAAGACCGGGGTCAGGCCTTCGATTCTTCGATTCCCCAGTTTTGTGCTGATCGTCGTACACGGCTTGTCGATCGAGAATCGCAGAATCGAAGGCCTGACCCCCAATCGGTGAATCCGCCGAACCGCAATTGTTCCTCTTGGGTACACAATGGCGGCCTCAGCCAAACATCTCGTCAGGAGTCCATCTTCCAAAAGCTCCTCATCGATTGCCAGCGGATAGCCCGACATGATGTCCTCCTCCATAATCAAGGCCTGGTAGCTGAATGTTCGCTGTGCTTCCGCCAGGAACTCCTTGAGAATGGCCGAAGGATCCATAAGCGGAAGTGGGATGTAAGGCCCTGGACCGGCAATGGATGCGAGGTCCTCGGCTTCCTGTCGTGGCATTTCAGAGTAGGCGACTAATTTGTCCGCCAATGTTTTTCGGTCCCTGGACTGAGCATAGACCAGAACGCCCATTTGTGATTTCCCGCTTTCTTAAAAGTCCTTCCGCTCCGCTCCAATTAATTGTTCGAGCGCCCCCTGATTGTAACGCGCTATCGATTTGTCGTTAAGAGAAATGCGGGAGCGCGGCGTCGTTGTCAACGACGTTTGTATGAGCGCAAGGCCCCGCGGCCGGGTCAGAACCCGGAGCGGTAGCGATGGGATCATCATCCAGGTTGCGTTTTGATCGTCCGTCCCGGAACCGGGGTCAGGCCGCTTCTTCGATCGATTTGTCGTTAAGAGAAATGCGGGAGCGCGGCGTCATTGTCAACGACGTTTGTCTGAGCGCAAGGCCGCGAGGCTGTGTCAGAACCCGGAGCGGTAGCGATGGGATCATCATCCAAGTTGCGTTTTGATCGGGTCGCTACCGCTCGCCGTTCTGACACGTCTCGTTTTTCGATCCCGGTGGAAAGCGGGGTCACGCCTTCGATTCTTCGATTTTCTACATTTGAGCCGATCGCCGTGAACGGCTTGCTGATCGAGAATCGCAGAATCGAAGGCCTGACCCCCAATCACAATCATTGACCCCCTTGGTTTTCAATCTCCTGACTTAGTTTCAATCTTCATTACCTAAGGTCATCATTGTCGGGTCCCCACTCCTCAGGCAATAACGTATTCTCGTCCGTAATTGCTTCCTTCAGTTGATCCGGCGTGAGCCCTCGTACCGTCCGGAGGTCCACGCCTCGTAAATTCGTCCCGTTCAGTATTGCTTTGGTGAACCGTGCGTTGGTGACTATTGCAGGTGGCAACGGCGGGTCACCAGCCTCGGCGTATCGGCGTTCGAACTCAGAGCCGGTTAGGTCGCATCCATAGAAGTCTGCATCCGTGAGATCCGCCGCGAGGAACCACCCATGAGTGTATTTGGCGTTGACCTGTGATAAGAATCGCACCTCCTATGACTTGTATTATTGAGGAGCGAATTCCAGCTTCAGCGTCGAGTTGTTCTTTGGCGGTCAACGCCATGTGACGCGCACTTACCAAGATCTGAGGCAATAGGAATACGACAAAAGCGAGGAATATCAATCCAAGAAATCCAGAAACTACAAGCACCCTACGGCTCCGTGTGCCAATGGCGCTGTTGAGTTTTCTGCCACCGGATTGCATTTTCGAAAATCGGGAACGTTTCATTGACCGGCTATAGCCAAGGGGTAAGCCTGCGCTTTGCGATTCTCAACCGACCGCCAAGTTCGGGTTTCGTACCCTACGCGGATTGAATAGATTATCTCATGGCTTGCAACCTTTGTTGTTTCACGATAATAGAATGAAGCATGTCGGCTGAACGGGACACAATCAAATCCTTTCTGGAAGAAGAGGGGCTGTACAAATCAATCGACATAACTCTTCCCGAAACTCTAGGCCAATTCCTTCCTCCCGTTCTCCACCTTGATTGCTGCGTTGGCCCAAAACAGCCATATCGAGATGCGGGATCAGCGGCCATAACGGATTTTGGAATTAAAGAAATATCCCACACCTTCGACGTGCCTGGGACGGGCTCGATCACACAAAAGGAGCCAATCCTGCCGCCCGGTGTTTACTCAATTGTTTACAAATGTCAGGGATGCGGACGACACTTTCATTGCTTATTGTTGATTGAATTTAAGAACCACTCAGTAGGAAGAGCCGGAAGTGTGAAGAAGGTTGGTCAGCTCCCGGCGTTTGATATTAGGGTCCCACAGAACGTAAGAGACCGAATCAGCCTGGAATCAGTTTCTTATTACTCGCGAGCGCAAATTTACCTGAATCACTCATACGGAATCGCGGCTTGTACTTACCTTCGAAGGATGCTTGCTGATGAGATAAACCCGCTTCTGAAAATGAACTACGAGATCAAAAAATCGGAAGGGTCTGACGCCAAGGAATTGAAGAGGTTTGAAGAGGCGATCGCGGCAAAGGTCTTTGATGAAAAGATAAAGCTTATCTCTCAAGGCTTACCGGATTCTATTGAAGTGCCGGGAAATAATCCCGTGCTACTTGCCTATCGGCAGTTAAGCCACGGTCTTCATAACTTATCTGATCAAGAATGCGTCGATGTCGCCCGACGCGTATGCTCTATTCTACTTCGATTACTAGTGGGTCTACGCGAAGAGCAAGAGAGCAAGAAGAAGTATCTAGACGACATTCGAGCTTTAGGTACGAAACAATCAGCATCGACGTGAATGAAGCCGGTTTTGAGACGGGGCCTGACCCCCAATCATCCCCAACAAGTAGGTGCCCGGTCTCCTCGCTGGTTGAACATGACTCAACTGTTTGCCGAGGAAAGGTTGATGATCCGTAACGCCAGCAAGGGGAAGCCGGGACACCCTTCTATCCTTCGAGCAATTCGCGTTTCAACTGACGCTGAGCCGCAGCTTCGTGGATTACCGATTATTTTGGTTCGTTCGACAAGGCGGACTTGTGAACTATCATGCGCAGCTTGCCGTCCGGGCCCTTGCGGAAGGCAAATACTTTATCGACCATGAGCTTGGTGCCATCCGCCGCTTCCACATGCACATTCCCCATAGTCAGGGCGATGTTGCCATGGATTTGGATGGCGTTACTCCCCTCAATGGCATTGTCGTAACTGCACTTTACATAAGGGGCCAGGGCGAATCCTTTGTCATCGGGGAAGTTGGAATCGCCACCGACAAAGTAGGCGAGTGCACCGGGCTTCGTGGTCCTGAAGGCCTGCGGCGACACCGCCAGGGTCGGGCGAAAGAAGACCTTGCCATCCTTGAAATCATAGGTGTCGTCGATGAAGCGGCTGGCGAAATCCTTGTAGTCTCCGCCATCTTTGTAGACCTTGCCGATTGCTACGAGTCCATTACACCAGGCCTGCTGGGCCGCGTTTACCTCAGCCTCGGTGATTGGTGCCGGCTTCGGCTTGTCAATTGGCGTGGGACTGGGAGAGCCGTTTGGCGGGGAAGTTGTGCAACCGACTCCCATCAGAACCAATGGGCCAATTACCAACGTTAACATTGTTCTTTGGATTCGCATTTGATGTCCTTTCTTCGAGTAGAGGATATTTTGAGTTGAGAGTTTAGCCTTTAGGCTGCAACCCAGGACACAAGCTAAAGCTTCTAGTCTAAACTGTACCACCAATCTCCTTCAGTTCATTGATGAATCGGGTCGAGGGTCAGGCCTGCGATTTTGCGATTCTTTAACTGGACAGTGCGCGTAGCGCACGACAGCATAAAACCTGGGGGCGTGAGCCCCAGGATCGCGATCCTTAAGAATAGAAAAACCCGCGGAGCGCGTGACAGCCTTTTGGAAAACTGATTCCTTCCGGGTGCGTCTTCGGAAATGCGAGCCGGCCTCTGCGTCGACGCGCTGACAAAGCTAATTGGTGCGCCCCAAAAGTAATTCGCTCAACGCCAATCGCGCCGTCCGTAGGCAACCACTGCACAGAGAACCCCAGCCACCAGCGGAGTGATCGCCGCCGCGGCCCCCAGACCCATCAACGTAATCACCACCGCTCCAATCATGATGATTAAGAGTCCGCAGGCGGCAAGCGGCGTCAGGCCGCGCCGAATCCTGGTGATGCCGGGCAGAATCAAACCCAACGCGCCCAGTACTTCACAGAGACCAATGAACCTGAGGAGAAGAATCGGCAGGACGATTGAGTTGGGAGGCGTCATTTGCTTCAAAGCTGCTTCAGACATGAATATTTTCGTTCCACCAGCAAAGAGAAACAGCAGCGTCAGCAGAATCTGAATTATCCACAGCACGATGTTCATGAAATTGTCCCTTCTTTTTCAAAGCGGTCGATCAGGAATACTCAAGGCAGATCTTGTCGACCTCGTCACGAAATTTTTGAGACTTCGCCCTTCGCGAAGAAATAAGACTTTATTTCAACTGCCGAATCCGCTCCTGCAGGAATTGCCGCTCCGGTTCCTGTTGGGTCAGCGCCAGGGCTTTCTCATAAGCGGACCGGGCCTCAGCAGTCCTGCCAAGCCTGCGGTACAAATCTGCACGGGCTGAATGCGCCAGGTAATAGTTGGCCAATTCGCCATGTTCCAAGAGCGCGTCGATATGCGTCAGACCGGCCTCTGGACCATCGCACATGGCAATGGCCACAGCACGATTGAGCTGGACAACTGGCGAAGGCTGAATTCGTAGCAGACGGTCGTAGATCGCGACAATCTGCCGCCAGTCGGTAGCAGCGACCGATTCCGCCTCCGCATGAACGGCGGCGATCGCAGCCTGCAGTGTGTAAGAGCCGAAGCGTTGGGACTTCAGGGCTCTCTCCAGCAATGCCACTCCCTCGGTGATCTGTTCGCGGTTCCAGAGCGAGCGATCCTGGTGCTCCAGCAAAATCAGCTCTCCGGTCGGCGAGGTCCTCGCGGCGTGACGGGATTCCTGTAGCAACATCAGGGCAAGCAACCCAGAGACTTCCGGCTCTGGCTGGAGTTCGACGAGCAATCGGCCCAGTCGAATCGCTTCGCCGGTTAGTTCCTTCCGCGTTACCTCCGCTCCCGCCGCAGCAGAATAGCCCTCGTTAAAGACGAGATAGATAACATGAAGTACCGCGCCCAGCCGCTCCGGTAATTCCTCCGCGCTTGGCACTTCGTACGGAATACGTGTGTCACGAATCTTTGCCTTTGCGCGCACAATGCGCTGCGCCAGCGTACGGGGCGTGGTGAGGAAGGCCTTGGCTATCTCTTCGGTTGTGAGGCCGCCCAACTCACGCAAGGTGAGCGCAACCTGCGCTTCCGGCGGTAGAGCTGGATGGCAGCAGGTAAAAATCAGACGCAGGCGATCATCTTCAAATGCGTCATCAACGCTCTCCTCCTCATCGGGCTTTGCCGCCGAACTCAATTGCGCTTCGAGATATCGCACGAGCTCGTCCTGGGACGCATCAAATCTTGCCCGTCGACGCAGAGTATCAATGGCTTTGAATCGGGCCGTCGAAATCAACCACGGTCGCGGGTTGCCGGGTACACCGCTACTGGGCCACACGCTCAGCGCAGCCGCAAAGGCTTCGTGCATCGCGTCTTCGGCAAGATCAAGATCACCGAGCAAGCGGATCAGAGTTGCCAGGATTCGTCCCGACTCCACGCGATAAAGGGAGTCGAGCAATTCGCGTATCTGCTCACGTATCTGATCGGGGGAACGCTCGGACATGACGACGAACGTAGCAAACCAACTACTACGAATCAATTTGGCAAACGGCAAAGCCGGGGTCAGGCCTTCGATTCTTCGATTCCCCACATTTGAGCCGATCGTCGTGAACGACTTGCTGATCGACAATCGCAGAATCGCAGGCCTGACCCCCAATCGTGAACAGCCTGGGCCATCGGCCCACGTTGGCTGGTTGCAGGATCCAAGCGCTGAAAGCGCGCAATAACGTCAGCGCTACTTGTGCTGTCTTCGTTTGCCGATTTTATTCCGCGCCTTCAGCGCTTTCTGAATCTCACTTGTCGCTCACCCGGGGCGTTGCCCCAGGCTATTACGCGCCGTTGGCGCTTTTTCGCCGACTTTTGCAGCAAAGCCAGGCGAATTCATTTCCTGACTTGTGAGGGTTCTTAGAGAACCGAGAACCGGCGATCCTTTTCAAAAAAAGATCAATCTTGCGCTTTAGGATTTCCAGTCAAAAAGTGGATCGTTTCAGGTACGACAAGCTTTAGCCTGGCGACCTGACTGGCCGGCCAGATGAATCAGCTACTCCTTTAAAAACCTTCTGACCGGCGAGGGAGATATAAAAAGCGTAGGCAACCAGGGCCGCCGAAACGACCAGCCCGAAGATAACCGAGGGCGCATACCAGACGCCGAAGTCCGTGGTCATGGGACAGTTCCCGAAGAAAGAGATGAAGAACAGCGTGGTCGTCACCGCCAGCAATCCAAATCTGGTGGCCACTCCAATCAGCAGCGCCGCATAGACCGCTCCGTAAATAAGGTTGATCAGAAAGAACCGGCCGCCAATCGCGGACGCCACCGTGAGCACGAGCCACGCGACTCCGATAGCCAACCACTCTTTCCGGCGGAAGATGATATGCAGCAACAGCAAGACAAACAGACAGGTGACACCCAGGAAAACCATCAGCGTGACTCCGGTGAAGAAGAACTCGCCCACCATCTCACGGACGCTCAGCAAGGTGTGAAGCCGGTCGGCCGATGGCGCTTGGGGATGACCGAACCACCCGGGGGTCAAATTCCGCAGCCGTACTACAAATATGATCGCGACGCCGAACGCGGCGCCGACGAGGATATCTCTGCCAATCAGTGGGTCGCGGAAGTCACCTGCCAGCAGCCTGCTCCACGAGACCATCCGATGTGGCCACCAACGGCGCACATAAGGCTCAACGGCGAGGTAAAAAAGCCAGATCAGAACGGCCGGCAGGAGCGCAAAGTTTATCCCCGTTTGAAGCAGGCCCAATTCCTCATTAAATGGGTAATGGTGAGCGCGGAAAACCCAAGAGGCCATCAGCGCGAGAAACATGTAGACGGCCAGGCGCGCCCCTCCCTTCCGATCACCCGAGCCGTCCCGCAGATTTTTCCGGCCCAGCAAAATTCCAATGACGAAGAACCCCACGATGACCATGAGCAAGGCCAGCTGAATAATCTTTCCCGGCAAACTATCTTCTTGCGGCTGACCCTGCGGTCCCCGGGAATTCCACGGTCCCACGATCGTGAAGAACACAGGCTTACCGGCGAACGACGCGGCTTCGAGTCGAATCGGAATCTGCGTTTGATTGGGCAGCTTACCTTCCCAGGCGACCCGCGTATCACTGTTGACCGGCGGTACCAACTCTGATTTCGCCGCAGTGAAGTCTGATTGATTCAGCCCAGCCGCTTCAAACAAGACCGCCCAGTCGAACGGCGCCGGCGAAGTCTGATTGCCCTTGTCGTTTCGGGGCGGCACCGCCAGGAATTCGATCAATCTGCCTTTCGGATCCAGATCGACTGACGTCATCCCAGGATAGGTCTGGGGCGGATCGGTATGACTGGCGCGCACAATCGTACGGACCGTCGGCAATAAATTAAGCGGACTCTGGCGGTACCAAAAATAGATCGCGGCCGGCTGCGAGTCCGCCAGCTGGTTGAGCAAAGCAGGATTTCTTCTTTCCGCGTAACGAAGGATGTCACCGTCAGGGGCCAGGCCGTAGGTGCTGTCAAGCGGAGGATCCTGATAACCGAATTTGAGCAAAACGTTGCGCGCTCTTTCCTGCAGCACCTCGGGTGATTTCTCGAGCGACACTCGCCGATGCAACTGAGTTTTTTCAGAGAGCACCACGACGGCGCTCATGGCCAGCAGGATGCCGGCCAGGAGGGCCAGGGCGACCGCGGGTTTCAGTAAACCTTCCTGTGACGCCGCCGCGACCATCTCGGGCGACGGTGTCTCGCCGGCCGCCAATGCTGCCGCCAAAGGATCTCCGCCGGGCAATGATGCCGCCACCTGGAGCGCTGAAGCCGGGCGCTTTTCAGGATCCTTTTCGAGGCAACGGAGGATAATCCGCTCGACGAGCGGGTCAAGGTTCTGCACCAGCGTCGAAGGACTGGTCGGTGTGGTATCGCTCTGGCGGAGAGTCAAGAGCTGGGGAAGCGTGGGCGCCTCGAACGCTTTCTTGCCGGTGAAGATTTCATAGATCACCAGGCCGAGCGAGTAGATATCGCTTTTGACGGTTAGTTCGCCCCCCGCCAACTGTTCGGGTGACATATAAGCAGGCGTACCGGCCCGAACCTCTTCACCGCGAATCTCCTCAACCAGTCCGGCAATGCCAAAGTCGGTGAGGCGAACGTTGCCGTGATCGTCGATCATGACGTTGGCCGGTTTCAGATCGCGGTGCAGCACATCCTGGTTGTGCGCCGCGGCCAAACCAGCACACAACTGTCGCGAGATCTCGTTGGCCTTGTCCGAAGGCAAGCGGCCGATGCGTCGCAGGAGCGAAGACAATTCTTCGCCCTTGATGAATTCCATCGAGAGAAAATGACGACCGTCAATTTCGCCGATGTCGTAAACCCGGCAGACATTGTGATGCGAAACCTGCCGGGCGATGCGCACTTCACGATGAAAGCGAGCCAAAGCCGCGCCGTCAGTCATCAGGTGATCGGGCAGGAACTTGAGCGCGACCGGCTGGCTTAACTTTAGATCGTCGGCGCGATAGACCTCGCCCATGCCCCCTTTACCAAGCAGACCGACAATTCGATAACGACCGGCGAGCACCATCCCCGGAACAAATCGGGCGTTGTCGATTGAGTCGTATGAGGGCGATGAGTGCGATGAAGGCGTGCGGACGTTCAAAAGCCTGGTGCCGGTACCGTCCTCATCGCCGGGCGCAAAGCGCTGCGTCTCTTCGGTGGACGAGAGGTGACACGAGGGGCAGGAAGTGGCATCTTCCGGAATTACCTGGTGGCAAGAGGGACAGGTCATTGGCGGCGAATTGTATCGCAAAACAAGAATGTGAAACAGGAAGGAACGGTGTATCGCTCCGGGCACCGCGAGTGCGGAGGTCTGAGTTTTCCGGAGACTTGAATGCTAAATACCCCGGAAGTATGAAATCGCTGGCCGCATGAAGGTTAACGGATGACTCTCTAGAACCGTCTAAAGCCTAACATTTCGTTTTGAAGTGTCCTGCCTCCAATTGATTAACCAGCAGCACGATGGGTTTATGATTGCGTGTTGAGTCCACAACGAGGAGACGCTATGAAAAGACATCTTGAGCAACTTAGACCTCGACCGTTAACTGCATTGCTAGCTTTTTTGGCAATGCCGCTTGTTGTCTGGCATGGTGGCGCCAAGGCAGAAAAGCAAACACAGTTAACGTTCACCGAAGAGATTGTCTATGCTCAGGCAGAAGATGCCGTCCCCAATGCCGGCGTGCTCTTTAGAGCTGCGAGTAACTCAAAGTCGACAGCGATCATCTGGATTCACGGGTGGGGCGTGAATTTCTACCAACCATCATATGTGAAGATTGGTAGAGCTCTCGCTCAGCGCGGATATGCCTGCGTGAGTGTTAATACGCGTATGCATGACATCGGATTCAATATTGGTGATCGCGACGGAAAACGAGTTCGTGGAGGTGGTTATTGGGGCGTGGCGAGTGAGGAAGGTAAAGACATTGCGGGCTGGATCGATTTTATGTCTCAACGAGGTTTCAAGCACGTTGTGTTAGTTGGACATAGTGCCGGGTGGTCTGAAGTGCGCCGTTATCAGGCCGAAAAGCAGGATCAGCGCGTCATCGGCTTGATCTCTGCTTCCGGCGGATTTTGGGCCAGCAGCGAAAAACCTGATGCAGAGTTGCTCGCGCAAGCGACTAAGCTGGTCTCCGACGGTCATGGCGATGAGTTGTTGCGACTACCAAACCGACGTTTTGCTTCCTACATAAGTGCCGCAACATATCTCGACAATTGGACGACTCCTCGGGAACTGAAAGATTTCTTTGGGCTTGAAACATCAAACGCGGCGGTCACTAGCATTCGGTGTCCAATTCTCGCGTTTTTTGGGACTCACGATGATGTTGGAACTCAAAAAGATCTTGATCTGCTGAAGTCCTGCATTAAGCGCCAGCCGGCTGGACCAAGTCGCGTGGATACTATCTTGATCCAGAATGCTGACCATATGTATACCGGGCAAGAGTCTCAGGTGGCTCAGAAGATTGCTGAGTGGTCCGACGGGTTGATTCGGTCCAGTAAATAAACATCGCATCCCTCCGGGATTGAAAAACAAACGATTGGGTCGGCTGCGAGGTTTGCAGACTAATACATCGACTGTGCATCCTGGCTGGTCGAATGCTCAGAGAGTTTCCACTTTTACTTTGTTATCGCGGCTGAGGAACCTGGCAACAATCAGGAGCATCACGATCCCCAGGATGTTGGCGAGCGTGAGCATGACGAACACGTTTGGGTCGCTGAAGTTCTGGATGGCGATAATGACTCCCGCCGCGGTATTGCGCTGGGCGGTGCCGAGCCCACCGACATCTTCAAGCTGGTCCTTTCCAAATCCCGCAAGATATCCGAAGCCGAAAGCCGCCGCGACGAAGAGCAGACCGACGAGAAACGCACCCGTTCCGATGATCTGAAGCAGGTTGGGAAAATAGCCGACCAGCGTCGCCACCACCATCGCATACATGGCAATGTTGCCGAGTCCGCCGACCAACGGCTGCAGCTTCTTACTGAGGCCCGGGAGGAGCGCGGCGGCCAGCATCCCTACGCCGATCGGCAAAAGCATCTGCAGCAGCAGCGCGCGAGCGATGGCCATTGGGTTCACGCTGACACCGGAGAGCACCAGTGGCAGGACGAGTGGCACATAGGGGACCGTCACGACCATCAGCACCATCATTACCGCCGCCCCGAGTGCGAGGTCATGCTCCGCTGTTTGGGTTAATTTGATCAGGAAAGGCGCGCCCGCGCCCAGGCAGAAAATCATCAAGCCGGCTTTGAGTGCCGGATCGAACGGCACCAGATATAGCGTGCCGATCATCACCAGAGGCGCGAAGATAAAGTTTGCCGCGAGCATCTTGAGCACAAAAGGCCAGTTCTTCAGATGCCCTGCGATTGCCGAAGGCTTTTGCGTGAGGCCCACGTTCAGCATCGTGCAGATGACAAAGACCGGGGCGATGTACTGAACGGAGGTCCTAAGGAACTGAAACATGTGTACCTCCGCTGATTTTTGATTCTTCCATTACTCACCCTTCAACCGCGTCACAGGCAATGTCAGAAGGACGATTCCACCATTGGTAGACGTGAGTTAGAGGCTAACAAGGAGGGTCGGGGGAATTAACTGGTAGTTTTAACAGGACTGCAGGTCATGAAGTCAGTCGGTACGCACGCCTCTGGCGTGCCGGGTGTTGACTTTGATCGTTCCTTTCACAGCACGCCAGAGGCGTGCGTACCACCCGGTCGCTATCGCTCCCGGTACTGACTCCACGTCTCATGCCAACCCTGTCAAAAGTGCCAGTGTTCGACCGTGCCCGATGGGAATAGCTTTCAAAAATCAAACTTATACAGAGTTCGCAAGCGATTGACTAAGAAGGAGCTTCAAGATGGATATCAAGCCACAGGCGATGGCGTTACCTAAAGATCTTTCGACCCTGCCGCAGGGTAAGTACGGCCCGATCTTTCCCAAAACACCGGCGTGCCACGGGTTCACGATCATCGCGAAGATTATTCCCGGCCGGGAGCCGGTTTTTTATGAGTATGCCGCAAACATCGAGAAAGCAGTGGCGGCCATGCCGGATTGTTTGGCCCCGCTAAAACTTCACTATCTTCGTTGGATCCTCTTTCCCATCGACGGCGTGACCTACTTTATGTATTCGGGCATCTTCGACACGGATTTCGATAAGTACACCGAGGACGCAGTCGCGCTGTTCATCAGTCTGGGAGTGAACACCGTCTTCGAAAACCTCGAGGGCTTTCCGAGTGACTGGAAAACCAATCCCGAAGGGTTCGTCAAATTCGTCCGTGAGCATCAATGTCCGAGTTTCATGGAGTATGGTGAATATCCGTTTGTCAGTGCGGATGAGATCAAAAAGGCGCTCAACGTAAAGTCAGCGCTGTCGAGCATGCTGGATCAAATGCAGTAACCGGCGGTGAGTGAGAAAAAGGAGATGAAATCATGAGCCACCCAGCGCGCACCTATAACCAGGATCATATCGCGCGCAAATACACGCCGGGCAAGCGACGCTTGAGCATCTACTGGAGTTGGAGCTACCCGTGGGAATCGCAACGCGATCTGACCGAAATGGAGAATCGTTTTTCGACGATGACCGAAGTGCGCCGGGTGGCGTGGCCGAATTATGAAAAGCCGGAGTGGGGGTCGGCGCAATTTCTGCAGGGCATTGCCGGGACCCTCGAATTATTCCATCGATCGGCTTTGAGCTTTCAGCAGATCGCCGGTGAAGCGACAGGACATCCGGTCGCAGTTTTTCAGCGCATCGATCAAGCCGGATTCAAGCAGCCCATTGACGAGCGCATTCTCGATGACTGCGACACACTGCTCGTGTTTGGCCTGGACCATCTCACCTCAGGCGAAGAAGCTGCGCCGGGAGAAATCCAGGCGATCAATGAATGGTTAAAGCGGGAAGGCACTTGCTTGCTGCACGCTCCGCACCACGATGTCGGCTTCACTGACGACTTGGAGCAGCGGCAGGTGGAATACAAGCATCACGGTGATGCCCTGGTGCCGCGTCAACAGCGATTCAGTTCCTACGCGCGTTCGTTGCTGAAGGCGCTTGAGATCCCGGTCTGGAACCGTTGGGGTTTGCGGCCCGCCCTGGCCGAAGGCACGCGCGACATCGCGCCGCTGACTTCTTTCAGAGATCTCGATAAGCTCGGGTTGCTTAACAATGTACCCACACTTAACTTTCATCCACATTTGCCGCATTACGAACTGACCAACGACGACGGGAAGACCGTGCAGGTGCTGGCGCGCCAACCCATCGATCCGAAGCGACCGCACCCGTTCACGGCAGCAGGTAACACCGAATTTAACTGCCTGCTGTGGCTGCCGCCGGCCGGGTCTCGCGCAGGCGACATCGTGATGGTGGACTCGACCAATTTCACCACATTGTTTGGCGGCACGGACAGTCTGAAGAATTTTTGGAAAAATCTGGCCACGATGTAAAACGATGGAGCGTCTGCGGATTTTGATTTGGTAAGTACTTGCGTCTGAGCTTTGCCTCAGAACTCGGATGGTTCTTCCTTCTCATTCACACCGGGGTTTAGCCCGGTGATGAGCGGCACGAAACGATGCGTGAACCGTTTTAACGGTTTGTTTCTTGACAGACCACTGAGCGGTTAAGCCCGAAGAAGTTAGTTCACCACCCAGCCGAGAAACCGAGAAACCGTTGAAACGCATTATGAAAGGGCGCCCCCAAATGGTGATAAGTTGAAGTTGTCAACGAAACAACTAAATCATCAGAGGAGGAACCCTTATGAGCGAGAAGTATGTCGCGATGGATGTGCACAAGGCAAGCGTGGCGATTGGCGTCCGTGATGCGAGAGGTAGGTACATCATGGAGTCGATCGTAGAAACCAAAGCCACCACG
>Ga0207709_10000501_pt1 | contig 35059 bp, 46 predicted proteins | sample KBSM34metaG_FD_184397 | JGI IMG/M metagenome (GOLD analysis project Ga0207709, IMG submission 184397) | Miscanthus rhizosphere microbial communities from Kellogg Biological Station, Michigan, USA - KBS M3-4 metaG (SPAdes) (version 2) | ecosystem: Host-associated > Plants > Roots > Rhizosphere >...
TGGCCGCTCTTTTAAGCGGCAAGCTGAGACTTCTGTTAGGGAGTAGTCACTGCTGGACACAGGAACTACTCCCATTCATCTGGTAAGCCCGACTTTCATTAGACCATTGGACGCGAGCGGCGGCGGCGTGTTTCGTATCTAACTTGGTTCGGCGATGCGTTCGTGAATTCGCGCCGCCGCGTCAACTCCACTGTTGGGCACTTCTCATTTTTGACGATGCGAATCCTTGTGTTAGCAAGTTTCTTACTGGTCGCTTCTTTTGACGCAAATCGATTTGCCCAGGACACTGTTCCGCCTGGGTGGCAAAGAATCGACGCGGAGGGATACTTCGTGTTCTATTTACCTTCAAGCATGGAGTTGCGTAGTACCAAACGATGTGAGGAGTGTGCTTGGGGCAGCACTTATGCAGATGAACGCATTCAGTTGCACGCCACGTACACGTCATGGAACGAAGGGCCCTCGGCTGAATATTTGAGCAGACAACCTGAATACCAGCGGCAGATTATGGAAATCGGCGGCAAAAAAGTGAAAATCGAGAGTTGGCGGTCGTCCGAGGTTCCGGGGGGCCTTGCTTACTTCGCCGAAGCACGATTCTATGGGGACGACGGCAAATTGGCGGCCCGTCTATCGGCCTCATGCAAATTGCCATCGGATGTGGATACAGCCAAACAGATATTCCGGACAGTTGGTTCGTTCAAACGGTGACGTGCCCAAATCGTTGGACGCGAGCGGCGGGGGTGTGTTTCGCAAGAAAATTGGTCCGGCGATGCTTGCGTGAATTCGCGCCGCCGCGTCAACTCCGCCGTTGGGCATCACTTTCTGGGTCTTGAGGTTTCTCAAATGAAACTCGCATTCGTTCTACTGTTATGGTGCTCGGTCGGTGGGATGTATGCCGGCTACCCTCGCGCATCGCAACCTGCGGAGGTAGTGTCGGCAGTCGCACCCGTTTATCCTGTGATCGCTCTGGCGGCGCATGGAAGCGGCGATGTCGTTGTCGTGGCGGACATCAACAAATCCGGCGCCGTGACATCAGCGCGCGTTCTCAGCGGTCACAACCTGTTGCAAAAGGTTTCTGTCGAAGCCGCACGTCGTTGGAGGTTCTCGACCAGCAACGAAGACCATCGTCAGGCGGAACTCACATTTACATTTCGCATCGTGCCTGACAAAACCGCTGGCATCGATCGAACTCCTGTGTTCTATCCGCCTTACCACGTTGAGGTTCGCAACGAAAGTGTGGTCACTACGACCAATTACTGACGGCGATGCCCAACTACTGACGGCGATGCCCAACAAAATCGTTGGACGCGAGCGGCGGAAGCGTGTTTCGCATCATGACTGGTCCGGCGATGCGTTCGTGAAATCGCGCCGCCGCGTCAACTCCGACGTGTGAACAAACCACCCGCTGGACCAGCGGCCGGATAATCTCACTGGCCCATGGCGCCAGCTCTCCAGCTTCCAGATGCACGTGAACTTCCCCACCAATTCCGGTAAAGGCGGTAACCAGATTGGCCTCGCTGGTCGCAAATTCCCGGTTGCGGGTGCTCACCCCCTTCTCGTCAATTGCTACTTGATGAAATTTACTCGACCCAAGGTCGACTCCGACGTAAACTCTGTTCATGCAGAGGTTCTCCTTTCCTTAACAATCAGGTATTGGAAATGGCCGCTCTTTTAAGCGGCAAGCTGAGACTTCTGTTAGGGAGTAGTCACTGCTGGACACAGGAACTACTCCCATTCATCTGGTAAGCCCGACTTTCATTAGACCATCGGACGTGAGCGGCGGGGGCTTGTTTCGTATCTAACTTGGTTCGGCGATGCGTTCGTGAATTCGCGCCGCCGCGTCAACTCCACCGTTATGTGGCTTCTCTAACCGACGAACGTTGCCGCAATGGAAACGATCAAAATCATCGGTGCGCTGTTCCTAATTGTTTTGGTCATTTGGTTCTCGTACGTGGTGGTTGCATACACTCACAGAAATCTATGGTTGTTGTTTCCAGCCGATCGTCTGCGTTTTGTTCGCGCTGGTTTGGTCATCGTTGCGGTAACAATCGGTATCGTGTTTGCTTCGGTTAGCTGGCAGCTTTCAACGAATGAATCAGCTTCGGGTTTTCCTTTCCCATGGAACATCTGGGACAACTCAACTCTGGTATCGGACCACTCGATGAATCCGGTGTTATTGATTCCTTGGGCTACTGATCTTATTTTGGGTTTTGCGCTGCCACATTTGCCGTTGGCAATTTTGGGCGTCGCGACGCGGCGTATGGCAGGAGACGCCCTTCACAACGCGCCACATATCAAATCGTTGGACCGGAGCGGCGGGAAGCGTGTTTCGCATCAAGCATGATCCGGCGAAGTCTCGTTAGTCTTTTGCTGGAACCCTCTGGCGCAGACCTGACCCTTTAGGTCTTGAATCTTGCTGTCGCCCTTGTCGTTGCTTTTCTGGTTTCGCGCCTTCGTCGGCAAACCGCGCTTGCGTGAACGGCATGCTCATGTCGTTGGACGCGAGGCTCGATAGCGTGTTGCTCAACTAGCTTTGTTGATTTTAATGTTTCGTGGGCGCGCTCGCCCGCGTCAACTCAGCCGTTGGGCGGCTTGCCTTGTAAATGCACACATACGCCAGAGCGGTGCTCATACTTCTTTTCGCTTTATTGGCGAGTTGTACTCTTCATGCGTCCAAACAAGACCCGGATAAAGCCGCGGTTAGCGCAGTCGCATTTGCAAAGGCGGCTTTGATCGAACGTGACATGAACAAGGCGTATGCAATGCTGGACGCGGAGGTTCAGTCGAATTCGCCTAAAGAAAAGTTTTCTGAAATCGTTTTGAAAATGGCCTCTGACAAGGCGCCGACTAATGTGACCGCGACCGACTTCGAGCCAATTGGTGGCGCAGAAATGATGAACATCTATCTGGTCGGCGAGACAAATGGCGAGAAGTTTTACTATCGCGTACCAATGAGAGGCGACTCCCAAAAGGGTTACAAACCTGTCGGGATTCTACGTGGTAACTACGCGCCGTCAGAATCGCGACATGCATTTCAAAATCCGGTGTCGAGTGGTCGTTGAAATCGCCGCCCAACACATCGTTGGACGCTAATTCAAATGAGACTCTTACGAATCGTGATTAGCACAGTTACCGGTACTGTCTTGAGTGCCTTACTCGGCGCGATAATTTTTGGCCTGTTAACATACGTTGTGGGCAACCCGGTTTTTGGGTGGGCAATGACGATAGCCTTTATTGGTGGCTTTTACTGCGCCATTGGAGGCGTCGTGCTCGGATTAATAGTTGGTTTTCTAGCTTGCAATCGACTCGTTGGAACGCTGGTTGGGGCCGGCCTTGCGTTCACATACATGACATACTCGTTCTCGGTAGGTGCGATCTTTGAATCGGAACTTGCGGCAATTATGTTCTTCGCAAGTGTAGTGGTTGCCGGTGGAGTGGTGGGATTAATCACGGTCGTCATAACTTCCGCAGCAACTGACTATTTGCGTCCAAAGCGCGGCAATGTTCTTCAGTCATGACGCGCGCCCAACAAATTGGACGCGAGCCGCAGAAGCGTGTTTCGCATGAAGCCTTTGTAAATCAAAGTTGGCGCTACCGCGCGGCCGCGTCAACTCCGCCGTTATGTTTCTTTAATATGATTGGGAAAGATGAAGCTCGGTCACTTGTCTTGGCATCAGTTCTGAAGTCGTGGGACATCGAAGGCGACGAGCCAATTATTCTTGATGACGTCACGATTGAAAGGCCCTTTGGTTGGGTGTTCTTTTACCAATCCTCCAAACAAGAACGAACTGGAAACTCTAGCTATCCTTTGGTGGGCAACGCTCCAATCATCGTTAATCGGTTTGACGGTTCCTTGCACGTTAGGGGAACAGCTCGCCCTACGGAAGAATACGTTCGTGAATACGAAGCGCGCCTCGAGAAATCATAGGGCGAATAGATCTTCCCTACCGGCAAAACATTATCAAATCGTTGGAGGCGAGCGGCGGGGGCGTGTTTCGCATCATAACTGGTCCGGCGATGCCTTCGTGAATTCGCGCCGCCGCGTCAACTCGACCGTTATGTTGCTTGTCTTATGAAACTCATTTCCGTTCTGGTGACGTTTCTGGCGGTTATATCGGTAACCGATGGCCGTACTCTTCCCTTGAAAACCTCGAATACACACTCCGACACCCGGGTCCTTGCCGCGGGCGTATTTATCGATCGTCAGAAAAAGATATTCGACGTCTACATCGATTTAAAGAATAACGGCTCAAAAGGAATTCGCGGCCTAAGGTGGGAATATCACGTCCAGGAAAACTGGAACGGGGATGGTTTCGGAACTACGGTCACAGGAACCACCTCGTTGCCCGAACTCCTTCTGCCAAACAGGAATCGCAAAATCACGCTAACAAACAACAAGCGCATCAAACGATCAGAACTGGAACAATGGTTACGTCGAGTCGACAATGAAAATGGCAGCTTGCGGATCACCGGAATACAATTCGCGGACGGCTCACAGTGGACTGTCTCTTCCGGAAGTTGACCCGGAAAGGGCCGGGTGCAACATAACAAGTCGTTGGACCGGAGCCACCGCCAGCGAGCGTCTCATCAAACTGATCCGGTTCTATCATGGCGTATTTTAGCGGGCGGTGGCCCGGTCAACTCCAAAGTTATATTGCCTTCTCTCCGTGGAGGACACATGAGGTTCATAGCTCTCGCATTCGGGATCGCCTTCTTGGCGATATCGGCCACTGCCCAAACCGCAAAGGATCTCAATGCCAGGTATGGTGCGCCGCGTGACTCATATGAAATCCGTCCCGGCATCTTCATGACAGCGAAATTCGCTCCTGACGGTCGCCTTTGCGAAGTATCAGTGGAGAAACGTCACGTTAAATCGTCCGGCAGTATTCTTGTCGACGAAACCTTCATGTCGCAGGACGAAATGACCCCCGTCGTTGAGGAATTGGTTCCCATCAACGAAAGAGGTAAGGAAAGTAATCCTTCGGGACTCATCACGATTATAGGCGTCGGCATGACAACCGCCTACGACTATGAAAACGTGAGAATCACTTATTACCGCGCCGTGGTGGATCGAAAAGGGCGCGCCAAGAATACCATTACCGTTAGCGGCACCGCCGCCATTGTTATTCAGTGGAAGAATCGCGGATGCAACTGACGATCGCCATTTCATCGGGCAATGTATCAAATCGTTGGACGCGAGCGGCGGGAGCGTGAATGCGCAAGGGGCAAGGGGGAAAGGGCAAAGGGGTAAGAATTCGCGCCGCCGCGTCAACTCAACCGTTCGGCGGAACTAAATTCGCGCCCCGACATCCAAGTAAGCGTGAGACGCATCTTCCAAACCGTGGCATTGGGCTTCGCGACTCTAGTCGCCTGTGGCTGGTGCGTCGCTCAACAAGAAGGCTTTCAGTGCAGTGAGAAAGCAACGAACCGTTTCAACGCCAAATTTGATCTCGGTGACTTAACGAAGAAGGCGGTGCAGTTGCCACGCCCGAAATATCCGCAACTTGCAAGAACTTCTGGGGCTTATGGGAATGTGAAGGCGCAAGTAGTCATTGACGTGAATTCTGGCGTTGTCGTTTGGGCGCAAACGATCAGCGGCCATCAGTTGCTACAAGCTGCCGTTCGTGACGTGGTTTGTAAGGCACGGTTCGTGGCGATCAATGATGTGGACGGTTTCGTCGCCGGAACTCTGACTTATCGTTTTGCTCGTCGCCGGTGAGTTCCGCCAAATCGTTGGACCGGAGCCACGCCAGCGAGCTTCTCATCAAACTGATCCGGTTCTATCATGGCGCGTGTGAGCGGACGGTGGCCCGGTCAACTCCGCCGTTGTGCGGCTGTCACCGTTTCGGAATGTGGATATTCTTTGGCGTCATGGTCCTGATGGTTTTTTTCGTCGTCGTGTTTTGGCGACACCGTACGAAACTCGACAACGAATCGAGTTGGCAGCGTCAGAACCGAACTAATGAATCGGGTCCGCAGCGACAGGACCCCATGAATGAATCGCTTCCGCAACGAGAGGACCGCATTCTTGCCGAACTAAAGCCTTTCTTTAGACGGGAGATCGTTGAAGCAAAGGTGGAAGCTCTTTTCACCAGTCACGAACGCGCAGAGGTCTTTGCCCTGTTGGACGACGACCTTCCAGACTATTGGGGTTTGGAACGCTTGCAACTTGCCATCCTCAGACTCAGTGATGGGAGTCTAACGGCATTACGCGAGTACGTGGCGGCCGCGCGGGATGATTACATCAAAGTAATCGGCAGTGTCGAATACCCCAGCGCCCTCAAAATTGGACTTGAACGCTTTGTCGGGTTATCGAATCCTGAACAGGAGTTGATCACGCAACGTGATTTGCGTGAATATGTGCGTTGGCTAGAATCGCGCTAAACATGGTCGCCGCACAACAAATCGTTGCACGCGAGCCGCGGGAGCGTGTTTCTCAAGAAGGTTTATTGGTTCAACGTGCTACTACCGCGCGGCCGCGTGAACTCCGCCGTTATATGACTTCTTCAACGCCTCAAAGAATCTCGTCGTTATACACACTCCCGATGAAAATCCTTCCTCTGCTAATAACAGGCGTGGTGTTAGTGCTGACGGCCGTATGGGCGGTCATCGACCCAACTCGACTTGCGCCAGGCCTTGTCATTCCGCTCGCGATTGATACGGCTGCATTCGTTTGGTTCCTCTGGCTTTCATACCAACTCAAATTTGTGGAGGTCGACAATGACCATCTTTATGTTACAGGCTGGTCCAACCATGTCGCGATTCCGCTGTCGAACGTCGCAACCGTCGATTATCATTTGGGAATCAAGTTCATGCCGCGCCTGGTCGTGGTTCGACTGAAATCACCCTCGGCTCTTGGCTCGACCATCTATTTTATGCCGACGGTGGGCGCTGCCATTCGCGCGACGCTAGACTCGCCTTCCGTTGTGGAAGACTTGCGCCGTTTATCACAACAAACGTCTAAACCGACGGGCGCCATATAACAATTCGTTGGACCGGAGTTGCCGCCAGCGAGCTTCTCATCACACGGGTTCGGAACTATCCCGACTCGTCCGGACTGACCGGCGGCAACCCGGTCAACTTGGACGTTATGTGGCTGCAAATCGTTGATGACTGAATCACCTCTCAGACCTCCGGTGCATCCGTTCGTGGAATGCCCGAATTGTCGTCAACTCGTGGAGTTCGGTGCCGAACAGTGTTCTCGGTGTCGTGAACCAATCGATCCCGACTACGCCGTGGCCAGTGCTGTGATTGTCCACCACAATACGCAAGCTTGTACGGTGGCAAACGCAATATCCGGTTTTGACGCTTTTATTCCTCTGGCCTTAATCGGCTCAATACTTATCTTCGTGATCGATTTGTAATCGGAGATGACGAATTTCTCAAAGCCAGGCGCGAGATGCGCAGCTCTTTTCTATTTTGGTTGGTGGTGCTCGTTGTTCAGATACTCGCTATCGCGGCGTGGCGGTTACGCGCGGGCGCCACATAACAAATCGTGGGACGCGAGCGGCGGCGGCGTGTTTCGCATCATGACTGGTCCGGCGATGCTTGATTGAATTCGCGCCGCCGCGTCAACTCCGTCGTTGGATGCTTATTGAATTATGGTTTCACTGTCGTCAGCCGAGAATATGGACCGCGAATTCCTTGGAATCGTTGAGTCTGTGCTTAACAACTTCGTACGAATCAATCGTCCCACTGATGTCTACGTGGTGCTCATAGATAATTGGTTTGATCACAAATGGCTGGAATTTGAAAGCCACAGATATGACAATGACGCTCTTGGCTGGAGGAAAAAGTTGTCCATTCCACGCTTTGAACCTCATCGTGTAGTCAGCCAAACGCATTTTCATGCGGATCCTTCTAATGAAATGTCGTATGAGACGCACGAGTCGAAACCGCTGCACATCTTGGCGGACCGCAGATTCCTTTCTCAGATTTGTTCATCAGGCGTTTTCGTTTGGTATTCATTTGTTGATCGCGCTGCCGATCGAGGAAGTGTGATGGTCTATTTAAACGACGATGGTCGGGGCAGCGCATGGTACGCATCATTCGCCAAGAATCCCAATTGGCAAGTAAACAAGATGAAGGGCATCTCAAAACCAGAATTGACCGAATTGATGGCCTGCACCCGTTCGGCGGCCGGCATCCAACTCAACTGAGGGTGACAAGTCAAGAAAAAACATCTTTGACGAGACCCGATTTAGAGTTGAGTTGCTCACTTCTGATGATCAGCGGCGAACTTGAGCAGTGAAGATCCTTTCTTCCTCAAACTCTCGAGATAGACGACTTCGTTGTAAGGGGTGCGAGTCTGCCAGCACTTCCAGATCACTCGCATCCATTTGAAGGCGAGAGCGCGGACGGCCGCGTGATGGTCTTTGCCTTTGGCGCGCTGGCTGGAGTAGTAAGCGCTGGTGCTTCAGATACTGAAGTTCACGGGCCGTTTGAAACCAGTGGCTCACTACGCCAGGTTCATGCTCGTTATTCTTTGCGTTCAAATCGTTCACGGCGTTTTGCTAGTGACCTACGACCGTTGGGCCGCTGCTCTGTTTCCGTGATGGCGGCATATAACAAATCGTTGGGCCGGAGCCACCGCCAGCGAGCTTCTCATCAAACTGATCCGGTTCTATTATGGCGCGTGTAAGCGGGCGGTGGCCCGCGTCAACTCCGCCGTTGGGCGGCTTCCCTGTCGCAACGGTGGGGCATACGGAGATAAAGGGCGACTCGATGCACATTCTTGAACATCTCTTTTTGGTCGGCGAGTTTCCGGAGCGGGCTCACCTGCTGTCCGGCCTAACGCTTGAGCAAGTCAGGATCTGCCCGGAGGGCGCCTCGCACTCGATCTACGACGAGCTGTGGCATGCGGCGGGGTACCAGCGATACGTCCTCGAGCGTGGGGATGCGGTCGGCGACCTGTACCCGACCGCAGCGCCGGAACACGAGCATCAATGGCACGACCTGGTGCACGCATTTCTGGACGGCGCGCGAGCTGCGGCAGCGATGGGGCAAACGCCAGAGCGGTTGGCGCTCGAGGTCGAGCCGGGTGTGACAATGGCCGACGAGCTCAATAGCGTGGCAGTGCACAACGCATATCACCTTGGGAAGATCGTCGCATTGCGACAGCGGATCGGTGCATGGCCGCCCACGGCAACGTCCGACGGATCGTAGCCGCAGGCGCGAAGCGACGCGGCCCCAACTCAACTGAGGGTGACAAGTCAAGATAAACATTGGACGCGAGCGGCGGGAGCGGGTTTTCTCAACTTGATTGGTGCGGCGCAGGGTGCTTTGATTCGCGCCGCCGCGTCAACTCCACCGTTGGGCGGCTTGAGATGCCGATGTTGAGCAAATCCATAATTGGCATGGTTTTTGGCTTGCTGTACGCGATTGTCTTTTTGTTTCTCGCCCTTCTAGCCATCGGTGGCGGCGGAGCGGGGCATGGACCAGGTACGGGAATCTTCTTCGCTGTTGTTCTGCCGTACGGTTTAGGGCTTTTCTATTTCCCTGTGATTGGCCTCTTGTCTGCGATCCTTCATTCCTTCGTCTCCAAGGTTTTGTTCGTCTCGACCACTGTTGTTCACTATGCTCTGGTGCTAAACGCTCTGCGCATGAATCACCTGGTTGATGCTGAGGCCCTTCGGGGGATGTGGAACTATTCGCCACTGATAATTGTCGTTCCGGCGGTATTGTATTTCGGGGGGCACATTTTGATTTGGTTGCTTTTTATTCGTGCTTGCAGACTGTCTAACACGCCACCCAACAAATCGCTGGACGCGAGGCTGGATAGCTTGTTTCTCAACTAGCTCGGTTGATTTTATGGTTTCGGGCTGGCGCTCGCCCGCGTCAACTCCGCCGTTATGCTTTCTCAGAACTCACCATCAGCGTTGGCACATAGTGCTAACACTCGCAGCTAATTGCACGTCAATAGATATTAGGCGAACTAATGCTTTGCGGAAGGCACCAAACACTGAAGTTTACTGCTCGCCTGACGCTCCAAAGATCATAGAAGGATAAAACAAGAGATGTCTTCTCAAATAAAGAAGCATAGTTTGTTACTGATGGTCACGAGTCTTTGGCTGTCGAGTTCTGTAATAGGCGACAAATTACGAGTAGAAAGCAGCACCGCCGCGCCAATTCAGGAGACACGTTTTGTCACGCTTGGTGGGATCGAGCAGTGGATCACTATTCGCGGCGCGAATCGCGCCAATCCGGTGCTGCTGATCGTGCATGGCGGGCCAGGCGACGCGCAGTCTTCTTTGCGAAGTGCCTACGCGGCTTATGAAAAAGACTTCACGATTGTGCAGTGGGACCAGCGCGGGGCCGGCAAATCTTACGCCCAGAATCGTAACTCACCGCCCGAGCCAGAACGCGTCGAGTTGGACGGCATCGAACTCGCCCAGTACCTATGCAATTACCTGGCAAAGAAAAAGATTATCGTCCTCGGCCATTCCTGGGGAAGCTATTTGGCTGTCGGAATGGTTCAACGTCGCCCGGAATTATTTGTCGCCTATGTGGGGACGGGACAGGTAGGAAGTTGGCGCGCCAATATTCAAGTGCAGTTCGATTTTCTTCTGGCCAAAGCACGCGCTGCCAATGACCGCAAGAGGGTTGAGCAATTGGAAGAGATCGGCCAGCCTGACCCAACCAACGCAGAAAAGTATTTTTCCTGGTGGAGTATGCGGAACCCCTATATGCCGCCCGATGATTCCAAGTGGTTTGATGAATTGCGGCGAATTGCCCGATCAGATCCGGAGTTTACTGAGGAGTATATGAAAACGCTGGGCGATGGCATGAAATACTCCGGGCGTACCACTGTGGGCGCGATGCTGACCACCGAGCTGCCCACCACAGCCAATATGTTCAAGGTGCCGTTTTTCGTCATTCAAGGCAAGGAAGACATGGTCACGCCTACATCTGTGGCGATGAAATACTTCAATGCTGTCAAAGCGCCGAAGAAGAAACTAATTCTGATTGAGCATGCGGGCCATTTTGCGTTGGTCACGCATCCTGAGGAGTTCTTAGCTGCGCTGGTTAAGAATGTGCGACCCCTGGCGATGAAAAGCTAGCAACACTAAGAACAAACAACGATGGTTCGAACAACTCGATTGGCAGTCGCCGCATAGCAAATCGTTGGACGGTATATGGCTATGAAATATTCCCACGCATCGCTGGCAATCGTTGTCCTGTTGTTTTCGTATCAGGTTGCGGCTTCGCAGAACATCTGCAGCCGCGTGTCGCAAATCAAGAACCTACCGATGAAGGGTGAATCTGGCCTCGATGCTAATTACGATGCGCTAATCCAATCTGGCAAATCGGCCATGCCTTGTCTCATTGCTGCCATTACTGACACGACCACGATGCGCGACCCGCGGTCGGAACCTGGCTACGCTGGCATCCAAGTCCGTGTCGGCGACGTCGCATACTTCGTACTCTGCGACATCGCCAAAACCGATTTTGTTTTTCTTTTGCCGTCGCGCGTCCAGGAGCAGTGGAAAGAATCTGGCGTGTGGGCCTATTTTAATTTCGTGCAACGGAAGACCAACCGCGAATGGTTCCAACGCAAATTGAACATCTGGTACCATCATTCCGTTGCTATGGGCGCGGTATAACAAACCATAGGACGCGAGCGGCGGGGGCTTGTTTCGCAACTAACCTGGTACGGCGGAGGGTGCTTTGATTCGCGCCGCCGCGTCAACCGTTGGGTTTCTTCTTCTCGGACCAGCATCGCTCTACAAATGGGTAGCAAGCCTAAAATCGGCTTCGGACTTGCGCTTCTAATTTTGGTAATCCTCGTTTTGGCGGTCGCCATTCTTTCTTATTCAACTTCGACAATTGCCTCGGATCAGAAACGCGATGCCAAAGGCGAATCACAATGGGGTTACAAATTCGAAACCTACCGATTCGATAGCAGCAGTCGGCTCACAATCTGGAATCGCTTGAGCAACGGAAGGTACCGCACAAACCTGTCATATGAAATACCGACGTATTTCGATCCACCTCGTATGATCGAGAGTCGTTGGTTATTAAATGACACCGCTATATATTTGAACTTCACTCGGTAACGCAGGCAGAGCTGACGTGGTGGTTTTGGGCACAACCACAGGCGAGAAGTTCCCTTACTCAGTAACGGGATGGAGTGGCAAGTAGCGCCTTCCGCGATCCCGCCGTGGAACAAATCGTTCGACGCGAGCGGCGGGACCGTGTTTCGCAACTAACTCGGGGCGGCGAACGGCGCCATGATTCGCGCCGCCGCGTCAACTCAAACGTTATGTCGCTTCATCCGAACACCGTGCGAATCTTCTTCCCGGCTGGGATTATTGTGTTAGCAACTGGAGTGGCCCATGGTCAGGACCAGGAGAAGACTCTTGGCAATCCCATTACCCGCGAGCAGATCCTTGAACTCGATGGTCCTGGTGTTGTTCGGAAATTCATGCCTGCGTATCCAGAGATTGCAGCGGCAAGACGAATCAATGGGCAGGTTCTCATCGACGTTGAGATCAACCCAAAGGGCAACGTGACAGCAGCACGGGTTATTATCGGGGAGAAACTATTGCGTGACTCAGCACGAAAAGCGGCGTTGCTTTGGCAATTCAAGTCGGTCGACACTGTAGCGACTCGTTCTGTGCGTTTGACGTTTGTCTTTCTCCCCTTAGATTACGTTGCCCCGAAGGAGAAACCGGTTTCCGCGGCTCCTTATCGAGTCGAAATTGAGCGTGTGGCGATGCCCTGACTCTAATTGGGCGCAACATAACACATCGTGGGACGCGAGCCGCGATAGCGTGTTTCTCAAGATGCTTTTGTAAAATCAGAGTTGGCGCTACCGCGCGGCCGCGTCAACTCCGCCGTTATGCCGATTAACCCCACAGGTTCGAATGCCACGGTGTCGGTTCTCCTCAACACGCAGTCCTTTCATAAGGGCTTAAACATCACCGGTGAAATCTGGCTCGACCTGGATGGCTTTGCATTTCCGGCCGAACATTGGACCGATTTTCCCGTCGTCATTCTGTCTTGGTGGATGGACGCTTTAATTCCTTTGCGACTTGCGCAGAGTGTGCCCGCCGAATGTTTATTCATGGATGGACCGTATTCGTTCGAATTGTCGCGTCGGGACGCAAACTATTTTCTTCATTGTTATCATGACCCGCACGGTGAGAAGGATTGTCTTTGGCAGGGCTCGCTAGATCTGAACAATCTATTATTGCAGCTTGAGTCCGCTGCTTCTAACATTGTGGCGGAATGTTGCAGGCATGGTTGGGTAACGGCCGAGACAACACTTCTTGAATCGAAGCGGGCGGCTCTAACGCGCCTGCTCGAATCGCATTCGGCATAACACCAAATCGTTGCACGCGAGCCGCGGAAGCGTGTTTCGCATGAAGGGTTTTTAGCTTAAGCTGACCGCTATCGCGCCGACGCGTGAACTCAAACGTTGGGTCGCGTTATTACACAATTGGTATCTAATTCGAAAGGAGTCACGATGAATTTACGGCACATCTGTCTGGTCATTACAGTCATATGCTGTTTTCTAATGGGAGCTTGCCGTAAGCTTGGATCAACTTCTACACCTCCCGATCCACCAGCGACCAGCTTCACTGTAGAATCCTTTGAGATTGCGGATGGCAGTACATCTCAGCAGTTGCGCTGTGCATCCGTTACTCCCGACTTTTTTCGGACAAGTCGCACTAACCCGCTTCTTGGGCGCCTGTTTGGTCCGGAAGAATACCAATCAAACAAGCAGCGAGTGGTTGTCATAAGCTACCGATTTTGGGAGCAAAAATTCAGTTTGAACCCTGCTGTGATCGGGACCAGATTAAGAATGAACGGACAGGATTTCACGATTATTGGTGTAATGCCGAAATCATTTAATATCCCATCAGGAGTCGAGGGATGGGTACCCAGGGGATAAACCAATCGTTAGGTTTAGAATATAGCTGCTCGACGCCGTGCATAGAGAGATACAGGCCAGGTTGATAATGAAACGCGGCCCAACTCAACTTCACTGCCGGAACTCCGAGTGACGTTGCGCAATTGATAAAGGTGACCGGAGCCGAGATCCATCGGGCAAGGGTCACATAACAAGAACCCCGCGAGGGTCGCTTCCCGCTCCAGAGCGCAGCGAAGACATTTTAAGTTGCCTAATCATTGGACCGCTGGCAATTGAAGCCCATGGATAAGAACGAAGAACTTTTTCAAGAGATGAACTATCTCAATATCAAAGAGTATCAGGGCTTTTGCGATAAACACAAAATCCCCTACCATATCCACATTCTGGTCGACGGTCGGCTAAAAAAGACCAGCGAAAAGGATCGTAAGGCTATTGTCCTGGCGCGCATGCGAAAGTTTGTGGCCTCAGGAAAAATTGAAGGCCCGACTGTCTTTGCTGAGAACGTTGTGAGTTTTATTGAACTCACAAATATTGCGCCAACCACAAAGCTTCATTTTGGCCAGTACGACAAGAACAATACTCAGTTTCTGAAAGTCATGAAAAGCCTAACAGGTGGGAAGTTTAAGGACGGCGCCATCGCTCGTATATTAATTCGTGAGTTTTGGACCGACGGAAAAGCTCCGACTCTTCGGGATTATGCCAAAGCTTGGCTGGTTTCCGAGGTTGGATATCTGGAGAATCACCCTGAAGCGGCCTATCTGACCGATCGGCGTGCCAACGGGCCCGACGCCGATTGGAAAGCACTCCGAATTAAAAAAGCAAAATCAGTTCTCGCCGTTTTGAACAAACTGGATCGCTAGTTTGTGTTGCAAGAACAATCGACACAAGACTCAGCATTGCGCCGCAAATCAAAGCCAAGGGTCATCCTCTGAGTTTCAGAGTATCCGCACGTACGGCACTGGCAAATGGCTCGCTAACAGCCCGCTGCAGCCGACGAGCGGCGCGAATACCAAGATAATGTGAGAGTGGACGCGCCGCTCGCGGCTGCGCGGCGATCGTTAGGCGGCACGGCCGGCTCGGCAGTGCCATCGGGCGTGTTTGGTGTTCGAAACCTTCGTGGCATGGCGAAAGGAGAACAAGATGCCAGACGTGGTTCCGTATTTGACCTATGAGGACGGCATTGCCGCCCTGGAATGGCTGGCCGAAGTGTTTGGATTCACGGAGACAGCTCGCTTCACGTCTTCCGATGGGAGGCTTTCTCACGGAGAAATGTCGATCGGGGATGGAGTAATCATGTTGGCTAGTCCGTCGCCGGACTATGAAGGCCCCAAGCGACATCGTGGCAACTGCGAGATTGCCGCCTCATGGTCCGCTCTGCCAGGGATCATTGATGGTGTTCTCGTCTTTGTTGAGGACGTCGATGAGCACTATGCTCGGGCTAAGGCCGCAGGAGCCGTTATCTTGTCTGAACCGGAAGATGGGCCGCCAGCGCGACGATATCGAGTTGAGGATCTGGAAGGACATCGATGGATGTTCATGGCACGAAACTAGCCCGCACGTTATGCGCAATCGGGAGTGGAACGGGGTGCCGCCTAACAACTTCCTGCTGTCATGCTGAGTAGCAGACCTGGAACTTGCTGACCTATAACAAACCATCGTTGGACGCGAGGCGCGATAGCTTTTTTCTCAAGATGCTTTTCCAGTTCACGGTTGGCGCTACCGTGCGGCTGCGTCAACTCAACTGTTCGGCCCATCGATGCTACGCCAAATCATCATTTCCGGGATTCCCGCGAGTGGTAAGTCGACGGTTGGTCGGGCCGTCGCGGCAGCGCTGGGACTGGCGATGTTGGACAAAGACGAATTCCTTGAAGCGCTGTTCAATAGTCAGGGAATCGGAGATGCGGAATGGAGAAAGCGCCTCAGCCGTGCCGCAGATGAGATCCTTAGAGAAAAGGCCCTTCGCTCAGACGGCGCGGTAATTACGTCCTGGTGGCGGCATCCCTCGTCTCGCGTTGACTCAGGCACGCCAGTCGAATGGTTGTCATCACTTCCAGGCGTTGCGATTGAACTTCATTGCGTTTGCAGCCCCCACGTTGCAGCCCATCGATTTCTCTTGCGTAAGCGACACGAGGGCCACCTGGATCATCTGAAGAAACCTGCTGAGGTCGTGGCGAGCTTCGAAGAACACGCCGCCTTCGGGCCTTTGGGGATTGCTCGAGTCGTGAGGGTAGATACGGACCGAACGGTGGAGATGAGTGCAGTCCTGGCTCAAATAGACTATGCATTAGAATTGTCGTTTCGGTGAACTCCGACGGGCCGACCAAATCGTTGGACGCGAGCCGCGGAAGCGTATTTCTCAGGAAGCTCTTCTAAATCAAAGTTGGCCCTACCGCGCAGTGGCGCCAACTCAAACGTTAGGCGTCGGAAAGAAACTGTTTGGAGGCGCATGTGTCAAAGCTCAAGACCAAACCCACAGAAGTCAGCGTCGACAGTCACATTGCTGCCCTCGCGAACGAGGAGCAACGGAATGACGCCCAGACTATGGTTGCTCTTATGCGAAGAGTTACCAGGCAAGAACCAAGGATGTGGGGGCCGAGCATCGTCGGATTCGGGAGCTACCATTACAAGTACGCAAGCGGCCACGAAGGCGATTCCGCTCTCGCCGGGTTTGCCATGCGGGGGAGTGAGTTGGTTGTCTACATCGCGGCGGGCTTCGAAGGTCGTGACGTTTTATTGGCCAAGCTGGGAAAGCACAGGACTGGAAAGGTATGTGTCTACATCAGGCGGCTGGCCAATGTCGATCTGAGGGTTCTAGAGACGTTGGTAGCCCGATCGGTAGCAGAGATGAAACGTCGCTACCCGCAACCTAATGAAAACGACGCCTAACCCTGTCTTGCACCGGACTCGCCTTCAGCGCGCCGGTGAAGTCCACGTTGGGCGTCGGGAGAGATTGTCGTGGTCACGAGTTCCACCGTATGAAGAAGGTCGCGGTGTTTGGAAATGCCGCCGGGGGCAAGTCGACGTTGGCCCGCAGAGTGGCGGAGCTAACGCGACTACCGCTATATCCCCTGGATACCATCCAGTACAGGCGTGGGGGCGGTAAGGTCCCGCATGAGAAGTATCTAAACGCACACGCCGATCTCCTGACGCGGGATCAATGGATCATTGATGGCTTTGGGTGCGTCCCTTCTGCCTGGGAACGATTCGCGGCGGCTGACACGTTGATCTACGTAGACCTCCCGCTGTTCACTCACTACAGGTGGGTAACCAAACGCCTCGTCAAGGGCCTTTTCGTGAATCCAGAGGGTTGGCCCGAAAACAGTCCTATTTGGCGCAGCACGCTGGACAGCTACCGTGTGGTCAGGCTCTGCCATCGCCATTTGACGCCGCGATATCGGCAGCTTGTGGCTGATGCTGCATCGACAAAACAGGTTCATCACCTGAGGTCACCTGCCGAGATGAAAAGATTCCTCGAGGCGATAGCACAAGAGAACCGGACCGACACCATAACGACCGTCAATGACCTCACAGATGTACATTAGCAACGCACTGCTCGCGACCTACCGGTCCTGGGCTGAGGCGTCAACAGATCTTACGAAGGCTTTCATTGGACTGACGTACTTAAGATTCGAAGATGGAACGGCGTGGGAAGGCCTCAGGTTGAAAATTGCTGCGAAGGCTCCTTAAATGCACGCCGCCCAACAAACCATCGTTGCACCGGACGTGCCGCCTGCGAGCTTCTCATCAAGCATGTTCGCAAGTACGATGGGCTCGTGTAGCCGGCGGCAACGCGGTCAACTCTGCGTTCGGCCCCGGAGGTTCCCTGGTGGCCAAGCGAGTCGAAATTACTTTGGCCTCACCGGTGGTCGCGGTATCCTTAGAATCGCAGTCAGCGGCTGGAGACGGTCCACGTCGGACGGCTCCTCGCCCACAATTTCCTGGAGGCAGACATGAAAACGATCCTCTTAGCGGTGTTGGTACTCGGGTTCTGCGGCCTTGCGGTCGCGCAGGGCGAGAAGGCAGACCCGGTCGGGACCTGGAAGTGCGAGTACAAAATCGGCGACCAGCAGCGGACGTCCGAACTGACGATCAAGAAGGACGGGGACAATCTCGCCGGGACGATGAACTGGCCGGACCAGAAGGATGAGAAACTCAAGGACGTGAAATTCAAGGACGGGAAGCTGACGTTCTCTGCCGTACGGAAGTTCATGGATAACACGATCCCCATCGACTACACCTTCACGATCGACGGGGACAAGCTCAAGGGAAAGGGAGCGGCGGAGTTTGGGGGCCAGAAACAGGAGTTCGACATCGAGGGCAAGCGGGAGAAGATGGACAAGTAGCCTTTGGTGGGTCTTGAACGCCAGTGTTGCGGCGTGTCTCCCGACCATGCCCACCTGGTTCCACCGAAGGTCTCCAACTCTTCAGGCTTTCGGGCGCGAGGAGGAGAGCTGCGGCCGAGGGTGGCTGCATGCGGCCGATTGTTGGTACCCGCGACCCATCAAGCTGGACCGTGAATGTCATCGTTGTTTTCTCGTTGCGGCGGCCAACCGAAGATTGTCGCTCAAGACGCATCTATGATTCACGAAATCATGGATCGTCGTTGTTCCTGGCGGTACTATTGTGCTCCGATGCCAAACCTGCCGCACGCACCGTAGCCGCAAACTACGCGGCACGGTGATGCCGGGCGTTCAACGCCTTTCGTTAGGCAAGAGTGCCGACATGTCGCATCTCCTAAAACAGGTGCTTGTCATCGTGGCGATTGCCCTTTCTGCATGGCAAGCAACCGTTTGGGGTCAGTCGGCGAACAAGGCCGACCCGCTTAGGCCTTATACCACCTGCAAGCTGCCCGATAAGCTGGACGTCAAAGAGATCGCGCGTCGACCCAAACGGAACGACTATCGCTACGTGACTTCCGCCGAGGGAGCACAAAAGGTTTCAGTTGTGGATGGCTATCGCCAAAGAGAAAGTCATAAACGACTTGAAATATCTTTCATCATATTTGAAAGACATCGCCGCTACCCAAACTTGACGGCGTCGAACAAACCATCGTTGGATGCGAGCCGCGGGAGCGTGTTTTCGCATGAAGCTTTTGTGAATCAAAGTTGGCGCCACCGCGCGGCCGCGTCAATTCCGCCGTTGGGCGGCTAAGGCCAGGGTGAGCAAACGAAACTCACGATGGACGACTTCCTGAAAGTCAGCTACCTGCTCGCGCCGCTCCTGTTCGGGCTAGCTTTTCATGGCTTGTGCATCAAGTTCGGGTGGCTGCGTTGGCTCGCCCGGCCCGTGGACGCCGGCCTCGTGCTACGTGGCCGGCGGCTGTTGGGGGACAACAAGACCTACCGCGGCGTGATCGCCGTCGCGCTCGGCACGGCGGCCGGCGTTGCCGTTCAGGTCGTGCTGCACCGCCTCGGCGTGGCGCGCGATCTGGCTGTGATCGACTACGGGCGCCCGGCCGTGATCGCACTCGGATTGGGGCTTGGAGCCGCGGCGATGCTCAGCGAACTGCCTAACAGCATGCTCAAGCGGCAGCTGGGGATCGCGCCGGGAACGGCAGGCGGAGGGATTTTGGGTGTGTTCTTCTATGTGCTGGACCAGGTCGATATGTTGATCGGGGTATGGATCGTCCTCGGTCTGGCGGTGGGCGTTACCGCGGCCCGGGTGCTGTGGTCGGTCGTGTTCCTCTTCATAGCCCATCAGTTGCTGACGTTTGTGGGCTATCAGCTTGGGATGCGAGCGACGGCACGGTAATGCGCGCCGCACGTGACGACGCGGTACAACAAATTGGACGCGAGGCGCGATAGCGTGTTTCTCAAGATGCTTTTCCAATTCGAGGTTGTCGCCGGCACGCGCCCGCTTTAACTCAACCGTTATGATGCTGAATCCGTAGCGGACTTTGCTGCTTTCGAAAAGGGGTAGTTCAGTGTTGAAGAAACTATCACTACTATCAACCCTCCTTCTGTCATTACTCTTCTCCATCAGCGCTACCTGCCAGACTGACTCAGAAGCACTCTACCCGATAAGTCGAGATGGCAAGGAGGGCTATATAAATAGAACCGGTCGAGTCGTAGTCGAGCCGAAGTTCGACATCGCTTACTACTTCTCTGAAGGGATCGGATTATTTGCGACAGCATTGATAAAGGAACACCCGGACGGTGAATCAACGAAGATCCCGAATAAATGGGGGCTCATCGATACAAACGGTAAGATCATAGCCCAGCCACAGTTTAAATCTGCAGCTTGCGTATTCTCTGAGGGATTGCTGTGCGTCGGGATTGAAGCAGGCGTCGGCTTTGTTGATAAGACAGGTACGCTGGTAATAGAGCCACGATTCAGCGATGCCAAAGATTTTTCTGAAGGCTTAGCTCCCGTAAGCATAGGTGGGAAATGGGGATTCGTCAGAAAGAACGGAGAAATAGCAATCCCGCCGCAGTTTAACGATGCCAATAGCTTCTCCCAGGGCTTAGCTCTGGTAAAGGTAAAAGAGGGCTGTGCGTATATCAACCAGGCAGGTCAAGTTGTAATCCACCTCTCCGTAACTGACGCGAGCGATTTTCACGAAGGCCTGGCACGAGTAGTGGTGGGTAATCCAGGTGCGAAAGATAAATTCAAAGAGAAAGTCAGGGCGGGCTATATTGATAAATCCGGCAAGACAGTCATTGAGCCCCAATTTGATGATGCTTGTGATTTCTCCGAAGGCTTGGCATGCGTAGTGACCGAAGGGAAGATGGGTTACATAGACAAGACAGGGCGCATGATAGTGGCACCGGAATTTGATTCTGCGCAAGATTTTTCCGAAGGGCTGGCGATCGTTGAATCCGATGGCTACTGCGGTTTTATTGATAAATCGGGCAAGGTTGTGATTAAGCCGCAGTTCACATGGGCGGGTCAGTTCTCTGGCGGGTTAGCGAACGTAATGGTCGGAGATAAGATGGGCTATATAGACAAGTCCGGAAAGTATGTATGGGAACCAACGAAGTGAGTGAAGCATGCAGCTGCATTACAACTCATTCAACGCGACCGGCGATAGAGTGATTGTCATGCTCCTCTGTTTCTCTTAGGCTTCATGGTCTGGCGCCCCCGCGTTAATTCGAGCGTTATGCGCTAGCATGAAATGATCCAATTAGAATGTATGGCAGCAGGATCTAAATGCGAGCTTTGTGGCTTTGTTGATTGGGTGGAGACAACCCATTGTAAGCAATGCGGTGTTGCGTTTACTAAAGAGGGGCTCTATCGGACCGGTAGATTCCAGCGGTTCGGGATGCTTTTCCCGTGGTCATACCTGGCTTTCCTGATCTACGCTTCGCCGAATGACGTAAAAGTTTGACGCTGAAGGAGCGTCTAGGTTTAGTGGCCTTTTGGGAGAATCATGAAGAAAATACTCTTGTCTATGCTTTTTGTTACCGCGGTCTTCGTCAGCTTCGAGCGATTGGCAAATACTCAAACACAGCCTCAAATTCAAACCGCGCAAGACAAAGACCGGCCCAAACTAATCGCACTTAAGGCCGGTGAGCCCGATGAGCTTGGCTATGACGCGGGGACGGTAAGATTTTTAGCCACCAGTGAGGATACCAATAGTGCGTGGTCCCTGGTTGAGTTGAAGGAAATGCCGGGCTACCACACGAACTTGCACAGGCACAATCATACCGACGAAGCGTTTTATGTGATGGAAGGAGTGTTGACCGTCAAGATCAACGAAAAGATCTCTGAATACCCGGCCGGCTCATATGTCTTAATCCCGCGCGGGACACCACATGCACAAGTAAACCGTGGAAAGGTCCCAGCCAGGATTCTGCTGACGATGACGCCGGGTGGATTCGAGCGATCTTTCAAGGATAGGGTGGAACTTTTCAAGACGGCCAAGCCTGACGATCCTGATTTTAGGACGAAGCGAAAAGCGAATGCAGTCCGGGGGAACTATGATGTAGAGTTCCTGGCTGACTGGAATCTCCAAAAGTGAATATGATGCGAAGGTAACCTCAATCTCGGACGCGCATGACAAAATCGTTGGACCGGAGCGCGGATAGCCTCTTTCTCAACTTGCTTTGTCCGGCGGAGGTTGAATGTAATCACCGCGGCCGCGTCAACTCAGACATTCGACGGAATAATTCTCAGGGTTTCGTGGCTGTGGAAAAATTTTCGCGCTACTCTGCCTCGCACGAGACGGACTTGTGGAGGGACCGGGCTGCTCCTCCAATTTGAGGTATCCTCTTTTGAAAGCATAAATCCGCAGTTCTGACATCGGTTCCGTCGAATAACATCGTTGGACGCGAGCCGCGATAGCGTGTTTTGCACGAAGCTTCTTTACGTTAACGGTCGGTGCTATTTGTTGGGGGAGGTTCTATGAAAGCAGTCTTTCTTATCTTCATTCTCCTCGCCGTACCCAGCCTATCATTCTGTCAGTCCAGTCAGGAGCAAGAAACTAAACCAAAATCAGAAGGGCCCTCGTTGCCGCAGCGTCAAATCGTGGACCTTCCTCGTCCAAAGCAAGGCTCCAGACCTAAACTGACCCTCCAACAGGCCCTGAAGATCGGCGAACACTACATTGAGCTTGAAAAACTGGATCTTTCCTCGTACTACTTGCTCGAAGCAAAATTCATTTTGTGGGGCGGCAATGTCAAAGACCCCCGATGGCTCTTTGTATGGCTGAACTCCGGCAGAGCGAGTAAAACGCAAGGCGTCGATTTTCAACTTACAGTTAGCATGGAGCAGAAGGTAAGCATTATTCCGTCGATGTGACAAAAACGTTGGGCGGCCTACCGTCAGACATTGCTTCAGCAGTGATGAGTCGTAGGCAACGACCAGTGAAGGAGGAAGGTCATGGCATCCAAACCAATTCGTGAAGGGTTTCAGTCTGTGGTCCCATTTCTGTCAGTGCAAGGAGCTGCCCGCCTCGCGGAGTTCCTTTGTGCAGGTCTCGGCGCAACGCAGACATTCCAGTCCCAGAGCGGGACTCACTTTGAGGTTAGGATCGGCGACTCGATGGTGATGATCGGAGATGTCGGCGATCAGACGCCGGCCACCGGGCAGCTCTTCATGTACGTTGAAGACGCCGACGCGTCATACAAACGGGCAATTCAGGCCGGTGCGACATCTATCATGGAGCCTTCGCTCCGACCCTGGGGAGAAGGTGAAGCACTGTTGCTCGCCGCGAGCGTAAAAGATCCGTCGGGCAATCTCTGGTTTCTCGCCGGGCCGAAGTAGGTGGCCCCGCCCCGCGCTAAATGCATTCTCATACTGGCTCAAGATCTGGTTCAGCGAACGCCTAAACGTAATAACGGGTAACTTCTGTGGAAGCCAATGAAGAAAGACTACCTCAATCCGTTTGACCTTCCGAACTGGAGCGAAACGTTTTCGCAGGTGGTCGTAGTGCGAGCAGGTTCGACGCGAACGATTTACGTGTCGGGTCAGGTGTCTGTTGATGCTGATAACACAGTCGTCGGTCCTGGTGATTTGGCCCGGCAAGCCGAAGTGGCCTTGGAGAATCTTTCGAAAGCACTCGCCGCTGCGGGGGCAAACACCGCGGACGTCGTTCGTCTGGGCATCTATGTAAAGGATTATCAGCGGGATCAGGCTGAGATAATCAGTGCGGCCCTGCGCAAACGATTCGTGGCAGGGAAGATGCCGGCCAGCACCTGGCTCGGCGTTGCTTCGCTGGCTCTGGATGACCTACTAATTGAGATTGAAGCGACCGCCGTGATCGACGACGAGTGAGTCCGCGCCTTGGTGAGCTTGAAAGCAGATGAAGCGAGACCAGCTGAGCCTGCCTGACTGAAAAGTAGTAAGTGAAGTCAGCGCAGCCGAAACCAACTGCCGAGCAGCGATCAGAGTTGAGCCCAGGGCGAGGCTTTGCGAGGGTAATGACATACTTGACGAATCATCCTGTTTTCAGTCCGCGAAGCGGACGTCAGCATAAAGTCTGGGGCGTGAGCCCCAGGTCAAGTACCAAAATGTTAAATGAACCCGCGAAGCGGGTGATAGCTGTAGCGCTTAACATTCGTCGAAATGATTCGGATGCCGCCCGGCTTCGCGGGCTTTGATCGCTCGCGCTAACGCGATCCTGGGACTCGCGCCCCAGGCCTTATGCTGGCGTCCGCTCCGCGGACTTTCAGAGTTAAGATCTTGAGGTCTGCTGCAATGCAAGCGGCACCTGCTTAAAATGCAAACGGTGATTCGTCAACTATATTATTGCCTTTTGTGAGCCTTGGGTCATGGTCAGTTATATGTTGAGAACCGCGGAGCGGCGACAGAGAATAAGAGTCGTGTCGACTACCCGTGATCGCAGTCGCCCCTCCGGGACTGGATCACTCTAGATGGTTCGGACCCAGGGCTCGCAAAGGTAACTATATAGTTGACTGACCTCAGCAACCCGAAGGGTTGCAAAGAAAGTAGCCGGGTGGTCGGAGTCCGCGGAGACCACCGGGAATGCGAGAGATTAATTGGGTCGCACCCCGGAGGGGTGCCAGATCCTTCGCTGTAAAATTACGTTGACCTGACGTCTGGCACCCCTTCGAGTCTGTCGGAGAAAGGCGTTTCTCTGTGCCTCTGTGAAAATCTCCGTGTCTCTGTGGTGAAATTACTCAAGAAAACACTCACCACAGAGGCACAGAGATCGCACAGAGGCACGGAGATCAATTTCTCCGACAGACTCCTTCGGGGTGCGGTCATGACTAATGACTTTTCCGGTGGTCTCCGCGGACTCCGACCACCGGCTACTTTCTGGCAACCCTTCAGGTTGCTGAGTCAGTCAACTATAATGAATGCCCTCGCAAAGGCTCGCCCCGGGCTTAACTCTGATCGCTGCTCCGCAGCTTGATGAACGTTCACGTTTCATACCGTGGCTGATCTTAGGTGGGCAATATTCGAGATGGCGAACTGCTCGTCGGGACAAGCCTTACAAAACTGCGACCTGAGTTCAATGCACAATGAATGATTTCTACTGCGACGAAGTCCTGAGCGGACGCACTCCTGTGCAGAGAGTTGTGGAAACTGAGAGTGTGCTGGCCTTCCACCACACTCGTCCGTTTTACCCGGTGCATATTGTGGTGATTCCCAAACATCATATTGAGTCTTTGCTCACGCTCGGCGATGAAGATGGCCAGCTTCTGCTCGAGTTGCTCGAGGTGGTTCGGCAAGTTGCCTCCCGCGTGGTAGGTGAACATGGGGCCTGTCGCGTGATCACCAATCTGGGGGGATATCAGGATTCGAAACATCTCCATTGGCATGTCGCGGCGGGTCGACCATTGAAATGACCGGGGTAACGGTGCAGCCACGAGTGGCCGGCCCGTACGCTGGCCATCCTGTTTGACCGAATCTAAAATAGGCCCTAATAATTATCTGCTAATGCAGTAGGAGGATGTTCGAAATGTTCTTTGGTTGGTGCCGCACGTTTGCGCACAATTGTCGTTTTCTTTTGTCCGGCTCAATAGCGCTGTTGGTCATCCTGGTTTCGTTAACCGTCTCGTATGGTCAGCGCGCCAGCGAAACCAATGCGGGCATGATCGGCAATGAACAGATAGAGGGCCGCATCTTTTTTCCGCCGGGCGACAAATCCAGCGCCCGCCCCGTCGTTAAGCTTCAGAGTTTGAGTTCTCCGGAAGTCACCGGAGTTACGGATCGAGATGGTATGTTCCGCTTTACGCATCTCAGGCCCGACGAATACACAGTAGTCGTGGAAGGCGGAGACGAGTATGAGCGGGCCATCGAGACCGTGGCGATCGGAAACTCCGGCGCGGTTCCTGCGCAAGGCGACCCGGGCCAGTACGCGATTCCGCTCGTTTACCAGGTCCAGATTCACCTCAAACCAAAACGCCGGAATACGGCCGGACCACCGGCTACGGCGAACGGAGCGTTTGCCAATGTGCCCGGACCGGCGCGAGGGCTTTTTCAGCAGGCACTTGAAAATGGGCGGACCGGCAATCACGCCAAAGCGATCGAGCAACTGAAGTCGGTGATTTCACAGGCGCCCCGATTCGCCCTCGCTTATAACGAACTGGCGGTGCAATATCTGAAAACCGGCCGAGAGACGCAGGCGATTGAGACTTTGAAAGAGGGTCTGGGAATTAGTCCCGAGGACTTTACCCTGCGACTGAATTACGGCATCGCGCTTCTGCATCAGAAGAAATTCACGGCTGCCGAAACCGAACTGCGGCTGGCAATTCAAAAAACCAACGCGGATTCGCCCGTCTCCCGTTTTTATCTGGGTATGGCTCTGATCAACCAAAAAAAGTTTGATGACGCGCAGCCGGAATTCGAAAGCGCAATCAAAAATGGCGGAGACAAACTAGCTCTGGCTCACAAGTATTTGGGCGGAATCTATTGGCGTAACAAGAAGTACCGAGATGCTGCAGATGAATTAGAGAAATATCTCACCCTTGATCCGAACGCGGCTGACGCCAAAACAATTCGCAACACGATCGAAGAGTTACGACACAAGAGTTAAAACCAAGTGTTCGCCATTAACCACGCGGCAACCGCTCTGCTGATCAAGCGGCGCTTTCCTGAAGAACCCATTGTCCCGCTGCTCATCTCGGTCCAATTGATGGAACTGCTTTGGGTCGTGCTGAACTTGTTCGGGATTGAGCACACCACAACCGAGGCTTCGGTTCACTCGGTGTCGGATATCCATCTGGCGTACATGCCTTACTCACACTCGGTAATGATGAGTCTGGCATTCGCTATCGTCGCCTGGGTCATCTTCGCCGTTTTCTTTCACCGTCCAAGGTTAGGACTGGCCGTCGCCTTCGGTATCGTTTCGCATCTCGTTTTGGATTTGTTGACGCATGCTCGGGACATTGCCATCGCACCAGGGCTCGACAACATCAAGCTCGGCCTCGGACTCTATTCAGCGTTTCCTTTGATAGCTTTTTTCCTTGAACTTCTCTATGGAGTATTTTGCTGGTGGGTTTATGAAGGAGGCCGCGTGCTGCTCGCGATCATCGTTCTTTTCAATGCCGCGAACCTGTCGCTGCTCTCGCCCGCGGTGCCGGGGCCAGAGTCCCTTTTGGCGAACCGGCCCACATTGATCGTGCTCTTCATCGCCGCTCAAATCGTGATCACACTGTTCCTGGTCGGGTTGTATTCGTTGCGGCCCTTGCCGCGTTACCTGAAAACCTGACGGGCTAATTTGAGCATTAACATACTTGACTTGCCACCCGAAGGGCTCTGGCTCTGATGCCACTGTGATGCGGCGGAGTCAAATATGTCGTTACCCTAAATTGTCCGAAGTCCAGATGCATACGATTTTCGAAACGACCGGATGGCTAACACTCCCGGTACTGACTTGTATATGATGGCCCGCGCCCCGTCGATTCAGACAATAGGTTTCAAGGATCACGCTATGCCAATTGACCTTTATCGAAGAATGATTTTCGTTTCCGGCCTGATCGTTCTGATCGGGTTCTACAACCACGTCTCGCCCCAGACGTCTCAAGCCCACCGTCATATCGGAATCGGTAAAACAGGCGCCGTCGAGATCCCCGAATTTTCAATGGTCGAAACATCACTCGAAGTCGGCCTAAAAAAAGAGAACCTGGTTAAGAGCCGGAACCGTGGATATGAGGCGTTTACCATCTCTGACACGCGTCTCCTGGTGTCGGACCAGAGCACCGGAAAAGTATTTGAGATTAAGGGCCTGCCAATGGAATGGCGTCCATTCTCAGATCTGGCATGGCTGAATAATCAAACTCTGGTATTCGATCGCTGGTCCCAGCCGCACTACGGCGTTCATTACGAAGTCAACGTAAAGTTAGAAAAGTTGATCAGGGCCGTTCCCTTCCCTGACAAACTCGAATCCGAGTCAAGGCGCTCTCACGCTTTGCAAGACAGTGAAGTAAAGACAAAGACCATCGAAATCCCGTTCAGCTCTTACGACCGCTACGAAATGTTTGGGAAGCTAACTATCCCAACTTCGACCGGCAATCATCCGGTCGTGATCTATGTGCAAACGGCCGAAGGCATGACCGTAGATATGAAGCGACAGAAGAGTCGCACCGGAACTTTCAACTATTTCGACCTCTATCGGGAGAAATTGCCGGAGATGAACGTAGCTTTCTTCAGCTATGAAGGCCGCGGCATCACTATGGGCGATAAGCCCCCTCGTTACGAGACGATTAACTGGGATATCTACAACACGAGCACGCTGGAAAATAAAGTTCGCGATGTGATGAGCGCGGTCGAACTCGTCAAGAAACAACCCGGCATTGACGCCTCGCGCATCTTTCTCATGGGCGCCAGCGAAGGCACTCTTCTCGCGGCCGAGGCGGCTTCGCGAATGCCCAAACAGATCAGGGGGTTGATTCTTTACGGCGTGCTGACCGCTAACATGCGAGAGAATTTCAAATACATTGTGACGGATGGATCGTTCCTGCCCTGGCGAAGTGCCTTCGACACGGATAAAGACGGAAAAATCTCAAAACAAGAGTTTGAGGCAGACACAAACAAGTTTCGCGAAAGAGCGCTGAAGAACGAACCGTTCAAGAGTTTCGATACAAACGGCGATGGATTCCTCACGATAGAAGAATTTGTCATGCTTTTCGCCGCTTTAAGAAACTTGAGAGACGCCGTGGACACCGAGAACTATGAGGTGCTTAGTGAGTGGGCCAGGAAATCCGCCGCTGTGACTACCCCGAAAGACTGGTTCAAGGATCAATTCGCCCACCAACCTATCTGGACTTTTCTCGCCAAAATAAATATTGCGGTTGGTTGCTTTCAGGGCAGCGCCGACGCGATGGTGCCCATCGACGGCGTAAGGAAATTGGAGGAGCAGGCCAAAAAAGCCGGCAAGTCAAAGATGGAGTTTCACTACTTCGAAAACCTCGACCATTCATTGAACATTGGCGAGTATTTCGTTAAAGGAAACCTCCCGGCCGGGCACCAGGCGATTTTTGAATTTATCCGGCAGCAGACCGCGAAGAAATAGTGGGATGCTTGCAGACCTGATCAATGCCAAGTTAACGTTCAGCAATAATCGTCACGTCAAACTACAGGAGGACTCTCTATGACAAGTCGCTTTTGGATCGCCCTTCCTTGCTTAGTGGTAATCGGATGTCTGAATACCGTTTTTGCTCAAAACCAAACCGCGCAAAGTAAAGACCCGCTGCCTGACATCTCGGGTGAGTGGACGGGTACCTGGGGAATTTACAGTCCGGCGCAGGGTACGACGCCGCCAAAGGATATCTGCAAACGTCTGGATGCCAGGGTGGAATTCAAGGATGGCGCCTGGCTGGCGATGTTTGAAGGCGACTGTGGACGGCCGTACAAGTATGCGATCAAGATGGAAGGTCGGCAGGTCGGTAAGGTGGTAATGTTCAAAGGGACAACGGACCTCGGGGCGAAGGATGGAGGGATCTTTGATTGGATTGGTCGGGCGACCGACAAGGAGTTCGTTGGTTTCTTTACGAGCGGTAATTACACGGGCACATTCAATCTGGCGCGGACGAAGTGAGAGCCTAATTTGTAGGGGCGTCCCTCCGTGGGCGCCCGCTTTATTCCTTAGTTGAGAAGAGCGGGCGCCCACGGAGGGACGCCCCTACAAATTGCCCCCACCAAAGAGGGCGCCTCGGCCTTCGGAGGCCGTATTTACCGGCTGGGTAATTCCAATGAAATTCATTCTGCTTTTTCTTACACTGTTCGTGTCAGGCTCTGATTGGCCACAGTTTCGTGGTCCAACCGGACAAGGGCACTCAGACGAGCACAACCTCCCGTTCACCTGGAGTGAAACCTCAAATGTTCGCTGGAAGGTCGCGGTGCCGGGTCGAGGCTGGTCATCGCCAGTCGTTCAAGGAGATCGCATCTGGCTCACTACCGCAACCGAAGACGGAAAGTCTTTGCGGGCGCTCGCGTTTGATCGCAACAGCGGAGCTATGGTGCAGAACGTCGAGGTGTTCCGCCTGAAGTCGACTAAACTCACCAACGCAAAGAATAGTTTTGCTTCACCGACACCGATAATAGACGGAGACCGCGTCTTCGTCCATTTTGGGGCGTTTGGCACGGCATGCATTACTCAGTCGGGTGAAATCGTTTGGAAGACTCGGCTGGAATATGATAACGGCGAACATGGCACTGGCGGATCGCCAGTTCTCTACGAAGACTTATTGATAGTCAGTTGCGACGGTAACGCTGCTCAGTTTGTCGTAGCGCTCGACAAGCTCACCGGCAAGGTCAAGTGGAAGAAACCGCGGGAAGGCTACCAAGCCTACACGACCCCTTTGATCGTCTCGCTGCCCGGCGGCGATCAGGTGATCAGTCCCGGCGCTTTCCGCGCAGTTGCTTACGAACCGCGCAGTGGCAAGGAGCTTTGGCAGGTTAGATACGGCGAAGGTTTTTCCAACGTGCCGACACCCGTCTATGGCAATGGTTTGGTATTCATCTGCACCGGTTTTCAACAACCGACACTTTTAGCCGTGCGCCTGGATGGCCGCGGTGATGTGACAAAATCGAAAGTTGCCTGGAAGCTCGATCGCGGCGCGCCTTTGACACCTTCGCCGCTGCTGGTGGGCGACGAGCTCTATTTCGTCACTGACAATGGAATTGCCACGTGTGTTGATGCCAAAACGGGGAAGGAATATTGGCGCGCCAGAGTGGGAGGCAATCACAGTGCATCGCCAATCTATGCCGACGGACGAATCTATTTTCTCAGTGAAGAAGGCGAATCGGTGGTAATTGCGCCGGGAACCACGCTCAAGCATCTGGCCACCAATCAGATCGAGGGCCGCACGCTCGCATCGATGGCCGTCGCCGGCGGATCAATTTTCATTCGCAGCGAAACGCACCTGTATCGAATCGCGAACTAGCTGGGCTATTCTCCTTCAGTCCGCTTCGCGGACGAGGAGAAAATACCTTTGAGGCACAGCCGGTCCGGTCCAACTATTTGCCGCTGTTCTCAACACTAAGCGCCAGCACATCGTTCATCGCGCAAATCGCGGCGCGCTTAGCGGGCGCCGGCAATTCGAGTTTCCCCAAATCGATGGTAGCGTTGCCAACCATGCGGGCCGAGCCCAGCTTGATCCATCCCTTGCCAAAATCGAGGTAGATAGGTACCAGCATGATGAAGTTGTCGGGCACGCCCGATTGCGTGACACGGCCCGAGAGAGTATTGCCGGCCAGTTGATAATCGAAACGGTAGCTGGGCATTCCAATCCCCTCAACCCACTCTTTGAAGAACCAATCCATCCGGCCATTGTCTTCAACGTCCATCTCTTTCGTCATGTGCTTCTCAACTATGCTTTTGAAATCCTCGGTTGAGATGTCCTGGTTAAAATGAGTCTGGACCAGGTCCTTCATCATGGCCTTGAATTGCGCATCGCCGGTGCGCTGGTCGTACATCATCATGCGCAGCATATGGAGGACGTAAGCACCCTTCGGATAAATCAGGGACTGGTAAACGGCGCCGGTTTTGCCGCTGCTGAGACGGTAACCCTGCGTCAGCGCCCCAATCGTGTAGGGCTTGCGATCCCTGGTAGCGGGCGATGATTGGGTGATCTGTTTGCGGTGATCTTCCCAGAAATCGATAAACTTGTCGTTGCCTCTGGTTAGCTGGACATAGAGAGACGCCGAGAATTCGGCAAAGCCTTCACTCATCCACTGATCGCGGTAACTGGTCCAGCCAATGGTATGCCCCCACCATTGATGCGCAATCTCGTGCGGCGCGACGTATTTCCAGAAAGTATCAGTCCCACCGCGCGAGCCTAATAACTGGCTCCGCTGGGTGCTGTCAATGAACGCGAGGTAAGGCATAAAAACCAGTGTCGGCCAGGCCTGGCCAAAGAATCCGGCGGGCTGCTGCGTCATCGCTATCCGCGTGTAAGGCAGCTTCCCAAAAAACGCGTTGTAGAGGCGCGCCGAGTTTTGAGCTTCAGCCAGGGCCACGCCTGCCATACCGGTGGTCGTCACTGAACCCAGCGTGGTTCCGGTAACGTTTTGTTGTTGACCCGGCGCCCTGTTCTCACGTCGCTCGATTTCCGCCTGGATATTCTTAATCTCATTGGGAACTTCTTCATTCGCATAAAACTCGAGGTTGTATCCGCTGTCCTTATCGGCGATCTCCTTTTTCTTAAACCGGCCGTAGTTGAACCCGGCGACCGCCAACTCGGTCGTTCCACTTGACCATTTGGCAACTGTGCTATCGCCATCGCGAGTCTCGGGCGCCACCTGGGCGCCAGTACCCACGAAGATGTTCTTGGCGGGATAGCGGAAGGTCATGTCAAAGATCGCGCGATCGCCGAACTGTGTGCCGGCGTTGTTCGGATACCAGGTCGAGCGCGGCCCCAGAATGAAGTTACCTCCGCCAGAGTCGTGCAAAGCGTCGGCGCCGGCGTATTCAATAGTGATCTTATAGCTCTTTTTTTCTTCCAGGGTTTCGGCCATGATGATGCCAAAATCCGGATCGTCGTCTTTGTCTTCCTGAATGAAGCTCAGTTCCCTGCCCTGTTCGTCCGTGACTCGTTTGACGCGCAGTGACCGGTACAAATTGAATGGCAGGACGCGGGTGCTTTTGGCCAGCACACGAAAACTCAAGCGATCGGTGATGGTCAGTTCGGTTCCTTTGATCGTGCCGTCAATTTCATGCCGGGTAATATCCACGACGCGGTGATCTTCAGCGCCGTTGGCGGTTTTTTGTTCGTACTCTGGCGCCGCATGAAAGGCAGTCCAGATACCGCCGTCCGAATCTCCGTAACTAAACAAGGCGATTTCTTCCGGCGAAACCTCAGGAATACCAAGCGGGTCCATTATGTAGATGAGCTTGTTATACCGGCTGCCATTGATGAAGGCGTTGAAAAATCCCGGACGCGCGGGCGCATAAAGATCCGCCAGCGTCCGCAGCTCGCGGTTATCGTGAAGTTGTCTGCGCAACAGCTGCTGGTTATCGCGAAAAAGATCACGCGCGCGACTCGCCTGGCCTCCGCCACTTCCTCCCATTTTCGCGTTGGGCGAGTTCTTGATTTCATCGAAAGTCCTATCGGTGAACCGCAGCACGAGGGTGGAAAACTCTTCAGTCATCACGCCGGGTTGCTTTGTGAAAAGTTCAAGACTGCGTTTTTCAGCCTCGGTAGGCGGCGCCAGGGTTAACTCGCCCGCGCCGATAAAGACAGCGGCAGTAACGCGGCCCTCGATCGGCAAAGTGAAATAGAGCTCGCCACTCTTGAGGGTGAATGTGGCTGCGTCCCGTTTGAGGGCGAGATTGTTAACCGAAACATACGCGGCAAAATCCTCGGCGTTTGTCGCTTGCTGTCGCAGTTGCTGATAGAAAGGATCAGAGTTGGACTTTGAATTCTTCGGCGTGGCGGGGCCCTGATTGGCGGCGACTGTTTCGATGTCGCTCCGCTCAGCCTGGGCCACGAAAGAGGACGCGATCAAAAGCGATAACCCTGCAATCAGGGTCGCAGTTAAGGGGGACCTTTTAAGCATTGAATTCACCTCGACGAAATCGTGTTTGGGTTCGAGCACGACTTCGGCATTCGGAGTTGAACACGGCAACGAAAACAGGAACGTGCTTGCGAGAAGCCGTCGGGAACGGCGCATTATTCTGCGGTCGTAAAGGGATGTCAAGATTTGTTTTAGGGTAGTGATGTCCTGATTTCATTTCTGTTATGCCTCTGTGAGATCTCGATGTCTCTGTGGTGAAGTGTTCCGTGGGGCTTTGCTGCAAAAGTCTTTTCCACCTCCGCGAAGCGGGACTGAATGGAAATAGCTCAGCGCTTCAGAGGCTGTGTCAAACTCAGAGTTCCAGCGCCAAAGGCGCGAAATGTAACAGCCTGGGCCATCGGCCCAGGTTGAGGCAGTCACAGGATCCAAGCGCTGAAAGCGCGAAATAAGGTCAGCGCTACTGGTGCCGTCTTCGTTTAACGATTCTATTGCGCGCCTTCAGCGCTTTCTAAAATCTGACTTGACGCTCACCTGGGGCGTTGCCCCAGGCTATTACATTTCGCGCCGTTGGCGCTGGTTCGCCTACTTTTGCAGCAAAGACGTTCCGTGGGCATTTTTTTCAACACAGAGACACGGAGAAAGACTTCAACTTTAATGGTGCATCGTTCGCTCAGGCATAGTGATTCATACGTCCGCATTTGGGGTATTATGGCTGCGAGATTTTCGACCATCACGATCATTATTGAAGCGCGCGAAAATGAAAATGATTAAGACAGCTGCCCTTTGCCTAATTCTTTTGTCGGCCATCCCAATCGCCGCGCAGCAGGAGATTCCTCCGATCAGGAATTTTGTGCGGGTCAACGAGGAATTCTGCACCGGCGGCCAGCCCAGACTGGAACATCTGGAAAAACTGAAAGCCGACGGCGTCAAGGCCATCATCAACCTGCGCCCGCCAAGTGAACATCGGGCCGCGGAAGAAGAGGCAAAGGCAAAGGAGCTCGGTCTGCGATATTTCAACATTCCGGTCGTCTTTGCGGACCCGAAAGATGAACAGGTGACCGAATTTTTGAAGATACTCGACGACCCGGCCAATCGGCCCGCGTTCATCCACTGCACTTCCGCTATCCGTGTCGGAGCGTTTTGGATGATCCGTCGCGTGCTGCGGGACGGATGGAAGGTTGACGCCGCCGAGGAAGAAGCGAAAAAGATTGGCCTAAAAGAGAGTCCTCACCTAAACGAGTTCGCCCGCCGGTACATCGAACGACATCGAAAGTGATCGATTGGTAGGATGAGCATGTTAATAAAAGTCAGTGCCAAACCGAAATACCTTCGCGTTATTAGCAGCGGCCACTTCAATCTGGCAGAGGCCGAGAGGACCTTTCTGCAAGTCATTGACGCGGTTGCGCTACATAGGACTGACAAGGTGCTCTTCGATGGGAGGGAGGTCAACGGCGAACCCACCATCATCCAACGTTTCTACTATAGCGACTTTGTCGCACGTATCGTTGCCAGGTACGCGGCCGAGAGTGGCAACCCCTGGCCGCAGTTTGCTTATGTGCTCGAAGAGCCAGTACTTGATCCGAATAGGTTCGGAGAGAAAGTGGCCAGAAACCGGGGCATGAATATGAAGGTCTTTGATAATCTTGAAGAAGCTTTTACGTGGCTCGAATTGGAATTTATTGAGTCGGATGGCTTTGCCTCAAAAAGCGAATAGTTCCTCTCATTCACACCGGGCTTTAGCCCGGTGATGAGCGGCACGAAAAGATGCGTGAAACCGTTTTAACGGTTTGCCCTCTTGACAGATTCACTGAGTGGTTGAGC
>Ga0207709_10000506_pt1 | contig 34436 bp, 33 predicted proteins | sample KBSM34metaG_FD_184397 | JGI IMG/M metagenome (GOLD analysis project Ga0207709, IMG submission 184397) | Miscanthus rhizosphere microbial communities from Kellogg Biological Station, Michigan, USA - KBS M3-4 metaG (SPAdes) (version 2) | ecosystem: Host-associated > Plants > Roots > Rhizosphere >...
CAACGGAAATTTTTTACGAAACGCGGGGGATTTCAATGCCATCTTATTAGTCCGGGCTTCCTGCGTGCCATCTGCCCGCGGTGTGGGCCGCACGCCTCTCGATGGTCTGAAAAAGATGCTGGATAATAAAGCATGACCCGCTTGACGGCTAGCGCCGTCGGAGACCCTTGCAATGCCTGACCAAGATGTACGCTTGCAACACCTGAAAGTTTGGCTCGATGAGCAGTTGGCAATCCTTTTCGCTGACCAGGGCTGGGGGCCCGTACCCCCGGCCACGTTGACTGCGGCCAGCAGCGACGCGAGTTTTCGCCGTTACTTCCGCTGGGAAGGCGCGGGTCGCAGTTTCGTCGTGATGGACGCACCGCCACCCCAGGAAAACTGCAAACCCTTCGTGGATATCGCCTTTTTGCTGGCGAAATCCGGTATCAACGTGCCGAAAATTTATGCGCAAGACCTCGATCGCGGATTTCTTTTGCTCAATGACCTGGGCAACAAGACCTATCTCGACGTGATCAATGGCGAAAATGCCGAACTGTTGTTCAGCGACGCCTTGCAGGCTCTGTTGGCATTTCAGCAGTTGCCGATGGTGGCACCGCTACCGAGTTACGACGTCGCGCTGCTGCGTCGCGAGCTGGAACTGTTCCCCGAGTGGTACGTGAAGCGTGAGCTGGGCATCGAGTTCGATGCCGCCCAACAGCAGCAATGGCAACAGGTCAGCGATCTGCTGATCAATAGCGCTCTGGCCCAGCCCAAGGTGCTGGTGCACCGTGACTACATGCCGCGCAACCTGATGCTCAGCGAGCCGAACCCCGGCGTGCTGGACTTCCAAGACGCGGTATATGGTCCGGTGACCTACGACGTGACCTGCCTGTTCAAGGACGCGTTCCTCAGCTGGCCTGAAGAACGTGTACGCGGCTGGCTCGAAAGCTACTGGCGGCAGGCGACGGCGCTGAACATTCCGGTACAGCCGGACTTCGAAGACTTCCTGCGCGCCAGCGACCTGATGGGTGTGCAACGCCATTTGAAGGTCATCGGCATTTTCGCCCGCATCTGTCACCGCGATGGCAAACCCCGCTACCTCGCTGACGTGCCACGCTTCTTCTCCTATATAGATGCGGTGATCGCACGCCGTCCCGAGCTTGCAGAACTGCAGGCGCTGCTGGGCAGCCTGCGTGCCGGAGTGACTGCATGAAGGCAATGATTCTGGCGGCAGGCAAAGGCGAGCGCATGCGCCCGCTGACCCTGACCACCCCCAAGCCGCTGGTGCGCGCCGCTGGCGTGCCCTTGATCGAATACCACCTGCGGGCCCTCGCGGCGGCAGGTTTCAGCGAAATCGTGATCAACCATGCCTGGCTCGGCCAGCAGATCGAAGATTACCTGGGTGACGGCTCGCAGTTCGGCCTGAGCATCCGCTACTCGCCCGAAGGCGAGCCGCTGGAAACCGGTGGCGGTATCTTCCGCGCCTTGCCGCTGCTTGGTGACGAGGCGTTCCTGGTGGTCAACGGTGACATCTGGACCGATTACGACTTCAGCATGCTGCACCAGCCGATCACCGGACTGGCGCATCTGGTGCTGGCGGACAATCCGGCGCATCACCCGACAGGCGATTTCACCCTGACCGACGGCCAGGTGCGTGATGGCCAGGCCGATGCGGCGACCCTGACCTACAGTGGCATTGCCGTACTGCATCCGCAGTTGTTCGACGGCTGCACCGACGGTGCCTTCAAGCTGGCGCCGCTGCTGCGTAAAGCCATGGCGCAGGGGCAGGTCACCGGCGAGCGGCTGAAAGGTCACTGGGTCGATGTCGGCACGCACGAGCGGCTGGCTGAAGCCGAATCCTTGATAGAAGCGAGTCGCTGATATGTTGTGGCCAGGGACTCTGATTGGAGCCGGAGCGGGTTTTGCTATCGCCAGCATTCCGGGGGCCATGCTTGGGGCTTTGTTGGGGCAGGCGCTGGATCGGCGCCTGCATCTGCAGAGCTGGGGGCATTTGCGGGAAAGACTCGGCGGTCGGCCGGTGCTGCGCAACGACGAACTCTTGTTCGTCCTGCTCGGGCGTCTGGCCAAGAGCGACGGGCGGGTCACCGATGGTCATATCCAGCAGGCGCGTCAGGAGATGCGCGCGCTGGACATGAGCGAGCCGGCACAGCGCCGTGCGATTGCCGCGTTCAATCGCGGCAAGTCCGGTGGGGATCGCCTGCGCGGTTATCTGCGTCGCCTGAGCACTCAGCCTCACGCCGCCGAAGGGGTGTTGCGAGCCTGTTGGCGGATGGTCTGGGCCGATGGCCGGGCCGGTAGCAGTGAGCGCGAACTGCTGGCGCAGTGGGGCAGGTGGCTGGGCTGGACGACTCACCAGATCCAGGCGCTGGCAGCGGATTACGAACCGCACAAGCGTCCGATCGTCAGTGCGGCCGTGAGCTATCAGGATGCGATGCGACTGCTCGGGGTGTCGGCAACCAGCGAACCGGCGCAGATCAAGCGTGCCTACCGCCGTCTGCTCAGTCGCCATCATCCGGACAAGATCGCCGGCACCGGGGCGACGCCGGCCCAGGTGCTTGAAGCGACCGAAAAGACCCGCGAATTGCACAATGCCTACACCTTGATTCGCGAGCGGCGGGATTTCCGCTAGACGAAAAAAAAGATCGCAGCCCAGGCTGCGATCTTTTTGGGTGGTCGGTCAGTCCGGGTTTTGCGGATTCAACCAACCGCGCACTCGACGGAACAGTTGCTCCTGCTCAGCCTTGTTGTCCGGCAAGGCCTTGAGCGCCACCTGGCTGAACGCCGTGGTCTTCAGGCGCTTGCTGGCCTGCAGGCGCTCCAGTGCGGCGTTGCGATCCTGAGGCTTGTCCATATAGAAGATGTCGGCGGTCGGCAGCTTCAGCAGCGGTGTCAGTTCCGCCAGTTCCGGCGTGGCCTTGGGCGGCATCTGCGCGGCGACCATCAGCAGTTTTTCCACTTGTGCGGTCTGTTTTTCGTTCAGGAAACGGGCCGCCCAATAGGCGCCGGTGCCGTGCCCGAGCACAACGATGCTGCGCGCGCCCTGTTGTTCGGCGTAGCCGATCGCGGCGTCGATGCGGGCGAAGATTCGCTCGGCGTCGGCCTTGGACTGTTCTTCGGCGGTCTCGGCGACGACTTTGTCGGCGACCTCCGCTTCACCGCCGGCAGCCTGTTCGATAGGTTGGGCGGTGGTGGCGTCCTTGCTGCCCGAGTCGGCGGTTTTCGCTGCAGCTGGCGCCTCGATCACGCGGGGAGCGATGGTGTCGCTTTGCAGGTCGGGCAAGGTGATACTCAACGTGTTCCACTGCGCATCCGGCAGCTTGCGGCGTAGCGGGCCGACCACCTGGGGCCAGTCGGCGGTTTCACCGACACTGGGGAGGATGATGACCGCGCCTTTGGGCTCGGCGGTGTTGGCCGGTTTCCACAGGGCGAGGAAGGTGTCGCTGCCGGCCTGCAACTGTTGTTGTTCCTGGGCCGGGACTTTGCGTTCGAGTGCCGAGGCCTCTTCCTGACTACGCTCAAGCAGCGGCTGGCGTTCGACCGGTTTTTCTTCAGCCGGTTTTTCTGCGGAAGGGGCGGGCGCCGGATCGGCGGCTTCGACGGAAAACGCACAAGGCAGGATCAGCGACAGGCACAATGCTGGCATTGCCAGGCGAGAGACAGGGAGCATCGGTTATTCCAGGCCAGAAAGTATCCCGGCAGCCTAAAGGGTTGGTCAGAATTTGTCAGGTTATGAGATGTCAATGATGCGTTTTTGCTGCCTGTGGGTTATCGGCTGTCTGGCGTTTCCCTTGATGGGGTGGGCGGCACCTGCGCCTGCGAGTCATGTCGCGCAGTTGTCGGCGAGCGAGCGTCAATGGCTGGCGCAGCACCATGAATTGCGGGTCGGCCTGGTGTTGCAGGCACCGTACGCGCAATACGACCGGCGCCTGCAGCGCTTGTCCGGGGTCAACGTCGAGTTGATGAAATGGCTGGCCAGGGCGCTGGACATCGAGCTCAGCTGGCGCAATTTTCCAGACCTGGAGCAGCTTGAAGCCGCCGCACGTGATGGTGAGATCGATCTCGCCCCGGGTCTGACCCAGACGCCGGGTGCGCTGCGCCTTTGGCAGTTCTCCGATCCCTACATGCGCGTGCCGCAACTGGTGGTCAGCGACCAGAAGGCCAGCGGTTCGGTGGAGCTGGAAAAACTCGACACTCAGGTCCGGGTTGCGGTACGCATGCCCAGCGTCACGGCCGATTATTTGCGCGGCAACTATCCCCATCTGAATCTGCAAGGCGTGCCGCTGGAGCGTCAGGCGTTGCAGTTGTTGTTGAGTCAGCAGGCGTCTTATGCCGTGGTGGATGAAGCGCAACTGGGGCGTCTGTCGACAGAGCCGGAGTTTGCCGGGCTGGTGGTGGTCGGCGACATCGGTCTGCCGCAACTGCTGCGGGTCGCCACCCGTCGTGACTGGCCCGAGCTGGCCGGGATCGTCGAAAGTGCCTTGCGGGCGATCCCGGCGAAAGATCTGGAACGCCTGCACACCCAATGGCTGCAACCCAAATACCCACGGTTCTCGGAATCGCCCGGGTTCTGGCAGAACCTGACCCTGCTGCTGGCCCTGTTGCTGCTCAGTTGCGCGGCGATCATCGTCTGGCAGCGGCGTCAGCAACACAGCCTCGAGTTACGCCTGCTGGCCGCCCGGGAAGACATCGCCCTGCGCGCCGCCAGTGAAGAGGCCCTGCGCCTGACCCAGTTTTCCATCGACCAGAGCACCGTCGGCATTCTCTGGGTCAACTGGGACAGCCACGTGCGCTACGCCAACCGAGCGGCGGAACACATGCTCGGTTATCCACAGGGCGCGCTGATCGAGCGACCGCTGATCGACTTTGAACCCGGTCTGCACATGGATCGCTGGCTCAACCTGTGGAAACGCGCCCGGGCCAGCGAAGAAGGACCCCTCAGCTTTGAAACCAGCTGTGTGCGAGCCGATGGCAGCGTGTTGCCGGCGGATGTGTCGCTGAGTTTCCTGCGCTTTCGCGACAGCGAGTATCTGGTGGTCTACCTTACCGACGTGACCGAACGCCGACGTGCCCTGGCCGCGTTGCAGGAAAGCGAGGCGCGCCTGCAAGGCATCGCCGCCAACGTGCCGGGGCTGGTGTTCCGCCTGGAGCGGGCGCCGGTGACCGGGCAGATCGACTTTGCCTACATCAGCGAGGGCAGCGAGAGTCTGGTCGGCTACGCGCCGGCCGCCATCGCCCATCGCGACATGGGCCTGCGCAGTCTGGTGCATCCGGATGACCGGGCCGCTTATCACCAGACCCAGGATCAGGCGCTGGACACCGACAGCGACTGGTCGTGGCAGGGGAGGATCCTTACGCGACAGGGCGAGCAGCGTTGGGCCGAGATCAAGGCCATCACCCGGCAACTGGAGGACGGCACCTACGTCTGGGACGGCATTGTCTGGGACATCACTGAAAGCAAACGCATCGAGCTGGAGCTGGCGGCATCGCGCGAACAACTGCGCGAACTGTCGGCGCACCTCGAAAGCGTGCGGGAAGAAGAGAAGGCGCGCATCGCCCGCGAGGTCCACGATGAGCTGGGGCAGATGCTGACGGTGCTGAAACTGGAGACATCGATGTGCGAACTGGCCTACGCGCAACTCGATCCGGGTCTGAACGAACGCCTGAACAGCATGAAACGCCTGATCGCCCAGTTGTTCCAGTTGGTGCGCGATGTGGCGACGGCATTGCGCCCGCCGATCCTTGATGCCGGGATTGCCTCGGCCATCGAGTGGCAGGCGCGGCGATTCGAGGCGCGTACGCAGATTCCGTGTCTGGTGCAGGTACCGGACAATCTGCCGCCGCTCAGCGATGCCAAGGCCATCGGCCTGTTCCGCATTCTGCAGGAGGCGCTGACCAACGTCATGCGCCATGCCCAGGCGCATACTGTAGAACTGACGCTGGCGCAGGAAGGCGACGAATTGTGTCTGACGGTCAGCGATGATGGCGTAGGATTTGTCGCCGCTGCTGGCAGGCCGACATCCTTTGGACTGGTGGGCATGCGCGAGCGGGTGTTGATCATGGGCGGGCAACTGTCACTCGACAGCGAGCCGGGCGAGGGCACCACGCTGAGCGTGAGGGTGCCATTGGATGAGGAGAAGTAAGTGATCCGTGTACTGGTAGCCGAAGACCACACCATCGTTCGCGAAGGCATCAAGCAATTGATCGGCCTGGCCAAGGATCTGCAAGTGGTGGGGGAGGCGAGCAACGGCGAGCAATTGCTGGAAACCCTGCGCAACGTGCCCTGCGAAGTGGTGTTGCTGGATATCTCGATGCCTGGCGTCAACGGGCTCGAAGCGATTCCTCGGATCCGCGCGCTGAACCATCCGCCGGTGATTCTGGTGCTGTCGATGCATGACGAAGCGCAGATGGCCGCCCGGGCGCTGAAGGTCGGCGCCGCCGGGTATGCGACCAAGGACAGCGATCCGGCGCTGCTGTTGACGGCAATCCGCAAGGTCGCGGCGGGCGGGCGCTACATCGATCCGGAACTGGCCGACCGGATGGTCTTCGAAGTCGGCCTGACCGATGCGCGACCGCTGCATTCGTTGCTGTCCGAGCGCGAGTTCTCGGTGTTCGAGCGCCTGGCGCAAGGCGCCAACGTCAATGACATCGCCCAGCAACTGGCCCTGAGCAGCAAGACCATCAGCACCCACAAGGCGCGGTTGATGCAGAAACTCAACATCACTTCGCTCGCCGAGCTGGTGAAGTACGCGATGGAACACAAGCTCCTCTGAGCGACATATCCAATAGCGACAGGCACTTTTACCGGTTCTGGCGGCTAGAGCCCCGACCCTTGCGTCGGGTTTGCCAAAACGCGCCATCCTTGTAGGGCAATCCCTACCCCCGGCCTTCCATCCGGCTGAGGCGATTCTCTCCTGCGCCCCGATTTGCGTGACTGCAAGCAGCCACTAGGCTTACTCCCACAGCAGTCATCAATAACAAAGGTGTGGGTATGAGCCAGGTCGAATCAAACGCAGGGGCCAGCGATGTGCTGGTCAGCTTTCGTGGAGTGCAGAAGAGCTACGACGGCGAGAACCTGATCGTCAAAGACCTCAACCTGGACATTCGCAAGGGCGAATTCCTCACCTTGCTCGGACCGTCCGGCTCCGGCAAGACCACCAGCCTGATGATGCTCGCCGGTTTCGAGACGCCGACCGCCGGCGAAATTCTCCTTGCCGGGCGGGCGATCAACAACGTGCCGCCGCACAAGCGCGACATCGGCATGGTGTTCCAGAACTACGCGCTGTTTCCGCACATGACCGTTGCTGAAAACCTGGCGTTTCCGCTGACCGTGCGCGGCCTGAACAAGAGCGATGTCAGCGACAAGGTCAAGAAAGTCCTGAGCATGGTTCAGCTCGACGCTTTCGCATCGCGTTACCCGGCGCAACTGTCCGGCGGCCAGCAACAGCGTGTGGCTTTGGCCCGTGCGCTGGTGTTCGAGCCGCAGCTGGTGCTGATGGACGAACCCCTCGGTGCTCTCGACAAGCAACTGCGCGAACACATGCAGATGGAAATCAAACACCTGCACCAGCGTCTCGGCGTGACGGTGGTCTATGTGACCCACGACCAGGGCGAAGCCCTGACCATGTCCGACCGTGTCGCCGTGTTCCACCAGGGCGAGATCCAGCAGATCGCCCCGCCGCGCACCCTCTACGAAGAACCGAAAAATACCTTCGTCGCCAACTTCATCGGCGAGAACAACCGCCTCAACGGTCGCCTGCTCAGCCAGAACGGCGAGCGTTGCGTGGTCGAGCTGGGGCGTGGGGAAAAGGTCGAGGCGCTGGCGGTCAACATCGGCCAGACCGGCGAGCCGGTCACCCTGTCGATCCGTCCGGAGCGCGTCAGCCTCAACGGTTCGAGCGACCAATGCGTCAACCGCTTCTCCGGGCGGGTGGCCGAATTCATCTATCTGGGCGACCACGTCCGGGTGCGCCTGGAAGTCTGCGGCAAGACCGACTTCTTCGTGAAACAACCGATTGCCGAGCTCGATCCAGCGCTCGCAGTCGGTGACGTGGTTCCGCTTGGCTGGCAGGTCGAGCACGTTCGCGCGCTCGATCCTCTTCTAGAGGCGCACTAAGCGCCCCGGCAATACCAACACCAACCCTGCACGTGGAGAGAACAATAAATGTTGAGATCCCTGAAGTTCACAGCCCTGACCCTGGGCCTGATGGGTGCGGCAAGCGCAATGGCCGCTGGGCCGGATCTGACCGTGGTGTCGTTTGGCGGGGCGAACAAGGCGGCGCAAGTCAAAGCCTTCTACGCACCTTGGGAAGCGGCGGGCAACGGCAAGATCGTCGCCGGCGAGTACAACGGTGAGATGGCCAAGGTCAAAGCCATGGTCGACACCAAAAGCGTATCCTGGGATCTGGTAGAGGTTGAATCGCCGGAGCTGTCCCGTGGCTGCGACGAAGACATGTTCGAACAACTCGACCCCGCGTTGTTCGGCAAGACCGAAGACTACGTCAAAGGCGCGATCCAGCCGTGTGGCGTGGGCTTCTTCGTGTGGTCGACCGTGCTGGCCTACAACGCCGACAAGCTGAAAACCGCACCGACCAGCTGGGCGGATTTCTGGGACACCAAGAAATTCCCGGGCAAGCGGGGCCTGCGCAAGGGCGCCAAGTACACCCTCGAATTCGCACTGATGGCCGACGGCGTTGCGCCGAAAGACGTCTACAAGGAACTGGCGAGCAAGGGCGGACAGGACCGCGCATTCAAGAAACTGGATGAGCTGAAACCGAACATTCAGTGGTGGGAAGCCGGCGCTCAGCCGCCGCAGTATCTCGCTTCCGGCGACGTGGTGATGAGCTCGGCCTACAACGGTCGTATCGCTGCGGTGCAGAAAGAATCCAACCTGAAAGTGGTGTGGAACGGCGGCATCTACGACTTCGACGCCTGGGCCATCCCGAAAGGCCTGGACGCCAAGCGCGCCGAAGCGGCGAAGAAATTCATCGCGTTCTCGGTGCAGCCACAACAACAGAAGACCTACTCGGAAAACATCGCCTACGGCCCGGCCAACACCCAGGCTGTGCCGCTGCTGGCCAAGGATGTCCTGAAGGACATGCCGACCACCCCGGAAAACATCGCCAACCAGGTGCAGATCGACGTCAGCTTCTGGGCTGACAACGGCGAGCAACTGGAGCAGCGCTTCAATTCCTGGGCTGCGAAGTAACCAGAGGGCTTGCCCTCCTGTGGGAGCGGGCTTGCTCGCGAAAGCGTCAGCACATTCACATTGATGTCGACTGACACGCCGCCTTCGCGAGCAAGCCCGCTCCCACATTAAAAGTTCGAGGTGGCTTGCCGCCTCTGTAACGATCAAAGATTTGCGGAGTACGTCATGGCCATCGCCGTTCCCCTGAACGAGGGCAACAGCCCCACCTTGAAGCAGCGGCTCAAGCACGCCGAGCGGGTCAACCGCTGGAAGGCCCAGGCGCTGATCGCGCCGCTGGTGCTGTTTCTGTTGCTGGTGTTCCTGGTGCCGATCGTGGCGCTGCTCTATAAAAGTGTCGGCAACCCGGAAGTGGTCGGTGGCATGCCGCGCACCGTGGCGGCCATTGCCAGTTGGGACGGTCGCGGCCTGCCCGCTGAGCCGGTCTACAAGGCCGCCGGCGAAGACCTCGCCGAAGCGCGCAAAAACCAGACCCTGGGCGATCTGTCCAAGCGCCTGAACATGGAGTTGGCCGGCTATCGCAGCCTGCTGACCAAAACCGCCCGCTCGCTGCCATTCGCCAGCGAACCGGCCTCTTATAAAGAAGCGCTGGAAGGCCTCGACGAGCGTTGGGGTGATCCGGCCTACTGGCAAGCGGTGAAGCGCAACACCAGCAGCATCACGCCGTTCTACCTGCTGGCGGCGGTGGATCATCGCATCGATGACCTCGGTGAGCTGGCCCCGGCCACGCCGGATCAGGCGATCTACCTCGACATCTTCGCCCGAACCTTCTGGATGGGCCTGATCATCACCGTGATCTGCCTGGTGCTGGCGTATCCGCTGGCCTACCTGCTGGCCAACCTGCCGTCGCGTCAAAGCAACCTGCTGATGATTCTGGTGCTGCTGCCGTTCTGGACGTCGATCCTGGTGCGGGTCGCCGCGTGGATCGTGTTGCTGCAATCCGGCGGATTGATCAACAGCGCGCTGATGGCGATGGGCATCATCGATAAACCGCTGGAGCTGGTGTTCAACCGTACCGGGGTCTACATCTCGATGGTGCACATCCTGCTGCCGTTCATGATCCTGCCGATCTACAGCGTGATGAAAGGCATCTCGCCAACCTATATGCGCGCCGCGATTTCTCTGGGCTGTCATCCGTTCGCCAGTTTCTGGCGGGTGTACTTCCCGCAGACCTACGCCGGTGTCGGCGCCGGTTGTCTGTTGGTGTTCATCCTCGCCATCGGCTACTACATCACCCCGGCACTGCTGGGCAGCCCGAATGATCAGATGGTCAGCTACTTCGTCGCGTTCTACACCAACACCAGCATCAACTGGGGCATGGCCACTGCGCTCGGCGGCTTGTTGCTGCTGGCGACCGTGGTGCTTTATCTGATCTACAGCTGGCTGGTGGGCGCCAGTCGCCTGCGCCTGAGCTAAGGGGAATTTGAAATGCTGAGTCCTTATATGTCGCCCGTCGAGCGGGTGTGGTTCTACAGCTTGCGGATCCTCTGCGGCTTGATCCTGTTGTTCCTGATCCTGCCGGTGCTGGTGATCGTGCCGCTGTCGTTCAACTCGGGCAGTTTCCTGGTGTACCCGCTGCAAGGTTTTTCGCTGCACTGGTATCAGGACTTCTTCGCCTCGGCGGAATGGATGCGCTCGCTGAAGAACAGCATCATCGTCGCCCCGGCCGCGACGGTGCTGGCAATGGTGTTCGGTACGCTGGCGGCCATCGGCCTGACCCGTGGCGACTTCCCCGGCAAGCCGCTGGTGATGGCGCTGGTGATTTCGCCGATGGTGGTGCCGGTGGTGATCATCGGTGTGGCCAGTTACCTGTTCTTCGCGCCGCTGGGCCTGGGCAACAGTTTCTTCTCGCTGATCGTGGTGCACGCGGTGCTGGGTGTGCCGTTCGTGATCATCACGGTGTCGGCGACGTTGCAGGGGTTCAACCATAACCTGGTGCGGGCGGCGGCCAGTCTTGGGGCTTCACCGCTGGTGACGTTCCGTCGGGTGACCTTGCCGCTGATTGCGCCGGGGGTGATTTCCGGGGCGCTGTTTGCCTTTGCGACCTCGTTCGATGAAGTGGTGGTGACGCTGTTTCTTGCAGGTCCCGAGCAGGCGACGCTGCCACGACAGATGTTCAGCGGTATTCGCGAGAACCTGAGTCCGACTATTGCTGCGGCTGCCACGTTGCTGATTGCTTTCTCCGTCATCCTGCTGCTGACGCTGGAATGGTTGCGTGGGCGGAGTGAGAAGCTGCGTACTGCTCAAGTCTGACGACTGCAAGTTCCGGGTTGTCTGCCATTCATGCGCTGAATGACAGACAACCCGAATTCCCCAGCTACGCTTGTGCTCAGCTCCCACATCTATAAGAGGCTGCGCACGATGAGTCTTTCCTCGTTCAAGATCGCTCACAAACTGATCACCGGCGCCGGGGCCATCGAGCAACTGGCGGCTGAGCTCACGCGGCTGGATATCGACAACCCGTTGATCGTCACCGACGCCGCGCTGGTCAAGTCCGGCACGGTGGCGCTGGCGCTGGCACAGATTGGCGAGCGCGAGTATGAGATTTTCGACCGGGTATTGCCGGATCCGGAAATCGCCATCGTCGAGGACTGCATGCGCGTCTACCGAGAGGGCGGGCATGACGGGTTGATCGGCCTCGGCGGCGGCAGTGCCATCGACATCGCCAAGAGTGTCGCGGCGTACGCCGGTTATCACGGTGCGCTGGAAGATCTGTTCGGCGTCGATCAGGTGCCGCGTAAAGGCCCGCCGCTGATCGCCATCCCGACCACCGCCGGCACGGGGTCTGAAGTGACCAACGTCGCCATTCTTTCGGACAAGGTCGCGCAACTGAAGAAAGGCATCGTCAGTGACTACCTGCTGCCGGACGTGGCGCTGGTCAGTCCGCAAATGACCCTGACTTGTCCGCGCAGCGTGACGGCCGCCAGTGGCGTCGATGCGCTGGTACATGCCATCGAATCCTACCTTTCGCTGAATGCCTCGCCGATCACTGATTCGCTGGCCATCGGCGCGATCAAGCTGATCGCCCGGTCGTTGCCCAAGGCCTACGCCAACCCCTCCAACCTGCAGGCCCGGGAAGACATGGCCACCGCCAGCCTGATGGCCGGCATGGCGTTCGGCAATGCCGGGGTCGGCGCGGTGCATGCGCTGGCGTATCCACTGGGCGGGCGTTTCAACATTGCTCACGGCGTCAGCAATGCGTTGCTGCTGCCGTATGTCATGACCTGGAACAAGATGGCCTGCGTCGAGCGGATGCAGGATATTGCCGAAGCCATGGGAGTGAAGACCGCTCATCTGAGTCTCAATGAAGCCGCCGATAGCGCCGTCGCGGCGATGACCGAACTGTGTGCAGCGGTGGAAATCCCGCAGGGGCTGCGCAGTTTCGGCGTGCCCGAAGAGGCGATTCCGGCCATGGCCGTGGAGGCCGCCGGGATCGAGCGGCTGATGCGCAACAACCCGCGCAAGCTCAGCGCTGGCGACATCGAGAAGATCTACCGGGCGGCGTACTGAGAACCCGCCAGTCATCGGTCATGGCACAACCCAATCATCGCGGTCACGGTGCGCGCGCGGAAACTTGAGGTATACAATGCGCGCCATCGTGATTTAGCTCAGAAAAGGTGCGTCATGCAGCCCTTCGTTATTGCTCCGTCGATTCTCTCCGCCGACTTCGCCCGCCTGGGCGAGGAAGTGGACAACGTTCTGGCCGCCGGTGCCGACTTCGTCCACTTCGATGTCATGGACAACCACTACGTGCCGAACCTGACCATCGGCCCGATGGTCTGCGCCGCGCTGCGCAAGTACGGCATCACCGCGCCGATCGACGCGCACCTGATGGTCAGCCCGGTGGATCGCATCGTCGGCGACTTCATCGAGGCCGGCGCCACCTACATCACCTTCCACCCGGAAGCCACGCTGCACGTCGATCGTTCGCTGCAACTGATCCGTGAAGGCGGCTGCAAGTCCGGCCTGGTGTTCAACCCGGCGACCCCGCTGGACGTGCTCAAGTACGTGATCGACAAGGTCGACATGGTCTTGCTGATGAGCGTCAACCCGGGCTTCGGCGGGCAGAAATTCATCCCCGGCACCCTCGACAAGCTGCGTGAAGCGCGGGCGATCATCGATGCCTCGGGCCGTGACATCCGCCTGGAAATCGACGGCGGCGTCAACGTCAACAACATCCGCGAAATCGCTGCCGCTGGCGCCGACACCTTCGTGGCCGGCTCGGCGATCTTCAATGCGCCGAACTATCAGGAAGTCATCGACAAGATGCGTTCCGAACTGGCGCTGGCCCGCCCATGAGCGGATTTGAGCAGCTGTTCCCGGGGCAACTGCCGCGGTTGGTGATGTTCGATCTGGATGGCACGCTGATCGATTCGGTCCCCGATCTGGCGGCGGCGGTGGATAACATGCTGCTCACCCTCGGGCGCAAGCCTGCCGGTATCGAGTCGGTACGTGAGTGGGTCGGCAACGGCGCGCCGGTGCTGGTGCGCCGGGCGCTGGCGGGCGGCATCGACCATGCCAGCGTGGATGACGTCGAAGCCGAGCATGCTCTGGAGGTGTTCATGGAGGCCTACGGCGCCAGCCATGAGCTGACCGTGGTCTATCCCGGCGTGCGCGACACCCTGAAATGGCTGCACAAGCAGGGCGTGGCCATGGCGCTGATCACCAACAAGCCGGAGCGCTTCGTCGCGCCGCTGCTGGATCAGATGAAGATCGGCCGCTACTTCAAGTGGATCATTGGCGGCGACACCTTGCCGCAGAAGAAACCTGACCCGGCGGCGCTGTTCTTCGTCATGAAGATGTCCGGCATTCCTGCCTCGCAATCACTGTTCGTCGGCGATTCGCGCAGCGATGTGCTGGCGGCGAAAGCGGCGGGGGTCAAATGCGTTGGGCTCAGTTATGGCTACAACCATGGCCGGCCGATTGCCGAGGAATCCCCGGCGCTGGTGATCGACGATCTGCGCAAGCTAATTCCCGGTTGCCTGGATACGGCCGCTGAGATAACGTTGCCCGACGCTTCTCAACCCCCTTCTGGAAACGCCATCGTGGTGGTCACCCGCAAACTCTGGATGAAAGTCATCAAGGCCCTGGCCCGCTGGCGTTGGCGCGCCTGACTTGTTCCTGGCCGGCCTGCCGGCGCGTTTGCACACCTGACTGATTTGCCCCTCACACCACGAGGCACCCTATGATCCGCGAAGAATTCCTGCGTCTGGCCGCTGACGGCTACAACCGCATCCCGCTGGCCTGCGAAACCCTGGCTGACTTCGACACGCCGCTGTCGATCTACCTGAAACTGGCCGACCAGCCCAACTCCTACCTGCTCGAATCGGTGCAGGGCGGCGAGAAATGGGGCCGTTACTCGATCATCGGCCTGCCGTGCCGCACCGTGCTGCGAGTTCACGATCATCACGTGAGTATCACCGTCGATGGCGTCGAGACCGAAAGCCACGACGTTGAAGACCCGCTGGCCTTCGTCGAAACCTTCAAGGCCCGCTACAACGTGCCGACCATTGCCGGTCTGCCGCGTTTCAATGGCGGCCTGGTGGGTTACTTCGGTTACGACTGCGTGCGTTATGTAGAGAAGCGCCTGGGCAAATGCCCGAACCCGGATCCGCTGGGTGTGCCGGACATTCTGCTGATGGTTTCCGATGCGGTGGTGGTGTTCGATAACCTGGCCGGCAAGATGCACGCGATCGTGCTGGCCGACCCGGCGCAGCCCGATGCCTACGAGCAGGGCCAGGCGCAATTGCAGCAACTGCTGGAAAAACTGCGTCAGCCGATCACCCCGCGCCGTGGCCTGGACTTCAGCAAGCAGCAGGCGGCCGAGCCGGTGTTCCGCTCCAGTTTCACCCAGGACGACTACGAAAAAGCCGTCGACACCATCAAGGAATACATCCTCGCCGGCGACTGCATGCAGGTCGTGCCGTCCCAGCGCATGTCGATCGACTTCAAGGCTGCCCCGATCGATCTGTACCGCGCACTGCGTTGCTTCAACCCGACGCCGTACATGTACTTCTTCAACTTCGGCGATTTCCACGTCGTCGGCAGTTCGCCGGAAGTGCTGGTGCGGGTCGAGGACAACCTGATCACCGTGCGCCCGATTGCCGGCACCCGCCCTCGTGGGGCTACCGAAGAAGCAGACGTGGCGCTGGAAGAAGACCTGCTGTCCGACGACAAGGAGATCGCCGAGCACTTGATGCTGATCGACCTCGGTCGCAACGACACCGGTCGGGTTTCGGAAATCGGTTCGGTGAAACTCACCGAGAAGATGGTCATCGAGCGTTATTCCAACGTGATGCACATCGTGTCCAATGTCACCGGCCAGTTGAAGGCCGGGCTGACGGCGATGGACGCGCTGCGGGCGATCCTGCCGGCCGGCACCTTGTCCGGCGCACCAAAGATCCGTGCGATGGAAATCATCGACGAGCTGGAACCGGTCAAGCGTGGCGTTTATGGCGGTGCGGTCGGTTACTTCGCCTGGAACGGCAACATGGACACGGCCATTGCGATCCGCACCGCGGTGATCAAGAACGGCGAACTGCACGTGCAGGCCGGTGGCGGCATCGTTGCCGACTCGGTGCCGGCGCTGGAATGGGAAGAAACCATCAACAAGCGTCGTGCGATGTTCCGCGCTGTTGCACTGGCCGAGCAAACCCCGGACTGAGTGACGGGGGACTCAGCCACAAAAAAACGCGGCGCCTGTGAGGGCGCCGCGTTTTTTTATTGCCTTCTGATCAGAAGTCCAGACTTACGCCAACATTGATCCCTTGCTGGGAAAAGTCGTCATCCTTGCGAATGTTGTAGCTGGCGCGCAGGGCCACCTCCTTGGTGAGGTTGTGGCTGACGCCCAGGTTCAGGCGGTTGAGGTTGGTTTGCGGTGTGTAGCCTTCCAGGGTGTAGCGATTGTTCGGCAGGCTGTTGAGGTTCATCGTCAGATCCTGCGCGTCGTCGTTGTATTCGCGCTCGTGGGCGAATTCGCCGAAGACCTGGGTCTGTGCAGTGATCTGGTATTTGCCCTGGATGCCGAGGCCGAGACGGCGGGAGTTGCGCGACTGGTCATCGAAGGTCAGCGCAGTAGAGTCCGCGCCTTTTTCCGAGTAACTATCGACTTCCACCTTGCCGAAATCGGCGCTGACGAAGGGCGACAAGTGCCACGGACTGCTGGCCTCTGGCGCGATGTCGTAGCCGACGCGGCCACCGATGGCCAGCACATAGCCGTCGGTATCGCCTTTCTCGCCACGTTCGTTGACCCCCAGCTGGAACTTGCGCTTCAGGCTGTCGTAGTCCAGATGTCCGGCGGTAACGGCCAGGTCACCCCACCAGCGGTTCTGCTGGTACTGGGCGAACGCGGTGCCCATGTAGGAGTTGAGTTTGTACTCGGAGTCGTTGTCGCCGGCTTCGATTTTCTGATGGTAGAGACCGGCTGCCACACCGACGCGCCAGGCATCGTCGAGGCGGTAGCTGCCGCCGATGTTCAGGTTATATCCGTTGCCGTCGGCGCTTGCCGCGGCGTGCTGGTCATCGAAATCCTGATGCTGACCGCCGCCGGAGACAATCGCCCGCCATTGGCCAACACCTTGCCAGTTCTCCCAGTCGGCCAGCCATTGATTGCGCAGTTCATCCTGATGCGCACGTAACGTGCCCTGGGCCATTTCCGGCAGCAGGGTCAGTTCCCATGGGGCGGCCAGCAGCGAGTAGGCATAATCGGCAATCAGACGTTGCCCGGCTTCGGTCGGATGCACGGCGTCGTTGTAGATCAGTTTGGTCGGATCCGGTGTGGCGCTGTTGATCCCGTAACGGGCGTTCTCGGTGCAGCCGCTGCCGCTGAAGCAGGTGCCGACCAGATTCTGGTCGGTTGCCAGACCGAACTGTGCCGGATTGGCGAACGCCTCTTTTAGCAATACCGGAACGTTCAGCGGGATGACGTTGGCGTTGACGCTCTGCAACTGGCTGACCAGTTCGGTGTTGAACTGGGCGCTGAGTTGCGAGGTGAAGGCTTGCAGCGGCGAGCCGTTGATGGCTGGCGTCAGGCCGATGTCCGGCAGCAGCCAGACCATGATGTAGCGGGCACCGGCGCCTTGCAGTGTGCGTACGCTGTCGACCAGGCGGTCGGCGGCGGCGTTGGCCTGAGGCAGGCTGGTGACGCGGCCCTGGAGGAAGTCGTTGCCGCCCCCGCTGAGGTAATACAGGGCATTGGGGTCGGCACGGAAACCGTTCGACGGCAGATAACCGGCGCGGGTGCGTTCCCCGGTGGCGGACTGGCTGGTGATCGAGTCGAGAATCTGGTCGGTGCGGTAACCGCCCACGGCCCAGTTGTTACCGTCCGGCTGGCCTTGGCCGGCACGTACTGCTGAGGACGAGGAGGCGGTCTGATCCGGTGTGAAACCGAGGCGGCCTCCAAGCAGTTGCGTCGAATTCAACGAGCGCAGTTCACCGCTGCCGTCCAGATAGACCGGGCCGGTGCGGTTGGTGTAGCGCTGGGTGGCGCCGGCCGGGCCGCCGCTGTCGGTGAAAGTCCCCGCATCGCTCAGGCTGTCGCCGAAGACCACGAAATTCGAATAAGGATTGGGTGCGGCGTTCGCCTGGGCGCAGGCCATCGCGAGCAGGCATCCGGCGAGCGGTACAAACAACGTCTGTTTGATCATGAGCAAGTCCGTTTATTTATTGTTGTATGGAACGAAACGACAGTACCAAAAACTTCCGGCGTTTTGCCATCGGTCGTCAACCCTCCCATAGTTTTCCCCCCTTCAGGCCCGGCCATATTGCACGCTCTGCCCAGCTAAGTTACTGTGCCGAGACGTATGAATGAGACCTTCCCCGTGTTGATCACCAGCAAACTTCTGGATCAAGTCATCAAGGCCCACGCCCGCTGGCGTTGGCGCGCCTGAATCTTTTCTGCCGGCCCCGCCGGATCTGTATCGCTTTGCCTTCCTTGCCCGTTTGAAATGCCGCCTTGCCGTCGCCACTTGCGCGTCCGACATCGCGCAGCGTCGCGGCAAGTCTTCCGAAGGCTGTTTCAAGTCAGAATTCAAGAGGTTCGAAACGCCATGTTGCTGATGATCGACAACTACGACTCCTTTACCTACAACGTTGTGCAATACCTCGGCGAGCTGGGTGCCGAGGTCAAGGTTGTGCGCAACGACGAGCTGACCATCGCCGAAATCGAAGCGCTCAATCCTGAGCGCATCGTGGTGTCCCCCGGTCCGTGCACACCGACCGAAGCCGGTATCTCCATCGAAGCCATCAAACACTTTGCCGGCAAACTGCCGATCCTCGGCGTCTGCCTCGGTCACCAGTCCATCGGCCAGGCTTTTGGCGGCGACGTGGTGCGTGCCCGCCAGGTGATGCACGGTAAGACTAGCCCGGTATTCCACGAGGACAAGGGTGTTTTTGCCGGCTTGAACCATCCGCTGACCGTCACTCGTTACCACTCGTTGATCGTCAAGCACGATACTTTGCCCGATTGCCTGGAACTGACCGCGTGGACGCAACACGATGACGGCTCGGTCGACGAAATCATGGGCCTGCGTCACAAGACCCTGAACATCGAGGGCGTACAGTTCCACCCGGAATCGATCCTCACCGAGCAGGGCCATGAACTGTTCGCCAACTTCCTCAAACAAACCGGCGGCACGCGCTAAGGACTCTCCATGAATATCAAGACAGCCTTGAGCCGTATCGTCGATCACCTCGACCTCAGCACCGAAGAAATGCGCGACGTGATGCGCGAAATCATGACCGGCCAATGCAGCGACGCGCAGATCGGCGCGTTCATGATGGCCATGCGCATGAAGAGCGAAAGCATCGACGAAATCGTCGGCGCGGTCTCGGTGATGCGCGAGCTGGCGGACCAGGTCGAACTCAAGACCCTCGACGGCGTGGTCGACGTGGTCGGCACCGGCGGTGACGGGGCCAACATTTTCAACGTTTCCACGGCTTCGGCTTTTGTCGTTGCCGCTGCCGGCTGCACCGTGGCCAAGCACGGCAACCGTGCGGTGTCGGGCAAGAGCGGCAGCGCCGACCTGCTCGAAGCCGCCGGCATCTACCTCAACCTGACGCCGGTTCAGGTGGCACGCTGCATCGACAACGTCGGCATCGGTTTCATGTTTGCCCAGACTCATCACAAAGCCATGAAGTACGCCGCCGGTCCACGCCGCGATCTGGGCCTGCGTACCCTGTTCAACATGCTCGGCCCGCTTACGAATCCGGCCGGCGTTAAACATCAGGTAGTCGGCGTTTTCACCCAGGCCCTGTGCCGGCCATTGGCCGAAGTCTTGCAACGTCTGGGCAGCCAGCATGTGCTGGTGGTGCATTCGAAGGACGGTCTGGACGAGTTCAGTCTCGCCGCGCCGACCTACGTGGCCGAGCTGAAGAACAACGAGATCACCGAATACTGGGTCGAGCCGGAAGATTTGGGCATGAAAAGCCAGAGTCTGCACGGCCTGTCGGTCGAGGGCCCGGAAGCGTCGCTGGCGCTGATCCGCGATGCACTGGGCAAGCGCAAGACCGAGAACGGCCAGAAGGCTGCGGAAATGATCGTGCTCAATGCCGGTGCGGCGCTGTACGCAGCCGATCTGGCAACAAGTCTGAAAGAAGGCGTGGCACTGGCCCACGACGCTCTGCACACCGGTCTTGCTCGGGAAAAACTCGAGGAGTTGGGTGCCTTTACCGCGGTATTCAAAGTGGAGAATGAGGGATGAGTGTACCGACGGTTCTGGAAAACATTCTGGCCCGCAAGGTTCAGGAGGTCGCCGAGCGTAGCGCCCGTGTGAGCCTGAGCGAGCTGGAAAGTCTGGCCAAGGCGGCCGATGCACCCCGTGGTTTTGCCCAGGCATTGCTGGCGCAGGCCAAGAAGAAACAGCCGGCCGTGATCGCCGAAATCAAGAAGGCTTCGCCGAGCAAAGGCGTGATCCGCGAGAACTTCGTTCCCGCCGACATCGCCAAGAGCTACGAGAAGGGCGGGGCGACCTGCCTGTCGGTGCTGACCGACATCGACTACTTCCAGGGCGCCGATGCCTACCTGCAACAGGCCCGCGCCGCGTGCTCGCTGCCGGTGATTCGCAAGGACTTCATGATCGATCCGTACCAGATCGTCGAAGCCCGTGCGCTGGGCGCCGATTGCGTGCTGCTGATCGTTTCCGCGCTGGATGATGTGAAGATGGCCGAACTGGCGTCGGTGGCCAAAGGCGTCGGCCTCGATGTACTGGTAGAAGTCCACGACGGCGATGAACTCGAACGCGCATTGAAGACCCTGGACACGCCGCTGGTCGGGGTCAACAACCGTAACCTGCACACCTTCGACGTGAGTCTGGAAACCACCCTCGACCTGTTGCCACGGATTCCGCGCGATCGTCTGGTGATCACCGAGAGCGGGATTCTCAACCGTGCCGATGTCGAACTGATGGAAATCAGTGATGTTTATGCGTTCCTGGTCGGTGAAGCGTTCATGCGCGCCGAAAGCCCGGGCATTGAACTGCAACGTCTGTTCTTCCCTGAGCGCGGCGTTCCGGTGAGCGGTTCGACCCTCGACTGATTCCTTCAGACCGAGTCGACTCGTTCGCGGGCAAGCCCGCTCCCGCAGGAGAAATGCATTCCTGATGTGGGAGCGGGCTCGCTCGCGAAGAGGCCATAAGATTCACCACAGACTGATCGTCTAACGGACTTCTTTATGACTCCAGTTTCCCTGCCCATCGAAGCCGGCCTGCGAGCCGAACAGGATCTGCTGGCCTCGGTCTGCGCCGGCGATGCAGAGTTCGGCCTGCTGTTCTGGCAGCCCAGTGATCGAGCGCTGGTCATGCCGCGCCGCTTGAATCGCCTCCCCGGATTCGATCACGCTTGCGAAGTCTCCGCTGCGGCCGGCTGGCCGGTGTTGCTGCGCGAAACCGGCGGTGAACCTGTTCCGCAATCGGCGTCGACGATCAACATTGCACTGGTCTACGCACCGCCTCGCAGCGAAGGCGATCTGAATCGCATCGAAACCGGTTACCGGCGCCTGTGTGATCCGATCTGTCAGTTGCTGGATGAGTTGGGCGGCGTGTCTTCGCTGGGTGAAATTGACGGTGCATTCTGCGACGGTCGCTTCAACGTCAACCTCGACGGCCGCAAGATGGTTGGCACCGCGCAGCGCTGGCGCCAGAGTCAAGGCGGTCAGCGCCCGGTGGGCCTGGTGCACGGTGCGATGCTGCTGGATGACGAGCGCGAATCGATGGTCGCGGCGGTCAACCGCTTCAATGAGGCGTGTGGCCTGGAGCAGCGGGTACGTGCTGCCAGCCACATCGCGCTGCATGAAAAATTTCCGGCGCCCCATGCATTGGCGCGACTCGATGAACTCTTTCGTTTGAGGCTGGCGCAGATCTACGCCGTCTGAGCTTTCGAACTCAGCGAGTGCCGAAGACCACCATGGTCTTGCCTTTCACATCTACCAGGTTGCGTTCTTCAAGATCCTTGAGCACGCGACCGACCATCTCCCGCGAACAACCGACAATCCGCCCGATCTCCTGGCGGGTGACCTTGATCTGCATACCGTCCGGGTGGGTCATCGCGTCAGGCTGTTTGCACAGCTCCAGCAGGCAGCGAGCGACACGGCCAGTGACGTCGAAGAACGCCAGATCGCCGACCTTGCGCGTGGTGTTGCGCAGGCGTTGTGCGATTTGTCCGCTGAGCACGTAAAGAATGTCTGGATCCTGCTGCGACAACTCACGGAATTTGGTGTAGCTGATTTCTGCGACTTCGCACTCGACCTTGGCCCGTACCCAGGCACTGCGCTCCTGTTCCTGGCCGGCCTGTTCGAACAGGCCCAGTTCACCGAAGAAGTCCCCGGCATTCAGATACGCAATGATCATTTCGCGGCCGTCGTCATCCTCGATCAGGATCGTGACCGAACCGCGGATGATGAAGTACAGCGTGTCCGAGCGGTCCCCGGCGCAGATGATGTTGCTCTTGGCCGCATGACGCCGGCGCTGGCAATGCATCAGCAGCTTGTCGAGGTTCTTGATTTTGGGTGTGGGGGTAATACCAACCATGGTTGTATCCCGAAAAGACTGCACGGTTATATTTGGTTTTTATATGAGGCGCTGAGGCGATCGCTACAAATACTGACTGGGCGCCAGTGAATTGGCGCCAGCTTACCAGACACTTCGTCGAAAATTCGAGAAATTACCTACGCAGTAAGGGTATCCGTCCTAGGATCACCGCTCGCAGTCCAACCGGGGCCCTGTGCTAAGCTGGCGACCCTTTTTTCTACAGTGGAGTCTTGGCGATGAAGGCACGCATCCAATGGGCTGGCGAAGCCATGTTCCTCGGCGAATCCGGCAGCGGTCATGTCGTGGTCATGGACGGTCCGCCGGACGCCGGTGGTCGTAATCTGGGTGTTCGCCCGATGGAAATGCTCCTGCTGGGCGTTGGCGGTTGCAGCAATTTCGACGTGGTCAGCATCCTGAAGAAGTCCCGTCAGGCCGTTGAAAGCTGCGAAGCTTTCCTGGAAGCCGAACGCGCGACCGAAGATCCGAAGGTATTCACCAAGATCCACATGCACTTCGTGGTCAAGGGTCGTGGCCTGAAAGAAGCCCAGGTCAAACGCGCCATCGAACTGTCTGCCGAGAAGTATTGCTCGGCCTCGATCATGCTCGGCGCGGCCGGCGTGGCAATCACCCATGACTATGAAATCGTCGAACTCGGCTGAACCGACATTCAACTATCATAAAAGCAGTGCAGACTCTGGCGATCCCCCGCTGACGTCTGCATAATGCGCCACTTTTTTCAGGGCAGTGATCGGTCAGCCGACGGGTCATCCGCCTGAACAGATAACCAAAATCGCCATCGCGAAGAGGTGTTAACCGTCCTACGCAGGTGCGTCGTTCGCACTTGACGGGCATGCTTGATCACGCGGCCGGGCCGCATACATAGAGAGTTTTTAACGGTGAAAAGCAAACTCAAGCTCCACGGGTTCAATAACCTGACAAAGACCTTGAGCTTCAACATCTATGACATCTGCTACGCGGAAACCCCGCAAGACCAGCAGGCTTACGTCGAGTACATCAATCAAGAGTACAACGCCGAACGCCTGACGCAGATCCTCACGGAAGTTGTCGAAATCATTGGTGCCAACATTCTGAACATTGCGAGTCAGAACTATGAGCCTCAGGGTGCCAGCGTCACGATTCTGATCTCGGAAGAGCCGGTGACCCCGACCGAAAGCCAGATCGAAGAGTCCCCGGGGCCGCTGCCGGAAATCATCCTGGCCCACCTCGACAAGAGTCACATCACGGTGCATACCTACCCGGAAATCCATCCGGACGCCGGTATTGCGACGTTCCGTGTGGACATCGACGTGTCGACCTGTGGCGTCATTTCACCGCTCAAAGCGCTCAACTTCCTCATTCACCAGTTCGATTCGGACATCGTGACCGTGGATTACCGTGTGCGCGGCTTCACCCGTGACGTTGAAGGCAACAAGCACTTCATCGACCACGAGATCAATTCGATCCAGAACTACCTCTCCGAAGACACTCGCGACGCGTACCAGATGACCGACGTGAACGTGTATCAGGAAAACCTGTTCCACACCAAAATGCTACTGAAGAACTTCGAACTGGATAACTACCTGTTCGGCGATGCCACCAGTAACCTGTCGTCCGAGCAACGCGCCCAGGTGACCGAGCGCGTGAAACACGAAATGCTGGAAATCTTCTACGCGCGCAATATGCCGAGCTAAGAAATCCAGGCACAAAAAAAGGCGACTGCTTTGCGGCAGTCGCCTTTTTTATGGGCGTTTTTCAGATTCGGTAGGTGCTCTTGGTCATCACTTTGGCCAACAGGCTCATGCCGAACTTCACCGGCGCCGGGAAGCGGAATCCGCCGGCCTCCAGTGCACTTTCCGCGTGATGTTCTTCATCGATACGCATCTGCTCAAGAATTGCCCGGGACTTTTCGTCCTCGGCCGGCAGTTGCTCCAGATGCTCGTTCAAGTGCTTGCACACCTGATGCTCGGTAGCTGCGACAAAACCGAGGCTGACCTTGTCGCTGATCAGCCCCGCAACCGCGCCAATCCCGAACGACATGCCGTAGAACAGCGGGTTGAGTACGCTGGTGTGGCTGCCCAACTGATGAATGCGCTGTTCACACCAGACCAGATGATCGATCTCTTCTTCGGCCGCATGTTCCATGGCTTCGCGCACCTGCGGCAGCTTGGCGGTCAGTGCCTGACCTTGATACAGCGCCTGGGCACAGACTTCACCGGTATGGTTGATGCGCATCAGGCCGGCGACGTGGCGGGTGTCTTCGTCGCTCATCTGCACGTCGGGCTGCACGATGGCGGGCGACGGACGGTACGGTTGGCCGCTGAAGGGCAGCAGGGTTCGCATCGCGGCATCGGCTTGCAGCAGAAGACGGTCAATTGGCGAATAGTGACGTTGGGTAGTCATGCTGACCTCCGGGAAGAATCTCGGCGACCAGTTTAACCGAATCGGCCGGGGAAGGTTTGCGCTGGGTCATGTGGGAGCAGGGCGCCCCCACAGATTTTGAGGTGGATCAGCCCGGTGGCCAGTTCATCTGGCGTTGACCGAGTACGTGCATATGAATGTGGTAGACCGTCTGCCCACCCTTTTCATTGCAGTTCATCACCACCCGGAAACCTTCTTCGCAACCCAGCTCCAGCGCCAGACGCTGGGCGGTGAACAGGATATGCCCGGCCAGTGCCTTGTCGTCTTCGGTCAGGTCGTTGAGGGTGCGCACCGGTTTCTTCGGGATCACCAGAAAATGCACCGGTGCCTGTGGGGCGATGTCGTGGAACGCCAGAACCTGGTCGTCCTCGTAGATGATCTTCGCCGGGATCTCCCGGTTGATGATCTTGGTGAACAGAGTATCCACAGCTGTTTTCTCCGTTGTGTGAGCTGGGCTGAGTGTACCCACGAGGGAACACCGCGCCCAGCCATTTGCCTGCCGGCCCTTCAGCGGGGGCAGTAAGCTTTGTTGACCATGCCGACGATGGTGCGGTTGAGCCAGCGTGAACCCAGTCGCGGCAGAAAGGCGAACCAGCGGTTCCGGCGCCCGGGAATGATGATTGCGCGGTTTTTCTCCAGGGCGCGCACGGTGTATAGCGCGACCTCTTCGGGGCTCATCAGCAGTTTGCTGGCGTTGAGTTTGTCGTTGTTCAGTTGCGCTGTGCGAAAGAACGCCGTGCGCGTCGGGCCTGGGCAGAGCACGGAGACTTTTACGGCACACTTTTTCAGTTCCACCCGCAGCGCTTCGGAGAAGTGCAGGACGTAGGCCTTGCTGGCGTAGTAAGTGCTCATCCACGGGCCGGGATTGAACGCGGCGACCGACGCCACGTTGAGAATCTGCCCGCCACCCTGCAGGGCCATGCTGTTGCCGATCGCGTGGCACAGGCGGGTGAGGGCGAGGATGTTCACCTCGATCAGGTCCTGCTCGGTCATCCAGTCCTGGGCCAGGAAAGGCCCGCAGGTTCCGATGCCGGCACAGTTCACCAGCAGATCGATCTGCCGGTCGCCTTCTTCAAGCTCCAGCAGGAATCCGGACAGGCGCAGCGGCTCGCCCAGATCGCAGGCCCGGAACAGTACCTCCACGCCGAAACGCTGGGTCAGTTCAATCGCAATGCTTTCCAGCTGATCACGCTGTCGGGCCACCAGAATCAGGCTGCGGCCACGGCGGGCCAGAGCTTCGGCCATGGCCAGACCGATGCCGCTGGAGGCACCAGTGATCAGAGCGTAACGGGTCATGCAGTTCTCCATCGCAACAGCTCCGCGCCGTGGACGCAGGTGTCACGGCGGGGAGCGCTGTTCATTCTTTCGCAGAGTCTACAGGGGCCGGTGCGGCTTCGGCTGCATCGTCCACCGAATTCGGCACGGGCTCGACTTCGACATCGACTTCATCGGCGGTCACCGAACCACTTTCATAACTGCTTTCGAGGCTGGTTTCGTACTCCTGCTGGATGGCGGAGATCCCGCCCAGCATGCCGCCGACGAAGAACAGACCGATAAAGACGATCCACAGGGAGCACAGTACTTTGACGGCGGTGCTGTTCGGTGGAGGTGGCGGGCCATAGCGATTGGCGCCGGTATTGCCCGGCATGACCATGATCACCAGCGGGAAGAAACTGCCCACGAACGGTACCAGGGTCAGCAGCCAGAGCCAGCCCGACCAGCCGATATCGTGCAGACGCTGAACGCTGAACAGGATGCCGATGATTGCGAAGGCCAGGAACAGGAAGAAGGCGAAGATACCGCCAATGATCAGCCCCGACGTCGAGTCGGCGCTCACCAGGCCCAGACCGATCAGCGCAAACACACCGATGATTGGCAGGGTCACCAGACTCAGGACCATTGACCATGCCAGGTAGCGCAGACGTCCGATTCGTCCCTCGACACTCAATGGCTTGAGCGCGGCGAACTCCGGCAGTTGCTCCCCAACACTGGCTCGAGGCGGTGCATAAGGCGAATCGGGCTCGGCCACGGTGGCGGAATGTTCCTGGACATCGGCCAGATTCAGTTCGATGGCTGTTTCCGTCTCGATCCGGGCGTCGATCCCTGTTTTGCTTAGCGCTTGCAGATAAGTCTGGGCATCGCTGTGTGACAGGTCGCGTTTGAGGGCAACCGCGCGGCCATTGAACAGGCGTTCGATGGCGGCCACGTCGCTTTTGAACAGCTCGGCCAGATTGAGTTTGGCCGTGGTGATATCGACACCGGGCTGCAGGGCTCCGTCGAAAACGATCTTGTAGCGGGTTTCGCTCATGGCCGAGGCATCCTTGTCGCGAAAAAATGGGGTTGATACGTGTCGCAGCCGCCGAGTGTAAGGCCAGTCAGGCAGCGACCGGCCGGAATTTTCTCACCGCGGCCAGCGGTCCGGGAGCTGTGCTGCGTGTTCCAGGGCCTGGCGATACTCGGCATCGAGGCGCGCCACCAGTTGGTCCACATTCGGCAGATCTTCGATTTCGCCTACCCCCTGACCCGCCGACCACACGGTTTTCCAGGCTTTGGCTTCATCGTTGATCGGTTTGAGTTTGTCGCCGAAGTTCACTTCACCCTTGCCTTGCAATGCCGCCATATCGAAACCGGCAGCTTCCAGGCTTTGGCGCATGAAGCTGGCCGGGACTCCAGACACGGCAGGAGTATGAATGATGTCCGCAGCCTTGGCTGTCAGCAGCATCTCCTTGTAGGCGTCGGGCGCATGGCTTTCAGTCGTACCGATGAATCGCGTACCGAAGTAGGCCAAATCCGCGCCGAGCAGTTGTGCGGCGAGAATCTCATGGCCGTGGTTCAAACATCCTGCAAGCAGTAGCGTCTTGTCGAAGAACTGACGAATCTCGGCGATCAGCGAGAACGGGCTCCAGGTACCGGCATGTCCACCAGCGCCGGCCGCAACGGCGATCAAACCATCGACGCCGGCTTCGGCGGCTTTTTCCGCATGGCGGCGAGTCGTCACGTCGTGGAATACCAGGCCGCCGTAGCTGTGCACCGCATCCACCACTTCCTTCACCGCGCCGAGGCTGGTGATCACGATGGGGACTTTGTGCTCGACGCAGATGTTCAGATCCGCCTCCAGACGCGGGTTGCTCTTGTGAACAATCAGGTTCACGGCATAAGGCGCCGGGTTATCCAATGTCGCCAGTCCCGCTTCGATCTGTTCCAGCCAGGCCTTGAACCCGCTGCTCTCGCGTTGGTTGAGCGCCGGAAAGCTGCCGACCACGCCATTGCGACAGCAGGCGAGCACCAGTTCTGGATTGGAAATCAGGAACATCGGCGCGGCCACGACGGGCAAACGCAGACGTTGTTCGAGCAGAGCGGGCAGCGACATCGGAAGTACCCCGGAAAGTTGAACTCGTTGAAGTTAGAACGGCTTGACCACGACCAGAATTACGATAGCCAGCAATATCAGAACCGGCACTTCATTGAACCAGCGATAAAAGACATGGCTGCGGGTGTTCTCGCCACGGGCAAAACGTTTTACCTGCGCGCCGCACATGTGGTGATAGCCGATCAAAAGTACGACCAGGGTCAGCTTGGCGTGGATCCAGCCACCTGTGCTGAAAATGCTCGGGTTCAGGTAAATCAGCCAGCCGCCGAAGATCAGCGCGGCGATCATCGCCGGGCCCATGATGCCGCGATACAGCTTGCGTTCCATGACGCTGAAGCGTTCCTTGCTGATCGAGTCTTCACTTTGTGCGTGATAAACGAACAGTCGCGGCAGGTAGAACAGTCCGGCAAACCAGCAAACGATGCTGACGATATGAAGCGCTTTGATCCATAGATAGAGCATTTTTGGTTATTCCCTCATTCACGGTAGGCCGGATAGTAGAGGCTTGAGCATCCGCACGTCACCTTGACGGTTGTCGCAGGGACGCGCGGCCCCTATTATCGACGCCTTTCCAGTGGGTTCGTTGAGGGCAGGTTTATGGTCAAGGTCGGTATCGTCGGCGGCACGGGTTACACCGGTGTCGAACTGCTGCGTCTGTTGGCACAGCATCCGCAGGCAGAAGTGGTTGTGATCACTTCCCGATCCGAGGCCGGTCTGGCCGTAGCTGATATGTACCCGAACCTGCGCGGCCACTACGATGGCCTGGCGTTCAGTGTGCCTGACATCAAGACCCTGGGCGCTTGCGACGTGGTGTTCTTCGCGACTCCGCACGGCGTTGCCCACGCATTGGCCGGTGAATTGCTGGCAGCGGGCACCAAGGTCATCGACCTGTCCGCGGACTTCCGTCTGCAGGACGCCGATGAGTGGGCCAAGTGGTACGGCCAGCCGCACGGTGCGCCGGAGCTTCTGGACGAGGCCGTTTACGGCTTGCCGGAAGTCAATCGTGAGCAAATCAAGAAAGCACGCCTGATCGCGGTGCCGGGTTGCTACCCGACCGCAACCCAGCTGGGTTTCCTGCCATTGCTCGAGGCGGGCATTGCCGATGCTTCCCACCTGATCGCTGACTGCAAATCCGGCGTCAGCGGTGCCGGTCGTGGTGCTGCCGTAGGCTCGCTGTACTCCGAGACGTCGGAAAGCATGAAGGCCTATGCGGTGAAAGGTCACCGTCATCTGCCGGAAATTCGTCAGGGGCTGCGTCGTGCGGCGGGCAAGGATGTCGGCCTGACCTTCGTTCCACACCTGACGCCGATGATTCGCGGCATTCATTCCACGCTCTATGCGACCGTGGTTGATCGCTCGGTGGATCTGCAGGCGTTGTTCGAGAAGCGTTATGCCAATGAACCGTTCGTCGATGTGATGCCGGCTGGCAGTCACCCGGAAACCCGCAGTGTGCGTGGCGCGAACGTTTGCCGTATTGCGGTTCATCGTCCACAGGATGGTGATCTGGTGGTGGTGCTGTCGGTGATCGACAATCTGGTCAAGGGCGCGTCGGGTCAGGCGGTGCAGAACATGAACATTCTGTTCGGTCTGGATGAGCGCTTTGGTCTGTCCCACGCGGGCATGCTGCCGTAACGGCTTGTTGTACTCGTGAAAAGGCCCGTTGAATGGGCCTTTTTGCATTCTGGTGGTTGATCAGCTTGATTGATATACCGTAACAATAGTTGACCGATTTTCTAGGACAAGCGGATAATGCGCGTCATCACGCATTATGGCGGCGTAACGCCGGGAGAAAGTCAGCATGAGCGTCGAATCCTTCACCCCCACGGCTTTGCAATTCACCCAGGGTGCCGCGCACAAGGTGAAGAGCTTGGTCGATGAAGAGGGGAATGATCGCTTGAAGCTGCGCGTATTCGTTACGGGCGGCGGTTGTTCAGGGTTTCAGTACGGCTTCACCTTCGATGAAGATGTGGCCGAGGACGACACCATCGTCGAGCGCGAAGGTGTGAGTCTGGTGGTTGATCCGATGAGCTTCCAGTATCTGGCAGGTGCCGAGGTGGACTACCAGGAAGGTCTGGAAGGTTCGCGGTTCGTGATCAAGAACCCGAACGCAACCACGACTTGTGGCTGTGGCTCTTCGTTCTCGATCTGATTCCGCCTCACCGAACACAACAAAACGCCGCAGATCCTCAGGGTTCTGCGGCGTTTTGTCATCTGTGTTTTGTCTTAGTTGGGGTAGATGGCGCCAAGTACGCGCAAGCCTTTTGCACCGGTGACGCTGGGGCGATTGGCGGTGATGCCCTCCAGGCAGCAATGGGCCAGCCAGGCGAAGGCCATGGCTTCAACCCAGTCTGGATCTACGCCGTGGGTCACGGTGCTGGCGACTTTCGCGTTGGGCAGCAGGTCGGCCAGGCGCTTCATCAGCGTAGCGTTGTGGGCGCCGCCGCCGCAGACCAGAAGCTCTTCAGTATTCGATTGAGCGCTTTGCAGCGATTCGACGATGGTCAGCGCTGTCAGTTCGAGCAGTGTTGCCTGTACGTTTTCGGGCGCGAAACCCGGCTGGTGGGACAGTTGCTGTTCAAGCCAGGGCAGGTTGAACACTTCCCGGCCGGTGCTCTTTGGGCCTTTGGTCGAGAAGAAGGGGTCACTGAGCAATGCCTTGAGGAGGGTTGGATCCACCTTGCCGCTGGCTGCCCATTGACCGTTACGATCATAGTTCTCGCCACGCTGCCGATGAATCCACGCGTCCATCAGAACATTCCCAGGCCCACAGTCGAATCCGGCTACAGGTTTGTTCGGCTCAATCAGGCTTAGATTGCTGAAACCGCCGACATTCAGAACGGCGCGGTTGCCGGTACGCTCTTCGAACAAGGCTTCATGGAAGGCTGGAACCAGAGGAGCTCCCTGGCCGCCGGCGGCTACATCACGGCTGCGGAAGTCACTGACAACGGTGATCCCGGTCAGCTCGGTCAGCAGGGCAGGGTTGCCGATCTGTACGGTAAAACCACGTGCCGGTTCGTGGCGAATGGTCTGGCCGTGGCTGCCGATCGCGCGAATGGCTGCGGGTTTGAGCTGTTGCTGTTCGAGCAGGACGTGGATACCTTCGGCCGCAAGCTTCACCCAATTCTGTTGGGCGATGGCCGAACGGGCGATCTCGTCATGGCCGCTGGCGCACAAGCCAAGCAGCTCGGCGCGCAGGGATTCAGGCATGGGAATGTAGTGTGTGGCGATCAGGTGGATCGCCGAGGTCTGCTCGATCAGGGCGATGTCCAGGCCATCGAGGCTGGTTCCGGACATCACGCCGATGTAGAGAGCCATGGCTTAACGCTTGCTCGAGGCCAGCATGGTGGCCTTCTCTTGATCCATGCGAGCCATCAACGGCTGGCTCTGCGCCAGGAAGCGAGCTCGCTCGGATTTGGCGATCGGGTCGGCCATCGGCAGCTTCTGGCCCAATGGATCGACGTGAACGCCGTTGACCTGGAACTCATAGTGCAAGTGCGGACCGGTAGACAGGCCGGTAGTGCCGATGTAGCCGATGACTTGGCCCTGCTTGACCGTGCCGCCGGTTTTCACACCTTTGGCGAAGCCTTGCATGTGACCGTACAGCGTGCGGTAGGTGTTGCCGTGCTGAATGATCACGGTGTTGCCGTAACCACCACGGCGACCGGCCAACAACACTTTGCCGTCGCCGGCCGCCTTGATTGGCGTGCCGCGTGGAGCGGCATAGTCGACACCTTTGTGGGCGCGGATCTTGTTGAGAATCGGATGTTTGCGGCCCATGGAAAACTTGGAGCTGATGCGGGCGAAGTCCACCGGAGTACGGATGAACGCCTTGCGCATGCTGTTGCCATCGGCGGTGTAGTAGCTGCTGTTGCCCTGTTTGTTGGTGTAGCGCACGGCGGTGTAGGTCTTGCCGCGGTTGGTGAAGCGGGCGGACAGGATCGGGCCGTTGCCGACGGCTTTGCCATTGACCACTTTCTGTTCGTAGATCACGTCGAACTCGTCACCCTGGCGGATATCCTGGGCGAAGTCGACGTCGTAGCCGAACACACTGGCCATATCCATGGTGAGGCTGTGGGACAGACCGGCGCGCGCGGCGGACTGGGACAGCGAGTTGTTGATCACGCCGTGGACATAGGCGGTACGAACGGTGGGTTTGGCGGTAACGCGATTGAAGACATACCCCTTGTCATTCTTGGTCAGGGTAATGGTTTCGACGTCACTGACTTTGCTGTGCAGGTTGGTCAGTTGGCCTTGCGGATTGAGTTCGAATTCGAGTTTCTGGCCGTGTTTGAGCTGGCTGAACTGCTTGGCCTGTTTGTCGCTTGCCAGTACTTCGTGCACGGCAGCGGCAGGGAGGCCGACCTTCTCGAACAATGTCGAAAGGGTGTCACCCTTGGATACGATCACCTCCCTGTGGCCTGGAGCTTTCTTTTCAGGAGTAACCGGTGCCGGCGCCGGCGCGGCCTGGGCGGTTTCGGGTGCATCGTCTGCACTGTTTTCGACTTGTGCGAAGGGCGAAGCTACTGGTTCATTTGTGGCTTGAGCCGCGTCAGCAGCGTCTTGATCTTGTGTCAGTTGTTCAGCGGGACTTTCCAGTTCAAGGCTCAGGGTCGTCTTTTTGGCTTCAACATCACTGGAAGGGAACACCAGGAGCGCCAGGCTGAGAAGGGCGGCGATCCCACTTGCGGCGAGCAGGTGGGTCTTCGGGTAAAGCGGTGGCGCTTTAGACGGTTCAGTGGTCATAAGTAATTTTGGCTTTGAAAAGATGAATTGGAAAAGATGAATGACATGATGAAGATGAAATAACTGTATAAAATATAACCAAATCATCTCTGAGGCAAGTCCGCAGGCGTCTCGTCTATGGATTAGTGTCCGTGTGCCGGGCAAAACTTGTAATTGGTGCGCGATCTTGTATGGTTGGTTCCCTTTGAATCTGAGCCTTGCGGGTCTGTTATGAAGTCGGTTGAAGAGCAGCTAGCGCTGATTAAACGTGGTGCGGAAGAACTGTTGGTCGAGTCCGAGCTGATCGAAAAGCTCAAGCGTGGCCAGCCGCTGCGAATCAAGGCTGGCTTCGATCCAACAGCGCCGGATCTGCACCTTGGACACACTGTGCTTATTAACAAGCTGCGCCAGTTCCAGGAATTGGGGCATCAGGTGATCTTCCTTATTGGTGATTTCACTGGAATGATCGGTGATCCGAGCGGCAAAAGTGCAACTCGTCCTCCGCTGACTCGTGAGCAGGTGCTGGAAAACGCTGAAACCTACAAAACTCAGGTATTCAAGATTCTTGATCCGGCGAAAACCGAGGTGGCGTTCAACTCCACCTGGATGGATCAGATGGGGCCTGCGGATTTCATTCGCCTGACTTCTCAATACACCGTTGCTCGCATGCTCGAGCGTGACGACTTCGACAAGCGCTACACCACTAATCAGCCAATCGCCATTCACGAGTTCCTCTATCCGCTGGTTCAGGGGTATGACTCGGTTGCCTTGCGCGCTGATGTGGAACTGGGTGGCACCGATCAGAAGTTCAATCTGCTGATGGGGCGCGAGTTGCAGCGTGGTTACGGTCAGGAGGCGCAGTGCATTCTGACGATGCCGTTGCTCGAAGGTCTTGATGGTGTGAAGAAGATGTCCAAATCGTTGGGCAACTACGTCGGTATCCAGGAAGCGCCGGGTGTTATGTACAGCAAGCTGGTTTCGATTCCGGATGCGTTGATGTGGCGCTATTTCGAGTTGCTCAGCTTCCGTTCGATGGATGAGATCAATGCCTTCCGTGCTGACGTGGAGGCGGGTGCCAATCCTCGCGACATCAAGATCAAGCTGGCTGAAGAAATTGTTGCCCGTTTCCATGGGGAAGAAGCTGCTGCCAATGCTCACCGTGGTGCGGGTAACCGGATGAAGGATGGCGAGCTGCCGGATGATTTGCCAGAGGTCGAGCTGACTGCTACCGAAGATATGCCGATTGCTGCTGTCCTTAATAAGGCAGGCCTGGTGAAAAACTCGGCGGCTGCTCGTGATCTGTTGGCTTCCGGTGGTGTGCGTATAGATGGTGAGGTTGTTGATCGCTCCTTTATATATGTACTGGGCGCGACTCACGTCTGCCAGGCTGGGAAGAAGGCATTTGCACGGATTACGCTGAAATCCGAGTAAAGTTGAAATTAGGGGTTGACGGCAGATTCTGGAGGTCTATAATTCGCCCCACTTCCGGCGCAGTCGAAACGGAAAACTCCTTGAGATTCAATGAGTTGCACGGTTTTCGATAGCGGTTTACTTCAGATCATCGAGGCCTGGAAAGAGTTGGAAATGCCGGTTCTTCTGGCGCTTTCAACGGTTCGATCTTCTCGGTCGAAAGCGGAGAAAAAGAGGTGTTGACAGCAGCGTGTAACGCTGTAGAATTCGCCTCCCGCTGACGAGAGATCGG